>JRYK01000137.1_pt1 | contig 110757 bp, 93 predicted proteins | sample 235381 | NCBI WGS metagenome assembly JRYK01 (sample SAMN03074220, study PRJNA261476) | activated sludge metagenome | biome: Wastewater Treatment Plant; feature: Wastewater; material: Activated sludge; isolation source: activated biomass of a wastewaster treatment plant treating hydrocarbon... ... | reverse complement strand
ACGTAAGCGCTAGACAATTACCTTCACCTCAGGTCCGACGTCGTTCAATAACTTTGGGATGTCTGCCACACGCTCCGGCGCGACGGCAACGATCATGGTGACCACATGCACTTACTTGCTCTTCCTCAATATGGCCGACGAGCGCGGCATTGCCAATCCGAGCACTCCCGAGCGGCCCACGCTCCTTGATCATACTGGCGCCGAGCTGACCGACGAGCGCGTCGATATCCTCCGCCAACTCGGCAACGCGCCCGGCCTGTCAGGCGACATCTGCGCTGGAGTCGGAGAGGTTTGGCATGCCCGAAATCAGTCGTTTCTTCGGCATAGTCATTGCAATGTATTACAATGATCATGCGCCGCCGCATTTCCATGTGCGATGCGGCCGGCAGCGAGCGATCGTCGGCATCGATCCGCCGTCGGTCTTGGCGGGTAAGCTCACACCGAAAACCCGTGCTCTGGTCCTGAAGTGGGCCGATCTGTTCCGGACGGAATTGCTCGCAAATTGGGAACTGGCGCGGCAGCAAGCCCCGCTGAACCGGATCGATCCGTTGGAGTAAGGACATGCTTAAGGACATTGTTGACGTGCAGCCGCTGGACGGCTATCGACTCAAGCTCCGGTTCGAGGACGGCGTGGAGGGCGTGGTGGATGTGGCCCAATTGGTGCCGCTGACGGGAGTGTTCGCGGCGTTGCGCGACCGCAACGAGTTCGTCGCGGTTCGGGTGCACCCGGAACTGGGAACAATCTGCTGGCCCAGCGGCGCCGACCTCGACCCCGATGTGCTCTATTCCCGCGTGACATGTACGGCGCTACCGTCGCTCGGAGCAACGGCTCGATGCGAGTGACCGGCAGGAACTCAGAATGACCGAGGACTGACCCACTGACTGCGGGTCGCGAACGAGTCGGCATTCAATCAGCGCGGTCCGTGAAATCCGTGGAACATTTGCATGCACTCTTCCACGGATGACTCTGATCGCGCAGATTCAATACGAGATCAATTACGGCAACCGGCCCACCCAGGCCGCCTATTTGTACAGTTCCCGGCTGATCATCATGTGGACCTCGGCGCTCTGCCGGATGATCAGTGACATCGTCGGAATGTTGAAGCCGATCGTGCCGTTGCCGCCCTTGCCCTGCCAACTCATCGGGTCGAGCGAACTCGTGATCATCTCGACGATGCCGCCCACGTTCTGAGCCAGTTGAGCCTGATCGAGCGCCAAACCGTACTGCGTCGAGCCGCCGAAGAATCCGGACACGGCCACCAGGTCGCCGATGTAGTACGACTTGGTCACCATCATGTCGCGCGCGCGAGGCAGCGACGTGATCTGCAACACGCCGTCGCGCACCACGTAGGTCAGGCCCAATTGATTGAGCATCGCCCGGAGAGCGGTCCGCGTCGCCACCTTGTTCTTGAGTGAGAACGACACCGGCGTGTCGTACGACAACTGGTTCTCGTCCAGCGCCGGCTTGTCGATCATGATGGCGGTGCCGGTCATCGTCGAAATCGTATCGACCACGTCCTGCAGCCGTGAACCCTTGAACTCGACCTGAATCGGCTGGGCGAGCGCTTGCAGGATGCGCATCTCCGTCGGCGAGAGTTGCTGCGACTTGAGCCGGCGAGCCGACTTCTCTTTCCAGTCTTTCGGGAACTCGATGTCGCCGGCCGGCGGGATCGCCGAGCGATCCATGTCGCGCATGGCGAGCACTCGGCGGTCGTCCTTCTCGGTCTGGACGGCCTTGGCGTCGGCCAGTTGCCCCGCGGTCGAGCTGACGCCGTTGAGCACCTGCGCCGTCACGTCGTCGGGATGCTGCTGGAGGAGCTCCTTGGAGACTTTCGCGGCTTCCGCCAGCTTTCCTTCTTTTTGCAGGGCGATGCTCTTGGCGAGTCCCTCTTTGATCTGCTGGCGGTTGGCGGCGATCCGCTCCAATTCGAGCTTCTGAAGTTTCTCGATCGCTTCCCGGGCTTTGCGCTCGGCGGCGGAGTCGTCGGCGTCGGCGGCCGCGGCCTCGGCGATCCGGATGCGATCCTGAAGGATGCGTACGAGCGTCGCCCGGCGGTCGTCGGTCAATCCAGCGGCGGCATTCACCCGAGCCAGAGCCGACTGATACCGCTCGATCGCCTTGGTCCGATCGTTCTCGGCGAGACGGGCGCCCTCGGCCAGGGCCAACCGCACCTCGGCTTCGATCTGCTGCGACGCGATCTGTTCCAGACGCTTCGTCTCGTCGAGGAGGTCAGCTTTGGGAGGCGTGTCCGCTTGCAGGGCCGGCGCGGCCGAGCCGAGCAGCGAAACCAGACCGACGCGGACGACCCATCGACGAATCGGCGCTCTCATGGCAAGACCTCCCGGAGTGCAGGCGCACCAGTCCATTCCCATACTTCGGAAGGGGGAGCGGGCGGGAGCGGAGACTTGTCGGCCGACGAAGAGCGATTTCCCGATTCCGCCGTGTCACCGGTGCTGCGGACGGCACAATCGTCACAATCCGCCGGCCGCGTTCAGCACGATCGGCCGCAATTCGCCGGCCAGGAACACCGATCCGGCGACGACGATCAACCCGTCGGGCGGCGTGTCGGCGCGGGCGGCGAGCCAGGCGTCGGCCGGGCGCGCGACGCAGTTGGTCGTGCTGCCTTCCGGCAACAGCTTCGCCATCTCGGCCGGAGGAATCGCCCGCGGCGTGTCGGCCCGCGTGAGGATGATCCGCTCGAAGTGCGGCGCGAGCACGCGGAACATCCCGGCCACGTCCTTGTCGTTCGACGCGGCGAAGATCAGCGTGCGCGAGGTTGGTGGAAACTCGGCGAGCAGCGTCGCCGCCAGCGCCTCGGCCGAGGCGACGTTGTGGGCACAGTCGATCACAGTCGTCGGCCGCGAGCGGATGACTTCGATCCGCGCGGGCCAGCGCGCCTGCGCCAATCCGCGCTCCACTTCGGGCGGGCCGATCCTGTTCCGCATTCCGGACGAGTTGAAAACGTCCACGGCGGCGATCGCCAGGGCGGCGTTGCGAGCCTGATGTTCGCCGAGCAGCGGCACGGGCATGGCCGGCCAGTGGCCGGCCGGCGTCGTCACCTGCACGCGGGAGCCATCGATGCGATAGCCAATCTCCGCGCCAAGTCGCCACAGCGGGGCGCCGCGCTCGGCCGCGACGCGCTCGATCACCGCCCGCGGTCCGGGTCGCAGCACGCCGCTGATCGCCGGCGTCCCCGGCTTGACGATCCCCGCTTTCTCCAAGGCAATCTGTTCCAGCGTGTCGCCCAGGATCGCCGTGTGATCCAGGCTGATGCTGGTGATGATCGAGAGCAGCGGCGACAAGACGTTTGTGGAATCGAACCGGCCGCCGAGTCCGACCTCGACGACCGCGATTTCTACTTCGCGCCGGGCGAAATGCAGGAAGCCAAGGGCCGTCGCGACCTCGAAGAACGTCGGCGGCTGGTCCTCGGCTTCCAGTTGTTCGACGACGGGCCGGACCTGCTCGGCCGCGGAGACGAGTTCCGCGCGCTCGATCAATTGCTCATCGACCTGGATGCGTTCGCGAATGTCGGTCAGGTGCGGCGAGGTGAACAGCCCCGTGCGCAGCCCGACCGCTCGGAACACCGCGGCGAGCATCGCGCAGGTCGAGCCCTTGCCCTTGCTTCCGGCGACGTGGACGGACGGAAATCGGCGTTGCGGGTCGCCGAGCCGGCGCAGCAACTCGCGCATCCGATCGAGCTTCAGATCGCCGGGCTGCGGAGACCGCCGCTCGTAGTTGATGCGCCCGAACCAGAAGGCCAGCGCCTCGTCGTATGTCATTGACGCCATTCACCACGGATGCACGGAGGACACGGAGGGAAGGATAGATAATTCGCTCGCCGTGTCCTCTGCGCCACGCTGGTGAATCGCGTCACTAAGCCTGCACCGGCATGCAAACCTGTTCGAGCAGGCGCTCGCACTTTTCCTGGATCACGTCGGCCAGGTTGGGCAGCGATTGACCGTCGGCCAGCGATTCGGTGATCGCGGCCAGCCAGCGCGGAAAGCACGACAGTTGAGCGAATCCGTCGAGATCGACGGCCTCGACGCGGACGTGCCGCCCGCGGCGCTCCGCTTCCACCAGCAGCGTCTTGCTCTTCCCGGACAGGACCGCGTCGTCCTCGGGTCGCAGGAGGATCAGATAATCGAGCAAGGCCGGCTCGAGTTCCAGGGCGGAGAGCTTGATTTCGACGTCCTTGGGCTTGCCGCCGCCGCGGGCCAGGAACAGCCCGATGCCGACTTTCCATGGCGAGCCGTCCTTGCAGGTCCAGTGCGCGATCGAGAGCACGCCGTAGGTCGGATGATCGCCGAAGGTCCATTCGCCGACGACGTGCTGCAGCCGCCAGGGTCCGACCTTGACGCCGTGCTCGTGGCACGCCTGGAGCAGGGCGCCGAGGCCGGCCTGGAGCTCGCGAGTCGCGCCGGTGAGGGCGCCTTCGGGCTCGAGCCGGCGACGCGCCATCCGCTGTTCCTGATCCCAGAGTTCGGCCCACCCGGCCGGATCGACGGGGGCGGCGAGCGGCGGCGAGACCGGCGGCTCGACGGTCTCAGCACGCGCCTCCAGCGCCGCGTCCGCCGCATCGACGACGACCGCGGACTTGACGTTCAAGTCTTCGGACACCAGCGCGTCGAGGTCAAGCGGCTCGGCGGGCGGAGCCGGAACCTCCGGAGGCAGGCCATCGGCTTTTCCCACCGGTTCCTCGGCCCGGTGCAAATCGGCCCGCGAGTCGTCGCCGTAGACCAGATGGTCGTACAGCCGCCGGAATTGCTGTAACATGTCGCGCAGAGTCGGCTCGGTCCGCGCGATGCGGATCACCTGCTCGTCGGTGAACGGGTAGATCGGCGACAAATCGCCGGAATCGGCAATCTCTTCGTGAATCGACCGCAAGCGGGCTTCGACGACTTGGCGCACGAGTTCGGCCGTGGGCGCTTCCAGCCGCAGCGCTTTCAACGTGCCATGGCCGGGGACGTGAATCGGATTGTTCAGCCGATCCTGAATGTAGCCGTCGAGCGACGGGACAAAGCGGTTCCACAAGCCGCGCTCGGCAAAGACCAGAAAACAGACGCCGTCGATCTGGTGCATGGCCTGCACGATGCCGGCGAAGAACGCTTCGGCGATTTTGTGAGCGTCGTCGCTGCGGCGGGCCAGCAGGAGATCTTCGAGCTGGTCAAAAGCGACGACGACGGGGATTTTCAGCGTGCGGAAACACTCCATGAGGGTCTTGAAGAGCGTGAGGACAAGATCCTGCCGAGCGGGTCGCACCTGAAATGCCAGTTCCGCGAAGCCGTGGGTGAGAAACTCGGCCAGGGTCGCCTCGTCGCCGGCGAGGGCGGCGCGGCAGAAACCGTCCGTCAGGGCCCGCCGCATGACGCCCATGGTGCTGTGAGGCTCCGTGCGTTCGAGGTAATCGCCGATGATGGCGCAGGCCGCGTCGGCCGGCAGGCCGGCTTCGTGAATCGCCCGCTGCACCGACATGGGAGCGCGGGCGGCGGCGGGGCGAGCCGTCAACGCATCCAGCAGCCAGTTCGCTCGTTCGAGGTTCTGGCCGCCGCCGATGCCGAGCCGGCGCGTCCAGCGGCTCAGGCCCTGGGCCGGGAAGATCGCCGCACGCTCGGACGGGTTCATCTCGTGCAGCGCCCGGCCGAGCCAGCGCCGACTGAGTTCGTCGCCGACGAATTCCAGGGGTCGAACGCCCTTCTGCCGGCCGCCGCCCAGGAGTGTATCCACGATCTGGTACAGCAGGTACTCGAGAAAGTCGGTGTCCTTCTGATAGACGCCCGGCGTCACGAGCAATTGCCAGGCGCCCTCGGCGCCGTGCTTGATCGAATGGAGCAGGTGCGTCTTGCCCGCGCCCTTGTTTCCGAGCACGGGCATGACTTCCGAATGGGCCGTCGGATCGTAACGGTACAGGTCCATCACGCCGAGCAGTTGATCGCGTTCCAGCGCGAAGAGTTCCGGCACGTGGTAGCGCGAGCAGACCTCGTCATCGGGATTGCGAGCGAAGCAATTGCGGAACGGATTGCCGGCGCGGCGAAGACATTCCAAGGCGCGATCGGCCAGCGGGCGAAACGAGACAGCAGCGGCCATGGACTCCCTCCCGAAGAAATTCAACCAACGATGGACACAGATTCACACGGATTTCGAAATGAGTTGTTCTCACGCTTCCCGTGTTCATCCATGTCCATCTGAAGTTCCAATCGTTTCTTGATTCATGCCGCCTGGGCGGTGCTTCGGCGGCTGGCGTAGTAGGCGATTTCATGGCCGACCAACAGCGCGAACGACGGCTCCGGCAGCGTGTAGAGCGGGCCGGTCCACGGATGCAGGTAAATCGCGCCGGACTCGTGCAACCGGCGGAGCCGATCGTGGAACTGGCCGATCGTCAACCCATCGTATTTCTGTCTCAATCGGGCAAATAGCTCAGGCAGCGGGCAATCGCCGGGAGCGCGCCAGTCCGCGAGAACGGCGGTCACTTCGGCCGACCACTCGGCGTCGGTGCGCGGATCGCTGGCGAGCGCGTCGGCGAGGAGCCGGCTCAGCGCGAGCCATTCGGCCCGCATGGTCGTCGTGGCGCGGATCAGTTCCTCGAGTTGGGACCGCCGCGATTCGACCGCTCGGGCGATGTCCTCGAGCAGGTCGCGCGGCGGCGAGTCGGCGAGGACGGCTTCCCGTCCACGGTCGGAGAGCACGAAGTGTCCGGGCCGCGCCGCGGCCGGCTCGAAGATGCCGGCGGCGCAGGCGCGATCGGCCGCGTGCCGCCCGGCCGCCGTCGCCGGGAACAACCCCGGCTCGCGCCGCGTCGACACAAGAGGCAGTCCGGCTGGCTGGCGCACGGCCCGGCTGAGAGCCGCACGGATGAGATCAGCGGATCGATCGGCCAAGCGCGCCTCCGTGCCCCGCGAGTGCCGTAAGATTCGGCCCGCAGTGTACGTCGCGCACGCCAGGCCGTGCAAGACCAGCCGTTTTCGTCTTTGCATCGGCGGGCGGGTCGCATATGATGGAAGCCCTAACTGATGATGCAATGCCAGTTTGGGGGGTGGTCATGCCGACGCGACAATGGCCCCGTCAAGCGTTCTTGCTTTCCTGGCTCGGACTTTGCTTCGCCGGGATCGCCGGAGCCGAAGAGCCGCCCGCCAAGCTGTCTCTCGACCAGCAGATTTCCGACGCCTTGCGCGACATGCACAACCGCGCGGCGGAACTGTTCAACGTCAACAAAGATTACGCCGGTTCGTACCGCGTCTTTCAGGGGGGGCTGTACGTGGTCCGGCCGCTGCTGAACCACCGACCCGATGTGCAGCAGATTCTCGATCTCGGCATGCAGGAAGCGGAGCGCATCGCGTCGGTGCCGGAGCGGGCGATGCGGTTGCACCGCACGATCGAAGAGATGCGCGCGAAGCTGCGCCCGGCGAGCAAGCCGGCGGAGGCGAAAGCCGAGCCGAAGCCGCCCGTGAATCCGCCGCCGCTCAAGGATCCGAACCCGCCGCCGCTGAAGGATCCGTTCCCGCCGCCGCCCGCCGCCCCGGTCCCCGCGAAGCTGTGGTCACGCCTGGGTGGCGAACCTGGCGTCAAAAAGGTCGTGGATAAGTTCGTCACGCTGGTCATTGCCGATCCCAAGGTCGATTTCACCCGCGGCGGTAAGTTCAAGTTCGCCACAAAAGAAGACGAAGACGCGCTGAAGGCCAAGCTCGTCGCCTTCATCAGTTCCGTGACCGACGGACCGATTCCTTATCTGGGCCGCTCCATGGCCGAGGCGCACAAGGGCATGGCCATTACCGACGAACAATTCACGACAATGGCCGACTCGCTGCGATTGGCCCTGCGCAGCGCCAATGTTGCCGAGGCTGACATCGATGAACTGATGAAGAAGGTCGAGGCGACTCGCGGTGATATCGTCGGGAAGTGAAGCCGCCAAAACGGTTCGCAAAGAGGAATTCACCACCGATGAACACGGATGCACACGGATCAAGAGAGTTGGGGTCCATCGGTGGTTGCTCTTTCGACTCCGTGCCTGGAAAGTCAAATCACGAAAACACGAAATGACGACATCACGTAGAATCGCGGTTTCGGAGTTTTTGTGGTCGTAATTGTTTGCTTCACTGCGCCGTCGGGAATCGCACCCGGAAGGTTGCGCCTTTCTGCGGCTGAGATTCGATTTCCAGCCGGGCGCCGTGGTGTTCGAGCACGACGACGGTGAATGACAAGCCGAGGCCCATGCCGGCGCTGTAGCCTTCGTACAGGGCGTTGTCGCGCTTGGTGCTGAAATGCGTTTCGGTGCACTGGCGCAGGACTTCGGGCGCCATGCCGATGCCGTTGTCGATCACTTCGAGAATGGCGTCGTGGCCGTCGCGGCGCGTGCGGAGGAGCACCCGGCCGCGCCAGGACGCCGCCGCGATCAGAGCCGGGCGGCGTTCCGCGTCGTCCAGCAGTCGGGCTTGCTCGCGGCGGAAGTTCCGCATCTCGAACGTCGCATCACGGGCATTGAAGATCAGGTTTTCGATCGCCTGCAGGAGGTGCGACGCATCGCCATCGATCAGGAGCGGTTCGCCGGCCGGCTCCACTTCGAGCTCCACCTTCCATTTGTCGCGCGCGGTGTCGGCCCACGTGCGGCCGACGTCGCGGACCAGATCGTTCAAGTCCAGCCGCGTCCGCTCAACCTGGCTGGGGTCGCGGCGAACGGTCCGCAGGATTTGCTGCAAGCGCTCCGTCACGGTTCCGAGCGTCTGCCGCACTTCGCCCAGCATCGCCTGCTGATCGCGGCTGAGACCGTCGGCATCGAGACACCGGCTCAACAGATCGTTCGGCCGGACGAGCAGGTTCTTGATGTTGTGCGCGTAGGAGCCGGCCATGATACCGATCGAGGCGTACAGTTGCGATTTGAGTTCGAGAGCGGCGCGTTCGGCATCAGCGGCCCGGCTTTCCTGGCGCGCCGCCTCCAGCTTTTGCTCCAGCAGTTTGCGATCGAGATCCTCGCGGTGACGTTCGGCTTCCTGCCGCGCGAGCTTCTCCTGCAAGGCGAGATTCCGGGCATGTTCGATCTGCTGTTCGGAGCGCAGCCGGGTCAGTTCGCGGCGGCGTTCACGCTGGAGCGACCAGTAACCGGCGAGAGCCATCGGCAACAGCGCCAGCACGCCGAGCCCGATGGCCAGCAACTGACGCTGCTGCCGTTCGCTCGCCTCGCGCTGTCGCTGATTGAACGCATGCAGCCGATACTCGCAACGGAGGCGGGCCCATTTGCCATACTGGTTGGGCAGCGGATAATCGAGCACGTCCACGGTCGTCTGGTTCTGCCGCCGCGGTCGAGGGACCGGCGATTCCCAGGCGATCGACGGCCAATCGGTCTCCGGGAAGCGCACTTCGAGTCGGTAGATATCCGGGAAGAGCGGCAGGTAGCCTTGATACATGCGGGTCGGATCGGCCAGGGCGCGGAGTTGCTCGGCGATTTCCTCGGCCTTGCGGACGACGGCGTCGTCGTCGCCCGGCAGGCCGGACAGCCGCAGCGCGACGTACTCGCCGGCCAGGTCGGGCAGCGTCTTGCGAACCACGCGGGATTCATCGAGCCATTCCCGCAGATGGGCCTGATCCGCCTGTTCGAGCCAATCGGTCCGGGCATAGATCAGGTAAACGAGGATGCCGACGAGGGCGGCCCAGGCGATGAGCACCGCGGCCAGGGCCAGCGTGTACCGCCGCGCCAACCGGATGCGCGGTTCACTCGACGGAGCGTCGGCCATGATCGATCACCAAGCGCTCGATTTGCGTCCACTGGCCGGCGGGACCGGGTCCGCCGCGCGTCCAGACCTCGAGAACGGCGTCGGCGAGGACCGGCGCGCCGCCGGAGAATTGCGGCCGGACGACGACGATGTACTCCCCCCGGCCGCCGAGCCGGTCGCCGGCCGCGTCGAAGTACGGCGGTTGCAAGCCGCGCAGCCGGGCCGCCAGTTCATCGGCTGAGCGGACCAGCCGGCTCGCTCCGCCCTCCCGAACCACCGCGGCTTCGAGCAGCACGCGCATCAGGTCGCGATTGGCGAGCACGTCGTCGGTACTGTTCGGCGGCGCCAAGTTCGCCGTCGGGTCCCAGGCCACCGGATTCTGATGGGCGAAAAAGACGACGGGGATCGGCAGCGCGCGGCTGTTCCAGACCAGGTCGGCGTCGCGGAAGACGTTGTTGACGTTGATGGAATCGCCCGTGACGGCGACGAGGCTGCGGCCGGCGAGCGGTCGAACGCCGCTGACCGTTCGCAGCACCCGCCGCGCCTGCGCCGCCGAAGTCGGCAGAATGAGCACCTGCCGCTCGAGCGGCGCATCGCTCAGTCCGGCGAGCAGCCATTGCGCCGCCGCCGCCTCCCAGGCGTTCGGGCGATAAAATCCACCGACACTGTAGGGGATGCTCCGCGTGTCCTTGACGATCAGCCGCGGCAGCCCCGGCTGGTGAAACGCATCGTGGAACTGGCGCGACAGGTCGATCGAATACGGGTCGTCGTCCCATTCCAGGGCTGTGGCGGTCGCGGGACAATCGATGTTCTGGACGGCCATGAGTCCGATCGCGCCCCAGGGGTCCAGAGCGGGTTCACCGATCGCCGCCAATGCGGGCATCGGATCGCCGATCGGCCGGAGGTCCGGTTGACTCCACAGAAAATCGACGACCGCCTGGGCCATTTGGCGGTTGGTGAAGCAGAAGCGGAACGATCGGCCGCGATAGACGTCCATGAGCGCCGTGGGTGTGCTGGCGGCGTCGAGTTGAGCGGATGCGTCGGCATAGAGCGTGTTGGCCGTGGCGGTGGTGATGAGCAAGAGCGGCGGCGGGCCGGGCCAGCGGGTCTGGGCGGCCAGGGCGCGAGCCAGGTCGACGGCTCGTTCGCTGGTCCCGCCGCCGATGAAAGCCAACGGCGGCTGGGCGCGCTGGGCCAGCCGCTGCACCCAATAGGAGTTGTCGGTCTCGCTCGTGAGTTTGTACCAGCGAATGCGCATCCGGCCGGGCACGCCGTCGAAGCTGATCACAATCTCCGGGACTGCGGTTGTCTGGTCGAGGAACGCGCGGCGGTCGTCCACGTGCAAGCCGGGGCGATCGGCCTGGGCCCGCAGGACACCCGCGACGAACCGTTCCCAGGTTGAGCCACTCGTTGCCGCGTGAATCCAGGCGAATTCCACGTCGCCGTCGGAGAGTTCCGGCAGCGCGCCGCGACCGCGGCCGAACACGCCGGTCGACCAGAGCAGTAGCCCGACGCTCCCGATCAGAAGTGCGAGTACCAGTATGCGACGCATGCGCGGCCGAAGAATCTGACTCATGGACGCCAAATCCCTACTCAAATGATACCGGGGCGGAGCGCGACGGAATGGGAGAAGAAAAAGGGAGTAGGGGATAGGGAATAGGGAATCGGGGGCGGACACAGCTGCCTGGTCCACTGCCGAACCTTTGTTTCGAGCGCGCTTTGCCTTGGTGCTGCAGCCAAGAAATCGGTGTTATTCCGAGCGCAGCGAGGAATCGTGCGTCTCCTCGGATGGCCGCGATGCGATTCCTCGCTGCGCTTGGAATGACGAACAGCGTCCGGTTGATACATCACAGTGAAACGCGCTGTCGCCCTCCACCACGGACGGACACCATGAGATCCCTGACCGATGAATCCATTGACGATCATCATTCTGGGCGCATCCGGCGACCTAACGTCGCGCAAGCTGATTCCCGCGCTGTTTGACGCGGCGAGCAAAGTCCGGCTCGATGCCGACGTGCAGATCCTGGGAGTCAGCCGTTCGCCGATGTCCGACGAGCAGTTTCGGACGCACCTGCGCGTGCGCGCGGAAGCGGCGACGGGCCAGGCTCTTGACGCCGAGCGCTGGCAGCGCTTCGCGCAACTGATCCATTATCAGCCGGGCGACGCGGCTTCGGCCGCGGGTATCGCGGCGGTGAAGTCCTGGCTGGAACGGCGCGAGGCCGGCCGTCCGGCGGATCGACTCTTTTACTTCTCCGTTGCTCCCGAGCTGTTTCCGCGCATCGTCTCCGGATTGGCCGAAGCCGGGTTGACGGCGGAGAGCAACGGGTATCGGCGGCTGGTGCTCGAAAAGCCGTTCGGCCGCGATCAGGCCAGCGCCCAGGCGCTCAACCAGCATCTCCACCGCTTCGTTCGGGAAGATCAACTGTTCCGCATCGACCATTACCTCGGCAAGGAGACCGTGCAGAACATCATGGTCTTTCGCTTTGCCAACACGATGTTCGAGCCGCTGTGGAACAATCAATACATCGATCACGTGCAGATCACGGTGGCGGAGACGGTCGCGGTCGGCTCGCGCGGCCCGTACTACGACTCAGCGGGCGTCATCCGCGACATGATTCAAGGCCACCTGTTGCAGGTGATGAGCATGATCGCGATGGAGGCGCCGTCGCGGTTCGAGGCCCAACGGCTGCGGAATGAGAAGGTGAAGGTGCTCGACGCGGTGATGCCGCCGTCGCTCGACGAGGCGTGCCGATCCGTGGCGCTGGGGCAGTACGATGGATACCGCAGCGAGCCGGGCGTGGCGCCCGATTCGCGGACGCCGACGTTCGCCGCCGTGCGCTTGCACATCGACAACTGGCGCTGGCGCGGCGTGCCGTTTTACCTGCGGTCCGGCAAGGCGATGGCGCAACGATTCAGCGACGTGGTCATCCAGTTTCGCTGCCCGCCGCACCTCATGTTTTCGCTGCCGCAAGGCGAAACACTGGAGTGCAATCGCCTCACGTTGCGCATCCAACCGGACGAGGGCATTCGGATCACGTTTGAAACCAAGGTGCCGGACCGCGAGCGGGTGGAACTGCGTCCGGCTGATCTGAGCTTCAAATACCAGGAGGCCTATGGCACGGGCGCCATGCCGGAGGCGTACGAGCGGCTGCTGCTCGACGCCATTCACGGCGACGCCTCGCTGTTCACCAGCGCCGAGGAGATCGAACGGGCTTGGGCGATCGTCGATCCGATGGTCGAGGCGAGCGAGCGGCCGGACGCGCCGCCCCCCGCGATCTATGCCGTGGGGTCATATGGCCCAACCTGCGCCGATGAGTTGCTCGCGCGCGACGGTCGCGCCTGGCAGAATCCCGCATTGCCCGAGTGAGCGTTGAAACCCGGATGAACAGCGAACCACAGAGTCCCGAAGAAAAAACCGAGCGGATTGCCTTCGCTCAGCCCGGCCGTCACTCCGCGGCCCAAGCCGCTATCGGAGTTCACCCGTGTTCATCTGTGGCCCCTTCATCCTGAACCGGTGCGACTATGGAACCAATGCCGATTCGGCGCGATCCCTGCGAACTCGATTTCCTCGCATTGGGGGCCCTCGTGCACCGGCTCGATCCCGGCCTGGTCCCGTTTCGCAAGGCGCGGTCGTTCGCGGTGCACGTATCGGGCGGAGAGTACAACGTGGCGGCGGGGCTGGCCGATTGCTTCGGGCTGCGCGCCGGCGTGGCGACGGCCATGGTGCGCTACGGCATCGGCGAGCTGGTGCAGGCGCGGGTGCGCGAGGTCGGCGTCGTGCCGATTTACCAGTGGTTTGATCACGACGACGTCCGCGGACCCAACATTGCGACTGTTTACAGCGATCGGGGGCAGGGCGTGCGCGCGCCGGTTGTCTTCTACAATCGAGCCAATGAGGCGGCCGCTCAACTGAAGCCCGGCGACTTCGACTGGGCCGGCATCTTCGGCCGCGGCGTCCGCTGGTTCCATTCCGGCGGCATCTTCGCGGCCCTGTCCGAGTCCACGGCGGATTTGATTGTCGAGGCGTGCCGCGCGGCCAAGTCGGCTGGCAGCGTCACGTCATTCGATCTCAATTATCGTCCGAAGCTTTGGGCCGCCGCCGGCGGCAGCGCCCGCGCCAAGTCTGTCTTTGAACGGATCGTCCGCCACGTCGATGCGCTCATCGGCAACGAGGAAGACCTGCAACACGGGCTGGGCATCCCCGGACCCGACGTCGCGGCCAAGTCGTCGCTCGATCCCGATGCGTTCTTCGCGATGATCGATCGCGCCGTCGAGCGCTATCCCAATATCCGCGTGGTGGCGACGACGCTGCGCGAGGTGCACTCCGCCAACCGGCACGATTGGGCGGCCGTGCTCTGGATCGACGGGAAGAAGATGGTGTCGCCGACGTGTACTCTCGACGTGCTCGATCGCATCGGCGGCGGCGACGGGTTTTCGTCCGGCTTGATCTATGGTTTGCTCACGGGACGTCCGCCCGATGAATCCCTGCGTCTCGGCTGGGCCCATGGGGCGCTTCTGACCACGTATCACGGCGACGTGACGATGGCTCGGCTCGATGAAGTCGAGGCTTTGGCTCGCGGCGGCAGCGCGCGCGTGCAGCGATGAGTGATCCGCCATCGGTTTGTCCGCGGTCATACGTCTTCCCTTAGCGGTCAACCTTCGCGGTCGCGACGGCCGACAGTCGACAGGCCCGTGACGGAAACCGCTCAAGTTACCCAGCCGTCAAAGCCGATAAGAGAGGTAATCTCGGCACGATCGGAAGGGGCGCGCGCAGATGGCGAGTCCGAACAGGCGACTCTCGCGGCCGTTCATCTGCCTGCTCGGGTTGATCGTGGGCGGTTGCCGAGTCGCGACCGGCGGAGGAGCGCCCGTTGAATCACCGCCGCTCGATCTGAATCTCCAATCGGAGGTGGACCGCGCGCCGAAGCCGCCGCGGCCGCAAAACGCGCCGCCGAAAGGTGGAACCATTGGCGAGCGGCTCGGAGTGCCCGGCGACATTCCCGGCGCCGGGCAGCCGCCGATCCGCGTGCCCTCGGCCGACGCCGTGCCGCCGGCCGAGCGCGATCGGCTCCTGCAGGAACTGTACGACACGCTGCCGGGAATTCCGACTGATCCGGTCCCGGCCACCGGCGAATCGCTGAGCCTGTCCGACTTGCAAGCCCGGGCGATGGCGGAGCATCCGGCGTTGCGGGTGGCGTCGGCCGCTGTCGAATCCGCTCGCGGCGCCGCTCTGCAAGCCGGACTGCCTCCGAATCCCGCTTTCGGGTTTGAGGCGGACACGATCGGCTCCGGCGGCACGGCGGGGCAGCAGGGCGCCAAGTACGAGCAGTTGATCATCACGGCTGGCAAGCTCAAGCTCGCTCAATCCGCCGCGCTCATGGACGTCGTGAACGCGCAGGTGGCATTGCGGCGAGCGCAGATCGACGTGGCGACACAGGTCCGCAGCGCCTATTTCAGCGTCCTGGTGGCGGAAGAGAATCTGCGACTGACCCATGCGCTGTGCCGCTTCGCCGACGCCATGTTTCGGGTGCAGGTCGATCAAGTCAAGGCTGGGCAGGCGGCGCCGTATGAGCCGATCGCGATTCGCGCTCTGGCGGAGCAAGCCCACGTGAACCTGGCGCAGGCGCGGAACCATTATCAAGCCGCGTGGCGACAATTGGCCGCGGCAGTCGGCCAGCCTGACCTGACGCCGACACGGCTGACTGGCGTCGCCACCATGGGCGAACCGAATCTCGACTATGAGGCCGTCCGCGACCGCATGCTGAACTGTCACACAGACTTGATGACGGCCGCCAACACGGTCGTGAAGGCCCGTTACCACCTCACCCTGGCTCGGGTCACGCCGACGCCCGACGTCAACCTCAAGCTCGTCGTGCAAAAGGACTACACGACGCCGCCGTTCGCGACGACGGCCAACGTCGAAGTCGGCGTCCCCATCCCGGTCTGGAACCGCAACCAGGGGGGCATTCACCAGGCCGAAGCGGATGTGTCCAAGGCCCTGAGCGATATTCCGCGGATCCGACTGGAGCTACTGACCAAGTTGGCCGAGGCGTACGAGCGGTACATTACCGGCCGGCAGACGGTGGACACTTACCTGATGCGGATTCTGCCGGACCAGGTGCGGGCGTATCGCGGCATCGTGGAGCGGAGCCAACAGGAGCCGGACCGGGCCTCCTTCGGCGATATCGTCACGGCCCAGCAGCAGCTCAATTCGTTTCTGGCGAGCTACGCGGCCGCGTTGCAACAGCAGTGGCAGGCCGCCGTCGATCTCGCGGCGCTGGCCCAGCTCGACGACCTGTACGAGTTCGGCGCGGCGGTTCCCGGCGCCGCGGACGTCGGTGGTCGTCGGCCGGCTCCCGATACGCCTCCCGCGAACCCGTAGAATGCCAGCGGATTGCGGATTGCGGATTGGGGATAGTGCATCGCGATGCCGATCATTCACGCACAGCATCTCGTCAAGGTTTACCGAGTCTTTCAAAAGAAGCCGGGTCTGGGCGGCGCGATCCGCGGCCTGGTGCGTCGAGAGTACAAGGAAGTCCGCGCCGTCGACGACGTCAGCTTCGCAATCGAGCCGGGCGAAATGGTCGCTTTTCTCGGTCCGAACGGCGCCGGCAAAACCACGACGCTCAAGATGCTCTCCGGGCTGATTTACCCGACGTCGGGGACGGCGAGCGTTCTCGGCTTCACGCCGTGGGAACGCGCCGACGCGTTTCGAAGGCAATTCGCGCTCGTCATGGGTCAAAAGAATCAACTCTGGTGGGACCTGCCGGCCGCCGACAGCTTCCAACTGCACCGCGAAATCTACTCGCTCCCCGTGGACGAGTTCGAACGCACGCTCGGCGAACTGATCGAGTTGTTCGAGGTCGGCAAGCTCACCCGGCAGCCGGTCCGCGAGCTGTCGCTCGGCGAGCGGATGCGGATGGAATTGATCGCCGCTCTCTTGCACAGGCCACGGCTATTGCTGCTCGATGAGCCGACGATCGGGCTCGACGTCGTCGGTCAGGCGACGATCCAGAAATGTCTGCGCGACTACAACGCGGCCCGGGGCGTCACGATGCTGCTGACCAGCCACTACATGCGGGACGTCGAAGCGTTGTGCCAGCGCGTGCTGGTCATCAACCGCGGGCAGGTCGTCTACGACGGGCCGCTCAGCGGCATCTCGGAGCAGTTTGGCCGGGCCAAACTGTTGCACCTGCAATTCGCCGACGGCGTCGCGCCGGACGGACTTGAGCGCTTCGGCGAAATCACGCGCCGCGAAGGGCCGATCGTCGATCTGCGCATCGATCGGGCGCGAGTCACCGACGCCCTCGGCGCGATCCTCGATCACTATCCGGTCGTCGATATGAGCGTGCAAGACCCGCCGCTCGATCAGATGATCGCTCGGATTTTTGAAGGCGGTCGTCAGGAAAAGGATGACGGATGAGGAGCCACCGGAGTCAGCCTGGCGACTTGGATTCGACTCATGACGGGCGGAACCGGGCGGCCGTCGATTCCGCCCTCCGCTGGTTCCGCAAGTACGGGCGCATCTTCCGCGTGTCGTTGATCGAGCGGCTGCACTACCGCGGCGATTTCTTCTTCAGCACGATTCTGCGCTTCCTGCCGATGCTGACGACGATTCTGCTTTGGCGCGCGGTGTACATCGGCGCGGCCGAGTCGGGCCGGCGGGACTTGGCCGGCTTCCGCTACGAGGAGATGGTCGCCTATCTGCTGCTCGTCAACATCAGCCGGATGTTCTCCTCGATGCCCGGGCTGGCCGGCGGCATGGCTCGGGACATCCGCGACGGCTCGCTCAAGAAATACCTGCTTCAGCCGCTGGATATGGTGAGCTATTTGCTGGCCTACCGCGTGGCTCACAAGACGGCGTACATCGTCACGTCGTTTCTGCCCTATGCCGCGCTCTTTGCCTCCTGCTGGAGCTTCTTCGACACGTTTCCGGACGGGGCCACCGGCTGGCTGGCTTACGCCGCGTCACTGATCCTCGCATTCGTGATCGGATTCCATTTCGAAGCTTGTGTCGGCATGGTGGGATTCTGGCTGTTGGAAGTCAGTTCGCTCCTGTACGTCATCATGACGCTGAACTACTTTCTGTCGGGCCACATGTTCCCGTTGGACTTGCTGCCGCCGGCCTGGGTCGCCGTGCTCCGCGCCCTGCCGACGCAGTACTTGGCGTATTTCCCGGCGGCGGTCTTTCTCGGAAAGATTCGCGGCGATGACTTGGCGTGGGGCCTGGCCGTCGGCGTGGCCTGGGCCGTCGGGCTGATGCTTCTGTCCCGCGGACTCTACAAGATCGGGCTGCGGCGCTATTCCGCGTTCGGGGGCTGAGGCGTGCTGCGTTACCTGCGATTGCTCGGTTCCCTGGCCCGATTCAGCCTGCTCGGCGAGATGGCGTTTCGAGCCAATTATCTGCTCAAGGTCTTCGTCGAGGTGCTGTGGCTCGGACTGTTGCTGCTGTTCTACGACACGATCTTCGCCCGCACCGACGCCGTCGGCGGCTGGACGAAGCCGGAGTTTCTGTTCTTTCTCGGTTGCTACACGGCGCTCGAAGGGTTGCTGGAGACGCTGGTCCTCGGCAACTGTTCGGAATTCGGCGAACTGGTCCGCACCGGCGAGTTGGACGTGATCCTGCTCCGGCCGATCGACGCCCAGTTTCTCGTCTCGTTTCGCCGGGTTGAATGGAGTTCCGTTCCGAACATCATCCTGGGCGGCGCGCTGATGGGTTGGGGCCTCGCCGGCATCGATTGGCGATTCGACGCGCTGCGCCTCGCGGCGTTCGCCGTGACGTTCGTCTGCGCGGCGGCCATGGCTTACAGCTTTCTGATCATGCTGGCGTCCACGGCCGTGTGGCTGGTGCGCAATCAGAGTCTGTACGAACTGTGGTGGCTGTTCACGAGTCTGATGCGATATCCGCGGGAGATATTCTCCGGGCGCTGGGCGGCGCCGCTCGGCAAGCTGTTCACGTTCATCATTCCGGTGCTGCTCGTGATCAATGTGCCGGCGCGAACGATGGTCAAGGCGTTGGAGCCGGGACTGGCGGCGTTCATGGTTGGCGTGACGATTCTCCTCCTCCTCGTCAGCCGCCGCGTCTTCCAGCGGGCGCTCATGAGCTACCGCAGCGCGAGCAGTTGAGGCTGGCGGGATCGAACGCTAAACTGATTCGGGAGGGATGACGTGACAATCACAATTCCAACGGAACAGGCACAAGCCGTCGCTGCCGCGGCGCGCGAACGAAAGATCTCCGTCGATGATTACATCCGCGAAGCTGTCAATGGCCAACTTCGGTTGGAAGCAGCGCTCCAGGATGAGTTGACCGCCTGGCAAGAAGCGCGGGACGAAGCGCTGCAACTCGTTGAGGATGCGGGCGAGTGACGTTTGCGGACATTCACTGGGTCGCGCTGCCAGATCGAGGTGGGCGCGAGCAACGCGGCCGACGGCCAGCCGTCTTCTGGCAGAACCTGAACGGAGATCCCTCCCCCACGGTACTTTTGATTCCCATTACCTCGAACCTTTCCGCTTTGCGATTTCCGGGCACGCACCGAATTCTGCGATCCAATTCGAACGGTTTGTCGTTGGATTCCGTCGCGCTCGTTTTTCAACTTGGCGCCACGGACGTGCCACGAACCGGCGCTCGCGTCGGTCGGCTGGATGACGCGGACCTGACGATGATTCAGCGTATTGCCAAGGACATTGGGAACCTGCGTTGAAGAGGGGTTGGCCCATGACGAATCGAATGACGGGGGCCATCGTTGGGCTTTCGATTGTGGCCGCGTGCATTCTTGCCGATGAGCCGCTCACCGTCGCGGAGAAGAGCGACTTCACGGCCACGTCCCGGCATGCCGATGTCACGGCGTTCTGCGAGGCGCTCGCGGCGAAGTCGCCGGTCGCGCATTTCACCGACATGGGCACGAGCACCGAAGGGCGGAAGATCCCGCTGCTGATCCTGGCCGATCCGCCGGTTCGCACCCCGGCCGAGGCGAAGGCCAGCGGCAAACTCATCGTCTACGTGCAGGCCAACATCCACGCCGGCGAAGTCGACGGCAAGGAGGGTTTGCTGATGCTGGCCCGCGACATTGCGCTCGGCTCCGACCGCGCACTGCTGCGCAATCTGGTGCTCCTTTTCTGCCCGAACTTCAATCCCGACGGCAATGAGCGGATCGACGCGCGAAACCGCCGGAGCCAGAATGGTCCGCGCGATGGCGTCGGCGTGCGGCCGAATGCCGGCGGGTTCGACCTCAACCGCGATTTCGTCAAGCTGGAGACGCCGGAGGTCCAGGCCTTTGTCCGGATCATGAACGAATGGGATCCGGCCATCGCCATCGATTGCCACACGACGAACGGCTCGTATCACCGCTACCTGATCACCTACGACGGACCGCGGCATCCGAACTGCGGCGCCGCCTTGATCGAAACGGTGCGCGACAAGTGCCTCCCCGACGTCGGCGAACGTCTGGAACGCAAGACCGGCTTCAAGTCGTTTCCCTATGGCAATTTCTCCCGCGACAAGTCTCGCTGGGAAACCTATGGCCAGACGCCTCGGTACAGCACCCAGTACGTCGGCCTGCGCGGGCGGATCGGCATCTTGTCGGAGTCGTACAGTTATGCGCCGTACAAGGACCGAATCACGGCCAGCCGCGAATTCGTCCGGGCGTGGTTGGAATACGCCTCGGCCCACGCTGACGAGATCCGCCGGCTCCTGGCGACGAATCACCCGGGCGACGCCGTCGCGGTCCGCACCAGCGTCGTACCGCTGCGGCGGGCAACGGCGCTGGGGTACGAGGAGGAAACCAAGGACGGCCGTCGCGTGCCGCTCCTGGACAAGCCCCGCGACTACGAACTGCAACTGGTGACGCGGGTCGAACCGGCCGAGCGGGCGCCTCTGCCGAGAGCCTATTTATTCCCCGCTTCGTTTTCGGCCGCGGCCGAAAACCTCCGCCGCCATGGCGTGATCGTCGAGGAACTGGCCGAGGATCAGGATTTGGACTTCGAAGCGTACCGTATCGACACCGTGACGCAGGCCGAAACTCCGTTCCAGAAACACCGCGAGACGACGGTGCAGGTGGTTCGCGGGGAAAATGGTTCGGCCGTTCAGCGCGGCCGGCGGACGCTGCCCGCTGGGACGATCGTCGTCCGCACCTCCCAGCCGCTCGGCATGCTGGCCGCGTATCTGCTCGAGCCACGCAGCGAAGACGGGCTGACGACCTGGAACTTCTTCGACGATGGATTGAAAGCCGGTGAGGAGTTCCCGGTAGTGCGGCTGGCGGGCGAACCGCGATTGAAGCTGAGAGCCGCGAAGTGAAGCGAACGGTTGCCGATTGCGGAATGCGGATTGTTGCTATGCCACGTCGGGCACGGATTCGGCGTCGCGTCGGATTGGCACTGGCCCTGCTGGGGTTGGCCGTCGGCGGCGCCATCTGGTTTCTGCGTTCGGCCTATGCGGCCGAGCAAGTGGCGTCGCGCCTGACCGCCGCCGCGGGCGCCCCGGTCCAGTTTTCTTCTCTCGATCTCGGCTTCACCGGCAGCACGGTTCACGGGTTGGAAGTGCTGGAACGCAATGCCGCGCCGGGATCGCGGCCGTGGCTGACCATCGGCACGGTGGACGTGGGGTTGTCGCTGTGGCAGCTGCTCCGTGGCGACCTGGCCGGCGGTCTCGTGTCGCTCCGGGACGTGCGGGTCGTGCTGCGGTTTGATCGGGCGGGGCGGCTGTTGACCCGGCTGCCGGAGCCCCCCGCCGCCGAGGAACACGCCGCCGTTCCGACGATTCGCGTGGCCGACGGCTCGCTGACCATCAGCCGCGAGGGCCAGCCCGACGCCGTGTTCCGCAACGTGGCCCTCGAATTGCGGCAGGACGGACCAGCGCTGCTGTTGGACGGTGGACTCGACGATCCGGAATGGGGCCCGTGGACGATCCTTGGCAGCCGGATGACGCCGACGGCGCCGCTCGCCTTCAACTTCAAGACGCGCAAAGACGTGCGGGTCACACCCGAGTTACTGCGGCGGACGCCCTTCGTTTCGCCCACCGTCTGGGATCACGTCACGTGTGAAGGCGTCACGCCGTGCGAACTGGCGCTGCAATTCAACCCCGTTTCACCGCTGAATTACCGCGTCGCACTCGAACCGCGGGACACGAAAGTCTATGTCCGGGCCATCGACCTGCGGACGCGGGAGACGAGCGGCAAGGTGACCATCGCCGACGACGTGCTGACGTTGGAAAACGTCCGCGGCCACGCGGCCGGCGGCGAACTGAAGCTCCGGTCCTTGATGGATTTCCGTGGCATCGACACCATCATGCGGTTTTCCGTCGAGGCGGGGCTGCTGAGTCTGAACGATTTGCCGGCCAGCTGGGGCGTGCCGCCGTTGCGCGGCGAACTCAATGGCCGAGCGGAACTCGAATTGACCGTCCGCGCCGGCCGGACGATCATCCGCGGCCAGGGCGAAGGCGTCGTCCGCGTGTTCCCGCTTCTGCGGGCCCTGAAGGTGCAATTGATCTCCGACGGGCAGCGGCTGCGGTTTCACATCGCCCGGGATTAAGGTTCGTTATCGCCGCGGCTCGGCTCGCCGATCGTGGCGGTCGCCGGCAATTCCAGCACGCCGTCGGTCGGCAAATCAGTGGCGATGCGAAGGGTGCGGGCCAGCGGGCCAGGGGCCTGGGCTTTGAGGGCGACGGTCAGGACGTGAACGGGCCGTGAGTCCTCGGCGGCGACGCGGACGGAGACGGCGTCGTCGGCCCCGGCGATGCCGACGATGCGGAACGGCTGCGGCCCGCGGATGATGATGCGCTTCTCGCGGGTCTCGCCGACCGGGACGCTGCCGAACGCCGCACTCGAACTCACCTGCAGCGCCGGCGTCACGTCCACGCTCAACGGCACGCGGACGCGGGGCAGGTTCGGATTATCAGTCCGCAGCCAGATGTCGGTGAACCATTTCCCGGCGGGGATGTCGGGCCGGATCGCGGCCGAGACCTCGTAGACGAGCTCGGCATCGGCCGCGCGAACGGTGCGAGCGGCCAATTGCACGTAGTTGCTGTCCGACTGCACATTCACCAGGTGCGTTCCGACCCCGACAATCCGCACGGTCGCGGTCCGCGTCGCGCCCTGGCCGCGAACCACGCTGCCGAAGGAAAGCGTCTCCGGCGTGACTGTCAGCTCGTCGTGCCCGTTGGCGCTGACGGTCAGCCGGACTTCGTCCCAGGCCGGACGGTCGAATTGCACGAAAATCGTGACCGTCTTCGCGCCGGAAAAGCGGCGCGTGTCGACGTGGGCCTGGATTTCGGTCGCTTGACCGGGCGGAAGCGTGGATGTGAGAGCCGTGGCCGTGACGCAGCCGCACGACACCCGGACGCCGGCGATATGAATCGTCGAGCCGGTGGTGTTGGTGATGCGAAAGGAATGGGTCAGCGTGGGACCGCGAGCGACCGAACCGAAGTCGTGAGTCAAACCATCGAAGAGCGCTTCCGCCCAGGTAGCGGCTGCGGCCGGCATGGCCAGGACCACGGCGACCACAGCCGAAAGACACAGTCGCATCATAGATGGGTTCCTCAGAACGCGACGATGTCGAGTGACGACGAGCAAATATGCCCAAACGGGGCAAATGGGTCAAACGTTGCCGGCGAGGAAAAGACGACGGGCCCCCGAACCACGACGGCCGATTTGTTACCTCTTCGCGGACCGATGCATTCGGGCGCACCGCTCCCGGCGTCAGCGTGCGGAGACCCATTTCGATTCAAGTTCTCCGCCGATCAACCATGTCCGAGCGCGGCGACGATGACGCGAGCGGCGCCGGCGCGCTTCAGCGCCCGAGCCGCTTCGCTGGCCGTGGCCCCCGTCGTGACGACGTCGTCCACGAACAGGATGGTCGCGCCGATCATGCGGGGGTCGCGGCCAGCCGCAAAGGCGTTCCGAACGTTCTCAAACCGGGCTGTCGGCGCCAGCGACGTCTGCCGTTGCGTCGGTCGAACGCGCCGCAGCCAACGCCGTCGAATCGCTACGCCCAGACCCGACGCCCACGCTTCCGCCAACGCCTCGGCCTGGTTGTAACCCCGCATCCACTGCCGACGCCAGTGCAAGGGCGCCGGTACAACCGCCACAATGCCGAGATCGCGCAAGCAATGCATCCGGGAATATACCCACGCCGCGGCCGCGGCCGCCGCCAAGGCTTCGTGCTTGACGTGCTTAATCTTCAAGATGATTTCGCGGCGAAGGCCGTCGTATGGGCCCAGTCGAACCACGCGGTCGAAGGCCAGCGGCTTGTCCCGGCACTGCGGGCAGTCGTCGGCCGGGGGCAGATTCGGCCCGATCGTGCTGGCACAGCGCCGACAGGTTTCGTGCGGCTCATCGATCAATCGCTCGCGGCACGGATCACACAGCGCGATCGGCTGATCGCCGATTCCTTGGCCGCAGGCGAGGCATGCCGGCGGATAAACAATCTGGCCCAGTCCGCGGACGATGTCGCGGACCAGCGTCGGAATCATGGCATTTATGCTATGCCGCCGCTGAGCCGAATAATCGCGGCCATGAAACATCGGACCTTCGGAAGGCGTATACCATGTAGCCGGTTTTTCACAGGGAGCCGACAATGCGACGACTCATTCTGGCGGCAACGCCAATCGTTGTTGCGCTTGTTTCCAACATGGCGGCGGCCCAAGCGCCCACGGTGGTCTCGCTGAAAAAGCAGACCGTCGGCGAGGCGACGTACTTTCACGTTCGCATTGCTCGGCCGGCGGAGACCTGGACGGCGCCCGACTTCACCGCTGGTCACCGGACTCTGCCGCGCTGGCATCCTCGGGCGGACGACGTGGCTCACTTGCCAAGACTCGTTCCTCAGGACCAGAAAACGCGTGACGTGGCGTTGTGTTGGAGGCCGAGTCGCGACGTCCCCGCGCAGCTGGAGTTCGCCGGGCGAGTCGTCGAATCCGGCGTCGCGCGACTGCGGTTGATTCAGTTTCAGGGTCAGCCGAGCGGCTCTCCGTGGCCAAACGCGTTTGTTGCGCGGCCGGAAGTGTTGATCGAGCTGGACCTCGGTCACGCAGAAACGATGCCCCCGCGCGCGCCCCGCGGACCTGGAAATCCTCCGGCCGATCCCGATCCCGCCGACCTGCAATCGATCTGGGCGCACGCCCAGGCGATGCAATTTGCGATCTGGAATTTGCAAACGCCTGGCTTCGGGTTCTTTCGGCTCGCGCAGAATGCGATTGCGAGACAAAACGGCGTCAAGTTCGAGCCGCTAGATGACGCCGCCACAGTCGGAGAATCGCGCAAGGAGTACGAGCGGCTGTACGAGACGACCAGCGGGGCGGCCGCCGTCACCGAATCGTTGCAACTGGCCCGCATGCTCCGTACCGGACGCAAGGAAGGGCCCCGCAAAGTCGCCATCGGCTCGATCCCCGGGATCGACATTGCCGAGCATCCCTGGAAGCAACTGATGGGCGATCGCCAGCCCGACGACGAACCGCTCGCCGGCTTTGTCCCGCACGACAACTACTTTCTGACTTTCAAGACCGTGGCCGGGCTCGTCGATCTTGGCGATCGCGCGGACGCCTGGAGCGTTGTCATCTCGCGATTTCTGGAGCAGCAATCCGCCGATTTTCGGCTCCGGCAGCGGTACGAACGGCAATTGTGTCTCAATTCCGGCACCCTCGCAAAGGCGCTCGGACCGCTGGTCGTGCGATCGCTGGCCGTCACCGGCAGTGACTTTTACCTGCGCGAGGGGAGCGACGTCGCGGTGATCTTCGAGGCGGCCAACCCGGATGCGCTGCTCGCCGCCGTGCAACCGTGGCTCGACGCCGCGCGCCGCGAATTCGGTTCGCGCCTGACGACGGCTCGTGTCGATTACCATGGAACCCCGATTGAGAGCTTTGTTTCGCCGCGGCGCGAGATCAGCCTGCACCGGGCCGTCATCGGGCCATACGTGATCTACTCGAACTCGCCGGCGGGCATTCGTCGTGTGCTTGACGCCCGCGCCGGCCGCATCCCCGCCCTGGCCTCGAGCCGCGATTTCCAATACATGCGCACGGTCTTTCGCCGGTCCGAGCCGAGCGAAGACGGGTTCGCGTTCCTGTCCGATGCGTTCATTCGCCGGTTCGTCGGCCCGGCGTCGCGGATTGCCGAGAAGCGCCGGCTCGAGGGATTGGCCGGAGTGAACTTGATGACGTCTGCCGCGCTCTGGCACGCCTGGCAGACCGGGCAGCCGCCGGCCGACGGCGCCGCCGCGCTCCGGCTTGCTGGATTGGAACCCTCCGACCTGCGCACGACCGATCAATCCGACGTCGCCTGGGATGCCGCGGCGTCGGCCGCCGTTTCCGACCGTTTCAACACGATCCACTTTGCCACGCCGCTGATCGAAACGCCGGTGGAATTCGCCACGGCGGAAGAAGCGTCTGATTACGAGACATTTCGCCTCGGCTACTTGAATCTCTGGCGGCAGTATTTCGATCCGATCGGCGTGCGCTTTCGCATCGCTGACGATCGCCTGCGCATCGACACTTATATTCTGCCCCTGATTCAGAGTTCGCAATATGCGGAGTTGCGGCGGCTCACGGGCGGCGGCACGGTTCCACGGGACATTTCGCCGCCGACCCCGAAAACGGTCCTGCAATTGACCGGCCGGCTGGCGGCCGACGCCCGCGAACGCCAGATGTTCGAGGACATGGTCGGATCGATGGGCGCTAACATCAAGGCCGGCGCCTTGGGCAATTGGTGGATCGTTCGGTTCGACGACAGTCCGATGTACGCCAAGCTGGCGAAGGCTCAGTTGCGGAGCGATGCCTCGTCGGACGTCATCGACGAATGGGCCCGCACGGTGTTTTCAATGCCGGTCACGCTCGGCGTCGAAGTGCGGAATCCCCTCATGATGGCCGCGGCGCTGGCCGCCGTTCGCGGCGCCGTCCTCAACGCCCTGCCCGGCGGCGTCACCTGGGAACCGATCGAACCGGAATACAAGGGCGTGAAGATCGTGCGGATTCAGGCGACGTCGCAAGGCGCCCGGCAATTCCTCGGCGCGCGAGACAAGGAGCCATTCCTGCCGGCCGTCTATTACGCCCTGGTCGACGGCGCCTGGTACGCCAGTCTCCAGGTCCAGCCGATCAAGGACATGATCGACCGCGCGGCGGAGCGCCCGGCGAATCCCATTTCTGAGTCGCCGCAGGTCAATAGCGCCGCGTACCTGTCGCCGGCAGCGGCCGAGGCCACCAGGAGTTACGTGCTCGGTGTGGCCGAGCGGGCCGCGCGGAGTCAGGACCGCGCCAATGGCCTGATCTGGTTCGCGTTTTACCGGGGCGGACTGATCGACGGCGGCACCCCGGCCGCCACGCGTCGGGACGTTCTGCATCGTTGGCTCGGGGCGGTGCCGGCCACGCCGGACGTGGCCGAATTCCGGTTGGATTCGCGGACGGGCCTGGCCGTTCCCGAAAAGACCGCCGCGTCGCCGTTGGCGAAGCTGCTGGCGGAAATCGCTGACATTCGAGCCGATCTGCGATTCCGCGAGGACGGCGTCGAGACCACGGTGGAGATTCGCCATCGTCGCTGAAGCATCGGCGACCCGGATCACGAGCCGATCCTTATAATCCCCCCGATGCGCATCGCGGCGATCACAGCAGGGGCAGCCGGGACATTCTGCGGCAGTTGCTTGCACGACAACACGTTGGCCGCGGCGCTCGCGCGCCTCGGGCACGACGTGGCGCTGGCGCCGACCTACACTCCCATCCGCACCGACGAAGCCGACGTCAGCCAGCCCCGCGTGTTTCTCGGCGGCATCAACGCGTACCTCGATCAGAAACCATGGCTGCGTCATCGCCCGCGGCTGCTGCGCCGCTGGCTCGATCGCCCCGGACTGATCCGATTTGCGACTCGCCTGTCGCCGCTGCCGAATTACGACGCGCTCGGCGAGCTGACGCTCTCGGTGCTGCGCGGCGAGCATGGCAATCAACGCGACGCGTTCCGCCAGTTGACGGACTGGCTGGCCCAGGACTTCCGGCCGGAAATCGTGACGCTGACCAACGTCCTCCTGTCGGCGATCGCACCGCCGGTCAAGGCCCGGCTCGGCCGGCCGATCCTCGCCTATCTGCAGGGCGACGATCTCTTTCTGGATGCGCTGCGGCCGGAACATCGCGGCCCGGCCATCGAATTGATCCGCGCCAACGCCGCGGCGATCGATGGCTTCATCGCGCCGTGCCGGGACTACGCGGATTTCATGGCCGATTACCTCGGAATTCGGCGCGATGCGATTGCCGTCGTTCCGCTGGGACTCAATCTGCGCGCGCACGACAGCGTGGCCACGCGGATTCCGCCATCCGCCATCCGCCATCCGAAACGGACTGGCGAGCAACCCGTGATCGGTTTTTTCGCCCGGATCGCACCGGAAAAAGGGTTGCACGTGCTCGTCGATGCGTTCATTCGCTTGCGGCGGATGCCGGGCGTCCCGGCGGCGCGGCTGCGAATCGGTGGTTGGCTCGGCCCGCACCACCGCGATTATCTGGCCGGCGAACGACGCAAACTCGCCGACGCCGGGCTGGCCGGCGACGTCGAGCACGTCGATTGCCCCCGGTTGGAAGAGAAGATTCGCTTTCTGCAATCACTCGATCTCTTTTCGGTCCCGGCCACGTTTCGCGAACCGAAGGGACTCTACGTGCTGGAAGCGCAGGCGCACGGCGTGCCGGTGGTGCAACCGGCGCACGGGTCGTTTCCGGAACTGATAACGGCGACCGGCGGCGGGCGACTCGTGCCGCCGAACGATCCCGCCGCCCTCGCGGAAGCCTTGCGCGACTTGCTCGCCGACGAAACGGAACGCCGGCGGCTCGGCGCCGCTGGACGCGACGCCGTCCGCCGCGACTTCAGCGACGACCTCATGGCTCAACGCACCGCCGAACACTATCGCCGATTCCTACACTAATCTCGAAATCCAGCAAGCCGGAAGACTATGAAACCACAGATGAACACGGATGCACGCAGAAGGACGTCGCAGCGGCCACCTGCGCTCATCCGTGGTTCCCGTACGCCTCTTGGATCAGAAGACCGATGAACCATGGCTAAGCCGTTTACCGTTCGCCGGCGGGTCGAATTCGTCGATACCGACATGGCCGGCATCGCTCATTTCAGCAACTTCTTTCGCTGGATGGAATCGGCCGAGCAGGAGTTTCTCCGCTCGCGCGGCCTGACCGTGGCTTGGCAACAAGGAGGGCGGCGATTCGGCTTCCCCCGCGTGGCCGCGGCCTGCGATTACCTCAAACCCGTCACGTTTGAGGAAGTGCTGGAAATCAGCGTCGAAATCGGGCGCATCGGAAATAAATCCGTGACCTATCAATTCACGTTCACCCGGGCCGGCGACGTCGTGGCCCGCGGCAAACTCATCACCGTGTGCAGCCAGGAATCGGAATCGGAAGAGAGCTTCCAGTCGATCGAGATCCCCGACGAGATTCGGCAGAAACTCGCGGGCCGGTGAATCGTCCAGAGACGCACTGTTGCGCAATCCAAGCGCATCGGCGTCCACCCGCGGTTCCGTATCCTATTGCCGTGGCGCTCGTCGTATCCGATCTCGCGAAGAGCTATCCGACGCGCAGCGGTCCGCTGGAGATTCTCCGCGGCATCGACCTGGCGATGAATCCTGGCGACGCGCTGGCGGTCACTGGCCCGTCGGGGTCGGGGAAGTCCACGCTGCTGCACGTGCTGGGGACACTGGATCGGCCGACGCGCGGCAGCGTCCGCCTGGAGGGGCAAGATCCGTTCGCCCTCGCCGAGCCGGAATTGGCACGCTTTCGCAACGCGCGCATCGGCTTCGTCTTTCAGGACCACCATCTACTGCCGCAATGCAACGTGCTGGAGAACGTTTTGATCCCGGCGTTGGCTGCTTCCGCGGCGGCCGACGGCGTGGAAACCTGGGCGCGGTCGCTGATCGAGCGCGTCGGATTGGCCGATCGTATCGAGCATCGGCCCGCCGAACTCTCCGGCGGCGAGCGACAGCGCGTGGCGGTGGCCCGGGCGCTGGTCCTCAAGCCGGCGCTGTTGCTCGCCGACGAGCCCACCGGCAACCTCGACCGCGCCACGGCTCTCGGCGTCGTCGAACTGCTGCTCGATCTCCACCGGCAGCAGCGGACGATGCTCGTAATCGTCACGCACAGCGCCGAGCTGGCGGCGAAGCTGCCCCGACAGATGGAGATGATCGACGGCCGGTTGAAATCGCCCCAATGACGGACTGAATCGTCACGCCACGGATGCGTTGATCCGCACGCATCCGAGTTCGTCTGCGGTTGTCATCCTCGAATCGAATCGGGCCGGCCGAAAATGAACGCGCAGACCACCGGATAGAATAGCCTCTGATGACCCTCCGTCGCCTGCTGGTTCGCGATCTTCGATTCCACTGGCGCGGACATCTCGCCGTGTTGCTCGGCGTCGCCGTGGCCGCCATGGTCGTCACCGGCGCGCTCCTGGTCGGCGACTCGCTTCGGGGAAGCCTGCGTGAGCAAGCCCTGCGGCGTCTCGGCGGGATCGAACTGGCGATGCTCGGCGGCCGGTTTTTCCGGCAGGCCGCGGCCGAGGGAATGAACGGCGTCGCGGCGGCCATCATCCTTCCGGCGACGATCGAGCGCGGCGGCGGCGCGGACTCGCCGCGCCGAATCCCCGGCGCGACCATCTGGGGCATCGGCGCGGACTTCCACTTTGCCGGCGTTCCGTCCGCTGGCGTCCCGCCGAGCGAAGCCTGGTTGGCGCAATCGGCGGCACGGGTCCTCGGCGTGAGCGCCGGCGATTCCATCGAGATCGTCGTGCCGCGATCCACGGATGTGCCGCGCGAATCGCTCCTCGGGCGACGCGGGGCCTCCGAGACCACGCAGCGACTTGTTGTGCCCGTCGGCCGGATCATCGCACCGGACGATGTCCTGAATGACCTGGCTCTCCGGCCGGCGATCGAGCCGGCGGTCAACGTCTTCGTGAATCGGAATTGGTTGCAGGACCAGTTGGACGAGCCAGGGCGCGTCAACACAATCCTGGCGCGCGGCGGCTCGGCGGTCGATCTGCAAGCCCAGTTCGGCGCACGGCTGACGCTCGACGATTGGGGACTGATCGTGCGCACGCCGCGATCGCGCACCGAGGCGCTGTTGCGCGCGCTGGATCGGAACCGCGATGGGCGCATTCAACCGAACGAGTACCGTGGCCGATTGGCGGAATCGGTCATCGCCGCCATCGCCGAGGACGCCGACCGAGCGCTGACGGCGTCACGGATCGAATCGCACTATCGCGGCCGCGGCTACGACAGCCTGGAAAGCCGGCAGATGCTCCTGCCCCCGGCCGTGGAGTCGGCGGCGATCGAGGCGGCTCGCGCAGTCGGCTTGCGCCCCGCTCCGACGCTCATCTACCTGGCGAATTCGATCAGCGACGGCACGGCGGCCATCCCGTACTCGATCATTGCGGCGCTCGACCCCGCGTCGTTACCCGCGCCCGACGGGCCTCCGCCGTGGTCGCTCGGCGACGACGGCATTCTCCTGGCCGATTGGTCCGATTCACCGCTGCACGCCCGGCCCGGCGACGCGATCACTGTCACGTTCTTCGAATCGGAAATGGAGGGCCAGGTCCGCGAGCGCACCGCACGGTTCACGCTGCGGGGCTTTGTCCCGATGCGCGGTCTCGCCGCCGATCCCGACCTCGCGCCCGAGTTTCCCGGCATCACCGACAAGCTGGACCTCAAGGAATGGGATCCGCCATTTCCCTACGACAACAAGCGGATTCAGCGGCGCGACGACGACTTCTGGGCGCGCTATCGCACCACGCCAAAAGCCTACATCTCCCTCGACGCGGGTCGGGCGCTCTTCGGCAGCCGGTTTGGGCAGGCCACCTCGATTCGCCTGTCCACGTCGGACGGGACGACGCCGACAGACGATCTCGTTCAGCGCTTCGAGTCGGAGTTGTTGGCGCGACTGGATCCCGCGGCCGGCGGGTTCGTTTTTGAAGACGTGCACGCGCGAGCCGTGGCGGCCAGCGCCGGCGGCCAAGATTTTGGATTGCTCTTCCTCGGATTCAGCTTCTTCCTGATCGCCGCGGCCCTCGTGCTCATCATCGTGCTGGTCCGGCTCAGCGTCGAGCGCCGCGCTGACGAGGTCGGCCTGCTCCTGGCGGTTGGATTCCGCCGTCGCGACGTCCGCCGGCTGCTGGTGGGTGAACTGCTCGTGGTCGCGGGGATCGGATCGCTCATCGGCGTGGGCTTGGCAATCGTGTATGCCGAGGCGATGGTCCGGCTCCTGGCCGCGCTGTGGCCGGATCCGACGGCGCGTTCGATCTTGTCCGTGCACGTCGGCTGGTCCAGCCTGGCGATCGGCCTTGCCGGCACGGTGATGGCGTCGTGGCTGGCGTTTCGCTGGGCGCTGCGGACCCTGGCGAGAGTGTCGCCGAGCGCGCTGGTGGCCGGCCAGTTCACTGAACCGGTCGAATTGGCCGCAAATCCGTCCCGCCGTCCGATGATGGTCGCCGGGGCCGCGGCGCTGGGCGCCATTGCTCTCGTCGTTGCCGGGCGATGGGCGCACGGAGTCGAGCAGCGGGCCGGCGCATTTTTCGGCGCAGGCGCCTTGATGCTGTGCGCGTTGCTCGCGGCCGGCTGGGCTTGGCTACGGCGGCCGGATCGCAGGACCATCCACCCCGGGCCGGGAGCGGTCGCGCGGCTTGGTTTCCGCTCCGTCGTTCGCAATCCGTCGCGCAGTCTGCTCACGGCGGCGCTCTTGTCGTCCGCGGCCTTCTTGCTGGTCGCCGTCGAGGCGTTCCGCCGCAACCCGGAAGCCGATTTCGCCGAGCGCACCGGCGGCAGCGGCGGCTTTCCGCTCCTCGCCGAAAGTCAGCAGCCAATCTATCTCGATCCCGGCGGATCGGATGGCCGGCAGGAACTGCTCGATGCGCTCGAGAAATCCTGGCGACGGCAGTCGCCGAACGAGCCGCGGGCCGTCGACGAGCGCCTGCGCGCAGCACGAGCCACCCTGGAGACGATGACGATCATCCCATTGCGCCGCCAGGCGGGTGATGACGCCAGTTGCCTGAATCTCTACCAGCCCGGGAGGCCGCGCATCATCGGCGTCCCGCCGGCGCTCATCCGGCGCGGCGGTTTCCAATTCGCCGAGAGCGAAGGCGCGAAAGACAATCCGTGGCAATTGCTCGAATCGCCGGGTGCCGACGGCGCGATCCCGGCGATCGGCGAAGCGCATACGGTGCAGTGGATGCTGAAATCCGGGCTGGGAGGCACCGTGATGATTCGCGATGGCGCCGGCCGGGACGTGCCACTGCGAATCGTCGCGCTTTTGCGCGACAGCGTCTTTCAAGGCGAACTGCTGATCGCTGACGCGGCGTTCCGCCGGTTGTTCCCTCGGTCGGAAGGGTACACGATGTTTCTCATCGACCCGGCCGGGCGGCCGACCGACGCTCGGGAATGGTTGAGCCTGGCGTACGCCGAAAAGGGCCTGGTCGTCCGTGACGCCCGCGACCGGCTTCAGGCGTACCTGCAAGTTGAGAACACGTACCTCAGCACTTTTCAGATTCTCGGCGGGTTCGGTCTGTTGCTCGGCACGCTGGGTTTGGCGGTCGTGCTGTTGCGGAACGCGTGGGAGCGGCGGCGCGAGTTCGCACTGATGCGGGCGGTCGGCTATCGAAGCGGACAGCTGGCCGGCATCGTCGTGGCGGAGAATGTATCGCTGGTGCTGTTGGGGCTGGGCGCGGGCGTCCTCGCCGCGGCGTTCGCCGTCGTTCCGGCCGGCGACGTCGCCGTCGCCGGCGCGCCCTGGAGCCGGCTGATTGTCCTGCTGAGCGGGGCGGCGCTGTGCGGGATCGCCGCCGGAAGCGCGGCGGTGCGCTCGACGCTGCGAGCGCCGCTGATACCCGCGCTGCGACGGGAATGAGAATCGCGGTTTTCATTTTCGGCTCACCGGTCTCTCATCAACGTTTGCTTATGTTTTTCAATGCTTGGCCCCGGCTCCGCGTCGGGGCGAGCGCTGGGGCGCTTCGATCGCCCGCCGATCCGGCGGCTCGAAGCAGCGCGGTCCGCCGGGCGCGGCGCCGCGCTCGATGTACTCAAACTCTTTCAGCCGAATCACTCTTCGCGATGGTGCCGACGCTGCTGGTCGCCGGTGGTTCAGGGTTGATCGCCGCGGCGGCGTTGCGGCTCGTGGTGCGCGGCAACCGGCGAGCGGCGTTGATGATGGGCGCCGCCGTGGCCACCGCCATCGCGGCCGTTGCGACGCCGTTGGCGGCGGCGGTGATCAGCGGCATCCTACTGATCGCGATGGTCGGCCGCTGGCTCTTGAACCGCCAATGGATCCACGAGATGGCAGCCAGCGTTGGCCGCGTCGTTCGACATCCCGCCTGGCCGTGGATGGGCGCCGGCATCATCGGAGCTTTGCTCGTCGCTGGCGGCGTCGCCCGGATTCACCACGAACTGGCCGCGATGGAACTCGAGGATACGACGCGCATCGGCGACATGCTGGCCATGCCGCCGCTCGACCCCGAACCGGTCACGCTGGCGAGGACCGACTGCGGCTCAACGGTCCCGCTGCGCACCGCTGCGGAGCTCCGCGATCCGAGCGAGCTACGGCATGTCGAGCAGGAGATTCTGGAAGCGCAGAACTGGTCCGACCTCGTGATTCGAAAGAAACCTCCAGCCGACGTCTGCAATTGCCACGGCTGGATCTTTGCGGAAGGCCGGTTTTGGATCAGCACGGACGACGTCGAGCGCATCCTGGATGACAATGGCTATCAGCCGGTGGCCGAAGCGCGCCCGGGAGATCTGGCGATCTATCGAAATTCCGGCGGCGAGATCTGCCATTCGGCCGTCGTATGCGCGGTTTTGGTTGACGGCACCGTGCTCGTTGAAGGCAAATGGGGCTGGATGGGGGTCTTTCTGCACCGAGTTCAGGAATCGTGCTACGGAGCGGATGTCACCTTCTATCACAGTTCGCGCTCCGGCCACCGGCTGGCCGGGGTGCCGGATCGCCCGGTGGTGCAATCTGTCGAAGCGCGTGCCGAATAGACGCGGCCAAGACAGGCGACAGACTGCCTATCGACAGCAATCGGGACCTGCCAGATCGTCAAACCCGGCAAAATCGGTGAACTGGGCGAGTTCGATTTGCCGATAAACCTCGGCGCATCCGTTGTGCGCGCCGGATCGGGGACGCGCCGGCCGACCGCTGGACGAACCGGAGCGCCGAGGCGATCAGCATGGTGCGATGGCGGCACATTGGGATCGTGCTGGCGCTGGCGGCGGCCGGTTGTCACAACATCCACGCCAAGCGCATGCCGCTGCGCATCGCCTGGCGGCATCGGCAGGAGAATCGCTCGGCGCGAGCCGAGGTCAGCGATCCGGCCGCGCACGCTCGTGGCTTGGAAGCCGGGCTGCCGCCGGAAGCCGACGCCGCGGCGCTGGCGGAACTCGCCGACGCCTGCCTCGCGGCGGGTCACCAATGCGATCCGGACGCGGCCCGGCCGTGGTTTCGTGATGCGGCGGTATACGCGGCGTTCGCCGTCGCCGCCGATCCCGACTGCTGCCCGCGCGCCATCGATATTCACAACCAGGCGGTCGAGCGGCTGATCCGGTCGGCCCAGACTCGGCGCGTCCACCGCGGCCGCGAGTGGCAATGTACGTTCGAGGACGTCGGCATCTCGCTGCGAGGCACGCCGTTTCTCAACCCCTGCCGGTATTCCGCGATCTGGATCGCGTCCGACTTCCGCCTCCGGCAGATCCAATGCGAATACGGCGACGATGGTTTCGGCGTCCCTGTCATCGCCCGGCGGGACAATGATCGCGAATGTCCCTGCGAGCCACAGGATCGGTACTACTCATATCGCGTTCACGCGGCGGCGACGGCCGTGCTGCGCCCGAGCGGCACGCCGACCGACTGGCGCACCCACCCGGTCGAACTGACGCTCATCGACCCCTTCGAGTCGCGCATGGCGGCGATCGCCGGCCGCGCGGTCCCGATCGCCACCGATCGCACGACGCCGCTCGCCGTCCAGGAGCAATTCTCCAGTCTGGAGGTGATGCGGCGTGTCGGCGTGTTCCGTCCCGATGCGATTCACCGATCCGAGCGCGGCCTGTACATGTATCAGCCGTATCGCCCCGGAAAGATCCCGGTGGTGCTGATTCACGGCTTTTTCTCCAGCCCGTCCACGTGGGCGCAGCTGGTCAACCACCTTCAAAATGACCCGGTGCTGTCCGAGCGCTACCAGATTTGGTTGTTCTTATACCCGACCGGGGCGCCGTTGCCGGTCTCAGCCGCCGAGCTGCGCTCGACGCTCCGCGAGGCGATTCGCTTCTTCGATCCGCACGGATGCGATCCGGCGCTCCGGCAGATGGTGCTCGTCGGGCACAGTCAGGGCGGCCTGATCGGCAAGATGACCGTGATGGACAGCGGCGACTGCTTGTGGCAGGCGTACTTCGACCGGCCGATCGACGAGATCGACGCCTCGCCCCAGTTAAAAGAACGCCTCCGGGAAACGCTCTGTCTCAAACCTGAGCCGTACATCCGCCGGTTGATTATGATCGCGACGCCGCACCGCGGCAGCCTCGAAGCATGTCTGCTGCCCGGTCAGATCATCCAGCAGTTGATTCACCGGCCGAAGGAACTGCGCGACGCCGTGCGTGAACTGGCTCGACAGAACGGACCGGACGTCGTCGCCAGCGGCGTGCGGGCGCGCCGGCTCAACGGCGTCGGCGGCATGAGTCCGCACGACCCGGCCCTGCAAGCGCTGCTCGAGTTGCCGATTCTCGTGCCCTACCACTCCATCATTCCGCAGATGACGATCGCGGGGATTCAATTGCGCACCGACGGCCTCGTGCGCTACCGCAGTTCCCATCTCGATGGCGCGGAATCCGAAGCCATCACGAAGGGATTTCACACCGCGCACTACACGTGTGAAGTCACGCGGGAGATCAAGCGGATATTGTGCCGGAACCTCGAGGCGGCCGATCGCCCCGGCGGACCCTGAGCGAACGTCATCGAGCGGACATGGTGGCCTTCGGGAGCTCGTAGCGGTCCCAGCCGCGACTCATCTGCGAATTGTCGCCGCGAAGATCCCTTTTGACGGCGTCCCACGACCCCGGATCGGCGGCGCAGCCGGTGAGGCACAGAGCAACGGCAAGAATTGTTACAACTTTGCGCATGGCAAACCACGCAACTCTCAATTCCGTTTGACGCCCTGGATATCCGACTCCCGGCAACCAATCAAGAGCAACTCTCTGATGCTATTTCACTCCCGCCTTCTGAAACCGATCCGCGATTTCCTTCATCTCGTTGACCGGGTGATAGCCGTGACCCTGCATGGCCCCGAACTGGATGACGCCGTCGAACGGCGGATCGAACCGCCGGGTCGCAGTCTCGAGGAGCCGGACCGCGTTGTTGAGGAAATAGTCGTCCGCGTCGCCGACGTAGATGTGAATCTTGCCGGCCAGCCTGGGAGCGAGCGACTTCCAGTTGGATTCCAGCACTCGGCGCAGGTCCTTCTGCTTCCAGGTCTCGACGACGCTGCGATCAATCGCGCCGGTTTTCGGATGCCAGAGCGGCTTCGGTTGTCCGTCGTCCCCCCGAGGGCCGAACACGGCGTTCCAGGCGCACCAGTCCTTGCCGGAGCGCCACCAGGAGTTTCGGCGGCCGAGAACGTTCTCCAGTTGGGTCTCGTGTCGGACCGTGTAAACCGTGTCGCCGTTGATCAGCCGCATGCCGGGCCGTTCGAACCCGAAGCGATTCACGTAGGCGTTGGCGTCGGAATAGATGTCGATCAACTCATAGGCGCGGAAGTCGACGGGATCCGGAGCGAACGACCAGCAGCCGTTGAAAAAGTCCGGGTAGAAGACCTGGAGGGCGAGTGACACCCAGCCGCCGGTGGAACTGCCTGTGGTGAACCGCGCGCGCGGATCGCCGAAGCAACGGAACTCGCGCTCGACGTGCGGGATCAGTTCCTGCGTCACCGCGTCGCCGTACGGGCCGTTGTTCTCCGAGTTGACCTGATAGGGGTCGCCGTAGGGCCCCGCTCCATCGAGACAGAGGATCACCATCGGTGTGCCGCTGCGGAGAAACGCTCCGACGCGATTGGCAATTGTGTAGCGCGTGCCATATCCGCCGATGAATACGACCAGCGGGAACTTGCGGTCCGGCTCCGTGGCAAACTCGCGCGGCAGGGCGACGCCGGCGCGCAGATACATCGGCCGGCCGTGAAACACGCTGAGTTTCTTCGACTCAAACCTCAGAAACCGCACCTGGGCCGAATCCGCCGGCAGCTTCTCTGGCGGGATCTGCTCGGTCAGTTCCAGCTTGACCGTGAAGCCAGCGGTCGGATCGAGCATCACCTTTTTCGGCTTGCTGAAGAGGTTTCCGGGCGCGTCGGGCAGGCGAAGGTCTGGATTCCAGTCGAAGACCGCCTGAATCTGATATTCACCGGCCGGAAGCTTGCTCAAGCTCTCGATCGGGAAAATCTCCGAACCGTGATCGACAACGCCGACGACACCGGGAGCGAATCGATCCACATCGGCTCCGAGGACGGGCGGCGTGTTCATGCCAGTGCGGCCGATGTTCCGTCGCGGTTCGCCGTCGCCCTTGCCGAGGACGATGAGCAACCGGCCGTCGGTCGGCCCCGGCAGCAGCCCGGGCGCGACGGCGACCTCGAACCGTTGCGTGGCCGGCGGCTCGGCGGCGAACGGGCTCGATGCCACGCCGGCGATCCAAATCAATGCGATCCGAAATCGGTTCATGGTGTCCTCGGGTCCGGAGGGTGTCCGCTTAGTGTGGTTCTGAGGGATTGTAACGACAAGTGGCGCCGCGGGCGGCCGGGCGATCTCGACCGGTGCTTGCTCACCCATTCCAACGCCGGTACGCTGGCAGGACACGCCCGTTTCTCCGAACCCGCGATGCGACTCGCATGCACGGACTGATCGCTGTGACCGTCGGGCAGGCGACCGCCGGCGTTGTCGCGCTCGCGCTTCTGGCCGGCGTCGGCTGGTGGGCGGCGATGCGCTGGCGAGGCCAAACGGAGCGAGCGCTTCAGGCGGCGTGGCGGATGTTCGAGCGCGGGCAGTGGTCTCCCGCGCTGGACATCGCCCGCCGGCTGACTCCCGTCATCGGCTCGGCGCCCGCGCCGTGGCACGACGATCGCCGGCGGCTCGAAGGCGCCTGCCTTGCCGCCGCGGCCGACGCCGCTCTCGCCGCCGGGCATTTCGACGAGGCCCTGCGACTGGCGCTCGAATCGGCGCGGTGCCTCGACCAGCCGACCGAGGCGGCACAGCGCCGCGTCCTCGACGCCATGATCGAGAAAATCCGTCGGCTCAGCGTGGCGACGCCGGATTCCGGCGAGTTGCGCGACCTGATCGACGGCGTCTTGCGGCTCGATCCGCAGCAGGCCGAGGCGGCGTTCTGGCTTGGCCTCGATTGCCTGCGGCGCGACAATCATCCCGGAGCAGTGGAATCATTGACGATGGCCGTCGGCAGTGAAGGAAACCGGGCTGCCGACGCCGCCCTGTATCTCGGCGCGACGCATCTGCACGGCGGCCGGCCGCGCGACGCCGTCCGGGTCCTGGCGCCTGCCTATGCGGTGGCGCCGAACTGTCCGCTGATCGCCTGGCAATTGGGCGCCGCGCTGATTGCCGCGCACGGCGATCTGGTCCTGGCAGTCCGCGCGCTCCAGAAAGCCATCGGTCCCGACGGGTTTCCGCGCTATCTGCGCGACGCCAACCGACTTTGGACCGAATCGCTGCCGCGCGAATCATGGCTGAGGCGCGCCGTCGAACACGCGCGGAGCCAGCCGTTCCGCTGCCCGCTGAAGTTTCATCACGTGCGGTCGAACTGGATGGCGGCCCAGCGGTCATTGGCCGAAGCGCTGATCCTGACCCGCAAGCCGTCCGAGGCTGTGCCGATCCTGGCCGATCTGCTGCGGGACAAGGACGAGCCGGCGTTGCGCCGCGGTCTTGGACTGGCGCTGGCCGCTGCCGACCGATCCGACGAAGCGCTGCCGATCCTGCGCCGGGTGCTGTCTGAAACCGCGTCGCCAGACGGCGAACTGCTGGCCGCAATGGTTCAATCCTGCGTTCGGTCATCCGGCGATCGGCAGTCGCACCTGTCGGAGGCGCTGCGACTGGTCGAGGCGCATCCGCGATTCGACGACCCGAATTGGGTCCAGCGAGCGGCCGAGGCGGTGACGGCGGCCCACAATGCGGGCATCGCGCCGCCAATTGGATTGTTGCGTCAACTGGCCGCAAAACTCGTCGCCGGCGACGCTGCGGATCCAGCCGCCGCTGGGGCATACAATCTGCTCGCTGTCCAGGATCGCGATCGGCTGTCGTTTGAAATCGCGGCGCTCTATCTGCGAGCGGCTGAGCGGCACGGCGTCCGCCTCGAGGCTGACGAGATTCTTCTGGACCGCGCCTTTCAGGATCGCGAGCGGCTCGCCGCGATGTTCCAAGCGCACGGCTGGGACTTCGCCGCCGCCGAACGGCTGTACCTCGAGCGTTGGGCCGAGCGCAATCCCGGAACAGTGCCCACGGCGCCGGGTCCCGGTTACGCCGATCAAGCCGTGGCCGCACTCATCGCCGAATCCCGCCGGTACGAGCGCATTCGGCAGTGGGACGCCGCCCGGAAGACCCTCGACCTGGCGCTCACGCTGGCGCCGTCCAGTTCCGCCGTTTTCGATCGTCTGGCCGAGGTGGCCTTTCGCCGGGACCAGGTTGAAGAGGCGGTCGATTGGCTCGACCGCTGGGTTCGCGAAGACGGGAAGAACCCGCTGGCGTGGCTGCGGCTGGCCCTTGTCGAGCAGGCGCGGGGCAACGATATCGGCGCCGAGACGGCCATGCAAACGGCGCTGGATGCGGCTCGAGGCGGCGAGCGCAGCGTCGTGCTGTTCGCGGCTGCGAGGGTCGCTCTGGCGGCCGGTCGCCGCGACGATGCTCGCCGAATGCTCGCCGAAGCGGTCACGCTCGATCCTGCCAATGCCAAAGTTCGAGCCACGGCCGCGGCGCTGGCCTGGGATACCGGCGATAGTCACGAATTCGCCCGCTTGGCCGAACCGCTCGCAAGCGATGGCGCCGACGATCCGACGCTGCGGTTGATCGCTGCGGCCGGAGCCGTGGCGGCTGGCAATGACGCCATTGCTGAAGATCGGATTCGACACTTGCTGGATTCGCCCTTGGCCGGTGATGGCCACCACTTGATCGCGCTGTTGGCGCGCCGGCGCGGGGCAAACCAGGAAGTGATCCGAGCCGCCGATGCCGCCGCTGCCGCGGGTACAGGCCTCACGAGGGAACACGCCGAGGCATTGCGCGGCGAAGCGGCGTGGTCGGCTGGGGATTTCGCCGGTGCTCTGCGCGCCTGGCGTTCGATATCCGCGGCGAACCTCAAGGCCTGGGGGCTGGATCGCGTGGCGCCGGGCGCGGCAATTCTCGCGGGGATTCAGGCGTTCCGCCAAGATTCAGCCGACGAATCGGCAAAATGGCTCCGCGCCGCATTGCGATTCGGAAGTGACGATCCGCGCCTGAAGTCGCTGCTGGTCGTCGCAACCCTGCACGCCGCGGCTCGACTCGACCCGGCCAAGGCGGAGCACCGGCTCGAGCAAGCCATCGAAGCCGCCGGTCCCCTGACAGCGCTGGCCATTCCGCTGGCGCGCCGGTATCGGCTTGCCGGCCGACTCGACGAGGCGATGCAGTTGCTGGATCGAGTCGAGCAGCGCGCGCCGGAATGGCTCGCCGAGCGCGGTTTGCTGCACCGGGCTCGTCAGGAGTTAGTGCTGGCGGAGCGGGCATTTGCCGAGGCGGCCCAAGCCGATGCGGTTCCGCCCGCGGTGATGGTCAACTTGTTGTTCACGCGGCTGTCGCTCGGCCGGGTGCCGGAGGCGATCGCCGTCCTGCCACAAGCGAAGCGCGCCACGGCGGATCCACGCCGACGGCGAACGCTGGAACTGTTTCGTGCTCTCAGTTTCGGTGGCGCTCCGCTGGTGGATTCGTGGTCGGCCGAGGACGAAAAGCTGTTCGCCGACTTTATTCAGCAGATCGGCCGGTTGGAATCGGTCGAGGGCGTAATTGAGCTGTGGTCGAAGGCGCGGCCGGCGAGCGCCGCCGTTCGCCGGTTGCAGTCGGAGTTGGCTCCCTTGCGGGCCAAGCGGCTGATCGATCAAGGTGACGCCGAGGCCGTGCTGCGCCGATATGGTTCGCTGGCGGCCGTGGCGCCCCCGATCCTCCGTAACCTCCTGGGCATCGCGGCCGCGCTGCGGCAAGACTTTGCCGGGGCTCGCCGGCATTTCACCGCCGCGCTGGTCCGCCCGGACGACGCCCGCGTGCATCAGAATCTCGCGATCGTCTGCGAATGGGCCGGAGACAGCCAAGCCGCCGCGGATCACTGGCGGCAGTGTCTGGCGACGCACGCGGCACAGATGAGCAAGCCGCCCGGCCTTCCGCATTATCATCGCCGTATCGCCGCGCTGATCGAGGAACGCATCCGCCGATTGGAGGACGCCGCTGAATGACGGACAATTGGAAAAGCTGAGCCATAGATGCACGCGGATGAACTCGGATGACCTCGCTGAGCCAGGTTGGCTCGGAAGTTCTGATTCAGAAGGGGTTGTGACCGATGAAGTCAGATGAAAATCCTCACGGCGTGGAACTGGCGCCGCTGCCGCGGGACCGGATCGGGCCGTTTCTGACTCTGGGCGCGCCGAAGTCGGCCGACGCCGAAACGATCGAAGCGCTCTGGGCGCGCTGCGTCCTGTGGGCCCGGCAGCGGAAGACCGCCACGCCGCTCGGCGACATCCACTGGGCCCGCGACGTACTCCGTGACGCGGAACGCCGGCTGGCCGCCGACGTCGTCAGCCTAAATCCCGAAACGGCCGCCGACGAACTGCGCCGCCTGGAACGGCTGTTTCATCTCGATGCCGATCGCCCGGCCTGGACCGCCGAGGATCCGGAACCCGAAGTCCGAGATCCGAAATCAGCGCTCGACGACTGGCCCGACGTCGGGACCGAGCAGGCCCGGCTGCCGGCGCCGCATGTCCCGCTGGAGTTTCCAGGAGTGCGCCGCTGGCTGGAAGAACTGGCTCGCGAACCGCTCGACCCGTGGTCTCTGACGCTGTCGCATCACACCGGACAATCGGAGGAGAGCCATGAGTGAAACGAACGCCTGGCCGGGAACGTCGATTCTCGAGCGCCTCTGCGCCGAGTTGATCTCGCTGCGCGAACGAAACGATCGCCAGCACAAGCTCTACGATCAGGCGTTGTCGGCGTTGCGCGACGAGGTCACGAGTCGGCTCGCGCAGTTCACGGCCGACGAGCAGCACGCTTTCCAGCAGTTGCGCGACGGGCTGACCGGGGAGAAGCGACACAGCCTGGCCCTGGCCACGACGCTCGTGGATCTCGCATTGGACTGGGAGCGGGTGGCCAGTGCGGTTCCGCCGCTGGATGGCGTAGCGCCGGCCGTGGCGCGCTGGGCCGACGGCATCAGCATCGCCGCGCGCAAGGCGCAAGCCGCCCTGGCGCAGCTCGGCATCCACCGCTACGACGCCGTCGTCGGCGATCTCTACCAGCCGGCGCTGCACGAGCGCGTCGGCGCCGAACGTTCGGAATCCGTTTCCCCCGGCCGTGTGCTCCGGCAGATCGAGCCAGGGTATGCCTCGGCCGCGCCGGATTTCGTCGTCCGGCGAGCCCGCGTCGTCCTGGCCGAGTGACGCTTCTCAGCGGTCGCCGATCGTCGCGATCACCTTCAGTTCGATGGCGATCGGCGTCGGCAGGCTCTTGATCTCCACGGTGGTCCGAGCGGGGCGATTGTCCGCGAAGTGCTCGCCATAGAGCCGGTTGTAGGTTTCGAAGTCGTCGCGCATGTTGGTCAGAAAAACGGTGACATCGACGATGTTTTCCCAGGCGGATCCCGCGTCTTCGAGCACGGCCCGAACGTTGCGGAAAACTGAGCGGCATTGCGCGGCGATGTCGTAGCGAACGAGCCGGCCATCGGCGCCGTACTCATTGCCGGGAATGGCGTTGGTTCCCGGCTCGCGCGGGCCGATGCCGGAGAGAAACAGCAGATTCCCGACTCGGCGCGCATGCGGGTACAGCCCGACGGGCGCCGGGGCGCGAGGCGACATGGCGGCGTCGCGATCGGAGGTCATACCGGCTCCACGGGGTACTTGATGCAGATCGTCTTCGGCTCGGTGAAGAACCGCAGCGCTTCGTCGCCGCCCTCGCGGCCGACGCCGCTCTGCTTCATGCCGCCGAACGGCACGCGCAGGTCGCGCAGCAGCCAGCAGTTGATCCAGACGGTGCCGCTCTGGATGCGCTCGGCGACACGGTGGGCCCGCCCCAGATCGCGCGTCCACAGCGACGCCGCCAAACCATACGCCGTCGAATTCGCCCAATCGATCACCTCGGTTTCGCGGCGAAACGGCGCGACCGTGGCGACCGGGCCGAAGATTTCTTCTTGATTGACCCGACAATCCGGCGGCAGATCGGTGATGACAGTGGGCTGGACGAAGACGCCGGCGCGGCAGCGCGGGCCGACGTCGTCTGGCGGCCCGCCGCCGCAGAGAATCCGGCCGCCGTCCTCGCGGGCCAGGTCGATGTAGCTCATCACCTTGCGAAAATGCGCCGCCGAAATCAGGGCGCCCTGATCGACGGCGGGATCGAGCGGATCGCCGACGCGCAGGCGTCGGGCCGCGTCCGTGAACCGCTCGACGAACGCCGGGTAGAGCGGCTCCTCGACGAAGATGCGCGAGCCGCACAGGCAGATTTCACCTTGATTCTCAAAAGCCGATCGCACCAGAACGGGCAACGCCTCATCGAGGTTGGTGTCGGCGAAGACGATCGTCGGGTTTTTGCCGCCGAGCTCCAACGCGATCTTCTTGAACATCGGGGCCGCGCTGCGGGCGATGTCCGCGCCGGTCTTCGTGCCACCGGTGAACGAGATCGTCGGCACGCGCGGGTGGGCGACGAGCGCGGCGCCGGCCTTGGCTCCGATGCCGTGAACGAGGTTGAACACTCCGGCCGGCACGCCGACCTCCGCGAAATACTCCGACAGCATCGTCGCCGTCGTCGGCGTGAGTTCCGACGGCTTGGCGACGACCGTGTTGCCCGTCGCCAGCGCGGGCGCGATCTTCCAGGTGAACAGATACAGCGGCAGATTCCAGGGCGAAATGATGCCCGCGACCCCGCGAGGCTGGCGCAGAGTGTAGTTCAGCGCGGCCTGATCCGTGCGGAATGTTTCGCTGTGCGCATGCAGAATCGCCGTAGCGAAGTGCCGCAGATTCGCCGACGCCCGCGGAATGTCCATTGCCTTGGCGAGTCGCAGCGGCTTGCCGGTGTCGGCGGTCTCGGCCTCGGCCAGGCGATCGAAGTTCGCTTCGATGCGGTCGGCGACGGCGACGAGGTATCGGCAGCGTTCGGCGGCGGGCAGGGCAGACCAGGCTGGAAACGCCTTGAGCGCGGCGGCCACGGCGAGATCGACGTCGGCCCCGTCGCTGTCCGGCACCCGCGCGATCGCCTCCCCGGTCGCCGGATTGACCTTGTCGATGTACGCGCCGCTCGCCGGCGGGACGTGGCGGCCGTCGATGAAATTAGCCAGCGCTCGCATGATGCTATTCAGTCTACGCGCCGCCCGTCAGCCGGCTTGCAGGCACTCCGGACTATCCACTTTCGGGCTGTTGACGATGGGATTGGCGGGCACGGCCACCATCGACTCGGCCGGGTAGGGAACCAGCAGCGGCGCAAGGCCGGCGGCGTCAGCATCGCCGGGATCCAGCCAGGCGTCGAAGCATTCGTTCGGCAGAATCACCGGCATCCGCTCGTGAAACGGCGCGACGACTTCATTGGCCGTCGTCGTGAGGATTGTGCAGGTTTCCACGGGGTCTCCCTGCGGCGGCTGCCACGATTCCCAGAGTCCGGCGAAGGCGAACGGCGATTCGTCGCGCAGTCGGATGTAGAGCGGCAGCTTCTGCTTGCCGACCTTTTTCCACTCGTAGAAGCCGTCGGCCGGAATGAGACAGCGGCGGCGCTTCATCGCCGAGCGGAACGACGGCTTGTCCGCCGCGGTTTCCGAGCGCGCGTTGATCAGCGAATAGGCGATCTTGGGGTCCTTGGCCCACGAGGGGATCAGGCCCCAGCGGAGGCGGGCCCATTCGCGGCCGGCCCGACCGGCGCGGACGCCGATCACCTCCTGCGACGGCGCGATGTTGTAGCGGGGCTTGTAGGCCTCGATCGGCGGGAGGTTGCACAGCGAAGCCACGGCTTGCGGCGAACTTTTCAACGTGTATCGGCCGCACATGGGACGCCTCCGCTAGCGCACCAGCAGGTCGGGTAGATCAAAGGTTTCGGCATCGACGTGGACGCGGCGGATCGGCCAGCCGTCGGGCGGAGTGACTGCCGCGCGCCGCTCGCCGATGACCCACGAATCGGCGACGAGCGACCCGCCGACGCTCGGCCGCCAGGTCACGATCCAGTTGACGTCCAATGCGAAATTCGCCGTCGGCGTGATCGGCCGCTCCACCGGCAGCCAGCCGGTGACGTGCCCGGTCGGCTGGCGCGTCCAGTCGAGCTCGACGGCGCGGACTTCGGCGATGCGCCGGGCGAACTCCAGCGCATCGACGATGGTAACGCCGGGGCGCGAGGCCGAGGCGAGTCCGCCGGAAATGGCCAACGCGGCGTCGAACTCTGCGCGCCGCTTTTCGGAAAGCGGTCCGAAATGGACCGACCGAGCCGCGCCGGCGTGCAGTCCGAATCGCTGCCCGACGGCAAACACGGCGCATTCGTGCACGATCCGGGCAGTCGAGATCCCGGGGCGCGGATGCCGCCGGGTCCGTCCGTCGGCCGCGACGTGGATCACCGCCGGCGCGATCCCATGCTTGAGCAGCCGATGCGCGATCTGCCCCGCCACGTCTTCCTCGGATTCGCCCGGCTCGAGATTCCGGCAGGTCGCTTCGAGAGCGTGAGCCACGGCCGCGCCGAGATCGGCGAGCCGCAGCCGCTCGCCCGGCGTCAGCGCCAGCCGCAGCCGACGCAGCGTCGGACCGAATGGAATGCTCTCGGCCAGGACTCGGTCGCACGCGATCTTGCGATTTTGCACGAGATCGGAGAGCAGCCGCTCCCGACCCCAATGCCAGGGCCACTCTTTCAATTGGAATCCGAGGCGGTCCAGGTGGAGGTCAAAGAGCCGCTGGGTATCCGCGCTGCCGCCGACGAGCCAGCGCTGATTGTCGGTGAGGAAAATCGCCGGCCATTCACTGGCGTCGGCGATTCCGGAGCACAGCGCGCTGCCGCTGAACCAGGCGAGGTTGGCCGGATCGAACAGAAACAGCGCATCCGCGTGGGCTTCCTGGAGCAGCCCGGCGATGATCGCTTGCTTGGCGTCGATCTCTCCTCTCCGGTCGGCCGTCGTGGTGGACGCCGATCGGTTGACGGTCCACGATCCATTGACGGTCGCGGCGATCGTCGCCGGTTCCACGGAAATCGCACAGGTTGATGGATCGTTCATGGGCGGTTTGCCAGGGCTCGCCAATCACCCCGGGCGTACTGAGCGGCCAATTCGAGATAATGGGCGTTGATGTATCGAGTTCGATCGAGCCATTTCGCCGAGATTTCGCCGACGATCTGACCCGGCACGCCGGCGACGAGGGCACGCGGCGGAACGACCATCCGTTCCGGGACGACGCACCCAGCCGCGATCAGAGCCTCGTCGCCGATCTCGCTGCCGGAGAGGACGACGGCACCCATGCCGATGAGGCAGCCATCGCCGATGCGCCGTCCGTGCAGGATCGCGCCGTGCCCCACGACAACCTGGCCGCCGATCTCGTTCGGGACGCCGTAATCGGTGTGGACGATGACGCCGTCCTGCAAATTGGTTCGCGGGCCGATGCGGATGCCGGCCACGTCGCCGCGGACGACGACGTTGAACCACAGATTCGCGCCGGCGCCGAGAACGACGTCGCCGATCACGGTCGCATTGTGGGCGACGTAGGCCTCGCCGACGCGCCGCATGAGATCCGTCATCCTTTCAATTCTATGTCAGTCGCGGGCGATGCGCGCTCCGCGGCGCTGACAGTCCGCGTCGCGGCTAACATAACGGGATGAAGACAACGGTCGTGGTCTGCCCCTGGGGGGCCTTCGGCAGCGGGGGCGCCGCACACGGGGCCGAGGCGCTCGCCGACGCGGTGCGCGAACTGCTCGACGACGTGCGCCAGGAACGGCGGCCGACACGGGCCCGGGTCTTTCGCGGCCAGGTTCGGATCGAGGAGTTAACCTTCGACAGCCCCGCGGCGCTGGCCGATTGGCACAAGACGGCGCGGTCATCCGTCCGGGCCGCCCTGAATCGCGGCGACTTCCTGATCTGGCTCGGCGGCAATCATCTCAGCGCGCTGCCGGTTTACGAAGAACTTGCCGCCGCCGACGCCGCGGTCGTGCAGTTCGACGCCCATCTCGACTTGTACAACCTCGACGACAGCAAGACGGAGCTGAACCACGGCAACTTCCTCCGCCACGCGGAGCGCCTGCCGTCGATCGTCAATCTCGGCCACCGAGATCTGTTCCTGACGCCCAAGTCGATTCACGAGTTTTACGAAGCCGTTCATTCCGCCGCCGACTTGGCGCGCGATCAAACCGTGATTCGCAGCGCCATCGCCGAATGGGCGCGGGAAGCCGACCGACTGTTTCTCGACCTCGATTGCGACGTGCTTGACCCGGCTTCCTTTCCCGCAACGGCGCATCCGATGCCGTTCGGTCTGTCCGCGCTCGATCTCCTGAATCTGTTGAATGCCGCCTGGACTCCGCGCGTCTGCGGCGTGGGGATCAGCGAATTCGACCCCGGCCGGGATCGGGACGAGCGCAGCCTGCAACTGCTCGTCTGGCTGATCGAGTGGATCCTGCTGAAGCGCTACGAGGCGTGATCTACATCCGCTCGACCGTTTGGATGCCGAGCAATCCCAGCGTCGTCTGAATCGTCCGGGCCGTCAGATCGCAGAGCACCAGCCGGCTGTCGCGAAGCCCGGAAGACGGCGCCTTCAGCACCGGGCAGTTTGTGTAAAAGACGCTGTAGCTCTTGGCCAGGTCCCAGAGATAGGCGGTGAGCAGGTGCGGCAGATACTCGCTGGCCGCGGCTTGCAGCGTTTCTTCGAATCGCAGGAGTTGCAATGCCAGCGTGCGTTCGGCCGGCTCGGTGAGTGAGACGTTGGCATTGCGGATCGATTCGGGAGCGATTCCGCCCTTCGTGAAAATGGCCCGGCAGCGGGCGTAAGCGTACTGCATGTACGTCGCCGTGTTGCCGTCCGTCGCCAGCATCTTGTCCCAGAGGAATTTGTAATCGCTGGTGCGATGGCTTGAAAGATCGGCGTATTTCACTGCGCCGAGGCCGACGACTTCGGCGATGCGCCGGCGCTCCTCCGCGGTGATTTCCGGCACGTCTTCGCCGCGTTCCCGCCGCTCGGCGACGGTCTGGTCGTATTTCTCGCCGCCGCGTTCCACGGCTCGGTCGAGGAGTTCGCTCAGTTCGGCCGCCCCGCCGTTCCGTGTCGAGAGCATCTTGCCGTCGTTGCCGAGCACGGAGCCGAAGGCGACGTGCGTCAGTTCGACGTTGACGCCCCACCGCCGGGCGATCTCGAACAACGTCTGGAAGTGGTAAGCCTGCGGCGCGCCGACGACGTACAGGATGGCATCGGGTCGCCATTCCCGAATCCGATACTGGATCGTGGCCAGGTCGCTGGTCATGTAGGTAAACGCGCCGTCCTTTTTGCGGATGACGGCGTCGGCCCGGTGCGGGCTGCCGTCGTCCGGCGGCGGCTTCAGGAACACCACCACCGCTCCCTGGCTCTCCGTCGCGATGCCCTTGGCGAGCAGGTCTTCGACCACGCCGGGGAGCATCGGATTGTAGAAACTCTCGCCGTGATAGTAGTCGAAGGAGACGCCGAGCCGCTCGTACAGCGGCGTGATCGCGCCCATGCTCCACGGGATGAACTGCTTCCAGAGCGCGACGTTTTCCGGGTCGCCGGCTTGCAGCTTGGCCGTCTCTGCGAGGCAGGCCGCATAGTGCCGGGCTTCCTCGGGCGAATGCACGACTTCGCCTTCGTCGTCCTCGGCGCCCTTGGTCAGTTGCCGGACGTGCAGGTAGAGGCGGACCATTTCGCGCACCGGATCGGCGCGAAGAGCGGCCTCGTCGCGGAACTGCTTATAGCCGTACAGCAGCATGCCGAACTGCGTGCCCCAGTCGCCGAGGTGATTGTCGGTAATGACCCGGTGGCCAAGGAAGCGCAGGATGCGAGTCAATGCATCGCCGATGATGGTGCTGCGCAGATGGCCGACGTGCAGCGGCTTGGCGACGTTCGGCGACGAGTAATCGATGACGACAGTCCGCGGCTCGACTGGGGCGACGCCGAGCCGATCGTCGCGCGCCATAACTTCGAGTTGTTTCGCCAGCCAGTCCGGCTTCAGGCGCAGATTGATGAAGCCGGGTCCGGCGATCTCCGGCGGCTCGAGCGCATCGCCCAGATCGAGCCGCGCCGCGATCTCCGCCGCGACGTCCCGCGGCTTTTTGCCGAGCGCCTTGCCCAGGGGCATGGCGCAGTTGGCCTGATAGTCGCCGAAGTCCGGATTCGCGGCCGGCTTGACGAGCTCGGCATATTTCCGCGGCTCGTCCGTGATGCCGGCGAGGGCGCGACCAAAAGCGCGTTGCAACAGTTGCAGAATGTTCACAATGGAACTGTACGATTCGCGACGCTTCGGAGAAGCGCTGCCAGAGGGACGCCTTCGCGAAGCGTTACGCCTCGATCACGAGCGCTCCCAATCCACGCGCTTCGCATCCGCCCAGAGTTCCTCCAGCGCGTAGTACTCGCGCATCTCCGGATCGAAGACGTGGACCATGATGTCGCCGTAATCCTGCACGATCCAGCGGCTGGCTTCATAACCTTCGATGCCGAGGCGATGATCGCCGGCGTCGCGGAGAGCGTCGTCGATTTCCTCGGCGATGGAGTGCATCTGCCGGCGCGATCCGCCGGTGACGAGCACCATGAAATCGGTGATGGGCGTGACGCCGCGCATGTCGAGGACGAGGATGTCGCGGCCCTTGGATTCGGCCGCGGTGCGGGCGCACAAACAGGCACGATCGAGAGCGTCCGGCAACGACGGGGCGACGGACGCGGACTGCCGTACGGCTGTGGTCAAGCGACCTCCTCCCGAATGGGGTGGGTTCGACCGGAGGCCGCCGAGCGTCTCGGATTTGTCGAATGGGTCAACACGATGACCGCGGCACACCTCCAGTCGGGCGATGGTCGCGGCCCCCAACGGCGCGGCCATCGAACCTTCCAACTCCATCTTCGACTTCCTTCCCGCTCAGGTCAAGCAACAATCCGGAAATTCCGTGTGGAGTTTTCGCGAAAGGATGCGACACTGCGGACTCGGAAAAGGTTCGCACCCGTTCCTCTCCATCGCCCGCCCCGTATGTTAGCCGCGAGGCGCAGCCGAGCGCACTGCCGCGCTCGACTGCGCCTCGCGGCTAACCTGAGTCAGTAACCATGCGCCGTGTGCTCGTCTCGGCTGGAACTCTCCGGAATCTACAACGCTATCGATCCATCTTGCTCGACGCCGGCTGCGAAATTGTTTTTCCGCAGGCGCCGCGGCAGTTGACGGAGGACGAGATTCTCGCCGAGCTCGGAGGCGTCGTGGCGGTGCTCGCCGGCTCGGAGCCATACACCGCGCGCGTCCTCGCCGCCAACCCGGCCCTGCGGATCATCGCCCGCATCGGCGTCGGCTACGATTCCGTCGACCTGGCGGCCGCCACCGCTCACGGCGTCGCCGTCACGATTTCGCCCGGCAATCACGAAGCGGTCGCCGAGCATACCTTCGGGCTGATCCTGGCGCTCATCAAGAACATGCTGCCGCAGGATCGATTGATCCGCGCCGGCGTCTGGCCGCGGCATCCGACGCATCCACTCCGCGGCCGGACGCTCGGCATCGTCGGCCTGGGGCGCATCGGCAAGCAGGTCGCGCTGCGAGCCGCGGCATTCCGCATGCCGGTCCTCGCCGCCGAGCCGGCGCCCGATCATGAGTTCATCGCGAGCCACGGCATTCGCCTCGTGCCTCACGAGACGCTCTTCGCCGAGGCCGACGTCGTCTCGCTTCACCTGCCGCACAATCCCGATACCGACAAACTGATCGACCGGCGATATCTGAGCCTGATGAAACCGACGGCCTACCTGATCAACACGGCTCGTGGCGGCGTCGTCAATGTGCCGGATCTGATCGACGCCCTGGAGAACCAGCGGATCGCAGGCGCCGGACTGGATGTGTTTGCGCGCGAGCCGCTCGGCGATAGCCCGCTGACGAAGCTGGACAACGTCGTGTTGACGGCGCATACGGCTGGCGTCGATGCCCAGGCCAGCGAAGACATGGCGTGTCTGGCGGCTCAGACGGTTGTTCGGATGTTGGCCGGCGACTGGCCCGGGGAATTCGTCATCAACCCTGAGGTGCGGGCGACCGCGCGGCGATGAGGTTCAAGCCTGCGTGCGCTTCGCCTTGTTGATTGCGGCCAGCTTGCGCAGCTTCGCCCGGCGGCGAATCTCGCACGGCTTCTCGTAGTGCTTCCGCTTGCGGAGTTCTTTTTGCAGGCCGCTGCGTTCGAGCAGTTTCTTGAATCGACGAAGGGCGGCGCCAATGGGTTCCCGATCGTGGACGCGCATTCGCAACGGCATACCGATCAACACCTTATCCCGGGCGACTCCGCGAGCGCCCAACTCGAGTTCCGATCCGCGCGCACGGCCCCACGCCGGCGCTGGACTGGAGATTCTAGCGATTTCATCGTATTGCGGATAGGCCGCGTGCGGCGGACGGCGGCTACTTCGGAGGATTGGCCGGGGCCGCGGCGTCCGGTCGATTCCGCAACGGTCCGCGGAACGTGATCCGACCCTTGGTCAAGTCGTACGGCGAAATGGCCACCGTCACGATGTCGCCCGGCAGAATGCGGATGAAATGCTTGCGAATCTTTCCGGCGATGTGCGCAATGATCTCGTGCCCATTGTCGAGCTTCACGCGGAACTGCGTGTTGGCCAGCGACTGGGTCACTTTTCCTTGAACTTCGATCGCGTCTTCTTTGGCCATGCAGGCTCCTTTCCAACATAATTCTGGCGGACTTCGATCGGCCGCTACTCTGTTATGGTACGAGATTTGGGCGGAGCGCCAACGTCAGGCGTGCGTCACGGTGAGCCGGGAATGCGCGAACCGCCGGGATCGGACCGGCGTCGAGACGGCGGCGTCTCTTGTCGCGATCGGCGGCGGGCGCTAGAACATCCGTTGCCGCCCCGCTAGCTCAATTGGCAGAGCAGCTGACTCTTAATCAGCGGGTTGTAGGTTCGAGTCCTACGCGGGGCAGTTATCATTTTCCAGCAGGTGATGAGAGCAGAGTTCTGCAGACCTGATCGGCGCTTTCGCTCGTCGCCTGATTCGCTTGTCTGCTCCTATCCGCTAGTTTGTTGCGCGGACTGCACCGCTTATTGCAGCGCCATGTTTGTCCATGCGGCGAAGCGAAATGCGAGTCAGCGCTGCGTATCATCGGGGCTGTCGCCCCTCCGATGAACGGCTACGATCCGCTTGGCTTGCCGGCATTGCGGATTGCGAATTCGGGCTGAACGATTAGAATGAGCCGGTGTGAATTGATCGGGCCAAGATGGTCAACGCGGATGGCAGCGAGAATGCGCAGGGTCGTCATCGTTCCGACGCTCTTGACGCTCGGCAACGCCGTGTGCGGGCTGGCGTCGATAGCCTACGCGAGCCGGATCGGCAAGGACGGATTCTCGCGCGATCTCGACTTCTACTACCTGGCGGCAAGCGGTTGGTTCATTCTCGCGGCGATGGCGTTCGACGCGGCCGATGGCTACTTTGCCCGGCTGTTTAAGTCAGCCGGACGATTCGGCGCGGAACTCGACAGCCTGTGCGATGCGATCAGTTTTGGCGCGGCGCCGGCGTTCTTGCTGTTGCAGCTCGGCCCGCAATGGGACCAGCCGCGCTGGCATCAACTGACCGCCGCGGTCGCCACGCTCTACCTGATGTGCACGATCCTGCGCCTGGCGCGGTATAACGTCGAGGCCATTGACGGCATCGGCAGCGGCAAGCGGTTCCGCGGGTTGCCGTCGCCGGCCGCGGCCGGGTGCATCGCGTCCCTCGCCGTGTTCCGGGGCGACCTGGCGCAGTTGTGGCCGGCCTACGATCAGCCGGCGTTGCACTTCGGGCTCTCGATCGCCGCCGTGCTCGGTGCGCTGTTCGTCGCGCTCTTGATGGTGTCGAACCTGCCCTACCCACATTTGACCAAGTCGCTGCTGCGAGGGCGGGGCGTCGCCTTGGCCGTTCCCGCAGCGTTGCTGCTCGTCTTCTTCCGCGAACTCGCGCTCGTGCTGCTGTTCTGGGCGTACGCGGTCTGGGGATTCGGCCGGACGCTCTGGGCCCACGTCGCCGCGCACCGCTCAGTCCTCGGCGCCGACGACCGGCTGCGCCATTGATCGCCATGTTCACGGGCATCGTGGAAACCCTGGGCCGCGTCGAGCGGATCGCACCCGTTGCGGGCGGCGGCCGGCGTCTGGCCATTCGCGCTCCGTTTGCGGCGGACCTGGCCGTGGGCGAGAGCATCGCTGTCAGCGGCGCCTGTCTGACCGTCGTGACCCACGCTCATGATGCATTCGACGTGGAAGCCGGGCCGGAGACGCTCGCCAAAACGACCTTCGGCGAATTGGCCGTCGGCGATGAAGTGAACCTGGAACGGTCGCTGCGACTCAACGACCGACTCGGCGGGCATCTCGTGCAGGGGCACGTCGACGGCGTCGGCCGAATTGCGGAACGATCCCGTTCCGGCGAATGGGAGATGATCTGGTTCACCGCGCCGCCGGACTTGATTCGCGGGATGGTGCCCAAGGGTTCCGTGGCCGTGGACGGCGTCAGCCTGACGCTGGTCGACGTTGCGCGCGACCGCTTCAGCGTCGCGCTGATCCCGCACACGCTGTCGGTCACGACGCTCGGCCGCAAATCGATCGGTGCCTCCGTCAATCTCGAGACCGATCTGATTGGCAAATACGTTGCGCGGTGGATGGAAAACTTCCAGTCGTGAGTGCCGACCTCGATCCCGATCCCGGCGAAGCGATCGTGCCGCGGCATACGCTGTCGCAGATCCGGCGGCTGCTGTCAGCCGGAGGCGTCGAGCCGAAAAACAAGCTCGGCCAGAATTTCCTGATCGATCTGAACCTGATCGATCTGATCGTCCGCACGGCCGATTTGTCGTCCGCCGATCTTGTGCTGGAAGTCGGGTCGGGAACGGGCAGCCTGACGGCGCGGCTGGCGGCTCAGGCTGGGGCGGTCGTGAGCGTCGAAGTCGATCCGGCCCTGCATGCGATTGCCGCGAGGCAAGTCGCGGATCGCGGGAACGTCCGGCTTCTGCGCGCCGATGCGTTGAAAAACAAGAATCGACTGAATCCCGCAGTCTTGGAGGCTCTCGGGACGGCCCGAGCCGAGTTCGGCTGCAATCGCTTCAAGCTGGTTGCCAACTTGCCGTACGCCGTGGCCATGCCGGTGATGGCCAACTTGCTGGTCCGCGACGAGCCGATCGAGCGCATGGTCGTGACGGTGCAGTGGGAAATCGCGGAGCGGCTGGCGGCCGAGCCGGGCACGGCGGCCTTCGGCGCGGCGTCGGTGCTGGTGCAGAGCCTGGCCGAAGTCACGATCGTGCGCAAGCTGGCCCCGTCGGTCTTCTGGCCCCGGCCGAAGGTCGATTCAGCGATCGTTCGCATCGATCCTGACCCAGCCCAGCGCGCTCGCATCGGCGACGTGGCCGGATTTCGCGTGTTCCTTCGCGACCTGTATGTGCATCGGCGCAAGAATCTGCGCGGGGCGCTCAGCGGCTGGCCGACCGGCCGGCGCGACAAAACGGAGATCGACCGACTGCTGGCGGATCTGCAACTCGACGGCGCCATCCGCGCGGAGCAGTTGTCGATCGAGCAGCATCAGAAATTGTGGCGAGCGTTTGCGAGGTGAAGGCCTCAGCCGAGCCAGTTCTCGCAAGTCAGGTCCCAGAGGGCTTCGAAATCGCGGTCGGAGGTGAGGAGAGTGTGTTGACGTCGCCGAAGACCCGTGCGAGCGGCGGCTCGAGCGGGCAGACCTTGACGCAGGAAGCGGCACGGCGCATCAACTGCAAGCACCGCTCACGTCGAGCCAATGTCGCGAGCCCGGCGTCTACTTCACACAGGACCGGCACAATTGTCCCAAATCGCGCGCCGCCAAGGCGCATCGCGTGGAACCGTTTGAAGACAGTGGAATTCGGGTGAATGAGCGAGCCGAGATGGTTGCTGTCGAGCAAGAATGAGTTCATCCGCGCCGAACCATGAGCTTTCGCACCTGTTCCTTGCCAAGGACACGGTTCTCGTCACGAATCTGCTGGAGGCTGGACGCTTCTTCATCCGGCAGCCAATCATCGTCCGAGGCTGCCGGATCAGATTTGTCAAATGACGGCGAACGGCCATGGCGCGATGAGTGAAGGGCAATCTCGAATTCGCTGCCGTCGCCGATTCCCTCCGGCAAGAGATCCAGCGGCGCCAGGACGCCGTTGCTCAAGCGGACACGAATCGACATGGCCGTTCTCCCTGGGACTCAGTCTCCATACGCATCCTTCCACTCATCGTACCACGCCATCTGAATCGCCTCCAGAATCCGCTCCGTGGACTTCTTCGGATCGTCGGCAAAGTCCGGCAATTCCGTAATCGCCTTGTGCATGTCCGTGAACCGCATCGTCAGCGGATCGAGCGAGCCGAATTTTTCGAACAACAACTCGCCGATTTCCCGCGAATCGTTCCAGGTGAGCGGCATGGCGCAATCTCCAGAATGGGGTCATTTCAGCAGATCGGGTCGGATCTCGTCGGCCGTGTGGCCGCGAAGCGTGGCCGCGACGACGGCGTTCATCAGCCGTTCGGCGAGCGGCTGAGTTGCCCGGGCCAAGGCGTCGAGCGCGGCGCGCAGCCGGTCTGGGTCGTCTCCGGCCTGGGCCTCGCGCACGGCCGCTGTCGCCGCGTCCACGGCGGAGCGCTCCGCGGGAGACAGGCTGTCTCCCGCCTGGCGCAGACCCTTTTCCGTGTGCCGCAGTTCCGCGTCGGCCTTGTTCCGCAACTCGATCAGCAGCCGGGCGCGGAAGTCCTCCTGGGCGTGATCGACGCTCTCCAGCACGAGCCGCTCGACCTCCTCCGGGCTGAGTCCATGCGCGGGCTGAACCGTCACGGTCATCTCCTGACCGGAACGCTGTTCCCTGGCCGTCACCGTCAGCAGGCCGTCGGCGTCGACGAGAAACGTCACGTCGACCTGCGCGAGTTGAGCCGGCATCGGCGGAATGCCGCGAAGTTGAAACTTGCCCAGCAGCCGGCAGTCTTTCGTCAGTTCCCGCTCGCCCTGGTAGACGTTGATGTCCACGCCGGTCTGATTGTCCACGAACGTCGTGTAGCGCGTGGTCGCCCGGCAGGGCACGGTGCTGTTGCGATGGATCAGCTTGTCCACGACGCCGCCGAGAGTTTCAATCCCGAGGCTCAGGGGCACAACGTCGAGGAGGAGGAGATCGCGCCGGCCGCCGGCCAGGATGTCGGCCTGCACCGCGGCGCCCAGGGCCACGACTTCCTCAGGATTGAGTTCGGTATGCGGCGTTCGGCCGAAATACTCGGCGACGCGCCGTCGGACATACGGTATCCGAGTCGACCCGCCGACGAGAACCACTTCGTCGATCTGCGTCGGCGTCAATTGCGCATCGCGCAGCGCGGCCCGGCATTTGTCGATCGTTCGATCGATCATCGGCCGGATCAACGCCTCGAATTCGCCGCGAGTGATTGTCCGGCGATAATCGACGTCGCTGCTCGGCACGCGGAGCGACAGCTCGGCCGCGTCGGCATCGGAAAGGGCGATCTTGGTTTTCTCGGCGGCGTCGCGCAGGTGTTGCAGCGACTCGGGGTCGCGGCTCGTTGCCGGCCAGCCGAGATCGCGGGCGGCCAAGTCCATCAGCGCTCGGTCGAAGTCGTCGCCGCCGAGCCGAGTGTCGCCGTTGGTGCTCAGCACCTTGAACACGCCGTCGGCGATCGTGAGAATCGAGCAATCAAACGTGCCGCCGCCCAAATCGTACACGGCGATCGTGCCGGACTTGCGGCGGTCGAGACCATAAGCCAGGGCCGCCGCGGTCGGCTCGTTGACGATGCGGAGGACGTCCAGCCCGGCGATGCGGCCGGCGTCGCGCGTCGCCTGGCGCTGGCTGTCGTCGAAGTACGCCGGCACGGTGATGACGGCCTTGGTCGGGTTCCCGGCTCGGCGGCGGACTTCGCGCAAAATGATTGCGGAGAGTTCCTCGGGCGTCAGTTCGCGGCCGGCGATCCGCACGTGCAGGACCTTGCGGCCCGTGGCCGTCTCTCGTTCGACGATCTGGTGCGGTATCAGCGGCAACTCGGTTTGGAGGTCGGCGAGCGTCCGGCCCATGAGTCGCTTGACGCTGAAGATCGTGTGTTCCGGATCGCTGAGCGCTCGCTCGCGGGCCGGCGTGCCGACCAGCACCGAGCCGTCGTCATGGAAACTGATGACGCTGGGCACGAGGGCCGCGCCCGCCGCGTCGCGCACCACCCGCGGCACGCCGTCCTCCACGAACGCCGCCAGGCTGAACGTCGTGCCCAGGTCGATGCCGATAATCGAGGGTGAGGTCCGCATCATTCCCGCCGCGGTTTGCGCAACGAAACGAATCCCGATACGAAATCGACTTCGAGAACTCGTTCGCGCATGAAATCAAGGCCGATCAAGCCGTCAACGCCGGTTGACGGGGGCAACGTGTGTGCCACCACAGGTAAATCGCGCACTCTTCGACCGAGCGCGGTCATCGAATTGGCGCGCACGACCGGTACGAATTCGATCCCGCTGCTGGTTGTGATCTCGACGCTGTGCCGCGAACTCGAGGGCCGATACCTGGCGGCGACGAGGATCGCAGCACTGACCAGCGTCGCGGACGCACCCGTATCCAAGGCCAGGCGAACTCGCACTCGACGAATCGGGCCAGTCAGGACAGCACGAACGATGATGAGCCCGTATCTTGGATTGAACCGAGCATTCATAAAACGACGACCGAGCCCTTGGGAATCGTGCCAGTGTCATGCGTTGCGATGTCCTTGGATTTCAGCTTGATGGCTTCACGATAGACGTCATCGCGGTTCTTGCTGTGAAACGCAACTTTGCCGGCGATCACTTGCCCGGCATCATCCGTCTCCGGCTCGGTCAGCAGGATCCACTCTGACGGAAAGCGCTGTTCGATCTGCCAGATGGTGAGCCGCTGCGCAATCGTCGATCTCTTGGCCATCCGTCGCCTCTCAGGACACCAATGGGCGCTGCCGGATTCGAACCAGCGACCCCCTGCTTGTAAGGCAGGTGCTCTAACCAGCTGAGCTAAGCGCCCGATCTTCGTCGGCCAGGTCGCGCAGCAAGCCGTTCAGGAACTTGACCGCGTTGAGTGTTCGACGGACCACGGCCAGGCGATCCGCTTGACCCTCGGAATGATCCAGCATTCGCCCGGCGTCGTCGAGCAGCCGATCGCGCCGCGCGGTGAGCGTCCGCTCGAAGTTCGCGCGTGCGGCCGGGTCGGCCTTGGTTTCCTCGATCTGCATGCGCAGCTCGAGCATCTCTTCGAGAAACTCGGGCGGCGGCTGCGAGACGGCGGTCGGCGACGGGCCGCCCGCCAAGGTCAAGAGATAGTCGGCCCGGCGAAAAGGATCGCGCAGGACGGCGTAGGCCTCGTTGATCGCCGCGGCGGCCGCGATTGCCCCGGCCGCGTTCGCCGCGTGATCGGGGTGCACCGCTCGGCTCAGGTCCAGGTAATTCCGTTCCAGGGCCGCCGGGTCGAGGGCGAATCGCCGCGGCAGACCGAGCCGCTCAAAATGCGACGCCTCGCCCATGGCCGCTCACATCGAGAACGAGCTGCCGCAGCCGCACGTGCTCTTGGCGTGCGGATTGGTCACGCTGAATCCGCGCTTGTTCAGGTCGTTGTGAAAATCGACCGTGACTCCGTCGAGGTACAGCAGGCTGCGCTTGTCGATCACGACGTCCACGCCGTGCAGCGTGAAAACGACATCGAGCTTCTCGCTGATCTGCGGATCGAGGTCGAGCTTGTGCTGAAAGCCGGAGCACCCCCCGCCGACGACCCGCATGCGCAGGTAGAGCTTCTCCGTGGCCCCCTGCGCCTGCTGCTCGGCGATGATCCGGCGGACTTCCTCGGCCGCCTTTTCGGTCAGATTGATCTTCGGCTGCGGAGCGGTATCGCTCTTCACGCCGATGGTCGGTTGTTCGGTTACGGTGGACATGGGTCACTCCAAGGGTCATCGTTTGATTGTTTGTCAGCCGCGACGCGGAGTCTTCGGTGCGGAGCGCGCTCGCCACCGCGGACTCCGGCTCGCGGCTAAATCCCAACAGGTTCCGGCTCCTCGACTTTCTGCTTCTCCGTGTAATTCCTGATCGCCGCCTTGATGGCGTCCTCGGCCAGGACGGAGCAGTGCACCTTGACCGGCGGCAACGACAGTTCCTCCACGATGGCGGTGTTCTTGATCGCCAGCGCTTCGTCGATCGTCTTGCCCTTGAGCCACTCGGTTGCCAGGCTGCTCGAGGCGATGGCCGAGCCGCAGCCGAACGTCTTGAACCGCGCGTCCTCGATCCGACCGGACTTCGGATCGACCTTGATCTGGAGTTTCAGCACGTCGCCGCACTCCGGCGCGCCGACCAGTCCGGTGCCGACAGTCGGATCGGCCTGGTCGAAGCTGCCCACGTTGCGCGGGTTGCTGTAGTGGTCGAGTACCTTGGTGCTGTAAGCCATGAATCACTCCTTATCATCAACGCCTCTGCGAAGCGTCGTAGACCATCAATGAGCCGCCCACTGGACCGTGGACAAGTCGATGCCTTGCTGCGCCATTTCGTAAAGCGGGCTCATCGCCCGGAGGCGGTTGACCTCGCGGACCACCGCGTCGATCGTGTAGTCGATCTCCTCTTCGGTGGTGAAGCGCCCGAGGCCGAAGCGGATCGACGAGTGGGCCAGCTCGTCGCCGACGCCGAGGGCCTTGAGGACGTAGCTCGGCTCGAGACTGGCCGACGTGCATGCCGAGCCGCTGGAGACGGCGATGTCCTTGATGCCCATCATCAGCCCTTCGCCTTCGACATAGGCGAAGCTCAGGTTCAGGTTGCCGGGCAGCCGCTCGGTCGGATGGCCGTTCAGGTGCACGTCGCTGAGCTGACCCATGATGCCGGCGCGGAGTTTTTCTCGCAGCCGGATCAATCGCGGCGCCTCGGTCGGCATTTCCTCGCGGCAAAGGTCGCAGGCCTTGGCCAAGCCGACGATCTGCTGCACGGCCAGCGTGCCGGAGCGCATGCCGCGCTCGTGCCCGCCGCCGTCGATGATCGCGTCGAGCCGGACGCGCGGGTCCTTTTTTCGGACGTACAGCCCGCCGATGCCCTTCGGACCGTAAATCTTGTGCGCGGTCAGGCTCAGCAGGTCGATGCCGAACGCCTGCACGTCGATCGGAATTTTGCCGACGGCCTGCACCGCGTCGGTGTGGAACAGGACGCCGCGTTCCTTGCAGATCCGGCCAATGGCGGCGATCGGCTGCAGCGTGCCGATCTCGTTGTTCGCGGCCATGATCGAGACGAGGATCGTCTTGTCGGTGATGGCGTCGGCGACCTGCTGCGGATCGACCCGGCCGTACTCGTCCACCGGCAGGTACGTCACCTTGAAGCCCTCGCGCTCCAGGCGCTTGCACGGGTCGATGACCGCCTTGTGTTCGGTCACCTGCGTGATGATGTGATCGCCCTTCTTGCGATACATCGAGGCGACGCCCTTGAGCGCCAGGTTGTTGCTCTCGGTCGCGCCGCTGGTGAAGATGATCTCCTTGCCGGTAGCGCCGATCAGGCGAGCGATGGCGTCGCGGGAGCGGTCGACGGCCTCCTCGGCTTCCCAGCCGAAGACGTGATTGCGACTGGCGGCGTTGCCGTAATGCTCGGAGAAGTACGGCAGCATCGCCTCGACGACGCGCGGATCGCAACGGGTCGTCGCATTGTTGTCCAGGTAGATCGGCAGTTTCACGCTCATGATTCCTCATCCGGCGTCAGACGCCGAGGGTCAACAGTTCTCCGGCCGGTTCGCCACGGTGGAACAGGTCGCCGAGGGTCACGTCGCGGAGGACCGCGTGGATGCGATCATGGACGGCGGCGATCGGCCGGCGGACCGGGCACGTGGCCGCCAATGTGCAGCTGTCGTCCCCGGCTGGGTGCGAACAAGCCGCCAGCCGCAGCGGCTGATGCTCCAACGAGTCGATCAGCTCTGCCAGAGTCACCTCGCCGACCGGCCGGCTGATTTCGTACCCGCCTTTCACTCCCCGATGGCTCGACACGTAGCCCTTGGCGCAAAGTTCCTTCAGGATGTTGGCGACGAATGCCCGACTCAGCCCGAAGCGCAAGGCAATCTCGCGAGCGCTGGCGCCGCCGCTCCGCTCGTACAGATGCGAGAGCACCAGAATTGCGTAATCGACCTTACGCGTCAGCAAGCTCATGGCAATCAGCCGTTTACGTCAAATCGCACTAATCTACTCCTATTTTAGCGGGTCGAGCCGATTCGACCAGTGTCCAAGAGAAAAAAGTGCGGAGATGAGAATCCGGTTCCGTGGCGACCTGACCGCCGATCCGGAACGTAGAGCAGGCACCGCCGTTGTGTAGTCCGTTTCACGTGAACCGGCCGGCGGGTCAGCCGAGCCGTTGAAGCTTCGCGCGTGGAAAACAAGAAGTTTGACGCGAGCAGTCGATTTTCCTAGCCGCGATATCGTGAGCTAGGATATAAAGAAGGGGTCCAAGGCGGACGCAGCCCACGTCGCGAATCGGTCCGGGGCGTGGCCCGTTCGGACCAACGGGCCCGTTGCATGAAATCAGCGGTTCCGGCACACCCATAGGGATACCTGAGTATGTTGCGCAAGCAATCGAACCGAGCCAATGCGTTTACGCTGATCGAGCTGTTGGTGGTGATCGCGATCATCGCGATCCTAATCGGCCTGCTGCTCCCGGCCGTGCAGAAAGTCCGCGAGGCGGCGCAGCGCATGAAGTGCCAGAACAACCTCAAGCAGATGGCGCTCGCCATTCATAATTACGAGAACGCCTACGGTGCGTTTCCGCCTGCAATCGTCAACAACCCGGGACCACCACTGCCTCGCCCGGATCTGATGGACTACATCAAGCCCGGTACGGCCGGGACCACCGGCGCCGACTATGCGAATCAGGGATTCCTAGCGATCTTGCTGCCGTACATCGAGCAGGCGAATGTGTTAACGCAGGGCGTTGGCGGTTACAGCCTTCGCTTGGACTACGATCACCCGCAGAACCAACCTGCGGCGAGCACGCGGATTCCGATTTACGAATGCCCATCGTCGCCGAGTGAACACCGAGTGACACCGAATGGCTCATTTGAGCCGGCTGTTGGCGATTACATGGCTGTCACTCGCTCGAACAACAATTCGAACGTTTGGCTTGCCTTCAATCTCGCGTTTCCGGGGTCGCAAAACTGCGATTCGATCCTCAAGGCGAACTGGCGCGCGCGAATCTCGAACATCCCTGACGGGCTCAGCAACACACTGCTGATGGGAGAATCGGCCGCTCGTCATGAAGGGTGGTTCCGCGGTGTGTTCTACCGCGACATTGTTCAGAATCCTTACAACTGCACAGGCACTTGGGGTGTTCGCGGCGCGTGGGCTCAGAACAGCAATAACATCGTGTGTGCCGGTACGCTTGCAACGGGCGTTCCGCCATGTCCGGGCGGAGGTAACCCCGCGCCAGCAAAACCAGGAGCGAGCACTTCGGCCACGGATATCCAGAACTCGATCGCGGTCAACGGCTGGAATCAGGGCGAGTTGTATTCGTTCCACCAGGGAGTCTGCAACGTCGCGATGGGCGACGGTTCGGTTCGCACGCTGAAAGCTGACATGAAATTGGGCGTGTTGATCCGTCTCGCCGCGGCTTTCGACGGTCTGCCCGTCAGCCCGGACGACTAAACCGCAACCGCTCAACCCGCTCAAACACGCGCTCCGCGTGCGGCCCTGAGCCGCACGCGGAGCGAGCGCTTTCTCTCCTGAGCGGAGCTTGCCGCGATTGTCGCTCGGCACGCGGCATACAACACCCTCATGGTCTGGCTGCTCGCCATCGTCGCGCTTCTCGTCGTCGCCTATGTCATCCAATCGGGTTTGCTGGCGTTCGCCGGGTACGTCCTGCTTGCGGCCGTATTGCTCACGCGCTTGCTCACCCGCAGCGGATTGAAGCAAATCGAAACCGAGCGCACGATCTCCGCCGCCGAGGTCGATGCCGGCGAGCGCGTCGCGGTCGATGTCCATGTGGAAAACGCGAGCCGGCTGCCCGTGCCGTGGCTCCTGCTGGAGGACCTTCTGCCGGAGTTTGCCCTGAAGCAGCGGCCGCCGCGGCTTCGCGTCCAGGGGCGGCGGCAGGCGATCCGGATGCTGCGCGGTTCGCAGGCGGCCGCGCTACGCTACAAGCTCGCCGAACTCCGCCGCGGGTTTTACCAGATCGGTCCGCTGGTGATGGAGAGCGGCGATCTGTTCGGCTTGCACCGGCGCTATCGAGTCGCGGCGCCGCCGGCGTACCTGCTCGTCTACCCACGGATCGTGCCGCTGCGAGGATACGACATCGCGTCGCGCCGGCCCATCGGCGAAGTGCGCCTGACGCACCGGCTCTTTGAAGATCCGACGCGGATCGCCGGCGTGCGGCCCTATGAATTCGGCGACCCTCTGCACCGCATTCATTGGCGCGCGACCGCGCGGACCGGTCGGTTGCACAGCAAGATCGTCGAACCGTCGGCGCTGGCCGGGGCCACCCTGGTGCTGGATTTTCACAACGCGGGCTACCCGGCGCGCGGCGAACCCTATCGATCCGACTTGGCGGTCACGGCCGCCGCATCGCTCGCCTTCGCCGTCGCCGAGTTGGGGCAGCAGATCGGGCTGGTGACCAATGCTAGCGACGCCGCCGAGCGCCTGTCCCCGACCAACTTTCGCCGCGCGATGTCGCACGATTCGAGCGACGCCGCCGATCAACGCCTGGTCGAAGCGGTTCGCGCCGACAGCCAGAAGCCGCCGGGCGAACGCCGGCGGCTGCTGCACGTGCCCACCGGCCGCGGCGTCGATCGCTTCCAGCAGATTCGCACGACGCTGGCCCGGGCGGAGCTCAACGACGGCCTGACGCTGCCGCAGATGATCCTCGAAGGCCAACCGCGCCTGCCCCGCGACGCCACGGTCGTCGTGCTGGCCCCGGCTATTTCCGACGAAGCGGCGCTGGCGCTCGGCAACCTCAAGCGCCAAGGCTACGCCGTCACCGTGTTTCTCATTGCCGTGTCGGAAGACGAGGTGCCCACCGCGTATGGCCGCCTGGCCGCGCAGGGCATCCGCGACGTGCGACCGCTCCGGGAGGAAGCCGCCCTGCCGGACCTCTGCTTCGCCGAGGTCACCCGGACGCCGGTGGGGATGGTCTGAACCATATGAAGACCCGAGAGCACGCGTCGTGGTTCGATTTCTCGATTGCGGCGATCAGTCCCGTGTTGATCATGGGTCTGGTCGGAAGCCTGGCATTCTTCCTGCTCGACGTTCTCTATGGCGGGCAGTACGAAGGCCGGCTGCAGTGGACGCTGTTCTTCTTTGTCGTCGGCGCCGTGCTGGTGGCGCGGATTGCCGTCGTCATCGATCCGGGCCGAGCGAAGTTGTATGGCCTGGCTCTCGGCGGCGTTGTGTTCCTTTCCACGCTGCGCTTCGTCGATTATCAACACGAGGGAGCGCTGGCGGCCGTCGGCTGGCTGATCAATCTCATCATCATTCTGATCGTGTTCTGGTCAGCCAATCGGCTGGTTTGGAACTGCACCTATTTGGATGAGCATGCCGACGATCCGGGTCGGGGCTTGCTCAGCGATCTGGCCAACCCAGCAAAACCGGTTGAACAAGGCTCCGGCGATCCCGCTGAACCGCGGACCGGCACGCCGGGATCGTCCGTGATTTTGTTCACCCTGGCGGCGTTTCCGCTCTTCGGACTGGGGCAATCGCTGATCCCGCTCGATGACCATTCCCGGCGGCGCCATGCCTTCCTCCTCATGCTCATTTACGTTGCCTGCGGCATGGGGTTGCTCTGCACCACGGCGCTGCTCGGCCTGCGGCGGTATCTGCGCCGACGCCGACTGACGATGCCGGCGCCGATGGCTGGGCTATGGCTCGCCATCGGCGCGGGGCTGATCGCCGCGTTGCTCGGCGTCTGCGCGGTGCTGCCGCGGCCGCACGCCGAGTATCCGCTCATCGCCTGGAAGCGGATTGGTTCGTCGGAGGCGGCGGCATCGAAGGTCGGGCAGGGCGACGCTTCGGGGCAGGGCGAGGGCCGGCCGGGCGCGAAAGGCGACGCCGAAGGCGCGAAATCCGGCCGCGGCCGGGGGCAGGCTGGCGGATCTCAGGCCGGCAAAAGCGGCACGCCGGAGGGCGGACCCGGCTCGGGAGACAAAGGCAGCGGTTCGACGAGCGGCCGGGCCGGCGACAAGTCCGGCGGCGAGCGCGGGCAAAGCGGCTCCGACACGTCGCCCAGCGCCACGGCCGTGACGCCGCAGTCCCTGGCCGACGCGGTCAGCGCAGTTCTCAAGTGGGTCGTGCTGCTGCTGATCGGCATTCCGATCGCGCTCTTTGCGCTTTGGTATCTGCTGCGGCGCATGTCGTCGTTGCCGGATTGGCTGGCGCGGCTGCTGGATGCGCTGACGGCGTGGTGGCAATCGCTGTTCGGGCGCGTCCCGGCGCCGAGCGAGGAACCGGAACCGGTCGCGCCGGCGCCGCGCCGCCGCGCGTTCCACGAGTATTCGAACCCGTTTGCGGACGGGACCGCCGCGCGGCGCTCGCCCAACGATCTGGTGCGTTACAGTTTTGCGGCGCTGGAGACCTGGGCCGGTGAATCTGGCGACGAGCGCGGGCCGAACGAGACGCCCCTGGAGTTCGCGGAGCGCATCGGACGACAGGTGGACGACTTGCGCGAGCCCGCGCGGCGGTTGGCGCGGCACTATGCCGGGTTGGCGTATGGCCGTCGATCCGTGCCGGACTCGGCCCGCCGCGATCTCGAGCGGCTCTGGCAGGTTCTTCAATCCGCCGAGCCGGCGCCGATCGAGAGCGAATGACCCACGGACGGCTCGCTCCGGCTTGATCGAATTGCCGGTTCGGACTATCATCTCGTGATTTTGTGGCCGGCGGATGACTCGCCGCTCGAACCCTCGGCCCACGAAGCGACTCTAATTGAGCAGAGGAGCGGCGGAGTTCGGCGGTTGGATTCGCCGCGGCACGGTCCGTATGATGACTACAGTGACGATGCCATGACCCGCCGGAGATGGCCTGCATGTACGAACGTTTCACAGATCGAGCCCGCAAGGTCATGCAGCTCGCGAATCAGGAGGCCCAGCGCTTCAATCACGAGTACATCGGCACCGAGCACATTCTGCTCGGGCTGGTGAAAGAGGGATCGGGCGTCGCCGCCAACGTGCTCAAGAACCTCGACATCGATCTGCGCAAGATCCGGCTCGAGGTCGAAAAGAACGTGCCCGGCTCGCAGGCGTCGGAAATGGTCACGATGGGCAAGCTGCCCCAGACCCCCCGCGCCAAGAAAGTCATCGAGTACTCGATCGAAGAAGCGCGGAACCTGAACCACAACTACGTCGGCACCGAGCACCTGTTGCTCGGCTTGCTGCGCGAGCAGGAAGGCGTGGCGGCGCAGGTGCTGATGAACCTGGGCCTCAAGCTCGAAGACGTCCGCGAAGAAGTTCTCAACCTATTGGGTCATAACATGCCGAACGAAAGCGAATCCGGCGGCAGCAGCGAGCGCACCACCAGCAAGAGCAAGTCCAAGACGCCGGCTCTCGACAGTTTCGGCCGCGACCTGACCGAACTCGCCCGCCAGGGCAAGCTCGATCCCGTCATCGGCCGGGCCAACGAAATCGAGCGCGTCATCCAGGTGCTGTCGCGCCGGACGAAGAATAACCCCGTGCTCCTGGGCGAAGCGGGTGTCGGCAAGACGGCCATCGTCGAGGGCCTCGCTCAACTCGTCGTCGATTCCAACGTGCCGGAGCTGTTGCGCGATCGCCGCATCGTCGTGCTCGATCTCGCCATGATGGTCGCCGGCACCAAGTATCGCGGCCAGTTTGAGGAGCGCATCAAGGCGGTGATGAACGAAGTCCGCCGGGCCAAGAATACGATCCTGTTCATCGACGAGCTGCACACGCTGGTCGGCGCCGGCGGCGCGGAGGGCGCGATCGACGCCTCCAACGTGCTCAAGCCTGCCCTGGCTCGCGGCGAAATTCAGTGCATCGGCGCCACCACGCTCGACGAGTACCGCAAGTACATCGAAAAGGACGCCGCCCTCGCTCGCCGCTTCCAGGAAATCATCGTCAATCCGCCGACCAAGGCGGAAGCCGTGGACATCCTCCGCGGTCTGCGCGACCGCTACGAACTGCACCACCGCGTTCAGATCCGGGACGAGGCGCTCGACGCGGCGGTGGAACTCTCCGACCGCTACATTTCCGGGCGGTGTCTCCCGGACAAGGCGATCGACGTCATCGACGAGGCCGGCGCCCGCATTCGCCTCAAGGCGATGACCCGTCCGCCGGACTTGAAGGAGCTCGATACGCAGATCGAGCAACTCAATCTCGAAAAGGAAGCCGCCGTCGCCGAGCAGGACTTCGAGAAAGCCGCTCACCTCCGCGACCAGGCCGACAAACTCAAGAAGCGCAAGGACGCCATTACCCGCGAATGGCGCGAGAAGTCGAAGGAAACCGACGGCGTCGTCGATGAAGAAGTGATCGCCGAAGTCGTCAGCAAGATGACCGGCGTGCCGCTCAAGAAGCTCGGCGAGGACGAGACGAAGCGGCTGCTGAAGATGGAAGACGAACTGCACACCGCGGTCGTCAGCCAGCACGAGGCGATCCAGGCGATTGCCAAGGCGGTGCGCAAGAGCCGCGCGGGCCTGAAGGATCCGAAGCGGCCGATCGGCTCGTTCATCTTTGCCGGCCCCACCGGCGTCGGCAAGACGCTCCTGGCCAAGCGCCTCGCTCAGTTCATGTTCGGCGATGAAAACAACATCGTCCAACTCGACATGAGCGAGTACATGGAGAAGCACAACGTCAGCCGATTGGTCGGCGCTCCGCCGGGCTACATCGGTTACGAAGAGGGCGGCCAGCTCACCGAGAAGATCCGCCGCAAGCCGTACTCCGTCGTCCTGCTCGACGAAATCGAGAAGGCGCACCCCGATGTCTGGAACATGCTGCTCCAGATCATGGAGGAAGGCCGGCTGACCGACAACGTCGGCCGCGTGATCGATTTCAAGAACACGATCCTCATCATGACGACGAACATCGGGGCCGAGCAGATCACCGGCCGCGACCCGTTCGGCTTCACGAAAAAGGACGCCGCGGCCAGCTACGAGAAGATGAAGGCGATGCTCAAGACGGAAATGGAGCGGAACTTCCGCCCCGAGTTCCTCAACCGCGTGGACGACATCATCGTCTTCCGCAGCCTGACCGACGAAGACTTGAGCCACATCATCGACATCGAACTGGCCAAGGTCACGAAACGGCTGAAGGAAAAGAACCTGACGCTGATTCTGACCGACGACGCGAAGCGGCTGCTGATTCTGAAGGGGACGAACAAGGAGTTCGGCGCCCGTCCGCTCCGCCGCGCCATCGAGCACCACCTCGAGGACCCGCTCTCCGAGGATCTGCTTCGCGGTCTGTTCCACGGCAAGGACACGATCACCGTCACGGTCGTGGAAGTGGACGGCGAGAAGAAGCTGGCGTTCGAGGCCAGCGCGAGCCAGCCGCCGCCGCAGCCGGAACTCGTCGGCGCCGGCGCCGGCGACGAAGCCAAGTGATCGACCGATAGTCCATTCGAGCCTCCGGCGAATCGCCGGGGGCTTTTTCTTTGGACGGGGAGTTTGACGAGTTTGCGAGACCACATTGAAAGCAGTTTTCAAAGTCGCCGGCACTTGGAAAAGAATCGGCCATTTTCTTTCAAAGTCGGCTCTGGTCCGTAAAATCCTTTCAAAGCAGGAAAGCCATGCAGCCTCAAGACTTTACGTCCGACGCAGCGGACAGGGTGCGCGATGAGAATTGGTCGGCCCGGATGGATCGCGATTTCTTGTCTGATCGGGGCCATCGGCTGCGCTCCATCGGTTGAGCGGCGGACTTCGGTCGCCGCGGTGAGTTTTCGACCATCCCGGCCGGTGCACACCTACTCGATCGTCGCGCGGGACTCCAGGACGGGTCAGCTCGGCGTGGCCGTGCAATCGCACTGGTTTTCCGTCGGCCCGATCGTGCCTTGGGCGGAAGCCGGCGTCGGCGCCGTGGCGACCCAATCATTCGTCGATCCGTCGTATGGCAAGCTCGGACTCGAATTGATGCGGGCCGGTCGAAGCGCGCCGGACGCCCTCAAAGGACTGTTGGCGGCCGACGGCGATCGCGAAACCCGGCAGGTCGCGATGATCGACGCCCAGGGCCGCGTCGCCGCCCACACCGGCTCGCGCAACATTCAGGCGGCCGGCCACGCCGTCGGCAAGGATTACAGCGTTCAGGCCAACCTCATGGTCAACGACAAGGTCTGGCCCGCGATGGCGAAAGCGTACGAGACCACGGACGGCGACCTGGCCGAGCGGATGATGGCCGCGCTCGAAGCGGCTCAGCAGGTCGGCGGCGACATTCGCGGCCAACAGTCCGCCGCTCTCGTTGTCGTGGCCGAAAAGTCGACCGGCCAGCCGTGGGTTGACCGCGTGTTCGACCTGCGCGTCGATGATCATCCGGAACCGCTCAAGGAGTTGCGGCGGCTGCTGGTCCTCCAGCGCGCATATCTCCACATGAACGCCGGCGACGAAGCGGTCACGCGCGCCGATCACAACAAGGCGCTCGAGGAATACGCCGCCGCCGCCAGGTTGGCGCCGGACAACCTCGAGATGGCCTACTGGCACGCGGTGGCGCTGGTGAACATGAAGAAGGTGGACGATGCGCTGCCGCTGTTTCAGCGCGTCTTCCGCCGGGACCGAAACTGGGCCACGCTGACGCCGCGATTGGTCGCGGCCGGACTTCTCCCGGACGATAAGGCGATCCTGGAGCGCATTCTGGCCGCGGAGAAGGAATGAGCGCGACCGGCCGCGTCACGGAGCGGGATGATCGCGCTCCATTTCGGCTGGCGACCGCGGCGACCGGAACCGCGCATGCAGCGAGTCCCAGTCGAGCACCAGGCTGCCGCCGGTCGTTTCGTGTTGCTTTTCCCACGACATCAGCAATTCCAGGCAGGCGTGGTCGATGTAAGTGAGGTGCTCGAAATCGACGTGCAATTCCATGTCGGGCTGCACGGATTCGAGCGCCTCGGCGAGCCACGGCAGCCGCAGAAATGTCGCCGCGCCCTCCAGCCGCATGACGGTCCGCCGCCGCTGCGGATCCACCTGCGTGCGAATCCGGAGGTGCGAAAAGGTCCAGAGAAGCTTGATGAGCGCCAGCACCACGCCGCTGACCACGCCAATCAGCAGATCAGTGCTGACGATCATGACGACCGTGAAGATCAGGATGAGCGCTTCGCTCTTGCTGGTCTGCCACAACTCGTAAATGCCGCGTGGGTCGACGAGGCGATATCCGGTCACGATCAGGATGGCCGCCAGGCTGGTCGTGGGAACGAGCCTCAGGACGTCGGGCAGCAGCGTGACGAAGAGCAGCAGCCAGACGCCGTGCAGGATGGCCGACAGCCGGGTGCGGGCCCCCGCTTCCACATTGGCGGTACTGCGAACGATGACGCCGGTCATCGGCAGGGCGCCGAGGGCGCCGCAGATCACGTTGCCGACGCCCTGGGCGGCAAGTTCGCGGTTGTAATTGGTCCGCGGGCCGGTGTGCATTCGGTCCACGGCCGTGGCGCAGAGCAGCGTCTCGGCGCTGGCGATGAAGCCAATGGACACGCCGGATTGCCAGAGAGCCGGGTTGAGCCAGGGTGCGGAATCGTTCCACGGCAGCGTGTGAATCGCCTGGAGCAGATTGGCCTGCACATTGACGGTCTTCACGTCCTCGGGGATGATCCAGCCGACGACGGCGCCGACGACCACCGCGACCAGCGCGCCGGGAATCAGTCGGAGCGGCCGCGGCTTGAATGCGTTCCAGGTCAGCAATACGGCGATGCAGATCAATCCGATCGCAGCGGCGTGCTTGTGATGGGGATACTCGGCGTCGTGATCATTGAAGGCCTTCCAGGCCGCGGCCGGGATGCTCGCCAGGTTGTGGATCGGGCTGCCGCCCGGCTTGTCGTCCACCAGGACGTGGAATTGTGACGCCATGATGACGACACCGATGCCGGCGAGCATGCCGTGAATGACGGCGGGCGAAACGGCGCGAAACCAATGCCCAAGTTTGATAATGGCGGCCACGATCTGCAGCGTCCCGGCGATCAGGACGGCGACGCCCATTCCCCGGACGCCGTGCTCCGCGTGCAGTTGATGGACCAGCACGACGAGTCCCGCGGCCGGGCCGCTCACTTGCAGCGGGCTTCCGGCCAGAAATCCCACGACCAAGCCGCCCACGATTCCCGTGATGATGCCGGATTCCGCCGAGGTCCCGCTTGCCTGCGCGATCGCGATGCACAGCGGCAGCGCCACCATGAACACCACGATCGACGCCAGAAAGTCGCTGACGAGTGCACCGCTGCGAGTCGGCGAGTGCTCACGTGCCATAGTCGGCCTCAAGTGCGGTGGGATCGCTCCGCTGGTTGCGTCTGCCCGCGCACAAACGCGGTGACCGGGGTGATTGCCGGGGGCACCACGGTCGAATCATCATCGGGTCCGCCGGGCAGTTCGACGAACTCACCCCGCGCCGGGTCGAAGTTGCGAATCGTGCCGTTCTCCAGATCGGTTACCCAAGCGAAGACGTGCAGATCGCCCCGGGCCAGGCCGGCGGCAACCACCGGGTGCGTGCGAAGATTGTCGAGCTGGCTCAGCACGTTCTGCTCCACGGCGATGCGCCACCGATCCTGAAACGACCGGTCATGGAATTTGCCTTCCACGATCTGCCGGGTCGATTCCGCGTGCCGCAGCCAGGCGCGCGTTTCCGGGAGGTGCTCGCATTCCGCGGGCTGCAACAGCGCGTGGATGGCGCCGCAATGCGTATGCCCGCAGACGATGATGTTGTGGACGCCGAGGCCGGCGACCGCGTACTCGATCGTCGCCGCTTCACCGCCGCGGCCGGTGCCATATGGCGGAATCAGATTGCCGGCGTTGCGCAACACAAACAGCTCGCCCGGTCCCGCCTGCGTGTGCGCCTGTGGATCCAGTCGCGAATCCGAACACGTCACGAACAACGCCCGGGGATGCTGGCTTTGCAGCGATTCCTGATAGAGCGAACGCCGCGGGAGATATACGTCCCGATGAAAGCGATGCACGCCTTGAATGAGTCGATTCATGGTAGCTCCTCATGCCTGAAATAAAAACGGTGCGAACGGCGCTCCGGCGGCGCGACGGCGTCTCGCCGGGACGGAAAAACGTCTAGCAGATGAGTGGCCCGCGCATCGCCGCGCGAAAGGCTGCCGCCACGTTCCAGGACGGCCTGCCGGCGGTTTTCAGCGGGCTGAGCCGTGGAGCGGCGCGGGATCCGAGGCGAGCACTGCGTGGTTGCAACGACTGGCAGGCCGATGGAGCGACCGCGGTCGTCGATTCCTTGGCGATGCTCTCGTCGGTCGGCGCCGGCTCGGGAGAGAAGGGCATGACGACCGCAGTCAGCGATCCCCCGCCCACGATCAGCACGAGCGCCAAGGTGACTGCGAGGCTGCGCATGGCGGGTGTATCTTAGATGGGATTCGCCGGTTTCGTCAATGCAATGGCCAGTTCGATCCAGGCACGTGTGCGGCCAGCCAGCCAGGGCAAGAGGCGGCCTTCGCTCCATCGGCGGACCGCCTTTGCTCCGACCACGGCCGCATGCCGCGGCAACGTGGACCAGCCGCGGCGATTGCGCCAGTACAGGCGCTCCTCGTTGCACGACTGTTGTTCGATAAGCCGGCGCGTCCCCCGGCCGTGCGACGCCCCGCCGTGGTGGATCACGCGCGACGCCGGCTCGTAGATCGTAACGCCCCCGGCCTGGCGCAACCGGCAGGCGACGTCCACATCGTCGAAATAGGCCCCGAACGATTCGGGAAACCCGCCGATGCGAACGAGCCACTCGCGGCGATAAAACGCGCTGGAGGCGCTGGCGCCGAAAATCGGCCGACGAATCAGGTGCCGCGCCGCCAGCGGCTCCCCGTGCCCGATCTTGGCCGCGAACCCTCCCGGATCGTAACGGTCGCCGGCGCTGTCCACGCGGCCATCGGGGCGCAGCACCAGCGGCGCGACCGAAACGACGCGCGGATCGTCGAACGCCGCCAGCGCGGCGTCCGCCCAGCCGGGCGTCGCCAGCGCGTCGTCGTTGAGTAGTTCGACGATCGGCGCTCGCGCGTGAGCGATGCCGGCGTTCACCGCGGCGCAAAATCCCTGCCGGCGAGGCAAACGCACATGCCGGACGCCCGCAAACTCGGCCAATAACGGCGCGAGGTCCGTGCCAGCGCCGTCATCGACGACGATGACTTCCACGCCGGCCGGGGCGTTCATCGTCACCGATTCCAGGCAGCGCCGCAAAAGATCCGGACGATTGTGCGTCGGAATGATGATCGAGAGGATGGGAACGAAGTGCTTTGAACCCTGGAGTTCCATCCGCGTGGCCTCAGCGTTCGAGGATGCGGGCGGATCGCAGGAGGTGCTGTCGGGCGCGGAGACCGCGGCCGCGAACGAGATCGGCGACGAGCCGCCGCAGCCGGGCGAAGTGCCCGGCGGCTTCGCTTTGCCCGCGCAATCGCGCCGCCCAGCCTCGCCATCGAGCTTCTGCGGCAATCAGCCGCCCGAGCAAGCGCGCTTGCCAGCGCGGCCAGTGCTTCACGGCATAGGTCAACAGCGCATGACGGGTCATCAGCCGCAGCGGCGCCGGCACCCGGCGCGTGTGCAGCGGCCGGAAGTGCGTCACTCGCACCGTCGGGTCGTACCAGACCGACCAGCCCGCGGCATGGGCGCGCCGGCAGAGATCGACGTCTTCGTAGTACAGGAAGTAGTCCTCATCGAAGCCGCCGAGCGCCTCCCAGCAATCCCTTCGCACCAACAGGCAGCAGCCGGTCACCCACGGCACGGTGCGCCGCGCCAGCCCGGTGATCGGTTGGCACCGCCGCCGGGCTCGCGGCCGGAGGATGCCCGCCAGGACGTTCCAGAGCGTCGGAAACGGGCCGGTGGATCCTTGCCGCGTGTCGTCGTCGTGCCGCAATTGAAATCCGATGATGCCGGCCTGGGGGTCGCGGCCCGCGATCGACTCGGCCGTCGCCAGCACCGAATCGAGGAATTCCTCGGGCACGCGCACGTCGGGATTCAGCAGCAGCAGCCATCGGCCGCGAGCCCGTCGGCAACCCTCGTTGACCGCCCGCGCGAAGCCGCGGTTCCGGCCGAAGCAGCGCAGCGTGACTCCCGGCCAGTGACGCACGCAGCGCCGCAGCGGCTGATCGACGCTGTCGTTGTCCAACACGACGATCTCGGCCTGTCCGGACCGCATCGCGTCCGACGCATCCAACTGATGCGCCAGCGCGACCGTGTTTTCCCACTGCCGGAAATTGACGATGATCGTGGAGATCAGCGGATGAGTTGCGCGCCGCTTGCGACGACGCCGCGGTTCCGGCCGTAACGCCGACGCTCGACGCGGATCGTGTTGGGTATGCGACGCGGCGACGGTCCAAGGCATGAGGTATCCATTCCTCGTGCGGCGGGGGCCGATTCGTCAAGCGACGGAGTATAGCCGCCCGCACGCAGACCTGGCAATGCCATGTTCGGCCCCGCCGACGGCAAAAAATGGAGAATCCAGGAAAGTTCGCCGCCGCGAGCGGAATGACGGGCGAACGTGCCGCCTACGTCGCCCGAAGCGGCGTTTCAACCGCGGCCCCGCGACGATTGTCGAAGACGTAGTACACCGGCTCGCTGTAGCGGCTCTTGGCGGCCGAAATCGCGCTCAATCGGCCGCCGTACGCGCCGCCGCTTCGGCCGGATTTACGAATCACGCCCACGCGGACGAACCCCGCTCGCTCGAAAAACGGATTGACCTGTCCCATGGCCGCGAGAGTCTCGATCCACGGCACGGGGCAGGTCTCACAGGCCCGCCGGACGAACGCGGCAGCGATGCCCGCGCCGCGATACGTCGGGTGCAACACCACCCGCGCCAACACCCAAAGCTGCCGATTCAGCGCGGCGAGATGTTCGCGCGATCGCGGCCGGTGCAGCCTGAAATACCGCGTCCGCAGCGCGAGGCTTGCGGCCGGGCTGGCAAACACCGCAATCCCGATTGCCTCTCGGCCGTGCCACAGCACGACGACCCGGTGAACGAATCCGAGCGCGTGGCTTCGATAATGCCACCGAGCGAAGTGCGGCCAATCGGCGACGGCGCCGTCCGAGAGCCAAAGCTGCGATGCGAAGCTGATCGGTTTTTTTTTACCGGCCGGCGCTCCACGTCAATCGCCCCCTCGCCGGCGCAACGGATCCAGAGATTCGGCTGCAAGTCGTCGATCAGGTCATCGTGCGTCGTGGCCAGAAGCGCGCCGATATTCGATCGGGCGCACAGCTTTCGCAGGTTGAACGCCACGGACTTCGCCAGCGTCCGGTCCAGCACGGCACAGAACTCATCCGCGGCGATGAATGGCGTGAACGGAGACGCCGAATCAACCGATCGTGTCCGACTGACCGCGAGCGCCAGCCGAAACCGATAGCGCTGACCATCGCTCAGTTCCGCCGGGCGGCGCAGCAGCAGCCGCGCTTCCGACAGCCCACAGGCGGCCAGCAAATCGAGCCGCTCTGTCAGCGTCCCCGGCAGCGCGTCCACCAGCGGTTCGTCCGGCAGGTTCAATTGCATTGCGTCGATCGCGCCAAGGTCCCGCGCGGCCGCGCGCAGCAGGGACGATTTTCCACTCCCCGACGGACCCGTGAACAGGACCACGTCGCCGGCGCGGATATCCAGTTCGACCTGATTTGCGATCTCGATCGGCGGCTCGTCCGCGGCCAGACCGAACAAGTCGGCCACGGCGTTCGTCATCAAGCTGCGCCGGATCGGCCGCACCGGATAGCAAATCGTGATGGGTTCCATAACGAGGCGCTCACAGAGCTTCGAGGATGGGAGTTACCAGATACGCGGTTCCGGGCGCTGCAGCAGCCATTCGGCGCCGAACGCCGCGGCGTCGAGCAGATCGTCGTGAATTCCCGCGGGAAACGTCGTCATTTCATCGAACAGGGCTTGCTGACCGGGCGCCACGCCGCCGCCGGGCGCGCCGGCCAGCCGGAAGGCGCCGCTTTCCACGATGACGCTGAATGCGGCAATCCGAGCCGCCTTGTCGCGGGATTGCACGACGCCATGCACTTTCGGTCCAAACCGCGCATGCCGAATCAGCAGATCGCGGACCGCCATGAAACCAGCGTTCGATTCGAACAGGATCGCGTCGGGCCGCCAGCGGCGATCCGCCGCGTCAATCAGTTCGACCAGTTGCGGCGCGCTCACGCGCCGGGTGACCGCTTCCAGACAGCGCACTTCGTTCGCGACCGTCCGTGCCAGCATCACCAGGGCCGAGCGATCGGCTCGGGGTCCGATTCCGACGGCCGGATCGACGGCCAACACCGTGGCTGCCGCCGCTGCCGGCTCGATCCAGAATCGAACCCACTGCGAGCGGATCGGCATCTCGGCGTCGCAGAGGCACACCAGCCGATAGGCGCGGGCGAACGACGTTTCGCCGATCTCCCGGCGGCGCTGTTCGAGACGTTCGCGCGGCCAGTGGGCTGGCCAGATCGGCTGCAGGTCGTCGCCGATCGCGCGGCGGAAGAGCGCGAATTCGGGATTTCGTTTCAATTGGCTGTTGAGGTCGTCCACGTGCCAAGGCGTGAACAGACACCAGAGCCGGCCATCGGGTTCGAGTAGGTTGACGAGATTCTCGTGGAAGAACTGGCGGACGCGCTCCCGGTCGGCGTGCGAACGAAGCGCTTTGACGTCGACGATGTCGTCGCAGACCAGCAAGTCGGCGCGGGCGCCGGTCGACGCGGCGCCGACCCCGAAACAGGCGACGCTCGGTCCGAGCGCGCCGCCTCGCCGCGCGACGGAAAATCGCGTCGACTCCCATGGCCGGCCGGGCCGCAGATGCGGAAACACCGCGCGCACGCGTGGATTCGCTTCGATCGCATCGCGGATGAACCGGCCGCGCTCCGCCGCCAGCCCCTCGCTGGCGCAAACCAGCCGGATGCGGATCTGCGCATTGTGCCCGAGTTCCCAAATGAGCCGCGCGCACATCTGCACGCTCTTGCCGTGGTCGCGCGGCAATTCAATCAGCGCCCGCCGATGGGCGGTGAGAAACGCCTGCATTTCGCGGTGGATCTCGGCCAGGCGAAGGGATCGGCCGTCGGCATCGGTCAGGCAGACTGCGGCAAACGTCGCCGGATCGCTCCGTGCCGCGGCCAGCGCGCGTTCAACCCGCGGCAGGTGCGTCGGACTCGAGCGCTTCAAAGGCATCGGCAATTTCGTCCAGCGAGATGCGGCGAGGTCCGTCGTCGTTCATCGGTTTCCCGGTGCGCAGCCGGAGCAGGGCAATGAGTTCGTGCGCGGCGTCGCGCTGGGCCCGCTCGGATTTCGACCGCAACATCTGTCGCAAAGTCCGCACCGCCTCGGCCTCGCATTCGTGCCGGAGTTCCTGAACCGCGTCGGCGTAAAGTTGACGCCAGGCCGCCGGGTGTCGTTTCGGCCAGCGTCGGCAGGTCTCCGGGCGGCGCCGCAGCCGCTCGGCGATGGTCGACCACGGCGCCCCGGCCGCGCGCAACTCCGCGGCGACGGCCAGCCGCCGCATCAACTCAACTTGTGGCGCTTTCATGCAAGCCGATTCGAGGGGACAGCGGCGGGTCGTAAACCCGATCCCGCCGCACAAGCGTAGGGTGGGCCGAGCGCCTGGTCAACCAGAATCGGTTCAGTCTGTGAGATCGATGGGTACGTGGTTGTCGCCGATGTGGACTTCCACCTCCAGCGGCGACGAGCGCGCCGTGGAATAGCGAGGTGGGATCGGAGTGTGATTGGCCGGCGCCGGCGTCACGGCCAGGCGTCGCCCCGCCTCCATTTTGGCCCGAGCCAGGCCGTCGCCGGGCAGCGGCGCCTGCGGCGCTCCAAACACCAGCACCCGCATCGAACCGGTCGGCACACCTTCAATCCGGAACGATCCGTCCGATTCGATCCGCGCCGTGAAGACCATCCCCGTCGTGGAGACGAAGGAGATTTCGCCGGTGTCCACGGGTTGTCCGCCGACGCGCACGACACCGACGATCCGCGCGTCGTTCGCCGCGCAGCCCGGCAACGTGACGGCCAGGCCGGCGCCGAACAGCACTCCCAGGATCGAACGGCTCCAGGTCATGGCTCATTCCTCGCTGCTGCCGATCGGCTCGCCGGCGTCGCGCGTGACCAGCGCTTCGAGAATCGTCGTCGGCGGCGAGAATCCAGTCAGGAATGCGTTGACTCGAAAGCCGAGATAGCGCACCGAGCCGTCGGCGAACACAAAGTTGCCGCCGCCCGGGTGGAAGCTGTTGACCGAGTTGAACGCACACTGGCTCGTCGTGCTCGCCGGTCCGAACATCCCCGGATTGGGGCATTTCGTGCCGGCGACTTCCGATTCGTAGAATCGTCCGACGGCCAAAGCGCCGGGAACCTCGAAGACCGGCGACGCCGCGGACGTCGACAATACCGGTGTGCGCACGTCTTGCAGCGTCGGAAAGTCCCACCAACCGTAGTACAGCTCGGGATAGATGCCTTCGGGACTCGGCGCGCGTTCGCCCAGGGCCGCCGTCGTGCTGGTCCCGTCGCGCACTCCTGCGATGCTCACCCGTCGCAGGCCATTGAACGGTACGAAGGCGTTCGAGACGAGCACGCCCCAATCGTCGCCGTAGCCATTGCGATCAAGCGCGACGTACCACGTCAGGCCCCAACCGCTGACGCCGCCGAAACTCTGATTGGAGATCGCGCCGCTGCGCGGATCCGAGGGGCACGTGAGCAACGGCAAGCCGCGCTCGCTTGGGAGGTCCGGCGCTTGCTCGATGTACGGGAGCAGCGGCCGAGTCCAGAGGATTCCGCTCGGAAACGAGCCGTTGGCGTCGTGATACGCGTGCAGCGCCAAGCCGAGTTGCTTCAGGTTATTCGAGCAGCGCGTCCGCGCCGCCGACTCGCGCACCTTCTGGACCGCCGGCAGCAACGTTCCGATCAGAATGGCGATGATGGCAACAACAACAAGTAACTCAATCAGCGTGAACGCGTGACGGAGCTGGCGACGATCGGACATGTTGAGCTCGCAACTCCAGCCACGGCGTCATGGCGCACTCCCTGCGCGGTCAGTACTTCTCTGTACTGATTACCTAGCATAAATGCGTGGGATTTGACGATTGCAACTCCACTCAGCTGGGTGAGTTTGTAACGATTGTGACGATTATTCATGCATTTTGAACGTCTGTGACCCGTTTTTTCGTCAGCTGTCGGAACGTCGCCTCACCAACGCACTCGAAACGCACTCGATCGCCGACCTTCAAAGGAAAGAAATTCTCGGCGACGTCGACGAGCAGGAGCGGCGTCCGGCCGATCAGGTTCCACCCGCCCGGCCGCGGCAGCGGGTAAATCCCGGTCTGCCGGCAGGTCAAACCGACGCTGCCTGGTTCGACTCGCAGCCGCGGCGATTCGAGCCGTGGAACGCCGCTCAACTCCGCCGGCAGATATCCGAGATAGGGGAACCCCGGACAGAATCCGATCGCGTACACGGTGAAGTCGACTGACGTATGCAGCCGGACAATCTCATCCGGCGTGAGACCAGTGAACTCGGCGACGCGCGGCAGGTCGGGGCCCATCTCGTAACAACAAGGAATGACGTGGCGTCGCGGCTCAATCGCTGGCAGCGGCGCGGCGGCCAGCGAGCGCATCCGCTCGGCCACGGCGTCGATCGTGGCGCGCTCGGGGTCGAAGTGGATCGCCACGCTCAGGTACGCCGGCACGACGTCGAGCCAACCGGGCTCATGCGCAGCCCGCGCGGCCGCGGCAAACCGAGCCGCGGAATCTTCATCCGCGAAATACGCCAACAGCGCTCGATCGCCAAGCGGGCAGAGCCGCGTCATCTTGCACCCGGATCGGCAGTCGTGTCATGAGTATTTCGTCGTCGGCTTAGAACGACAACGACAAGACTCGCGAGCAATCCGAGAAGGCCGCCGCCGGCGACACCAACCGAAAGCAGTTCCGACCATTGACGGAGTGATAAGCCGCCCGAGGTCGCTGATGGATCGACTGGATAGGGAGACGCAACGAGTGCAATGACAGTGGCCACACAAGCTCCCAACAGCATTCCGATCAAGGACAAGCTCGCAAGTTTCTTTGGCCAACCGGGAATCGTTCGTCGGACCCCGATCCAACCGATCGCCGCGCCGATCAGGGTCGCTGGAATCGTCACGGGTGCAAAGAACACGGCGTAGAACAGAGCGCTGGCGACCGCAGCTCCGATTCCCGGCGGACTGCCGCGGCAATCCAGGGAGAAACCGCCAAAATAGCCTGCGACAAAACCCGGAAACATGATTAGTGCGAGTGGAATTATCGCACAGACCGTTGCCGCAGAAACAGCATTTATCACCGTGTCCCCCAAATCAATCTCTTTTCGAAAGCAAGACGATTTCGACAATTGACTTTGTATAACTCCCTCCCGCAACGGTCTTTCACTTCGCTACGCTGCATTCGCCCCGCGGGATTCTGTGAAACGGCGTCGCGATCGGCGGCGTTATCTCCATGATGGCCCCCGAGGAACTCGGCCGGCTGATCGACGCGCAGGCCGCGGCCCTGACCTTGTACGCGCGGCAATGGTGTGCCGCGCCCGAAGACGTCGTGCAGGACGCCTTTGTCCGCCTGGCCGGGATGCGTCCACCGCCATCGCACGTCGTGCCCTGGCTCTTTGCCGTCGTGCGAAACGCGGCGATCAGCGCGGCTCGGTCGGAGCGCCGGCGCCGGCAGCGCGAATCCGTCGTCGCGGCCCGAACTCCCGGCTGGTTCGTGCCCAGCGAGCGCGGCCCGCTCGACGCAGAGGCAGCCACAAAGGCCCTTGCCGCGCTGCCGGCCGATGAGCGCGAGGCGATCGTCGCACACCTCTGGGGCGGATTGAGCTTTGACGACGTCGGCAAACTGATCGGCGTCTCGGCGGCGACGGCCCATCGCCGCTACGTCGCGGGACTCGAATCGTTACGCAGCAAGCTGGGTGATCCATGCCCTCCAAAGACGCAGACTCAAAATTGACTGCCACGGAAGCCGCCCTGCGGTCGCTGATTCCCAGGCCCGCCCACATCGACCGCGACCGGCTCATGTACGAAGCAGGGCGAATGTCGAGTCGCCGCCGCGGCTGGCCGATGGCCACGGGCTTCTTCGCGGCACTATCGGCGGTCCTGGCGGTGCGGCTGGCACACGTGCCGGAGCCGGCGCGGCCAGAGATCGTTGCGACGGCGCCCGCGTCGTCTGTGCCCGAGTCGCTGCAAGAAGTGAATTCGGATGCGAAACGAAGTCAAATGCAACCGGGGTTCGTCGAGTTGCTGTTGGGCGGCGTGCCGGACGTGCTGCCTGCGGACCGATCCCGTCAGCGGCAGATCGAAGAATGGCTGCGCGGCGACCCGGCCGAGGTTCCGCTCGCCGCACCCTCTGGTACGCCGACACAACCGTGGTTCAACGACCCAGCCGATTTCATTCTCTTGCGCCGAGGGCGATTGTGATGCGTATGGTCTGTTTCGTTTCCCTGCTAGTCGTGGCTGTCGCGTCGGCTGAAGCGGCGCCGCCGCCCGATCCGGTCACTGCGCTGCCCGTCACCCCGGCCGCGCCGCCGGTGCCCGCGCTGCGCTGGAAGCTTCTGCCGGAACTGCGCGACACGACTCCCGGCAATGCGGCTCAACTGTATTACCGAGCTTTTGCACCGGAATGGAGCCGGCCACTCCAGCACGAACTGGAAACCAACCTGTCGATTCGCGATGCCGCCGGCATGCCGCCCGACCAACTGAAATCGCTCGCCAGCGACCCAAATAGCAGGGTCGCCGGAATTCGGAATTCGGCGATGCTGAAGGAAGTGGATCGCGCAGCGCGGCGGCAATATTGCGATTGGGACCTCACCGGCCGAGCGCGCGAAGAGGGGCTCGGCCTGCTGCTTCCGGACGCTCAGACATTCCGAGTTTTTGCTACGCTCATTGCGATTCGGTCTCGATTGGAACTGGCCGACCGTGATTTCATTCCGGCGATCCGCTCGCTGCAAACGGGCTTCGCGCTGGGCCGGCACGTCAGCGACGCGCCGACGTTGATTCAGTCGCTGGTCGGCACGGCGATCACCGGCGTCATGCTCGATCAAGTCGAGGAGTGGATTCGCACGCCCCACTCGCCGAACTTGTATTGGGCTCTCGCCAACCTGCCGCGACCGTTCATCGACCTGCACAAGCCGCTCGAAGGCGAGAAGTTACTGCTCGACAATCTGCTGCCGGGTTTCCGTGAGGCCCTCGCGAGTCGAACCATGGAGCCGATGACGTCCGGACAGGTCGCGGCGTTGAAGGACAAGCTGGTGATGCTGGCGGATCACGGCGTACCTCCTTTGGAGTCCGTGCTGTACGTCGCGAAGAGTTACCCCAATGCCAAATTGTTTCTCCTGTCGCAAGGTTGGCCTGGAACAAAGGTGCAGTCGTTGCCGGCGATCCAAGTCGTGCTGCTCGCGGAAGTCGCCCAGTACGATCGGCTGTTCGACGACACGATCAAGTGGTACGGGCTCCCGTACTCTCAAGCCTGGGCGGGATTCCAGAAAGCCGACGCGGCGCTCAAGAACGAGGGCGCCTCCGGCGGTAGTCCCTCCCTCTCGCTATCCGGACTGCTGCTGCCCGCGATCTCGCGCGTCGTGGAAGCGTCGTACCGGACCGATCGCCGGATTGCGGCTCTCCGCGTGGTCGAGGCGATCCGCATGCACGCGGCCGAAACAGGAAAATTGCCGTCATCTCTGGACGAGATCACGCAGGTCCCCGTGCCGACCGATCCCATGACCGGAGACGCCTTCCGCTATCGACTCGACGGCCCGACGGCGACGCTCTCGACCGCGCCCGTTGGAACCCCGCACTCGCGAAATACGATCAAGTACGAGATCACCCTCCGACCATAGACAAGGACCAGCACCATGAAATGGCCCATGAACGCCGTGGTTGGCATCGCGATTTTCGGCTTCGCGCTCGCGGCCGAGCCGCCGTTCGATGCGGCCGCGGCTGCGAAGAGACTCGCGCCGTTCCTCGACGATCAGACCATCGCCGTGGCGCGGGTCGATCTCGTCGCCGTGAGTGTCGACGACTGGGCGAACCTCGTCGCCAAATGGGCCGCGCTGCCGGCACAGCAACTCGCCGAGTCGCAGAAACTGATTCGCGATCTCCATGAGCAACTGCGCAAGGCCGGCGCCAAGGAGGCTTATTTCGTCATCAGCCTGGCCAATCTGCCGCAGCCGGGACCTTTTTTTGTCGTGCCAATGGTCGACGGCACGAACTCCGCGGCCGTCACCCGGGCGTTCCGCACACTCGGTTCTGTGCCGGCGCTGGAGTTGCACGGTTGTTTGGCCATCGGTCCGAAGGGCGCGCTCGACCGGCTGAAGACGATGAAGCCCGCGGCCCGTCCGGAACTGGCCGCCGCGCTGGGCGCTTTTCCCGACGCTGTCGCCCAGGTCGCTGTGGTCTCCGGGGCCGACCAGCGCCGCGTCATCGAGGAATTGCTGCCCGACCTGCCGGCCGATCTCGGCGGCGGGCACAGCACCGCGCTGACCCGCGGCATTCAGTGGATCGCCGCCGGGATCGAGGCGAAGCCGGCGGCGACTCTACGAGTCGTCGTCCAGGCGGCCGACGCCGGCGCAGCGCGGGAACTCGAGAAGATCGCGGCCAAGGCGGTGGACTTCGTCGTCCGCGCCGGCGTGGAAATGGAGCTCGACCTGAAGCCGCTGGCTCCGCTCTTGACGCCCAAAGTCAGCGGCGACCGGCTGACGCTGTCGTTGCGCGATGACGATCCGGCGCTGGGCAAAGTCCTTTCCGCCGTCACGTCCAAGGCGCGAGCGGCTTCGGGTCGAGTCTCGTCGATGAACAATCTCAAGCAGCTGGCTCTGGCCATGCACATCTACGCGGATTCGTACGGCAACGTGTTCCCGCCTCACGCGATCTATTCCGAAGACGGCAAAACGCCGCTTTTGAGTTGGCGCGTCATGCTGCTGCCTTACCTGGAGCAGGACGAACTGTACAAGAAGTTCAAATTGAACGAGCCGTGGGATAGCCCAAACAACAAGGCGCTGATTCCGCTGATGCCGAAGGTTTATCTCGATCCGCTCGCCCCGCCCGGCGGCCAGCCGGGGACGACGCATTACCAGTTGTTCGTCGGCCCGAAGGCGGCGTGGCAGCGCGGGCCGAAAGGTCCGGCACTCCCGCGGGCCTTCCTCGACGGAACTTCCAACACGATTCTGATTGCCGAGGCGGCCGAGCCCGTGATCTGGACCAAGCCCGACGACATCGCCTTCGACCCCGATCAGCCGCTGCCGAAGCTCGGCGTCGATCCGAAGCTGGGATTCCTCGCGGCGATGGCCGACGGCGCGGTCCGCGTCATCGGACCGAAGGTCTCCGAGAAAACTCGCAAGGCGGCCGTCACGCCGGCGGGCGGCGAAACGCTCGGGCCGGATTGGTGAGCTTTCAACTGCGGCGCTGACGCCGCATTCTGATTCGCGCTGTGCATGCGCGGCGGCTATACGGCTCCCACCGGCGCTGGCGTGCGGCTCGCATCAAACGGCGGTGCGATCCACTCTTCGTGTCCGCCTCGATCGCGAAACACGTGCAGGATGCGGGCCCGTCCCAGATAGTCGTACTTCGGCTCGGGGTAGATTTCGGATTTGAACGGCTCGTCGAACTGAAATTCGTGGATCAACACTCGGACGCCGGGCAAGCCGCGAAAGTCGATCTCGTTGACCGGCCGGCGGCCGCCGTGAACGTCGTACACCTCGAAGAGCACGCGGAGCACGCGCCGAAGCCGGCGGAAACTTACGCCGTCCTCCACAAACACGAGATCGACCTGCAACGCTCGCAGCATGCGCCAAAGATGGTGCCGCACTTCCCGCGGCACGAGCCGATGATACGGCGGACCGACCGCTCCCGTCAGCAGCGTCTGCTCGCCGAACTCGACGGTTTCATCGGGCTCGCGCTGGCTGTCGCGCATCAGACCCGGCACGAACCAGAAGTGCGGCGCCACCCAGTAACCGCTGCCCGCCTGTTTCGGCCGCGACGCTGCCAGCTTGAACAACCGCTCCAGCGCGCTCAGCAGCTTGCGGCGCAGCTGAACCTCGTTACGCCGGCGGATGCGCTCCCAGAACGCCGGATCGTCCAGATCGCTCGGCAAGATGATGAGCGGCCAGGCGGCCGCGTCCGATCCACCGAGCCGCGGTTCATCGACGATCGTGATCGCCACGTCGATGGCGTGCGGCCGTTCCGGCGGGAAGCGCACGCGCCAGCCGTGCCGCGCGAACTGGTCCCGAAGGCCGCGGCGGCGCTCGACGCCGTCGATGCCGGTGACGAACGCCGTGGGCCAGGCGGCACGAGCCGGATCGCGCAACTGCCCCAGCGTCATTTGGAGGAGCAGAGCGCCCAGCGCTCCGGGCGCCAGCCACGCCAGCAACATGCCCAACAGCGCCGTGATCGGCATCGATTCCGGTCGCGGCGGCGCGCCCCACAACCGATCGCCGCACGTCGTCAGGACGATTGCCAGCACCGCCAGGGTGATGAGGAGAAACTCCCACGTCACCCATTGGCTCCAGGACAGCGAACGGACGCGGACGCTGCCCGCCGGCCGCCACAGGAATCGTACCGATGCTCGAGTCGGCAGTTGGCAAATCGCCAGATACACCGCCAGGTAGACGATGCAAAGCGTGAGACTCACGCCGACCGGCAGCAGCGTTCCCAGAACCAGCAGGCCGAGGAAATAGCAGCCCAGCGCCAGAAACTCCGCGCGCCGCGGCCGAGGTCCCGGCCGGGAGTGTGCCGCGATGAAGGCGTCGTGGATCATCGCCGCGGGCAGAAATCCCGCCAACAGCGTCAGCAGGATCGTCGCCATCCAGATGCCGACGAGCACGGCGAGGTAGACGAGGTAGCTGCCGCGCTGAGCGATGACGCGCAGGCCATGCGGACTCTCGGCGGCGAAATAGGCGGCCAACAGGGCCCACGCCGCCAAGCCGAGCGCCAACGCGAGCACGATGGGCGGCACGCCGCGGCGCACGGGCGGCTCGCCGCGCAAATCCAGCCCGATCTCGAACGTCCGGCGCCGCAGCCAGGCGCCGAGCGTTTCGACGCCCCGGCCCAGGGCGGCCGCCCAGCGCATCGGCGAGCGCCGCTGCCGGGCCCCCACCGCGCAGCAGAGCATCGCGAGAACGGCCAATGCGATCAAATCGTGCAAGTCGCTCGACCCAAGCCGTCCGAGGACCTCCACGCCGACCAGTATGGCAAGAATGCCGGTCGTGAACACGACTTCCGGCGTTGCCAGCCGGCGGGCGCTCCGAGCGCTGCGGACGAGCAGGTTCATATTGCCATTGGACCATAAAACCCGCTCCGCGAACAGGGGTCGGCGGCAATTCTTCCGGAGCCGCCCTCGACCACGATTCAGAAAAAAATGGACCGATCAGCGCGAAACCGCGCCGGCTCCGGCGAAGTACAATCAGTCACAGGCGACGACCGCTTTGACTCCCTCAAGGACTGACGCCATGCTCAGGCTTGCCCTCGTCGTGGCCGCGGCATTGGCCGCAACTGTCCATGCCGAATCGCCGCCCGATCCGCTGCGACTCGTGCCGCGGCAAGCCGATCTGGCGCTGCGGATCGAGCCGGTCCGTCTCGTCAACGCGATTCAATCGATGCCCGCTTTCCGCGAGTTGAGCCAGTTTCCGGCCGTGAAGGAAGCGCTCGATTCGACCAATTCGCGCCGGTTTCTGAAGATCATCAACTACTACGAAAAGGAACTCGGGCTGCCGTGGCCGGAGCTGCTCGATCGTCTCGCCGGTGGAGGGATCGTCGTCGCGTCGAAGTTCCAGAGCGGTGAACCTCCGCCAGCCCTGGTCGTGATTCAGGGGCGCGACACCGAGATGCTCCGACGGGCCGTCGCGCTGGTCCGCGGCGTCGTCGAGCAGGAGCTGGCCCGCAACGACGCGCCCATCCAGCCGCAGGTCGAGCCATACCGCGGAGTCGACGTGACACAACTCGGCGACGTCCGCTACGCCCAGGTCGGCGCCGCGCTCCTCTTGGCGAATAAACCCGTCGCCATTCAGCGCGCGATCGATCTGCACCTCGATGGGCCGAAGGAAAGCTTGGCGGAGCACGGCGGCCCGGCCGCGGCCGAGCAGTTGCTGCCGCCCGACGCGCTGGCTCGGCTGTGGGTCAATCTCGTCCCCGCGCACGAATCGCCGCAAGGCAAAGAAACGTTCAAGCAGCCCAAGACGGATGTGATCCAACTGGTCCTTGCCGGCGGGCTGATCGACGTGATCGGGAAGTCGCCGTTTCTCGCCGCGGGACTCTATCGCACGGACGGCGGACTCGCAGCCACGATGCGCTTGCCGGCCGGGCGCGACGCGACGCCGGAAGGCTTCGGGTTGCACCTCGCGCCGGTCGGGCAGCCGGGCAGCTTGCCGCCGCTTGAACCGGCCAACTCGCTGTTCAGCACCAGCTTCTATCTCGATCTCGGTGCGATCTGGACGCAGCGCGAAACGATCCTTTCCGACGGCGCTCACAAGCAACTCGACGACGCCGAGAAGCGGTTCGGCCGTTTCCTCGCGGGCCGTAAACTGAGCGAACTCCTGACCCAATCGGGGCCGTATCACCGCTTCGTCGTCGCCGCGCAGACCTCGCCCGGGTACTCCCGATCGCCGGACGTGATGATTCCCGCGTTTGCCTTCGCCTCGTCGATGCGGGCGCCGGAATTCGGCCAGGCGATGGGCGCGATTTTGCGCACAGTCGCCCTTGTCACCGGCTCGGGCGCCAAACTCAAGCTCGTCGAGGAGACGGTCGACGGCGTGAAGCTCATCGGCTATCGCTTTCCCGAGCAGGGCGGGCTGACAAACGATCCGCAGAACCTGCGCTTTGCGTTCAGTCCGTGCTTCGCCGCGGTCGGCGATCAATTCTTCGCGGCGTCCACGTTGGAGCTGGGCCGCGAGATGATCGGCCTGCTCCGTGCCTCGCCGACTTCGGCCGCGCCGCCGACGACGCGCACGATCCAGACCCGCCTTTTTGCCGCCGGCGGTGCGGTGCTGGCCCGGCTGTTCGAAGAACAGCAGGTGACGCAGGCGATTCTGGACCGCGGCATCGCGCCGGCCGACGCGAAGCGCGAAGTCGAGGCCGGCATCGCCTGGCTCGAAAAACTCGGCATCGTGACGATCGACGCCGATTACCGCCCAAGTGATTATCGCCTCGAAGCGCGCTGGGAACCACGGCGGGAGAAGCATTAGCCGCGACGCGGGTTAGCCGCGACGCGGAGGCTTTGCGAAGCGGAGCGCGTGCCGCAACAACCAGGAGCAAACCGATGCCATTCGATCCACGGCGCGCCTGGGAACCATATCGCCCCACGGCGGAGAACCCGTGGGACCTTCGCAAGGTGGGCCATCTGTATCGCCGGGCCGCCTTCGGCGCGAACTGGCAGGAGTTGCAGGACGGACTCGCCGCGGGTCCGGAGAAGACGATCGCCCGCCTTCTGGCCGGCGGCGAGGACGCCCCACCGTTTCCGGCCAGCATCCGCAAAGCCAACGCCGGCGCGCAGATCCCCGCCTGGTGGCTGTTGCGCCTCTGCGAAACGCAGAACCCGCTCCGCGAAAAACTCACGCTCTTCTGGCACAACCACTTCGCCACGTCCAACGCCAAGGTCAACAACGCCGGCTTCCTGATCGGCATGATCGAGCTTTTGCACCGGCATGCGCTCGGCAGCTTCCGCACCCTGCTGCTCGAAATCGGCCGCGACCCGGCCATGCTCGTCTGGCTCGACGCCAATCAGAGCAAGCGCGGCATGCCGAACGAGAACTACGCGCGGGAACTGATGGAGCTATTCAGCCTCGGGCTTGGTCACTACACGGAGCAGGACATTCGCGAAGCCGCTCGAGCTTTTACGGGTTGGGAGATCAAGGACGGCCGGGCTACGTTCAACCGCGCTCAACACGACGCCGGAGAGAAGACGGTGCTCGGCAAGACCGGACGGTGGCAGGCCGATGACATCGCCAACATCTGTCTCGAACACAAGGCTTGCCCGGAATTCATCTGCGGCAAACTGTTCCGTTTTCTCGTCAGCGAATCGATCCCGGCGACGCCGGAACTTCTCGCTCCCCTGGCCGAGCAGTATCGCAAGAGCGACTTCAACACCGGCGAGCTCGTGGCGACGATTGTGCGCTCGGAGATGTTCTTTTCGCCGGAAGCGTATCGCAGTCGGGTGAAATCGCCGGTCGACTTCGCCGTCGGAATCGTGCGGGCGCTGGAGGGCCGCGTGCCGACGTCGGCGCTGGCGGCGGCGCTGGAGGGCCTGGGCCAGCGGCTTGCTTATCCGCCGTCGGTCAAGGGATGGGACGGCGGACCATCGTGGCTCAACGGGCAGACGCTGCTCTTTCGGCAGAATCTCGCGCTGGCGCTGACTTCGACGCAGGACAACGCCTTTTCGCGCCGCTGCGATCCGGCCGTGGTCTTGCGGCGACGGCGGCCCGGCGGCGATCCGGTCGAGTTCTTCCTCGACTTATTCTTGCAAGGCGATCTCCCGGCCGAATCGCGCACGCGGCTGCGGAGCTATCATGACCATGCGCGGGCGCAGCCCGTGCCGCCGTATGAGATCGACGACCTGGCGGCCAACCACCCGGTCCGTGCCCTGTGCCATTTGATCCTGACTCTGCCGGAGTATCAATTGGATTGACCGGCCCGCGCGACTTCGGAGGACACCATGCATCCCACGCGCCGCGATTTCCTGCGCCAGTCGAGCCTCGTCGCCTGGGGCGCCAGCGTACCGACGTTTCTCAGCCGCACGGCTCACGCCGCGCCGCTCGCCGACGCGCCCGGCGCCAAGGACACCATCCTCGTCGTCGTGCAACTCACAGGCGGGAATGACGGCCTGAACACCGTGATCCCGTTCAAGGATCCCGAGTACGCCAAGCTGCGGCCGACGATCCGGATTTCGCCCAGCGAAGTGAAGAAACTGAACGACTCGATCGGCTTGCACCCGGCGATGAGCGAACTGGCTCAGCGCTTCGAGAGCGGTGAATTGTGCGTCGTGCAGGGGGTCGGCTATCCGAATCCGAACCAGTCGCATTTCCGCTCGATGGATATCTGGCAGGCGGGCAGCACGGCCGAAACGCTCAGCGAGGGCTGGATCGGGAAGGCGCTCCGCGACGTGCGCGCCCCGGCGTTTCACGTGTCGTATGCCAACGAGATCGCACCGCTGGCTCTGGCCGGCGCTCCGGTCCGCGTGCCGTCGATCGTGTCGCTCGACGATTTCCGGCTGAAGATCGCCGCCGCCAATCGCCAGGATCAGCGGCTTCAGAAGTCGATCATCGAATCGGCGGCGACGGCTTCGCCGCGCGACGGGCTTTTGGATTTCGTCCAGCGCACCGCCGTGAACACGTACGCCAGTAGTCAGCGCTTGCAGGAGATCGGCAAGAATTATCAGCCGAAGGCGACCTATCCGCAGACGGGCCTGGCCAATCGGCTGAAACTGGCCGCGCAACTCATCGACGCCGATCTCGGCGCGCGGGTCTTCTATGCCTCGATTGACGGCTTCGACACGCACGCCTCCCAGGGCGGCGCGACCGGCGCCCACGCCAATCTCTGGCGCGAAGTCTCCGGCGCGATCAACGCCTTCTACCAGGACGTGGCGGCGCGCGGCCACAAAGACCGAGTGTGCATCATGACGTTTTCGGAGTTCGGCCGCCGCGCGCGGGAGAACGGATCCAAGGGCACCGATCACGGCTCGGCGGCGCCGATGCTCCTCGTCGGCGGACGGGTCAAGTCCGGCGTCGTCGGCGAGCATCCCAGCCTGACGCATACGCCGCAGGGCAATCTCCAGCACGCCATCGATTTCCGCTCGGTCTACGCCGCCGTGCTCGACCGCTGGCTCGGCGTGTCGAGCCAGGGCGTGCTCGGCGCCGAGTTCCCGCGTCTCGACGTGTTCGCCTGACCGAGCGGAGTCAGCGGCTGCTGCACGCGCCACTCTTGCTTTCCCCGCCGCGACTTCCCATGTTACTCCCATCGCAATTCCAGCGCGCTGGGGTGAATCATGGCCACCGCAGACAATGACGTCATCCCTCATGATCCCTATGTCCCGCCGAGCGAATCGCCGAAGGAGTTCACGCTTCCGGCCGTGCTGGTCGGCGCGGTCCTCGGCATCATCTTCGGCGCCTCGTCGCTGTACCTGTTGCTCAAGGTCGGAATGACGGTGTCGGCCTCGGTGCCGATCGCGGTGCTGTCGATCACGCTGTTCCGAGCGTTCTCGCGCTGGTTCGGCTTCCGCCGGGCGACCATCCTCGAAAACAACATCGTGCAGACGACCGGCTCGGCCGGCGAATCGCTGGCCTTCGGCGTCGGCGTCACCATGCCGGCGCTCTTGCTCATCGGCTTCGAGATGGACCCGATCCGCGTCATGACGGTGTCGCTGATCGGCGGGGCGCTCGGCATCCTCATGATGATCCCGCTGCGCCGGGCGTTCATCGTCAAGCAGCACGGCAAGCTGAAATATCCGGAAGGCACGGCCTGCGCCGAGGTGCTCGTGGCCGGGGAGCGCGGCGGAGCGTCGGCCCGGATGGTGTTCATCGGCTTCGGCATCGCCTTCGCGCACAAGTTCCTCAACGCGGCCATGAAGCTCTGGCCCAGCGAGCCGGCCAAGCACCTGTACACGGTGCAAAACGGCAAGGTCACGGGGCTCCGCGGCGCGGAGATCACCGGCGACTTGTCGCCGGAATTGCTCGGCGTCGGGTTCCTGATCGGCCCGCGCATCGCCAACATGATGATGGCCGGCGCGGTCATCTCGTTTTTCATCATCGGTCCGCTGATCGCGACATTCGGCGCGAACCTCGAAACCTACGTCCCCCCGGCCAAGCAGCGAATCGAAGACGGCGTGGACGTCGGCCTGATTAAGAACATGGAGCCGGGACATATCTACGCCAATTACCTGCGCTACATCGGCGCCGGGGCGGTCGCGGCTGGCGGCATCATCAGCATGTTCCGGGCGTTGCCGCTGATCATCGGCTCGATCGTTGGCGGCCTGCGCGACCTGCGCTCGACGCGCGGCGGCGGCGGCACGAGTCGCACCGAACGCGACATGCCCATGACCGTCGTGCTCTTCGGCAGCATCGCGCTGGTCGTCATCGTGGCCGCAATCCCGCAGATGGGCCTCGGTCTTACGGCTCAAGGGCTCTTGTCGGCGTTGATGATCTTGATCTTCGGGTTCCTGTTCGTGACGGTGTCGTCGCGGCTGACGGGCGAAGTCGGCTCGTCGTCCAACCCGATCTCGGGCATGACGATCGCCACGCTCTTGCTCACGTGCTTGATCTTCTATTTCCTCGGCCGGACGGCTCATTCCGACATGCTGACGGCGCTGAGCATCGCCGCGGTGGTGTGCATTGCCTCCTCGAACGGCGGCACGACGTCGCAGGACCTGAAGACCGGCTTCTTGGTCGGCGCGACGCCGAAGGCGCAGCAATATGGTCTGGTGGTCGGCGCGGCGACTTCGGCCATCGTGATCGGCGGGACGATGCTCGCGCTCAACGCCATCGGCACGCACTACACCAAGAAGGGCGTCCCGGACGTGACGGTGTCGGTCCCCGCCGACGCGCCGCGGCAGCAGGTCGGCCAACCGTACAACCGGGGCGACTTGCTCGACACCAAGGAATACCGCGTCGTCCACATCCTGAAAGATCAAGTCCCGATTCCCGGGACGAATCAGTTCGTGGCCGAGGGCCGCTATCTCGTGGACGACTCCGGCCGACTGGTGTACAAGACCGACCTGCCGATCCGCCGCGAATCGGACAAGATGGACAACGGCAGCGAAGCGCCGCAGCGCTTCAAAGCGCCGCAGCCGCAACTCTTCGAACTGATCATCAAGGGGATCCTCGGCGGCAGCCTCGAATGGGCGCTGGTCATCGCCGGGGCGCTCATGGCGATCTCGATGGAACTGATGGGAGTGTCGGCGTTGCCCGTGGCAGTCGGCATGTATCTCGGGCTGACCAACGCGGTGCCGATCTTTGTCGGCGGGCTGGTGCGGTGGGCGGCCGACAAAGCTCGCGGCGGTTCGGGCTCTGAAGCCGAGACGGAGACCAGCCCGGGCGTCCTGCTCTCCAGCGGTTACATCGCGGGCGGCACGCTGTGCGGGCTGATCGTGGCGTTTTTCGCCATGATGCCGGAGACGTTCAACAACGCGCTGAATCTGGGGCAGTACTTCGGAAAAGGCGACAGTGTCGCGGATCGCACGGGCGAATTCCTCGGATCCAATTTCGCGATGTTGCTGGCGGTCGGGATTTTTGCGGCCCTGGCGCTCTTCCTGTACTGGATCGGCCGGTCGCGGTCGTCGGAGGTGGAATCGGAAATTGTCGCATAACCGGTTAGCCGCGAGGCGAGCGAAGCGAGACGAGCGCGCAGGACCGCGCTCCGCTCCGCAAAGCCTCCGCGTCGCGGCTAACCCGCGTCGCGGCTAACCGGCGTCGCGGCTAACCCGCGTCGCGGCTAACCCGCGTCGCGGCTAACCCGCGTCGCGGCTAACCCGCGTCGCGGCTAGTTCGTGTCGAAGAGCGATGGCGTTTCGTCCGGGCGGCGGAAGTGATTGGTTGACAGTTTCGGCGGCTTGCCATCGATGCCCAGCTTGCGCGTGGTCACGTGAAAGAGCGTCCGCAGAGCGGCGGCCAGTTCGCCGTCGCCGATCATCCGCTCTTTGAAGCGCGTGTCGTTGAGCCGGCCGGCGTGGGCTCCGCGAATCCGCGCCAGCACCTTCTCCTTTCGCTCCGGGAAATGCTCGTCGAGCCAGGCGGCGAACACGTCTCCGACGGCCAGGGGCAGGCGGACCAGTGTGTAGCCGGCGAACTGCGCCCCGGCGTCGCGCGCCGCTCCGAGGATCGCCGGCAACTCGTGATCGTTAATGCCGGGGATCATCGGCGCGGCAAAGACGCCGACGGGAATGCCCGCGTCGCGCAGCTTGCGAATCGCGGCCAAGCGCCCCGATGGCCGAGTCGTTCGCGGTTCCAGCTTTCCGCACAACTCGTTGTCGAGCGAGGTGACCGACATCACGACGCAGGCGCCGTCGATCGCCGCCAGGTCGCCGAGGATGTCAACGTCGCGCGTCACCAGCGCGTTCTTGGTCACGATGCCGACGGGGTTGCGAAATTCGCGGCACACGTCCAGGCACTGCCGCGTGATTCGGAGCGTGCGTTCGATCGGCTGATAAGCGTCGGTGATGCCGCAGAAGGCGAGCGTGGTCGGCTGCCACTTGGCGGAGAGCAGTTCGCGGCGGAGCAGGGCGGGAGCGTCCGACTTGACCATGATCTTCGATTCGAAATCGAGACCGGCCGAGAACCCCAGGTATTCGTGATAGGGCCGGGCGTAACAGTACGCGCAGCCGTGCTCGCAGCCGCGGTATGGATTCACGCTGTGAGTGAAACCGACATCGGGACTGTCGTTGACCGCGATGATCGAGCGCGAATGATCGACGAGAAACTGCGTGCGCGGCAATGGCGACTCTTCGGGCGGACAGTCCGGGTCCGCGGCGTACGTCAGGGGGATAAATCGATTCGGCGGATTCAAGGCTGCGCCGCGCATCCGGATAGTGTACAGGTGAACCGTAATCATTGCAAGTCGATCGGTGCGAACGGACCGAGCGAAGCGGCCGGCGATCTCAGCGCCGCTTGGACTTCGGCGGGCCGAGGATTTCGCTGAGAATGACCGCGTTGACGGCGGCGCTCGGCGAGCGGAGGAGTTGCAACGCGCTGATGGTCGGTCGGCGGCCCGAGGAAACGGCCGCGGGCGGCACGATCGCTGACGGCCGGGGAGATCGAATCTGCGGCGGCTCGGGCAGCGCCACGGCTGGGGCCGCCGGCGCGGGAACAACGGTTTCAGATACGACGACTCGGACGCGCGGCGCGCCCGACCGTGACGGCGTCCCCGACGGTCGCGACGCGGGTCGCGGCTTCGGCGCCGTGGGCCGGGACGGCGGCGCCGCCGGCGCGGACGACGCCGTCGCCCGTTTCTTCATCGCCTCGATTTCCTGCAAGAAGCGGTCGATGTCGCTGGCGGGGGCGCGATTAGGCCGGCCGTCGCCCGCCTTGCCTCGCGGCGCGCGGACCGGCTCATCGTTCTCCCGATTGCGCAGGACCGCGTTCAGGATCCACACGATCGCGATGATGACCGGAATGATCCATTCTTTCATGGCGCGTCTCCGGCGTCAGCCGGTCACCGGTCGATCGTTGCGGTCCGGTTTGCCCGCTCCGGCGATCGCCGAGCGCATTTCCGTGTCGGACTGCACGTTCTTCATGTTGTAATAGTCCATGACGCCGAGCCGCCCGCTGCGGAAGGCGTCGGCCATGGCCTGCGGAACCTGCGATTCCGCCTCGACGACCTTGGCGCGATTTTCCTGCACGAGCGCGAGCATTTCCTGCTCGCGGGCCACGGCCATGGCGCGGCGTTTTTCAGCTTCGGCCTGGGCGACGCGCAGGTCCGCGGCCGCCTGATCCGCCTGCAGCTTCGCGCCGATATTCTCACCCACTTCGATGTCGGCCATGTCCACCGACACGATTTCGAACGCGGTCTGCGAATCGAGCGAGCTGTGCAGCACGGTCTGCGTGATCATGTTGGGATTGGCGAGGACCTCTTTATGATCGTGGGCCGAGCCGATCGCCTTAACGATGCCTTCGCCGACGCGGGCGATGATGGTTTCCTCGGTGGCGCCGCCGACGAGCCGCTCGAGTTTCGTCCGCACGGTGACGCGGGCCTTGGCGCGCAACTGAATGCCGTTGCGGCAGACCGCGTCGAGAAACTGCCGCCCCTTGGCCGGGTCCGGGCAGTCGATGACCTTCGGATTGACGCTGGTTTTGACAGCGTCGAGGATGTCGCGGCCGGCGAGGTCGATCGCGGCGGCGGTTTTCCACGGCAGGTCCATGCCCGCCTTATGAGCGGCGATGACCGCCGTGGCCGTCTTCGGCACGTTGCCGCGCGCCAGAAAGTGCGCCTCGAGGTCCTCGGTGGCGATCTTGACGCCCGCCTGCACCAGCGCGATCTTCTGCCGGACGATCATCCCGTAATCGACGTTGCGCAGCTTCATGCCGACGAGATCGAGCATGCCGATCCGCGCTCCGGTCAGCAAACTCTGAATCCAGAGCCGGATAAACCCGAAGAAGATGATCATCATCACCAGGCCGAGCAACGCGCCGATGAGGATGAGGATCCACGCCCAGCTAGGGAGCGCTTCGAAGAGCCCGGCGGCGAGGATGGCGGCGGTCATGGAGCGAACTCCGATCGGGGAATCGCGGCGCGGCCGCGACGGATTACACCTTGAAATCGTCGGCTTCGAGATCGCGCAGGTCGGGGGGCTCGGTCGGCCGAACCACCACCTTGCCGGCTTTGACGTCCACGCACCGCACCCAATCGCCGGCGGCGACCATCATGCCCTCGGTGATCACGTCGATGCGCCGGCCATCGAACGAGACGACCCCGGCGGGCCGCAAATCCGACATCGCCCGACCATACCGCCCGCGCAACTGCTCCAGCTCGAGATTCACCGGCATCTGCGCAATGGTCGCGTCCTGGTCGGGCAGGATCAGGCGCCGACCCATGGACGTCCGGGGCCAGTAGTACATGCCCACGGTCGCCAGCGCCGGAACCGCCACGAAGACCGAGATCAGCGTGATCATGCCGGTCGACACGTCGCCGTAGTAGAACGTCATCACAATCCCGGCGATCAGGCACAGCACGCATCCCAGAAATAACAGGCCGCTCGTGGCCAGGAACAGCTCCGCCACCAGCAACACCAGGCCGATGGCAATCAAGGCGTACGCGACGGTCAGATGGTCCATGACGTTTGTGCGCGCGGCATCCGCGAATGTCAGATTCCAGTACGGGAACCGATCCCACACTGTCTAGCTTAGCCATTTCGCCGGCACTCCGTCACGATTTCTGACCGGTGGATCCGAAAGTCGCGATCGTGCTTCTCCTCGAGCGAGTCAAATCTCCTTGACGCAGATGCGATGGCCTTCGATTTCGACGACCTGCACGCGGGCGCCGGCCGGGACGTAGCCTCCCTCGGTCACGACGTCGACGTAGGCGTCGCCGAAGCGGGCCATGCCCGCCGGACGCAGCATCGTCGCGGCCGTGCCGACGGCGCCGAGCAGGTGCTGCCAATCCGACGGCGGACCGGCAGGCGATTCGGCTTCGGTTTCGTCGGGCCGCTCGCCCGGCGGCGCCAGCACCAGCCGATTCGCATATGGAATGCTGGGCAGATAGCGCGCCAGGATCACCGCGGCGATGCCGGCGATTCCGATTCCGAATCCAAACGTGGTCATCGTGCTTCCGAGGCTGATCCACTCCGAGCGCGTCTGCGGCATGCGCTCGACCGTCGCCAGGCCCAGGCCCACCAGCACGAGTATGATGCCGCTGATGCCGGTCACGCCGAACCCGGGGAGCACGAAAATCTCGATCCCGATCAGCGCCAGCCCCAGCAGAAACAGCAGGATTGCCAACACGGCGATCTGCCCGTTCATCTGCGACTGCGACCAGAAAAACAGCACGAAGCACAGCGCCGCGATGACGCCGGGAATCCCGATGCCGGGCATTTTCAGTTCGAGAATCAGGCACGTCACGCCGATGATGATCAGCAGCATGGCGACAATCGGCTCGCCCAGGAAGTCCGCCAGCCCTTGCAGCCAGTCCGGCGGCGGATCCTTGACGTCTTCCAATCCATAGAGCGCGAAGACTTCGCGGATCGCGCTGGGGTTGTCCACGACGTGGCGGGCGATGCCGAACTCCTTGGCCTTGGCGGCGGTCAACTCGAACGGCTGGCCCGGCGCCTTGATCTGCCCTTCGGAGACCCAGCCGTCGCCGAGCGCGTCGAGATCGGCCTTGGAGACGAAGCGGCGTTCGATGGCGCCGGCCTTGGTGCGGGCGCGATGGATCTCGAGATCGGTGTCGAACAGGCCCTGAATGAGAATCGGCGCGACGCCTTGTTCGCGGGCCAAAGCCATGAGCGAATCGCGCACCAGTTCGAGGTTGGCCGGCGGGGCGGCGGGAGCCCGTGGCCGGCGACCCGGCGGCCCGGCCTTCGGCGCCGGCGGCGTGAATCCGCCGAGATTCGCGCCCGGACCCATGACCAGCTCGGTGCAGCCCAACGCCAAGAACAGCGCCGTGTCCGGGGCGCCGTTCGGCACGAAGGCAATCGTCACGACCGGGAGTCCATCCGGCCCTTTCAGCGTGCGGAAGAACTCGGCGAGATCGCGGGCGACCTGGAAGTCGCCGCCGCTCGATTCCAGTTGCAGGACGATCGTGTTAGCGCCGCGCCGGATGCAGTAGCCGATCTGACGCCGCAACCCCTCTTCCAATCGCCGATTGACTTCGCCCCGCACGACCATGGAGTAGGCGACCGGCGATCGGCCCTGGAGCGGGTCTTCGCGCAGGCTGCTCGAGGGCAACTGATAGAGTTCGGCGACTTCCTGCCGCGTCTCCTTGATCTGCTGGCACAGGTTGTACTTGCGGGCCTCCGCGGCCGTGTACAGAGCCAGCGCGCCGGCGGGGAGCAATGGCTGCGGATGGATCGAATCAATTCCTTCGCGCTCGGCCTCGGCTCGTTTACGTCCGTCGAGGAACCACACGGCGCCGGTGCGCGTCCGGCCTTCGAGCAAGACGACGCCGCGGTCGAGCATCTTCAGCACCAGCGCCTCGCGGCCGCGGCCCGCCATCCGCGCGTAGACCTGTTCCTGCGTCGGTCGCGGCGGCCCGAGTTCGTCCGGCGTCACTTCGCCGATCGACGCCTCGGACGACATCACAATCTCGCGGCAGGCCAGGACCGGCAGCACGGTGTGCCGCGTCGTCTTGGCATGCACAAACGCCACCGTCGTGATCTGATGCTGCTGTTCGATGAACTCAGCCAGGTCCAGGCACGGGCCGAAATCCCGCGACGACGCCGGCTGGCCATCCGGGTTGAAGTCGAAGATGATCTTCCGCACCTTGCCGGCGGCGATGACCCGGTCGACGGTTTCCTTGATTCGATTGGTCGCTTCGCTGGTAATCGGGTTTGGAACCGTGAGGAACAGGCCATCCTCGCGGGGAGCGGCGTCCTGGGCGGGACTCGCGCCGCCGCTTAGCAGAATCGACGCGGCCAAAAGGGTCGAGAGCATCGGCGTCATGCGGTTCATAAAAGTCCAGTCGCTCAGCGGCAGGCTCGGCGCAGTACGGCGAGCCGAAGGGTGTCAACTCTATCCGATCGGTCAAACTTTTCGATTATATAAGATCGCAAAATGGGCTGTCAAAATCGGCCCGGCACTACATTTGCACCTCCACAGAGCACTTCGTTTTGCGACTGCCCGCATTCGGGTGAGCTCGCGGATTTTCCGCACCGAACAATGGCGATGAGCGAACAATAAAGCCTCGGCGGCCGCGAGCCGGCGATTGGAACGGTCCACTTGGACTGACACGGATCGCAAATATTGGCGGCTTCGTGCGCGAGGAGCTCTTGCGAGACATACTGGGTGCGAGTAACCTTGTTGAGGGTGGAAAACTGGGAAATCTGCGGTATTTGATCCGATCGCGAATCGGATTCGCGGCAGTTTCCACGCCACGCGTTGGAGCTGTCGGACATCGAAGCCATTGCCTCCATTGACTTTGCAACTGGATGAACTTCGTTGGAGGTGCGAATTCCATGCGGCGCGTTGTCATCTCCGGTCTGGGCGTCGTCGCCCCGAACGGCGTTGGCAAGGAGGCCTTCTGGTCGGCCTGCTGTGAGGGAATCAGCGGGGTCGGACCGATCCGCAGCTTTGACGCCAGCCGGTTTCCTGTCCGGATTGCCGGCGAAGTCGTCGATTTTGACGTGACGCCATTCTTGCCGACGGAGCATCGGAAATCGGCCAAGATCATGAGCCGCTCGACCAAATTCGCCGTCGGCGCCGCGGGCTTGGCCCTGCGCGACGCCGGTTTTGACGGCAACTGGTCGGATCCCTCGCGCATCGGCGTGTGCATGGGCACCGGCGTCGTGCCAATCGACCTGCCGGAACTGGCGCCGGCGCTCGGATACGCCATGGCCGACGGCCAGTTTCAGCCCGACCGTCTCGGCGAGCATGGTCCCAGCTCGGTCGCTCCCATGTGGATCCTCAAGTATCTGCCGAACATGGTGGCGGCACACATTTCGATGGCGTGCAACGCCCAGGGGCCGAACAGCACGATCACCACCGCCTGCGTCGCCGGCACCCAGGCGATCGGTGAGGCGTTCCGGCTGATCGCGCGAGGCGACGCCGACGTCATGCTGGCCGGCGGGGCCGACAGCCGCATCGACCCGCTCATGCTGCTGGCCTATTCCGCGCTGGGCGCGGTGAGCCGTTCGAATCGTCCGGCCAGCGAAGTGTCGCGGCCGTTTGACCGCGGCCGCGACGGCTTCGTTCTCGGCGAAGGCGCCGGCGTGCTGGTACTCGAAGAGGCGGCACACGCCCGCCGCCGCGGCGCGCCGATCTACGCGGAAATCCGCGGATTCGGCAGCAGTTTCGACGCGTTCTCGATCACGAAACCGGACCCGGAAGCGCGCGGCGCCGCCCGCGCCATCCAGGCCGCCCTCAATGAAGCCCGCGTCGATCACCGCGACGTCGATTACATCAACGCCCACGGGACGAGCACGCGGCTCAACGATGAGATGGAGACCGCCGCCGTCAAGCGTGTGTTCGGCGAGCATGCGCGCTCGCTGCCGCTCTCGTCGATCAAGTCGATGATCGGGCACCTGATCGGCGCCGCCGGCGCCGTCGAAGCCGTCGCATTGGCCATGACGCTCTCTCAGGGCGTCGTCCCGCCGACCATCAATTTGACGGACCCCGATCCTGCCTGCGACCTGGACTACGTTCCCCTGGCCGCGCGCGACTACCCGACGCGAACCGCGGTTTCGACGAGTTTCGGCTTCGGCGGGCAGAACGGCGCGCTGGTCATGCAATCCTGGAATTGACCGGTCTCGCGCATTGCTGCCGCCGCGGGAGTCGTCTCGGCCGCCCGGCCATCCTTTCTCGATCCGGCTTGACCGCTTCGGCCGACCATTTACAATCGTCGGACCCTGACACGCGCATCGGTCGGCCGAGGGATGGGCCGGCGGCTGTTGGGGCGGCGTTCTGGCTCGCTGAAGGAGCGGCGAAACCGGATGACCCATCGCGGCCGAATTCCCGCTTCGACTGCACCGCGCTCGCTTTGGGCGGACCTGCGTCAGACGTTCTGGGACCGCCATCGCGGCCGAACGCTCGCCGTGGCCGCCTTGGCCGCGGTCTTCGCTTACGCCTTCTGGCCGACGTTGCGGCAACTCAGCGGCAAATGGCTGAACGACCCGCAGTATTCGCACGGATTGCTGGTGCCGGCGTTCTCCATCGTTCTGCTCTGGTTGCGGCGCGATCGGTATCCCGCGTCGATCACCCCCGCGCCGTGGTGCGGGCTGGCGCTGCTTCTCACCGGCGCGGCCGGGCGCGTGCTCGGTGGCATGATGTACTTCGGCTGGCTTCAGGCTGCGAGTCTCTTGCCGATGATCGCCGGCGCGATTCTGGCGCTCGGCGGCTGGTCGGTGCTCCGCTGGGCGCTGCCGGCGGTGGCGTTTCTCATCTTCATGATTCCGATGCCGTACAGCATTGAAGTCGCGCTCGGCTTCCCGCTTCAGACGATCGCCACGGTCTGCAGCACGTTCGTCCTGCAAAGTCTCGGCCAGCCGGCCGTCGCCGAGGGCCATACCATCCTGATCCGCGAGTTCCGCCTCGGCATTGTCGAAGCGTGCAGCGGCCTGCGCATGCTGGTGACGTTCGTCACATTCTCCACGGCCGTCTGCCTCGTCGTCCGAAAGCCGATCAGCGACAAGCTGCTCATACTGTTCAGCGCCATTCCGATCGCATTGATTGTGAACGTGATTCGCATCGTGGTGACGGGCATCATGTATCTGCACGTCAGCAGCGAGACGGCGAGTCTGTTCTTTCACGATCTGGCCGGGTGGTTCATGATGCCGATGGCGTTGGGCTTACTTTGGATCGAGTTGTGGATTCTGAGTCGGTTGTTCGTGGACCCGCCGGCGCGGCCGGCGTGGCGCTGATTCCGAGGACCGCTCCGGCAGGAAGGCCGCCATGATGCCCGCGACGATCATTGCCCGACCCGAAGACCTCGAGCGGCGGTCCGATCCCGACATCCTGCCGCTGCCGCCGGCGCCGCGGACCGCGGCCGCCCGCGCCGCCGGCGAGACGATCACCGGCCGCGACATCGTCAACGCCCTTCGCTACCACAGCGTCCTGTTCGTCACGCTCGGCTCGCTGGTGGCCGCCGGCCTGGGCGCGCTCGCCTGGTGGCTGGTGCCGGCCAAGTACACGACCTACGCCATGATCCTCGTGTCCCAGAACGATCCGCGCATTCTCCCCAGCGCCGTGCACGACACCACCGGCCGCGTCGAGTTCGCCACGTACCTCAAGACTCAGGCGAACATGATCAAGAGTTCGCGGACCATGATCGGCGCGCTCCGCGATCCGAAGATCGCGCGCACGCCCATGCTGGCCCGGCAGGAGGATCCGATCAGCTTCCTTGAGGAAAAGATCTTGACGGAGTTTTCTGACACGAGCCAGGTCTTGAAGGTGCTGCTCACTGGCGAAGACCCCGTGGAGATCGCCGCGATTGTGAACGCCGTCGTCGATTACTACATCAAGGAGAAACGGCAGGAAACCGAGACCAAGAACTACCGCCTCGAGGTGCTGCGCAAGAAGAAAGCCGACGTCGAGAACATCCTCAACGCCAAGCTGAAGAAGTCGGAAACCGATCAATTGCTGGGCAACGGGCCGGGCGAATCGATCGCGATGAAGCAGCGGCTCAAGATGGCCGAGTACACTTCGCTTCAGCAGCACAAGTCGCAGGTGGCCATGGCGCTGGCGAACGCGCGGGCGGAACTCGCCCGGCAACAGGCCGCCCTCAAGCAGTTCGACGATTCGCCGCCCAGCGTGCCCGATCTCGGCGAGCGGCTCGACAACGATCCGCAGATTCGCGACAAGAAGGCCGCTATCACCCGGCTCGAAGGCCAGATCAACCATCACCGCCGCTTCGCGTCGGACCCAGATTCCCACCCGTATCCCGAACTGAAGCGTCGGCTGGATCGAGCGACGGCCGAACTCGCCGAGCTTCGCCAGAAAGTCCGCGCCACCGTGGACGGCGACTATCGCCTGGCCCTGCGGCAGAAACTCCTCGCCGAAGTGGAAAAGGTCCAATCCGACGTCGCTCGATTCGAGGAGATGGATCGCCAAACGCTCGAACGGCTCGCCGCGGAATTCAAGGAGTTCGAATCGCCGGAGGCGGATCAGCGCTCGGCGGCCGCGAAGATGCAGGCGGCCGACGAAATCGCCCGCTGGCGCAAGGAACTCGATCGGATCGACAGCACGATGCTGGAAATGCAGGTGGAAATCGACGCGCCGGAGCGAGTGTCGCTGTATCAGCGAGCGGAGGTGCCGCAGAAGCGCGAGATGAAAAAGCAGATTGCGATCACGGCCGTGGCCGGGCTCCTCGGCTTCGCGCTGGTCGGCGGGCTGATCACGCTGAGCGAAACGCGCCGGCCCCGGGTCTTCGGCCCCGCCGATCCTCTGTTTCAGAAGTCGCTGCCGCTGCTCGGCTGCCTGCCGGAACACGCAGCGCCGGCCCCGCGCGTCGACCTGACGCGGCTCGACGCGCTCGACGTCGCCAGCCGCAGTTTCTTCGAGGCGGTGGACAAAATCAAAGCTGTCGTCTGCCGGCAACTGCTGCGCCGGCGCATGCAGGCGATCCTCGTCACCAGCGCCGCGCCGGAGGAAGGAAAGTCGATCCTGGCCTGGAACCTGGCGCTGAGCTTTGCTCGGACCGACAAGCGGACGCTGTTCGTGGACGGCAACCTGCGGAATCCGGGTTTGCACAATCACTTCGACATCGCGTCGCATCCGGGGCTGAGCGAACTGCTCCGCGGCGAGGCGACTTTCCAGGGCGTCGTCCAGCGCACGCCGCTCGACAACCTGTGGTGCGTTGCCGCCGGCGTCTGCGACGAAAGCGCCCGCCAGGCGCTCGACAAGGAACGCATGCGCCGGATGCTCGAACGCGCCCGGCAGGATTTCGACGTCATCGTCATCGATTGCTGTTCGATCCGCGAGGCGGTCGATCCGCTGTACTTGGCGCAGCGCGTCGACGCCTCGGTGCTGTCCGTGCGGACCTTCCACAGTCGGACGGCCGACGTGGAGCGAGCCTGCCATCGACTGAGTCAACTGGGTACGCCGCTCTTGGGCGCGGTGCTCATGGATTCGAGCGGCGCCGCGGCGGTGGAACTGTGAATTCGAGGATCGAGAAGTGAATCGGGAACGATGAATCGGATGTTCGTCTGCCGATGGCGGCTCCCTCATTCATGGTTCTCATCTCGCATCTCAATCCACTTGGAGTGCATGGATGCACGCTCAGCGGGCGACATACCTGGCGGTGCTGGCGGTGATAGCCGTCACGGCGGCGGCTCACGGCGTCGTGACCAATCGCTGGAATGGCGGCGAATCGGCGCCGGTCCTGCCCAGTATTCCGCTCCGCTTCGGCGACTGGGTCGGCGCCGATCAACCCTCGGATTTCAACGAGCCCGGCATTGCGCACCTGGCGCGGCGGTACGTCCACGCCGCGAATGGTCGGTCATTCTTCGTGACCCTGTCGCTGGGTCATCCGGGGTTGACTGCGGTGCACACGCCGGAGTATTGCTACGCGGGCAGCGGCTACGAGATGACCACCCCGGTCATCCGTCGGCCCGTGGATGGCGGCGAGTTCTTCACCACGGTCTTTCAGAAGCCGGGCCCATCCGGCGGCGAAGCGACGCGATTGTTCTGGGCCTGGAGCGCGGACGGGACGTGGCGGGCGCCGACGCATCCGCGGCTCACGTTCCTCGGCCGGCCGCTCTTGTGCAAACTCTACGTCGTGGCCCCAAGCGGCATCGACATCGCGCCCGGCCGCGACCCGCTCCTCGATGAGTTCCTCACCGGCCTGCGCGACACGCTCAACGCCGCGCTCTTCGCCCAACGCTGATTCGAGAATACTGCGGGGTTCGCCCACCCCGCCCGGCCAAGCGGGAGGAATCACGGATGCCCACCGACGCCCACCGATCGCGGAACTCGACCCGAGTTCCGCGGCGCCGATCCGTGATTCCCTCGCCGCTCGCGGAGTGCCGCGACACCGCCCTGGTCATTGAGCGACTGCTCGGGGAGGGAATCATGGCCGCTCCCGTTTCGGGATTCCTGGCGCTGAAGCGCGTGCTGGACTGCGCGTTGGCGGCCGTGATTGCGGTGGTCGCCCTCCCAGTCGCTCTGGCGGCGATGGCGCTGGTGCGGCTGACGTCGCGCGGCCCGGCGATCTATACGCAGGAGCGCGTCGGACTCAACGGGCGGCGATTTACCATCTACAAGATTCGGACCATGATCCACGATTGCGAGTCGCTCACCGGGCCGCGGTGGTGCGTGCCGGACGATCCGCGTGTGACGCCGGTCGGCCGGGTGCTCCGCCGGCTGCACGTCGACGAATTGCCGCAACTCATCAACGTGTTTCGGGGCGAGATGAGCCTGGTCGGACCGCGTCCGGAGCGGCCGGTGTTCGTCGCCAAGCTGACGCGCAAGATCCCCTTGTATCCGGGCCGGCACATCGTTCCCCCCGGCATCACCGGCCTGGCGCAACTCGCCCTGCCGCCGGATCTCGAAGTCGACGACGTCAAGCGCAAGCTGCAATTCGACCTCCTGTACGCGCGGAAAGCGAACCTGGGCCTCGACGCCTGGCTGATTGTGCTCACGCTGCTGAAGGTCATCGGCGTGCCGCGGCGACTCATCCGAGCGCTGCTGCCCCGGCCGGATGTCGAGATCCGACACTCGGAGGGCGAACGCGACACGTTACGCCGAGCCGCGTGACGACGTTCCAGGGACTTGGGACCACCGATGAACACGGATGAACACCGACGCGCCACTCTCGGCTCAACCTTCTCGATCGAAAACGAACGCGGGCGCGCGTGGCTTAGTTCCGTCGGCCACTGAAGTTCCCATCCGCGTTCATCCGCGTCCATCCGTGGTTTCGAGTTTCTCATCGAGTTCGCCATTCATCACCGTCATCGTCCCGGTGCGCAACGAGGAGCGGCATCTCGGCGACGTGCTGGATGCGCTGCATGCCCAGGATTACCCGCCCGATCGCTTTGAAGTACTCGTCGTCGATGGGCAATCAGACGATGATACCTGCGCGCTGGTTCGCCATCGGCAGCGAACTTGGGCCAACCTGCGCTTGCTTTACAATCCGCGCCGGCTGTCGAGCGCGGCTCGGAACGTCGGCGTGGCCCAGGCCCGGGGCGACTATGTCCTGATCATCGACGGGCATTGCGAGATTCGCGCGACGAATTACCTCTCGGAACTCGCGCGGGTGTTTGAGCGACGTGGGGTGGAAAGCGTCGGCCGGCCGCAGCCCTTGGAAATCGTCGGCGCTTCACCGTTGCAACGCACGATCGCGGCGGCGCGGCGATCGGCACTCGGGCACAATCCGGGATCCTACATCTACTCCGATGAGGGCGGTCCGGCGCCTCCGCAAAGCGTCGCCATCGCCTATCGTCGCGAAGTCTTTCAGCGCGTCGGCGTCTTCGACGAATCCTTCGACGCCTGCGAGGACGTGGAGTTTAACCAGCGGCTGCACGATGCGGGCGGCCGCTGCTGGTTCGCGCCTCAGTTGGCGGTGCATTATCGACCGCGCGCTTCGCTGGGCGGTCTCATCGTGCAGATGATGCGCTATGGCCGGGGGCGGGCGCGGCTGATACTGAAGCATCCGCGGACGCTTTCGCCGGGGCCGATGATTCCCGCGGCTTTCTTGCTGACACTGGCGGGGACGCTGACGCTCGGGCTCGCCTCGCCGCTTTTCGCCGCGCTCTTCTGCCTGGCAGCGCTGGCGTATTCCAGCGCCGTGACGGCGGCGGGCTTCGGGCTGGCGTGGCGCGCCCGGCAGCCGGAATTGGCGCCGCTGTTCCCCGCCGTATTTCTCTCCATCCACGTCGCCGCGGGCTGGGGCGTCCTGGCGGAACTCGGACCGAGGCTCGCTCGGCGGCTGATCTCGCGGCTGCGACCGGTCGCCTGGCGCATGCGGGTGTTCTCGTGATTCGACCGCGCCCACAGCCGATCGTCAACGCGCTCACCATCGATGTCGAGGATTACTTCCACGTCACGGCGTTTGCGCGATGGATCGATCCGTCGTCGTGGGGCGAATTCGAGCAGCGGATCGAAATCGGATTGCGCCGAATCCTGGACCATCTCGCCGCGGCGGACGTTCGCGCGACATTCTTCGTACTCGGCTGGGTCGCGCGGCGTCGGCCGCGACTCGTCCGCGCGATCGTCGCCGCGGGACACGACATTGCCTCTCACGGCGACCGGCATCAACTGGTCACGGCACAAAGCCGGGCGGACTTTCGGGCCGACGTGCGCGCCGCCCGGGCGGTGCTCGAGGACGTCGTCGGCCAGCCGGTGACGGCCTACCGAGCGCCGAGCTTTTCGATCGCGCCGGATCGCGCCTGGGCGTTTGAGGTGCTCGTCGAGGAGGGGTACACGATCGATTCGAGCGTGGCGGTGGGCCGGCGGCAGTCGTGCGGACACCTCGCCGGATCGAAAGTACCATTCCGACTCGAGACCCGGGCCGGGGCGCTCTGGGAATACCCGCTGCCGGCGGTGCGCGTGTTCGGCCGCTCCGTGCCGGTCGGCGGCGGCGGCTACTTCCGCCTGTTCCCCTATGCCTGGACGCGCGCGGCCTTGGCTCGAATCAACTCCGTGGGCAAACCCTTCGCCGTCTACCTGCATCCGTGGGAGTTCGATCCCGATCAGCCGGCGCTGTCGGGGCCGTGGCTGCGGCGCTGGCGGCACCGCGTGAATCTGCGCCGAACCGAGCCGCGATTCGTGCGCCTGCTGGCCGATTTCCGCTTCGCGCCGCTGGCCGAATCGCTGCGCGAGTTTACGGCTAAGTCAAGTCCACCGGCGGCGATGCCGGCGCTGTCCTGAGCGCACAATGCGGACGGCAGGCAGGGAACGGGCGGCCCGCGCCGGTCGTATCGACGCTACAGCCGCGCCCCCCGGTCCGGCTGGGTCAAGCCGCGCTGAGTTTGCGGTTTGGAGCGGCCAAATCTCGGCCAATCCGATCAAGTGCGGGCCAACATCGACCCGAATACGCCAAGGACATCGACACTGCGCGCACCTGTGGCTACGGACATCCCGAGGACGCCGCCGTGATCGCACCGAGCGCCGCCACCCATCTCGGCTTTCTGGCCATGATCCGCGAAGCGGGAAGCTATTCCGGCGGGTACCTGGTCACGAATCTCTGGGGCCGGCCGCTGGAGTTCCGCCTCAGCACGCCCGTGCAGCCCAATCGCGTGCAGCAGATTCTCTACGGCGACACGCTGGCCGAGCACGTCTGCTCCGAAGTCATCGGCAAGACGCTGGTGGAAAAGACCGCGACGCCGGCCGCCGTCGTCCTCACCGACTGCGGCGAGGCGCTGGCGCTCCGGCGGAGCCTCGATATTCCGGTCGTCTGGATTGCCGGACCGCCCGGTGAATCGGATTGGACGATCCCGAGTTCCGCGCTGCGCATTCACTCGGAGTTTCCCGACGACGCGGCCCGGTTGCAAGAACTGATCGACCGGCTCAAGGGTCTGGACCTGATCGAGCCGTTCCAACGTGTCCGGGACGCCGTGGCCGAGGCCCGCAAGCTGGGAGCGATGCAGCGTGCCGGATGAACTTGTCCCGGATTGCGGCCGTCCATTCGCGGATTTCGATCTGCGGACGGAGGCCAGTACCGCGTTTCCGCTCGCGGAATTCGGACTTCGCACGGTCGATTGGCATGCTCCGGCCGCGATCCGGCCGCCACAGTTTCGGTCGGCCCGGCTGCTCGACGACCGGCCATGGGTTCGCTCCCTCGGCCGGCTGGCGCTGACCGTCACGACGGAAGGCTGGAAGTTTCCGACGCCGGCGACGGAGTCGCCGGGCGCGCCGCCGAAGCCCGCCCCGCCGGCGGCGACGCCGAATCCCCCCCGCCGTCCCCGCGCCCGCATCGTGCCCCCGGTTGACACCGTGCTCCTCAAGGATCGGCTGCTCTATCTTCTCCAGCCGCCGATCGAAAGTCTGTTCGTCGGCAAGCAAGTGAGCGTGCCATTCCCGCCGTATCCGTATCAACTCGAAGGCGTAGCGTTTCTGATGCCGCGGCAGGCGGCGCTGCTGGCCGATGAAATGGGTCTCGGCAAGACGATTCAGACCATCCTGGCGCTGCGGCTGCTGCTCCAGGCGGGCTTGGTGCGACAGGCGTTGCTGGTGTGTCCGAAACCGCTGGTCGTCAACTGGCAGCGCGAGCTTCGCGCCTGGGCGGAGGATCTGCCGTTCGAGGTCATCGGCGGCGCGCTGACGTGCCGGCGAACGGCGTGGCGCGTCTCCAGCGCGCCGCTCAAGATCGTCAATTACGAAGTGCTGACCCGTGACGCCGACATCATCGACGACGACGCCGTGCGATTCGACCTCGTGATCCTCGACGAGGCACAGCGGATCAAGAACCGGGACTCGAAGACGGCGCAGGCGGCGCGGCGGCTGCGGGCGGGCTGGCTGCGGTCGGTGGCGGCGGAGACCGCCCGCATCCTGCGCTCGCCGACGGAGCGCGAGGTGGCGCGGCTGGAACACAGCCGGCATGACGCCTACGGCTACGAGCGCGACTTCCAGCCGGAGAGCCTGG
>JRYK01000248.1_pt1 | contig 113531 bp, 99 predicted proteins | sample 235381 | NCBI WGS metagenome assembly JRYK01 (sample SAMN03074220, study PRJNA261476) | activated sludge metagenome | biome: Wastewater Treatment Plant; feature: Wastewater; material: Activated sludge; isolation source: activated biomass of a wastewaster treatment plant treating hydrocarbon... ... | reverse complement strand
TCGATCGGCCGGCTGCGCGGCATGGCGCTGTACGGAGCGGCCTTTCTGCGCGCGCTCCATCGCCATTTTGAACTCTGGCCGCTGGTCGTGACCGTGGACGATCGCCGCTGGGACGAGCCGACCCTGGCGCTCACCGTCAACCTCGGCACGCGGGAAGGCGGCTTCCGGGTGACGCCGCAAGCGGATCTGTCGGACGGATATTTCAACGTAATTCACGTCGGTGATTTGTCGCGCACCGCCGCATTGTCGATGCTGCCCCGGATAGCCGTCGGCAAGCTACCGGAGGCGCATCCGCATATTCACCAAGTGCTCAGCCGACAGGTGACCGTGCGGAGCGACCGGCCGCTGCGCGTCCACACCGATGGCGAGTTCTTTTGCCAGCCGGCCGACGGTATCTGCGAACTCAAAGCCGAGCTTCTGCCGGCCCGCCTGCGTGTGCTGGTACCAGCCCACGATTGAGTCGCTCCGATCAAATAGGTGGGCCGCAGGCATTGTCGAGATCGCCAGTGGCGTCGTCTGCGGCGCCGACGACGTCCGTCGCCCGCAAAGCGTTCGCAATGTTGTACCCAGCGTCCAATTAATCCAGCACCCCGGTTTGAGAACTCAATTGTTGTCTCCGGGTCATTGTGCGTGTGACCGCCCAGCGGGAATTGTCCGCCATTTCTCGCAAACTGGCCCAAAATCAACTACCATGTGCTCGTCGGCGGTGCAGGTCATTCGTTCCGTTTACCCACAGTGACTTGGAGGCGCTCCGATGGTTGTTCGAGAACTGCCGCTTCCCGACGAGATGCGATCCCACATGCCCGGCGCGGTGCATGAGGGCGCGGCCCTCGTCGGGGTCAAGCACAACGATCCTCCCCCGCGGGTCGTCGAGGCCATCAACGAATTCATCGCCAAGCCGCCGAAAAAGTCGTGGTTCAAGAAGATCGACAATTGGAACGAGCGAGCCATTCCCATCGGCGCTTTGTGGGGCATGCAAATGGTGCGACAATTTCAATGGGAATGGACGTTGGTTGAGGAAGACGACGAAGACGCGTCGAAGTCGGTCGCGGTGTTCGACAAGCGGCGGTCGCTCGGAATCTACCCGTTCGACTATCTGTTCGGCTGCTTGGAGAACAAGGCGTATCCGACGATCCTGCTGGCGTTCAACATGTTAATGGCAGGGTCGATCAACACCGGGCCGGAGCGTGCCTACGAAAACCTGATGGACGGCGTGCAACACATCGTGCCGCCGGAATGAGCGATGTCAGCCGCCTATCGTCGGCAAGTGCGGATTAGGGCGAGCCGTGATCGCCCTCCAAGCTGGCACGATCGGCGCGGCCACCGAGTGTTCGTTAAACCGCAAAGGAAAGTCGGCACGTGCGAAGATTCAGGAAGCGATTGGAAGCAAAGTGAGACACCGCCATGTCGACAGTGACCGGTCACGACGACACCATTTCCGCGGCGCCCGAGCCGTTCCGACCCTTGTTGAAACAATCGCGCGCGCTGTTGGCCCGCGTCCTGCCGGAAGTGGCGGAGGTCGTGGCTTACAACATGCCGGGGTTCAGGATCGGCGGCTAACGGTTTCGCAGGCCCGGTGTCGTAAAGTGCCACGCCAGCACTTAGTCAACGAGACGTGAGCGGGTACGGCGTGCCAATGCGTTCGTGGCGTCGAGATTTGAGAGGGATGGGAAACGCGCAGGGCTCCGGAAGTCTCTGAATGATGATTGCAGAGTCACGAACCCGGTGATGGCGCCGGACCCGTCGGAGCGCTTCAATTCTCGGTGCACCGGGGGCTGACGCCCCCGGCTCAGAGAGCGGCAGGACCAAACTCATTTCGGCGGGTCGGCCAATAGTCGATCTCGGATTAGCTCCAACATTCGTGCGCCGCCCTTCGAGTTGGAAAGCGGTTACGATAGTCTCACCGCGCGAGAACTGCTCGGCCAATGCAGCGTCGAAACGACGATGATCTGCACGCATGTGCTGAACCAGTGAGGTCGCGGCGTCGTCAGTCCGTTAGTCCGATAGCGAACGTCCTGCGCAAGTGTCGTTAGCGGGATAGATTTCGCGGCAGTCGAAGCGGCGGATTGACGGAACAGGTGACGTCCGCGGAACTTGACGCGGCGTCGCTGTGGTAGTTAAAGTTCGGGATAGCTTGCGCTGGCGCGAGGTAATCATAAGTTCGGCCGGGGCGCGAGATCGGTGACGGTCGGGTGTCAGCGACCGGGCGTGAAGCCGAGGCCGAGCGGCTCCGTGTCGGTGGCCGTGGGGCGAGCGGCGGCGCGGTCGGCTCGTCGAAGAGGTGCTGAGCCGAACCCGGCGCTGCAGCGGACCGGGGCCTCGTAAGCTGCTCCGTGGGTTGAAAGTCTGGGAAGGCCCCGGCCGCTGAGCTTGCTGTTCGGCAGCGGAAGGCATTCGAGGAATGACGTGGTGAGCTGGCCGACAAGCGAGGTCGCGTTGCGGGCGGTGACGGAAGGCGACGTCGTCATCTTCTTCGAGCAGCAGCAAGACCCGGCCGCCAGGTGGATGGCCGCCTTCACGGCCAAGGATCCGACGGACTGGACAGCCTTTGCCGCGAAGTGGGCCAAGATCCTCGGCGACGGGACCGGCACGGCCAGGACCATCGTTTGTGGCGGGCGGCCGGCGGGCAACGTCCTTTCCTTCGTCGCCCCGTGGTCGGGCCAGCGCGAGGTGAGCTACTGGATCGGTCGCGAATATTGGGGTCAGGGGGTGGCCACCAAGGCGCTCACCGCGTTCATCGAACTGCTGGCGGATCGCCCTCTCTACGCTCGTGCCGCCGCCGACAACATTGGCTCGATCCGGGTGCTTGAGAAGTGCGGCTTTGTCCCCATCGGTCGCGACAGGGGCTTCGCCAACGCCCGCGGGGCGGAGATCGAAGAAGTGGTCTTGGAGTTACGGGCGGGCGGGACAGGTGGAGCGGCCGCGCCGAGCCAGCAGCTGCAGCAGACCGGCGGGGCATGACGGCTTTCCGCGGTTCAATGGCTCTCCCGCCTCGCCGGCTGCTGAGCTGTGTCGTTCGGCGGCGGAGGGGCAACGTCTCAGGCATCAACGATTGTCGAAGACCGCGCGGATGCGTCGAGTGGGGAGAGGAAGCGGTATGGCTAAGCTCGTGTTCGGAATGAACCAGTCCCTGGACGGCTACGTCGATCATATGGCGTTTGCGCCAAGCCCCACGCTCTTCCGCCACTTCATCGAGGAGTCTCAGGGGCAGGCGGGCAGCGTCTACGGTCGTCAAATGTATGAGATCATGCGTTACTGGGACGACGACCGTTCCGAATGGGGTGCAGCGGAACACGCCTTTGCGGCGGCGTGGCGGAAGCAGCCGAAATGGGTCGTTTCGCGCTCGTTGAAGTCGGTCGGCCCAAACGCCAGGCTTGTCGAGGACGAACTTGAGGTCGCGATCCGCAAGCTGAAGGCCGAGTGCGACGGGGAGATCGAAGTTGCTGGCCCGGCCTTGGCGCAAAGCCTCACCGCACTTGGCCTGATCGACGAGTATCGAATTTACCTGCACCCTGTCGTGCTCGGTCATGGCAAACCGTATTTTGCCGGACCCCGGCCGCCGCTCCGCCTTATGACCAATGACCGGATCGGCGAAGATGTGATCCGGTTGACCTACGTTCCTGCTTAATCTCGCAACTCGCTGGATAGTAGTGCGGGACGGGCTGCGGATAGTGTTCGCCGGGTTCGGGTCGCTGGTCGAGGCCCCAGACGCCGAACCAGGCGCTGCAGCAGACCGGGGCCGCGCGTTCGGTTTTCGTGAGTCATAGGTCACTCAGCGGCCCCGGCTGCTGAGCTGAGTCGTTCGGCGGCGGAGCCAGCTGTGGGGAAGGTGTCCTTGACTGCAAGGAGGTCGATCATGAGGTTCGTCGTGTCCTGCTGGGTCTGCTTGCTGGTTGGTCTGACCGCCTCGGCCAATCCGGCCGACGCCGATCTGGGCGTGGTGCGGGTCGATTCGCCCCGGTTCCAAATCGCGGTCGAGGTCGAGCCGACGCGGTCGCCGGGTGCGGTCAAGGAGTTGCAACTGAACGTCTCGGCCGACGCGGGCGCGACGTGGCGGCAGGTCGCGAGCCTCCCCCCGGGCGGCAACGCTTTCCGGTTCTCGGCCCCGCGTGCCGGCCTGTACTGGTTCACCGTGCGCGTCGTCATGGCCGATGGCCGGGCTGAGCCGAACGACGTGTCTGCCCAACCCGCGATGCTGAAGGTCCAGGTCGGCGCTGTGGGACCGGGCGGGAAGGTGGGCGAAGCTGCCCGGGATCTCACATCGGAGGTCCAGTCCCTGCGGCAGCAACTCAGGAAGATCGAGCAGCGGCTGTCGGAGATCGAGAAGGCGACCGGGAAGTAATACCGGCCGAACCAGGCGCTGCACCTAACCCGGCCGGCTGACTGGTTTTCCGCAGCTCGCCTGCTGTCTCCATCGGCTGTGGGTGTCCCCGGCCGGGCAGGTGAGCTGTGTCGACTATGAAGCCGCCGCTGGTGTCAATCACTTTCCGTTCTTGCTTTTGATTTTCTTTTGCCGCAGCATCCTTTCACCCAGTCGAGGAGGTTGGTGCGGCAAAAAAGATGCGTTGCCAGTCGACCGTTGCGGGCAACGGCGCGGGGTGGTGTCTTGGAGGCTCGTCGTCGCGGGCGCCATCGACTATTCGAGCTTCAGCACCGGAGTGCCGGCCCAGCAATCCCAATCCGCCACGCCGCCCATTCGTTACGGACATCCTCTGCGAACGAGTTTCTCGTTCGACGCGGATCGACCCAGCTTCGAGCGGACGTGACTTCCCTCCGACCGACGCGCCTCATGTTCGAATCGTTCAAACGGGTTGCGGTTCCCGCCACGGCACGCCGTCGCGGAGCACCGCCCAACAGCGGACCAACAGCTTCCGAGCCAATGCCACGATCGCCGGCTTCTTCCGCGCGCTGCCGTTGTGGCTCAGTCGCATGTACTCTCCACGCGCCCAGGCGTTGTACCGCAACGAACACCACGCGCACTCCACCAGCAGCTTCCGCAGGATCGCCGGACCGCGCTTGGTGATCCGTCCGCGACGATCGAGGTCGCCCGATTGAAACTGCCGCGGCACCAGGCCAGCGTACGCCGACACTTCCTTCTTCGAGGCGAAGCGCTTCGGGTCGTTGAGATACGCCGCCACCACCTCCGCGGTGCGTGGCCCCACGCCGGGGATCGTCAGCAACAACTGCACCGATCGACTCTGCCGCCCGATCCCATCCAAAGTCGATTCGATCGCCTCAATCTGTTCGAGCACCTGGCCGTACTCGACCAGCGAGCGCTCCAGCCGGCCGCGCCACAACTCCGCCGGGCCGCACTCGGTCAGCGGCCGGGACAGCGGCTGCAACTCGTTCAGCCCGGCCGAGGCCCAAGCGCGGGCGCCCACCGGCGCCGCCAGTCCTTGCACCAGTAAGATCGCGCGAATCCGGTTTTGCACCGTGACCCGCCGGCCCACCAGTGCTTGACGATGCGCGATCAACGATCGCCATTCGCGGATCGGCTTCGGCGGAATCACGACCGTCGGCAACTGGTTCAACGCCTGCAATTGGGCCAGACGCAACGCATCATCGCGATCGGTCTTACGCTTCGAATGTTTGAACTTCCAGGCTTCACTGGCGGTGTTGGCCACCCGGCAGGGAATCCGCAACTCGACGCACACATCGTGAACCCAACCCGACAGCGCGCAGGCTTCGATCACCGCCACGTCCGGTTGATGCCGCGTCAGACGTTTGACCAATTCACTGCGCGTGGTCTCGAACGACGCAAATGAGACTTCGCCGCTCGAAGCGTCGTAACGACATTCGACCGACTTGTATTTGCCCAAGTCAATAGCCAAAATACGCTCGGCGGTTGAGACTGTGGTCGAGATCGCCATGTGCAAGCTCCGCAGGGTTTTGGGCGACTCGGGTGTGTGGTCACTCTCAAGTTACTCATCACCCGCGGCGGCTTGCATGAATTCTTTCGGCGGCAGGAGGGACCGATGTGAGAAGGATTGTCCTAGTCACATTGATGACAGCCTTCGCTCTCCTGGTGACAGGCCTAGTATTCGCCTCGCGCCAGCCGCACCAGCAAGGAGTCGCGTTTCGCAATGGAGATGTGACGCTCGCCGGGACGCTCTATACACCCCGATCAACCGGCCCACACCCTGCGGTGATTTTCATTCACGGGTCGGGAGACGACAGCCGAGAAAACTACCGCCTCTACGCGGACCTCCTGGCGAAGAACGGGATCGCGGCCTTGGTCTACGACAAACGGGGCGTGGGCGCTTCCACGGGGAGTTGGAAACAGAGTCCGTTTAGTGCGCTGGCGGACGATGCTCTCGCGGGAATTCAGTTTCTAAGGAACCACCGGTCGGTGGATCCCCAACGAGTCGGCGCGTGGGGCGGCAGCGAGGGCGGGGTCATCGCTCCCTGGATCGCCTCTCGATCGCCGGACGTGGCGTTCGTGATCATGCAGGCAGCCACTGGAGTTACGTTTGCCGAGCAGAACCTTTACCAGAACGAACAACGGATCCGCGCCCATACGACCTCCGAAGACGAAATCGCCCAAGGGCTTCAGATCGTTAAATTACAGGCCCATTACGCCCGGACTGGCGAGGGCTGGCGGTCTTATGCAGACGCCAAGGAAGCAGCCCGCGTGTACCCTTGGTCTTCAGCGCTGGGTCCGGTCATTTCCGCCGATAGCTGGTGGTGGACGTGGTATCGCACGAAGCTGGACTTCGACCCGATTCCTATTATGGAGCGTGTCCGCGTGCCCGTTCTTTCGGTCTGGGGAGAACGCGACCGATTGGTACCTGTTGCGAAGAGTCGAACTGCCATCGAGGATGCACTTAGGCGGGGGGGCAACCAGGACGTCACGTGCAGCGTTTACGCGGGTGCCGATCACAGCATTCAAGTCAACAGCGCTTTGCACGGGTTTGGCCCTGACCCCCGTTACCTGAACGACTTGACGACTTGGGTGCGCAAGCGGACGGGGCTGTCGCGATGAATGTGTTTTCGCCGGCCAAGGGGGACGCCGAACCAGGCGCTGCAGCAGACGGCGGGGGCATGTCGGCTTTCTGGACTTCATAGCTCACCCGGCCCTCGCCGCTGCTAAGCGGGGTCGTTCGGACGACATCTTTCGGAGGGTGCGTAATGCGTCGGTTGATTCTGTGCGTGATGGACTGGGACGTAACGTGGGTCGGCCTCGGCTGGCTGCGGCCGCGGCGGCAGAACCCGTTGTCCGGCGGGGCCGCGCTCGCAATCGTTGCTCTAACCGGGGTCTTCGCGCTGATGGCCGGCCCGACGGTCTACCTGCTGATGTCGCTCGTCGAGCCGCGGAACGAGTCGGCGGTGCTCCTCGCCTCGGTCGCCGCCGCGGTGCTGGCCTTCGGGCTGAACGCGGTCCTGCAACTGCTGGGCGCGGTTTACTGGAATCAGCGCGCGGCCGAGTTGCGGGCGGCGAGGTGAGCCGCAGACGCCGAACCCGTTTATGGCCGCCAAAGTCACGAGGGGTGGCGGATGCGGAGAGACCCCTGAGGTCTCGGGTTGAGGTTTGAAGAGTAGCGAACCCGGTGATGGCGCCCGACACGCCGGGGAGGTTCAGTTGTCGGTCCGCCGGAGGCTGACCTCCCCGGCTCCGGAAGCGGCGCCAAATCGACTCGTCAGAGCGGAGGAATCAGCCGCGCTTCGGGGCGGTTGGGCATGGGCCGTTGGGAATCGCCGTGCTCGCCGCTTGGAATCGCTACGCGGCGAAAATGTGCGGCACAAATCGGCTGGTGTTCTGCGTGATTGGCGACGTGTCCTCACGGATGCCCAGGCCGCAGGCGTAGCCGTTGACGATCCAGCAGCCGAGAACCGGATAGCGGCCGTCGAAACACGGCAGGCTGCGGACCGCCTGGTACACGACCGGCTCATCGCCGTAAGGTCCATCGGTGGCGGCGACGACTTGCCCGTTCTGGACCCACTGCACGTTGGCGCCCTCGCGGCCCTGGACGGGTTTGATGACGTAGCTGTCGCCCTGAGGTTCGAAATGCGCCGGCAGCAGGTAGGGGCATTCGGGAAAGAGTTCCCAGAGTATCGCCAAGATCGCCTTGTTGCTCAACAGCGCCTTCCACGGCGGCTCGAGCCAGAGCACGCGGCACTCCGGCAGATGCGTTCCGAACGCCTCGCGCATCATCCATTCCCACGGATAAAGTTTGAACGCCCGGCGAATCGGCCGCTCGTCGAGATCGACAAACAGCCGGCGAGCCGCATTCCAGCCGACCTGCTCGATTTCGAGGTACACGACGTCGTAGCCGGCCTGCTGAGCCGTGTCGGCCAGATACGTGACGGTCATGAAATCTTCGAGGTGGCCGCCCTGGGAGAGAAAGTGAATCGGTCCCTCGGCCGGGGACCCGAGCCGCGGCCAGAACTCGAGCAGCCGCTCGTGAATGCTGTTGAACTGATCGGCGCGGGGATGCACGTCCTTCAGCCAGAACCACTGGATCGAAGCGGCCTCGAGCAGCGCCGTCGGCGTGTCGGCGTTGTACTCGAGCAGCTTCGGCGGTCCGCGGCCGTCAAAGGCAAAGTCGAATCGGCCGTAGACGGTCAGTTCGTCGCTCTCCCAACTGGCGCTGATGAAATCGGCGAACGGCGGCGCAATCCCGAACGCCTCCCAACGCTCCGAATCGATCACGTGCTGCACGGCCTCGAGGCACAGCCGATCGAGGGTCTGCGTCGCTCGTTCGAGTTCGTCGATTTCAGCGCGGCTGAAGGCGTAATAAACGGACTCGTCCCAGTACGGTTCGCCGTCGAGCGTGTGAAAGTGTAGTCCCTGCGACTCGACCCGTGCTGGCCAGTCCGCGCGGGGCGGCGACGGCACGCGCTGCATGATTCAGCCTCCGCTCACCGCATGGCCGCTCGAGCCGAATCCTCCGCGGCTCGTGACGCTGTGGGACGAATGGGACGGGCTGGAGGAATGACTCGAGCCGTGCGGCGCCGACCGGCCGACGCTCGGCGATGACTGCGAATAGCGCGGCGACGACCACCAGAACGTCCCGGGCCAGAAGCGCGACGACCGGTGGACCGCGCGGGCGCCGCCGCGCCGCTCGGCGGCGAGCCGCTCCTGGCGCTCCTCCTCGGTCTCCAGGCAGCCGCTGGTCACGCAGCAGGTCGCCAGGACGACCGAACCGGCCAGGCCGATCACGATGTTCCGGGTGGTGCGCGTCATGGTCAGCCGCTGATCAGTTGGGCGACGATGTAGCCGAGGCTCACAAACAGGGCTGACAGGACGACGCCCACCGCCATGTTCTTTTCGGAGAGTTCCTTTTCGAAGTCGATTCGGGGAGTCAGCCATTCGAAGAGTTTGAATCCCAACAATAGCAGTGCGATGCCGAGGCAGCCGAACGCCGCGACGGAAATCAGCGCTTCGAGAAACGTCGCCGGGTGCCAGTGCGGCGCCACGATCGGCGCAACAGCGAACAGCGAGAGCATGTCGTGGGCCTCATGGAGGGACGGCGGCGGCGCGACCTCCCAACGTCGCGGCCGCGCCGCACGCCGTCCTTATACGGCTATTCGCCGAACGATGACAGGGATTCGAGCCGTGAAATCGGATTCCGTGTCCCAGCCGCGAGCCGGACGGGTCCTCGGATTCTGACCGCCGATCAGAACCAGCCGCCGGTGATCGGCAGAGTCTGGCCGGTGATGTAGCCGCTCTCCTCGCTGGCCAAAAACAGAACAGCGCTGGCCACGTCTTCGGGCCGGCCAACGCGGCCCAGCGGAATCTGCTTCTCGTACTCGGCCATGACTTCCGGTTTGATTTCGCCGAGCATCGGCGTCTGGATGACGCCGGGGGCGACGGCGTTGACGGTGATCTTCCGCCGGGCGAGTTCCTTCGCCAGCACTTTCGTCAGGGCAATGACGCCGGCCTTGGCCGCGGCGTAGTTCGCCTGGCCGTGAAAGGGATGGATGCCGGCGATGGAGGCGACGTTGACGATTCGTCCGCCGTCGGGAAGCAGCTCAGCGGCCAGTTTTGAGCAATAAAACACGCCGTCGAGATTGGTCTCGAGGACCGTGTGCCATTCGTCGAGCGTCATTTTGCGGATGGTGCGGTCGCGGAGGACGCCGGCGTTGTTGACGAGAATGTCGAGCCGGCCCGCGGCCGCGATCGTGCCGTGCATCAGCCGCTCGACGGCGTCGAAATGGCGCACGTCGCCCTCGAGGACGTGGACCGTGCCGCCGGCGCCGCGCAGTTTGGTCGCCAGTTCCTCGGCGTCCCGCCGGTTCTGGCCCGAGGGATCGTCGAAGTAGTGCACGATGCTGACGGCCCGCGCCCGAACGAACGCCTCGACCATGGCCGCGCCCATGCCGCGCGACGAGCCAGTCACCAACGCCACCTTGCCGGAGAAGTCAAATGTGATCATGGCTGTGGAGAAAGCGGGGAGTGGGGAGTAGGGAATCGGGAGTCGCGGGTAGAGGTCCGTGGTCGTTGGATTCACTCGCGCCAGCGTCAGTTCCCGACTCTCGATTCGCTTCTCCCTCACTTATTCGGGTACGGACGCTGCCAGAAGTTCTCGCCGCTGACGTTGAATGCCGGTCGGGTGGCGATGGTACAGTCGCCATTGACTTTCACCTGGCAGGCCAGGCGCATCTCGTCCTCGTGGCCGATGTAGGCGAACGCGGTCAGCGGATGCAGGTTCAGGTTGATTTTTTCGATCAGCGTCTTGGGACTGAGATTCTCCATGCCGGCTTTGACGAGCACGCGGCAGGTTCCGCAGAGGCCCAGCCCGCGACAGTTCAGGTATTTGTCCTTTCCGGAGTAGATCTCGATGCCCGCTTTGCGCGCTTCCGTGCGCAGGTTCGAGCCGACGGGAACCTCGATTTCCTTTTTCTCGGCCACGAACTGAATCTTCGGCATCGACGGTTCTCCGGGATTGCGACATTGGCGGAGCGCCAGGCTTTCTAATGTCGCTTAGATTAGGGGAATGGCAGCGCGGCAGGTAGAGTCGGGCGGCGGAGCGATTCGAATCCTCCATTTCAGCGATTTGCACCGCACCGCGCGGCCGCTGGGTTGGTCGCTGCGCGACCTGGCCGGCCGCCGCGTCACCGGCTGGCTGAACTGGCGCGTTCTGGGGCGCGGGGAGCGATTCGCCGACGCTCCCGCCATCGCTCGCATCCTGGTCGAGGAGTTTCGCCGCCGCCAGCCCGACGCGATTGTTTTTACCGGCGACGCGGCCGGGATCGGCTTCGAGCGCGAAGTGGAGGAAGCGGCCGGGGCGCTGCAAGTCGGCGACTCTGAGTTGCCGCCGGCCGTTGCGGTACCGGGGAACCACGATTACTACACCGCTTCGGGCGCCGCCTCGGGCGCCTTCGAGCGCGCGTTCGCCCCGTGGCAACGGGGCGATCGGCCGGACGGAGCGGCCTATCCGTTCGCGCGGCGGATCGGCTCGATTTGGCTGATCGCCGTCAGTTCGGCCACGCCGCGCACTCTGCCGTGGGACGCGACTGGAGCCGTGGACGCCGCGCAACGCCGCCGGTTGAGCGACATGCTGCGGCGGCTCGATCCCGGGCCGCGCATCCTCGTCACGCATTATCCGGTGGCGTTGGCCGACGGCTCACCCGAACGCCGCTGGCACGAACTCGAGGACGTGGAGGCGATCGTCCGGATTGCGCTCGAGGGCGGCGTCACGCTCTGGCTCCACGGGCATCGCCATCAGGCGTATACGTTGGCGCCGTCGACCGGCCGACTGTTTCCCGTCGTCTGCGCCGGCAGCGTCTCGCAGTCCGGTCGGGCGGGATATTTCGACGTGACGATTGCCGACGGTGCGATTGCCGTTCGCCGATGGAGCTTCGCCGCCGAGACCGGCCGATTTGAACCGGGCGAGGAACAAAGGCTCGCGATCGCCTGAGCCGCCGCGCTACCAACGGCGGCAGCGGCCGTAGCTGATTCCGAAGCCGATCGGCGGCGGCGGATAATACGGCGCGACGTACACCACTTCCGGGCCGTAATATGGCCGGGCGTAGACTCGGGGCGGCGGCGGCATTCGCGTCGCCGTCGCCTGCATTTCCAGAATGACCGGATCGGAGACCTGCTGCGACTTGAGCCAGGCGAGATCCTCCGGCGTGAGAGAATACATCGACCGCGTCGAACGGATCTGGCCGATGATGACGGCGTCGCTCATTCCCGATTGGGCCATCTGCGCGATCTGCGGGAGCGACAGCGGGCCGTTGGCTGGAACAGTCGCGGCAACCTGGGCGATCTCCGCGTGAGTCTTGGATTCCGACTGATCCATCTCGTTGCCGATCAGACCGCCGGTCAGCGCGCCCACGGCCGCGCCGATGGCCGTGCCCGCGCCGGTGTTGCCGGACGCGCTCCCGATCGCGGCCCCGGTCGCGCCGCCGATCAGCCCCCCGCCCAGCACGCCCTTGTCGGTATGGGTCATGGACGAGCAGCCGGCCGCAAGAACGCCTGTCAGCAGCGCGATTCCTCGAAAATTGAGCATGGCAGATCCTCGACACCGTGACTCAATCTCGATTTCCGATCTCCAGACCTAGCTCAGACTGTCAATCGAAAATCGAAAATGGAGTCGGTCGGGGCAGACCATGCCCGGCGCCGCCAAACTGGTCAACCCCAGCTGCGACGATAACCTGACCCCATCATCGCTGTCCCTTATTCTCGACCCCCTAACCCTTGGACCCAGACTCCTGAATCCGTGTCCACGCCGCTAACCAGTTCCGACGAGCGTCCGGTGGATAACGCCCCGTACCGGACCTACGCGCATGCCGGGCTGACCATCGAGGGGTATTCGCGCGCCGCCGTGCAGAGCTACTGGCGGATTCCCGAGTTGAAGCTCGGCTTCGACCTTGGCGGCCAGCCGTGGGACTTCATGGGCACGCCGACGTGGTTCGTGACGCACGGCCACCTCGATCACATTGCGCAGTTGCCGGTCTACGTGGCGCGGCGGCGGATGATGCGGATGGGGCCGCCGACCATCTATCTGCCGGCGCCGATCGTGGACGACGTGCGCCGGTTGCTGCTGGTGTTGCAGCGGCTCGACCGCGGGCGGATGCACTGTGAACTGATCGGCGTGGAGCCGGGACAGGACGTCGCGCTGTCGCGCGAGCACGTCGTGACGGCGTTCGCCACGTCGCACACCGTGCCGTCGCTGGGCTACCTGGTCTGGGACCGGCGGACGAAGTTGCGTGAGGAGTACCTCGGGCTGCCGGGGGACCAGATCCGCGATCTGAAGTTCAGCGGCGTGGCCGTGACTCGCGAAGTCCGCACGCCGCTTTTGGCCTACACCGGCGACACCAGCCCGGCCGGGCTGGACGAGTATCCGGCCGCCTATGACGCCAAGATCCTGATCACCGAAATGAGCTTCATCCGGCCGAACCACCGGCGTGAAAAGATCCACAAGTTCGGACACATGCACCTCGACGACTTTTTGGAGCGGGCCGACCGATTCCACAACGAACGGATCATCTGTGCGCATTTCAGCACGCGGTATCACGCCCGCGAAGTTCGCCGGCTGGTGCTCGACCGTTTGCCGCCGGAACTGCGGGACCGGATCGTGATCTGGACGTGACCCGGCGGCCGGAATCGCGCCTCGCCCCCGGTTGTAAGGTAGACTGTTGCAGGGTTCGATTCGCTCGCCCGCCGAGGATCCTGCGCCGTGACCGCCGCTGTATCGCTGGAAACCGGGTTGCCGCGGACGCTCGCCGGCGTTGCCGGCCGATTGGCCGTACTCATCTTTCCCGGGGTGGTGCTGGCCCTGGGCGGCTGGCTGGCCAGCGGCGACGGGCTGCCGAGCGAGCGCGGCTGGCTGCTCTGGCTCGGCGCGCTGCTGGTGGGCGTCACGGCATTGATGCTCGCGCCGCAGTCGCAGCTGTCCGCGCCGTCCACCGGTCTGGCGATCGTCGCGCTCTACGTCCTGGCCCAAACCTGGCTGTGGTATTGCATCGGCCCGATGCAGCGGCACTGGTATCCGCACTTCGCGGTGGGCGCGCTGTTGGCCGTGCCGATGGTGCTTTTTGGCGCGGTGGCGCTGACGCGGTCGGGAGTGCGCGACCTGCGGCGGGCGCGGTTGGCGGCCGAAGCGCTGCGCGCCCGGCACGACTGGCCGCGCGATCTCAACTTCGCCGGCACGCTGCCCGAGGTCGCGGTCCTCCGTTCGGCGATTTCGGGCGACGCGGCCCCGGCGCTGGCGCTCTTGGACGACGATCGCCCGGGTCTCCGCGTCGCCGCGCTGTCGGCCCTGGCGTACCGCCGGCATTGGGGTCCCGGCCAGGCCGACATTGTCCGTCAACTGGCGGAGAAGACGGACTTGCCGGAGGTGCGGGCCGCCGCCGTTCGCGCTCTGGCCTATGTCCGCGACCGGCAGCCGGTGGAAACGCTGGCGCAATTTCTGCGCGACCGGTCGCCGCTGGTCCGACGGGCCGTGGCCGAGGTCCTCTTCTGGGACGGCGAGCGCCGCTGGCCGTGGGTGCGGTTCGGCGTCCACGAAGCACTCGCCGATCCGGCGCTGCGCGGCGAGGGCCCGCTGCCGCTGGCCGGCGCGACCTTGCCGCCCCAGGCGATCGCCGACTTGGCCGACTGGACCGGCGAGGGCGGTTCGCAGGGCGTCCGCGCCGCGGTGACGCTCTCCGCCTATTTCGATCACGTCCTCAGCGCCGGTCCGGACGAGCGGCTCGCCGATGAAATCCGCGGCCGGGTGCTCGATCCGCAGGCGCCGACCGTGTTGCGGCTGGAATTGGCGCAACTGCTGCTGCAACACCGCCTGCTCGATGGCGGCCCGCTGGCGGAACTGCTCGGACCCGAACAACCGGTGCCGCTGCGGCTGCTCGCGGCCAATGAATCGCTGGCGGCGGGGCGCGATCCGGCGGCAATCGCGGCGCTGTACGAGATTGCTCGCCGGCCCAATCGCGAGATTGCATTGGCCGTCGCGGAGGTGGTGCAGCGCCGGCTCGGCGTCGACCTCGGCGTCCGCCAGCCGTTGCCGCCGATCCAAAGCCGCTTGGCGGCCGAGATTGCCCGGCGCGTCATGGATTGGGCCACGCAGAACCCGCCCGATTCTGATATCGTAATCCCATCGTCGCCTGAAACTTCGTCGGCCGACCCCGCCTCGCCGGCGGACGCGCTCGCACTTTCGAACGCGACCGATGACTGAAGACGAACGCTGGATGCTCCGCGCTCTCGAACTGGCGGAGCGCGGCCGCGGCGCCGTCGAGCCGAATCCCGTCGTCGGCGCGGTGGTCGTGCGCTCCGGGCAGTGCGTAGGCGACGGCTTTCACGCCCGATTCGGCGCCGCGCACGCCGAGATCGAGGCGCTGGCGGCGGCGGGCGAGCAGGCCCGCGGCGCCACGCTCTACGTCACGCTCGAACCGTGCCGCCATTTCGGCAAGACGCCGCCGTGCACCGCGGCGATCCGGCACGCGGGGATCGCGCGTGTCGTGGCCGCGATCGAAGATCCGTTTCCCGAAATGGCCGGGCGCGGCTTCGCCGAACTCCGAGCGGCCGGAATCGAAGTGACCATCGGCCCCGGCGCCGACGAAGCCCGGCGACAGAACGCCCCGTATCGAACGCTCATTCAGCGCGGCCGGCCGTACGTCCATGCCAAGTGGGCGATGTCGCTCGACGGGCGGATCGCCACGCGCCGCGGCGAATCGCAGTGGATCAGCGGCCCGGCGGCGCGGGCGCGGACCCACCAGCTGCGCGGTCGGATGGACGCCATCATCGTCGGCGCGGGGACCGTGCGAGCCGACGATCCGCTCCTCACCGCCCGACCGCCGGGCCCGCGCCAGGCGGCGCGCGTCGTACTCGTCGGCGGGCAAGCGATTCCCGCGCCATCCCGGCTGCTGCATTCGCCGGAGTCGGGACCGGTGATCCTCGCCGTCGGCGTGCGGCCGGCGGAACCGCCGCCGGCGGGCGTCGAGGTCCTGCCGCTGCCCGATGCCGACGGCCGGCCGGCCGTCACCGCACTTTTGGCCGAACTCGGCCGGCGGCGCATGACCAACGTCCTGGTCGAAGGCGGCGCCGCCGCGCTCGGCAGTTTTTTCGACGCGGGTCTGATCGACGAATTCCACGTGCTGATCGCGCCGAAACTGCTCGGCGGCGGGCTGTCTCCGATTGACGGCGCCGGCGCCGACCGCCTGGCCGAGACTCGCCGACTGGCGCGCTGGATCTGCGAACCCATCGGCGACGATCTGTACGTGCACGGCTGGATGGAATAGCCAGCCCATCCCGACGGCGCAGGCTCACGCCAAGTTCAAATGGAGAAGACGCGGCGACCGCTTCCGAACGATGCGATCACGAAAACACGAAACGAGGAAAACAGGACACGGCAGGGATCGCGGCTGAACTGATTCTTTCGTGTTGTTGTGATTTCGTGATTGCATTGTCTCTTGCGGTTGGCCGACTCGAGTGCGAATCACAGAACACGGCGGAGCAGGGCGGCGCCGGCGGCGACGTCGGTTTCGCCCGCCAATCCGCGCCGCTCGATCACCACCCAGCCGCGGAAATCCGCGGCGGCGAGGGCTCCCGCCAGCGCCAACCAGTCGAGATCGCCGTGGCCCAGCGGCACATAGCCGCCCCGGCGGCGCGCGTCCTCCGCGAGGACTTGCACGATCCGCCCGGCGAGGAGCGGTGTTTCCTCGAGCGGGTCGATGCGCTGGGCCAGCCAGCGCGCCGGCGCCAGCGCCACGCCGAGCGCCGCCGTATCGAACCGGTTCAGAAGCTCGATCAGTTTTGCGGCCGGGTCGTATTCGGTGGTCAGGGCCAGAACGGCGCCGACGCGGTCGCCGTGGCGGGCCAGGTCGCCGAGCGCCTCGACGAGCCGATCGTGATCCGGCCCAGGGCCTGGGATCGGCCCGGCTTCGATCCGGACCACGCCGGCGCCGAGATCGGCCGCGAGCGTCAGGGCGGCGCGGAGCCGATCCAGCCGCGGCTGCAAGTCGGTCGGTTCCGCGAGGTCGCGCCGGAGCGGGCCGACCATGCCGGCCAGCGCGACCTGCTCGGACCGCAACCGCTGTCGGAGGTCGCGCACCCCGGTTGCGCTCAGCCGGAGCGGCGACAGGTCGCCGATCGCGTCGAAGGCGACACCGGCCAGCCCCAACTTGGCGGCGCGGGCCAGCGCGCTGCGGAACGGCGCGGCGAACGTCTCGATGGCGGCAGCGAGTTTCATGCGCTCATGCGGGTCGGGCAGCCGTGGCGCCGGCGTAGAGGAACTCCGAGATCGGGCGGACCAGCGCCCGGAACGCCGCGGCCGGCAGCGCGACCGTGCCCCATTTCGGGCTGCGCGGCCGCATCGCTCGCCGGTAGGCGTCGGCGCTCACCGCTCGAAACAGCCAGCGCCGCTGCCGCCATTCCCAGAGATCGGCCGTGCCCGGCGGCAGGCGCACTTCGTCGCCGAGCCGGTAGACGAACACCAGGATGGACTGATAGTCGGCGCCGAAGCATTCGGCCCAGCGCGCCAGGCCGTCGAGATCGTCGCGCGTGGACCACGATTCCCAGACGTGCCGGGGCGCGTGCGCCGGTCCGCCGGGGAATCGCCGGCCCTTCACGTCCACCAGCAGCTTCGCGCCCCGCGGGCCGTAGATGATGAAATCGAGACTTTTGACCGTTTCGTCGGCCAGGATCGAACGATGCGCCTCATCGACGGCCACGATCCCGACGCGCCGCTCGCGCAGGTACGCTTCCAACGCCGCTTCGTAAGGGTTCGAACGGATCATGGGCGGCTCGCGCAAGTGAGTCGCTATTTGTTGTATGCCGTGGATCGGCACTGCATCGCGCCGAATCCCATCTCCACGACCGCGCGCTCGTGGCAAATGAATTCGGCGGTCCAGTTTCGCCTGGCTCAGGCGGATTCGCGGGCGAGCAGGGCGATCACCGCGGCCGGCAATTCCGGCTGCGACACGACGTGTTCGCTGCGCGCCGTCAGGTCCTTGAGTTTGCACGTTCCGGCGGCGAGTTCATCCGGGCCGGCGATCACGGCCGCCCGGCAGCCCTTCCGTTCGGCATAGCTGAGCTGGGCGCCGATTTTCCGGCACTCGGGGTACACTTCCGCGCCGATGCCGACGGCGCGGATCGCGCGCGCCAGCCGGTGATACTCCGCCAGACGCTGCGCTTCGAATTGCACAATCAGCACCGGCGCCGGCGCGCTGGATGCCGGCAGCAGATCGAGCGCTTCCATCGCGGCCAGCAGGCGATCCAGGCCCAGCGACGCGCCGACGCCCGGCAGCGATTGCTTCGTGTACAGGCCCGCCAGGTCGTCGTAGCGCCCGCCGGAACAGACGCTGCCGATCGCCGGCAGATCGGTGAGCACGGTTTCGAAGACGATGCCCGTGTAGTAATCGAGTCCGCGGCACGTCGCCAGGTCGAGGCGCAAGCGCTCCGCGGGGAGACCGATAGCCGCGGCGACGGCGAACAGTTCGCGGAGTCGGGCCAGGGCCTCCTGCGTCTCCGCCGGCTGTCCGAAGCGCTCGGCCACGAAGCGCAGAATCTCGTCATTGGAGCCGCGGGTCTCCACCGAACGGACCAGGTCTTCGGCCGACTGGGCCGCCAGTCCGGCGCGGCTGAGTTCGTCGAGCACGGCGTCGCGGCCCTGTTTGGCCAGCTTGTCGAGCGCGGTGAGGACCGGCGTCGCGCGCTCGGCGGCGCCGAATGCCGCCAGGATGCCGCCGAGAATCTGCCGGTGGTTGACGCGAATCTCGAAGCGCTCGAAGCCGAGATCGCTCAGGAGGTCCTGAATGACGAGAGCGATCTCGATATCCGCGGCGGCGGCGCGGGTGCCGATCGTGTCGAAATCGCACTGGACGAACTCGCGGAAGCGCCCGGCCTGCGGATTCTCGCCGCGCCAGACGGGGCCGATGTGGTAGCGCTTGAACGGCGCTGGAATCTGGCCGGGGTTCGGCCCCACGTGCTGGGCGGCAAAGCGCGCCAGCGGAACCGTCAGGTCAAAGCGGAGCGCGACGTCGCGCCCGCCGTGATCCCGGAAGCGGTACAGTTGCCGCTGGATCTCCGCGTTCGGGTCGAGCTTGCCGAGAAGGATTTCGGCGTACTCGAGGGCCGGCGTGTCGATCGGCGCGAATCCATAGGAGCGGAACACGCGCCGCGCCTGTTCCATCAGACGTTCGCGCGGCAGGGCCAGTTCCGGCGGGTAGTCGCGGAATCCTTTCAGCGTGCGCGGTTCGATCAGTCTGGGCATCACGCTTTGCCGCCGCGATAGCGAGCCGAGACGCGGGTCATGAAGCGGCGTTCCTCTTCGGTCAGGGCGCCGAGGCCGTGGCGCTGAACCTTGTCGAGCAGTTCATCCATCCGGCGGTCTTCGGATTCGCGGCGTTCGATTTCGCGCCGGGCCCGGCGGGCCGCCCGATTCCGCAGCCAGCGCTGGATGAAGTTGAGCCGTTTGCGCTTCGGCGGCGCCTGGGCCGGGGCGCCCTCCAGACTCGTGTAGCCCTGCGAAAAGTCGTATCCGAACGACGTCTCGTCGCCGCCCGACTCGGCCAGGATCAACTGCTGCCGGCAGTTCACGTAGATGTATAGCGCCAGCGCCAGTCCGAGCACCGATTCAACGACGATTGCGTAGACGCCGATGAGCAGCATGACGACGAACCCGGCGTAGCACGCGGTCGCCAGTGCCGAACGCTGCTCGCCCGAGTGCCACCAGAGTATCGCCTGGAGCATCTGCCCGCCGTCGAGCGGATACCCGGGCAGCAGGTTGAACAAGAAGAGCACCCAGTTGACCCAGAAGACCTGAGCGGCGATGGTCTGCCAAGCCGCCAGCGCCGGCGGCGCCGCGGCGCGGGTCGCAACCATCGTCCGACCTTCGATCGGATCGAGCGCCGACTCCGCGTCCAGCGCGGCTCGGGCTGCCGCCGGCCCGCGCACCGAGCCGTCGCGCCAGTGGTGCAGGTGCGGCTGGTAGGGACTGTCGAACGGGTTGATCGGCGGCACGAGGTGCGTCATCGCCAGCGCGCCGCCGGCGAACAGGCACAGGAGCAGGTTGACCGCCGGGCCGCCAGCCGCGCAGACCAGGTGCGCCTTCGGCGACGGCGGCAGATCGCAATACGCCAGCCCGCCGAGCGGCCAGAGCACGATTTCGCTGGCGTCGCCGTTCATCTGCCAGGCCGCGATGCAGTGCCCGAATTCGTGCAGCAGGACCGAGACGAACAGGATCAGCATCACCAGGCTGGCTTCGCCGAGGGCGACGCCGTCGCGCGACGTCGCCCGCAGGATCAGCGCCAGAGCGACCAGCGGCAGAACGATGTGCACCCGGACCGTGACGCCGAACATCCGGCCCAGGGGAAATGACCAGTTCATCGGATCGCGCATCGGTCTCGTCCCAGCGACACGAGTTGCAGACCGCTTGCAAGCATCCTAACATCCCAGAGCCGGAATCGCCACTGGTTCAATCGGAGAGTGCCAGAATGAGTGCGGAACCGCTGGACGTTTTGGCTGTCGGCTGCCATCCCGACGACCTCGAAATCACCTGTGGCGGCACGCTGGCCAAGCTGGTCCAGCAGGGGCATCGGGTCGGCATTCTCGATCTGACCACGGGCGAACCGACGCCGCGCGGGACGCCGGAGCAGCGGGCGCACGAGGCGGAGGCGGCCCGGTCGATTCTCGGCGTCTCGCTGCGGCTGACCCTCGACCTGCCGAATCGCATGCTGATGGACGCGCCCGAACACCGCTTCGCGGTCGCCACGGTGTTCCGGCGCTGGCGGCCGCGGATCGTCCTGGCCATGGCGGGGCGGACCCCGGCCGCGTCGCCCGATCACTACCAGGGACAATTGCTGGTCGAGGCCGCCCGATTCTATTCCCAGCTGACCAAGTGGGACGATCGCTTCGCCGGCACGCCGCCGCACCGCGTTCCGCACCTTGTCTACAGTTTGTTCCCGTTCGACGCCGAAGAGCGCCGCTGGCACGGTTCGTTCATCGTGGATATCAGCGAGACTTTCGAACGGAAATTGCAGGCCGTCGCCTGCTACGAATCGCAGTTCGACGCGGCGCGCTTCGCCAAGCTGCGGCATTTCCTCACCGGGACCAACGCGTACCTGGGCGGCCGCTGCGGATTCACCTACGGCGAGCTGTTCGCCCTGCCGGTGCCGGTCGGCGCCGACGACTTCGTCAAGCTCGTCGAGGGTGGAAAAGGTTCGCCGGCCCCGGTGCAGTTGCCGGGGCAGGATCATCTGCCGATGGGGTGAGCAGCGCTCAGTCGCCGAGCGCGCGCCGCCGGCAGTGGTCGAACAGGGTCACCCACTCGCGCCGTTGCAACGCGATCAGTTCCGCCTCGTCGCCGTGGCCGCGGAGCACGAACGCTTCGACCCGATCGACGAACGAAAGCGGAGACCAGTCGCCCGGAAAGGCTGGCCGGGCGCCCGCGCGGCGAAACCAATACCGGGCGTTGCCGTAATCGCCCTCGCGGCGGTGCACCACGCCGTGCCAGTAGCGCCCCTCCGCGGTTTCGAGTTCCTGGCAAATCCGGTGCGCGCGGTCGAGATCGTTGGCCAGAAGCCAGAGGCCGGCGACACAGGCACGCGCGGCGTCCGCGTCCGAGATCGAACGGTCCCAGGTCAGATTCTCAATCGGCGCCGCGAGCTTGGCGTTGCGCGTTCCGGCGTCGAGCGGCATCGGCGCGGCGGCGGCCATCGTTTCGGCAATTGCCGGGTCGGACAGCTTGAGTTGACGCGAAAAGTCCATGGTGCTTGTGGTACAAACTCGGCCGGCGCGTTGCACGTTGGCCGCCGGCTCGCCTATAACAGGTTCCAACGCGCTTCGTGAAGAAAGGATGAATCATGGCTGCCGCGACAACGACGGACGCCCACGATCCTCGCATGCAACGCCACCCGCCGGCCATCTGGTTTTTCTTCTGGGGCGAGTTCGCGGAGCGGGCGTCGTATTACGGCAGCCGGGCGATCCTCCCGCTGTATCTCACAAGCGTGTTGGCGTTTTCCGACAAGGACGGCGCCTCGATCTATTACTGGTACAAGATGGCGGCGTACTTCCTGCCGCTTCTGGGCGGCATCGTCGCCGATCGCTGGCTCGGCCGATACTGGACGATCGTCGGGTTTTCCATTCCGTTTGTGATCGGCCAGTTCGTGCTGTCGATTGAGAGTCAATTCTGGTGCCTGATCGCGCTGTTCCTGCTTCTGGCCCCGGGGACCGGCGTGATCAAGCCGAACATTTCGGCGCTGTTGGGCGAGACTTACGACCAGCAGCGGCCCGGGCAGAATACTCTGCGCATTACGGCGTTCCAGTATTTCTACTTTGCCATCAACGTCGGCGCGCTCATCTCGATGCTGCTGATGCCGTTTCTCCGCGACAAGTACGGCTACGCGACGGCGTTTCAGTTGCCGGCGTGGTTGATGGCGGCCGCCCTGCTGATCTTCGCGCTCGGAAAGCCGTTCTATGCGAAGGAATTTGTCGGCGGAAACACCAAGACTCCGGAGGAACGGCGCGAGCAATCCGCCACGCTGGGTCTGTTCTGGGTCATCGTGCTGGCATTCACCGCGTGGTTCGCGTTTGATTTTCGCGCCAGCGTGCTGAACTTGCTGGCGGATCGAACGGGGATCGCGCTGCCCATGTCGGCCTATCTGAGTGGTCTGGCTGTATTTGCCGCGGCGGTCGTGGCATTGGCTGTGCGCGTTTACGGGATGTTTTCACCCGCGATGCGATCGACCCTGTCGAGGCTGTTCGGCATCTTCGGCTTGATCGTGCTGTGGTGGGTGGCTTACGAGCACAATGACTCGATCTGGGTCTATTTCGCTCGCGATTACATGAGCCACGCGGAAATGGCGTTCACGCTGCCCGATTGGCTGCCGCTGGGAGGAGGCATTCGGTACGAGCCGAAAGCCGACGCCTACCAGTTCATCAACTCCCTCTTCGTCCTGATCTTTATTCCGCTGTTCGCCGTCTTCTTCCGGTCGACCGATCCGCAGATGAAGGTGTTCACTCCGGTCCGGCGCGTGCTGATCGGATTTTTCGTGACGGCTTTATCGTCCGGCGTCATGATGTTCGCGGCGTACCGAACCCAGGGAGGCGCGGTTCAGGTGTCCGCCTGGTGGATGGTCATCGCGTACATTGTCCTGACGGCCGGTGAAGTGCTGCTGTACGGAACGATGCTGGACTTGTCGTACGCGGCCGCGCCGAAATCGATGAAGGGCTTCATCACGGCGTGTTTTCTGCTGACCAACACGATGGGCAATTTCATCAACTCCTACCTGACGCGGCTCTACGGAGGTTCACTGAAGGATCCGGTCGACGAGCGGGGACCGCTCGGAACGGTCCAGTTTTTCGGTATGTCCATGGCGATCGTCGTCATGGCGGGAATCGCGTTCTATTTCGTCGGCAAGCGCTTCGAGCAGGGTCAGGCGTCGGGGGCGTAACGCGCGTCCGTCGCCACGCAAAAACAATTGGGAGACGGGTTGTCCATGGCGACGGTCGAATCCCCGGCGCAACGATCGCGCCACCCCGCCGGCCTCTACGTCCTCTTCTTCACGGAGATGTGGGAGCGCTTCGGCTTCTACTGCATGGAATCGGTGTTCGTCTACTACATGACCGTCAGCCGCTATGACTTCCTCCGGAAGAACTCCAGCGAGATTTACGGCGTCTACCTGGCCGGCGTTTATTTCGCGCCGTTTTTCGGCGGCCTGCTGTCGGAATGGCGACTGGGTTACTCGCTGTCGATTCTGCTCGGCGGCCTGTTCATGGCCGGCGGCTACGGGTTGCTCTCCCTGGAACCGGCGGTGTGCTTCGCCGTCGGACTGGGGTTGATCGTCATCGGCAACGGCCTGTTCAAGCCGAACATCTCGTCGTTGGTCGGGAAGCTCTATCCGCCCGGCGACAAGCGCATCGATTCCGCATTCACGATCTTTTACATGGGCATCAACGTCGGCGCGCTGATGGCGCCGATCACGGCCGGGATCGTCGGCACGCTCATGGCTCAACATTTTCCCAGCGACGCCGGACCGGATATCGAGCGCCGCGGCTACCTGCTCGTCTTCACGATCGCCGCCGTCGGCATGATCATCGGCGGGCTGATCTACCTCGTGTTCCGCCGCTTTGTCCGGCCAGTGCAGTCGCAAGGCGCGTCCGCGGCGGCGAGCGACAACGACGTGCCGGACGACCTCCGCCGCCGGCGCATGATCGCGCTTCTGGTGTTCTTCGGCATCAACATCCTGTTCTGGATGGCGTTCAAGCAGCGCGCCAATTCGATGGCCCTATGGACCAAGGATCGCATGGACCTGGCGGCGCCGGCCTGGATCGTCGAAATCCTCGGAAAGCTCCGGATTGACTGGCTGATGCTGAACCAACAGGGCCAGTTCGGCAAGGAATTTTTCCTGGCGCTGAATCCGTTTCTGGTGATCGTGCTGACTCCGGTCCTCGTCTGGCTGTGGTCGGCGTTGCGGTCGATCCGGCTCGAAGTGCCGACGCCCGCCAAGCTCGTGCTCGGTTTCGCCCTGACCGCCAGCGCCTTCGCCATCATGTGGCGGGCCGATGCGACGACGCCCTCCGGATCCCTGGTGTCCCTCTGGGTGCTCGTCGCCTTTTACGTCGCACTGACGGCCGGGGAATTGTGCCTGAGTCCCATGGGCCTGTCGCTCGTGAGCAAGTTGGCGCCGGCGCGATCGCGGGCAGTGTGGATGGGTCTCTTTTTCATCTCCACGTCCATTGGAGGATACCTCGCGGGCCGCATCTTCCAGGCCTACAAGAACCGGCTGCCCGAAGGCGCGACCATACCCTACACCGATTTCTTCTTCTACGTGTTCCTGGCACTCGTGGGCGGCATGGCGCTGATGCTCGCGGCCTACCCGATCATCGCCAGCGCGTTGCGCCCCGCGCCGAATCCGCAACGCCGCTAATCGCGCTCTTCTGAGCCGCGCAGGAAGCGCGTCGTCGAGCGCAGCAAGCGGCCGCCCGAGCGCATAAAACGTTTCGCATGGCTGCTCAAGTCTTCGATTTGTCCGACGGCGGCGATCTCGCGCTGGCTGGCGCCGGCTGGTCCGTGCGGCAGCGAACGCTTCATGGCGGGCTCTCCGACGGCGTGCGCGCGATCGACATTGACAACGGAGCGCTGACGTTCACGGTGCTGCCGACGCGCGGCATGGGATTGTGGAGAGGGCGATTTCGCAATCTCGACCTCGGCTGGCAGGCGCCCGTTCGCGGGCCGGTGCATCCGAAATTCGTCGAGCTCTCCGCGCGCGGCGGCCTTGGCTGGCTCACCGGGTTCGACGAGTGGCTGTGCCGCTGCGGCCTGGCGTGGAATGGACCGCCGGGCGACGACAACGGCTTCCCCCTGACGCTCCACGGGCGCATCGCCAATCAGCCCGCGCACCGCGTGGAGCTGAGCGTGGACTCCGAAGCGAAGTCGATCCAGCTTTCCGGCGACGTTGAGGAGGGCGGGCTGTTCTATCCGCGTCTCCACTTGACGACCGCGATCACCACCGAGTTCGGCTCGAACAGCCTCTCGGTGCGTGATGAAGTAGTGAATCTGTCGAGTCGACCGGCGGAACTGCAGTTGCTGTATCACGTCAACTTCGGCCCGCCGCTTCTCGAGCCCGGCGGCCGAGTGCATGTCGCGGTCGACGAGATTGCGCCGAACACGGCGTGGGCCGCGGCCGGGATCGAGTCCTGGGACCGGTACCGTCCGCCGACCAGCGGCTTCGAAGAGCAGGTCTACCTGATGCGGCCGCGGCCGGGACCCGATGGCTGGTGCGCCGCACTTTTGCACGACGCCGCCGCGGCGCGCGGAGCGCTCGTTCGCTGGACCGCGGCGACCCTGCCGTATTTCAACTTGTGGAAGAACACGGCCGCGCTGGAGGATGGCTACGTGACCGGCCTGGAGCCGGCGACGGGCTTTCCGCGGTTTCGGGCCGCGGAACGCGCTGCCGGCCGAGTGCCGGTGATCGCGCCGAGTGAGCGATTCTCGGCCACGCTGTCGTTATCGGCGCTGGCGACGGCGGACGAAGTTGCCCGCGCCGCTACCGACGTGCGGCAGATCCAGGCTCGCGGCCCGGCCGTGGTTCACCGCGAGCCGCCGCCCTGAGGTTTCTCCGGCGGCGGCACAATGACGGTCGATTCTTCGACTTCGATGGGCGGTGCGCCGTCGTCGGTAGCGACGGTGATGCGCAGTCGCGCGTCGCCGACCTGGACGGCTTTGGCCTCGATCAAAAATGTCGCAGTCTGCCGGGCGTCGAGGCGTTCCAGCGGTTCAAAGTCGACGCGGTCGCCGGCGACGCGGCCGATCGTCGGGCCGGTCGCGGCCAGGGGCTGGATCGTCGCCGTGGTCATCGTCGCGTTGATGACGACTTTGCGCGCCGCGAGCGTTCCGGTGTTCCGAACGACGACGCGGTAGATCGGCCGCGAACCGACCGGCGTCGCGGCGGTCGGCGGCACGATTTCCGCGCGGAGGGCCGGCACGCCGAGCACTTCCACGGGCGCGATCGACTTCTGCTCGGGCACGCCGTCGGCTGCCGCCGCGGCCAGCACCTGCCCCTGCGGCGTCAGCGCGACGGCGGCTGCGGTGGCTTGGAACTTGCGCTCCTCGCTGGGCCGGAGCGTGCCCACGGGCCAGACCGCTTCGCGCGCGCTGAACTGGCCGCGGTCGCCGGCCGCTCGGCATTCGAGTTCGCCGGGAAATTGCACGCGCGCCTGGACGTTTGTCAGCGGCACGCTGCCGGGGTTCGAGACGCGCACTTCCCAGACCCCGGTCCGCCCGGCATAGCGCGTGGCTGGGCCGCTGAGATGAACGCTCAATTGCTTGCCCGCGACCGAGAGCGTGTGCAGCGCTTCGCCGGTCAGATTGCCAGCGGCCGAGGCCGTCAGCCGCACGCGAAACACGCCGGGCCGCCGCGGCGTGAGCGCGAGCGGCACGCTGCGAGACTGCCCCGGCTCCAGGGCGCCGAGCCGCACTTCCAGCGGGTGCGCGCCGGAGGCGTGCTCAAGCCCGTCGTCAAAAGCCGCCTGGACCACGACGTCGGTCGCTCGGCCGCTGCCGGCGTTGGTGATCGTGGCATCCAGCGTGACGACGTCGCCCGGTGCGGCCGTCGGAGGCGCTTTCAGTTCGACGAGAAGCTGAGCGACCGCGACGCGCGTCGTCGTGCGCTCCTGGAGAGCCAGCCCATCCCGTCCCTGGACCGCGGCGAGGAATTCGATCACGCCTGGTCCCGCGGCCTTGTAGGTGGTCTGGATCACGCGGCTCTCGCCGGGCGGCAGATTCGCCAGCGGCCAAAGCAACCGGCCGCCGTCGTCCCGCGCCTCGGGCGCGGACCGAATGATGCTCGTGCCCGACGCGATCGGACAGCGCAGAGCCAGGTCCGACGCGATCAGCGACCCAGAGTTGGTCACGACGTAGTTGACGGTGAACTCCTGCCCGGCCACGGCGGCGAGCGGCGCTTCGATTCGCAGGGTGACCTGTGGCGATTGCCAATCCACGGCCGATTCACTGCGCGCCACTACCTGACCATCGGATTCCGGCGCGGCGGGATTGGAGCGGAGCAGTTCGATCGCCAGCCGATTGCGTCCGGGCCGCGGCGCAGGCTGCACGATGCTGATTCGGGCGGCGCCGCCATTGGCCGCCACCTCGACCTGCTGATCGCGATTGGGCATCAGATACGCCGGCGGACCATCGACGATGCGATAACGCACCCGATAGCCATCCGTCGCCTGACGATCGCTGGCGCGCACCACCGGAACCGTGATCGCCGGGGATTCTCCGAGCCGGGCGACGACCACCGGGGGAACCGTCCAGGCGACGTCGGCCCAGTTCCGGCGGACGAATGTTTCTCGAGCCCGGGCATCAGCGATTTCCGGCGCGTGGACCGTCAAGCGCGACTCGCCCTCGACGTCCGACGTCAGAATGCACCAGGACTGCCCAGGCGCGAGCGGCACGTCTTCGCCGGCTTCGCCCTTGATCGTCCGCGCCAACGCACCCGTGTAGCTGACGGCGAATTTGTCCTGCGGCTTGCGTTCCAGCACGGTCAGATAGCTGCCGGTATCGACGGCGGCGATGGAGCCGACGCCGTCGAGCGACCATTCGATTTTCTTCTGGCGACGGGGTTGTCCGGCGGAATCCGTCACCGTGGCGATGACCAGGCAGCGCGAGCCGGGGGCGCCGGTCGATTCGAGCGGCCGCACCTCCAAACGCACGGCCGATGCGTCTGGCGACGGGTTGGCGGTCAAGCCGAGTTGCGCCACTTTCGCGGCGACTTTCTGCGTCGTGGACGGCGCCGGCGCCCGGTCGTCGGCCGTCGAGCCGCGCAGGCAGCCGGCGGCCACGATCGGCAGCAACAGTCCCAGCATTCGCCGCAGTCCGTCCATCGGCGCCGAGCCTCCTATGCCGCAACCCGGCGGATATACCGCCATCGCCGTTGCGCACAACCCCAACTGCGCCTAAACTAACTCAGCCGTTCTCGGTGCGAACGCTGCGAAGAATTCAACGGACGACACGGGACCCGCGGAGACCCTACGAGATGCCCGCCCAAACCATTGAAAGCGCTACCAAGAAAGTCGATCCACAACTCGCGGCTCGATTGGAGCAGCTTCAACCCGGCGCCCGGATTCGCATTCGCCAGCAGGTCCGCGTTGGGGCGCGATCCTGGCCCGCCGAGGTCGAGGGGACATTCCGCCGCCTCGATTATCTCGTGACCGGATTGGCGACCGAGCGCGTGCCCGACGACGACATCGTCGTGCCGATCGTGCACTTCACCAAGCCGAATGGGGAACTGACGAGCATCGCAATCGACGAGCACACATCGGTCGAACCGGCGTGAATCAGCGTTCGCGCCAGACCTGATCGGCGCGGATGCCGAGTTCGCGCATGGAGCGCTGGATCAGGCCGTAGAAGCGTTTGCTGTCGTTGGGATAGCCGGCGGTCGGCTCGAGATTCGGCACGCGATCCTGCCAGAACTGATTGAACTGACGCATCAAGACCTCGCGCAGGTATTTGGCGATCATCGATGCGGCGGCGACGACGATCGAGCTTCCATCGGCCCGCGGTGTGAACGTCAGCCGCACCGGCCGGCGCAGCCGATCAATCCGGTAGACGCTGCGATCGGCTGATTCCTCCAGCGGCGTCACCCAGCCGTCGGGAAACGCCGTCTGGATCATCGGGGCATAGAACGCCCGGCCGCCCTGCTTGTCGATCACGAATTCGAGCGGCTCCGACCCCGGCAGGGCGCGATCGACGTCGGCCAACAAGGTGATCAGACCGCGCCCGAGCACTGCCGCTTTCGAGTCCAGCCCCGCCAACAGGGCGTTGAAACGGCTTGCCGGCGTGATAACGACGCGCTCGGTGATCCACTCGACGCCGTGCCGGCGGCAGCAGGCGCGAAATCGCTCCGGAACCGCGGAATCCGTCGCGGCCGCCTCGACCGCGACGGGGCAGGAATCATCGGCCCGGTACCACGGCTCGGCCGCGAGGTCTTCCCGGCTCGTGCCGCAGGCGATCCGCTCGAGCCAGGGCCCGAGCATCTGGGGCCCAACCAGTCCGCCGATCACCGCCCGCTCCAGTCGCTCCAGCCCGCGCGTACCCACGTGTATGAGCTTGGAATCGTCGATCAGCGCCCGGCCGTCCTCGGCTTCGTCGGCGCGGCGAACGCACGGCTTCAGCGCCGCGCCCAAGTCCACGTCATCGGCTGATCGGACCACGGCGGCCGCCTGGACCAGGGGTCCCAGATTCGGCCCGTAGCCCGCTTCGTCGATGCCGATGGTGAACATGGAAGAGAGGGAGTAGGGAATTAGGATCGCAACCGCGGACCATCGCATTCGTCGTGCGTCTGCTCGTGAATAAGCTAACTCAAATGAGGCGCGTTGGCCACGATCCACGATCAGCGACCAAAGTGCCTCCGGCGATTAAACTCGAGCTGCCAACCCGACGACCCTACTCCCTATTCCCTGCTTTCCATGCAAAACAACATCTTCCTCAAAATCCTCGACAGGTCGATTCCCGCCCAGATCGTCTACGAGGACGACGACTGCATGGCGTTCCGCGATATTCATCCGCAGGCGCCTGTGCACGTGCTCATCATCCCGCGGCGGGAGATTGCGACGCACGACGCGATCACCCCGGAGGACGAGCGACTTCTGGGGCATCTACACGTCGTAGCCGCGAAAGTCGCAAAGGATCTCGGCCTGACGAACGGCTACCGGTTGGTGCTGAATTGCCGGGAATCCGCGGGGCAGACGGTGCCGCACCTGCATTTGCACTTGTTGGGCGGGCGGCAGTTTTCGTGGCCGCCGGGGTGAGCGCCCGCGATTCCGCGCCGCCTAATCCGCTCGCTCCGAGCGCGGCTCCGACAACGCCGTGACAACGTCCTCGTGCTGTGACGCCACGTCGTTGACCTCCCAACGATCGTCGGGTTTGACGAACAGCTTTGTGCTGGACGCGTCCCGCAAGAGGTACCAGTCGCGAGTGCGAATGCCGCGGCTCTGTCCATCGGCGATGAGGATCCGATCGCGGGGCGGAAGCGGACTTGGCCCGCGGCTCGGCCCGTCCGCGAAGAATAAGTGGATCGCTGCGGCGAGGTCCATTGTCGCAGTCAGCTCTGACACGCGGCGGCCGGCGTGGCTGCCCCCGGGCCAGGCGATGATCAACGGCACGTGGATCAGCTCCTCATGAAGCGGGCCCGGAAATCCGACGACGCCGTGCTCGCCGAGCGGAAAGCCGCGCGCACTGGTGACAATCCAGCCGGCATCGCCCCAGCCACGGGCGTCGAGTTCATCGGACAGCGACGCAAGCTTTTCGTCCAACTCGATCACGCCGGCTGCATATTCCTCTTGAAGCCGGCTGAACGTCTCCTCGTCGTCCACGTCGATCGCGGCGGCCGGTCGGAGTGGAATCGGCGGCGGCCAATCGAGTCGCAGGATGGCGTGCGGTTCTCGCGCCAGTTTTCGAGCGGAGCGTAGATCGCGCCCGACGGGGCAATCGGGCGCCGCGGTGTCCGGGGGTTCGTTCGGCGATCCGGCGAAATGCCAGTCGAACACGACGCCGCGCGCCGCCAGCCGATCGAACGCCGGCGTCTCGATCCATTCACAGCCATACGGCCCGAGATACGCCGGCTGCAAGCCATCGATGGTCAGCCAAACAACGTGCATACAGAGGAAATAGGGAATCGGGAGTCGGGGGTAGAGGAGAGCGAGGAAGACGTTTCGCTCGTGGCCATGATTGCCGCCGCCAATAGCCTATTGTGTGGAACGCACTTGAGGTTCTATTCGACTCCCGATTCCCTACTTTCGATATCTTGCCTTGACTCGATGCTAGGCCCGATCTTCGCGCGTGAGTTTCGCACGGTTCCGCGGCGACCCGGGCACTATGGCATGCGGGCGGCATCGCTCGGCCTGCTCTGGACGCTGGGCGTCACCGCCTGGCTGGCGACCGGCGGACTGGGCGAAGAGCCGGAACTCGGCGCGACCGCACGGTTCGGCGTCCTGCTTTTCCAGATCCTCACGTTTGTCCTTGTCACGCTCGTGACTTTTTTCGCGGCGCTGTCCGCGGCCAGCACCGTCGCGCAGGAAAAGGACCGCCGAACGTTTCTGCTGCTCCTTCTCAGCGACCTCCGCGACTACGAAATCGTCCTGGGAAAACTGCTCGGCAGCCTGCTGCCAATCGTTCTGATTCTGATCGGCACGCTGCCAGTGCTGGCATTGCTGCTGTTGCTGGGCGGCATCACTCCGGGGCAAGTGGTCCATTCCTGGCTGGTGATCGCGGTGACCGGCCTGGCCGCCGGGTCTCTGGGCGGCTTGATCGCCTTGTGGCGCGAGCGGACGTTTCAGTCCCTTGCCCTCTCGGTGCTGGCCATCGTGCTGTACTTCTGCGTGGTGCGCGGCGCCGCGGCCCTCGGATGGTCGGAGATCGAACCGTGGTTCGATCCGTTCGTCGCCCTGCAATCGGCGCTTGAGCCGCCGCGCGACGATGGGAGCATCGCGCCCGTCTGGGGCTACCTGGCCGTCATGCTCGGCTGGAGCGTGGTCCTGAACGCCATTGGCATCTGGCGGTTGCGAAAGTGGAATCCGAGCGGCGAGGCAATTCAGCAGCGCGAGTCGCCGGACGATGAACCCGAAACGGATCGGCGCAGCGCACATGCCGCACCCGGGGCCGTGCGTCGCGTCTGGGCGAATCCTGTTCTGTGGCGTGAAATCTGCACCCGAGCTTATGGCCGCCGGCCGATCCTCGTCAAAGCTGTCTATTTCCTCGTGCTCGGGCTGATTGTCTATTCGGCCCTCGGCGCGGCGTTGGGCGGATCGCGGCTGCCGTTCGCGGCTGGCTACGGACTTGTGCCGGTCACGATCCTGAGTCTCCTGCTCGTCGCGGCTCAGGCCGTGACCGCGATCACCTCCGAGCGCGACGGCGGCGCACTGGATCTGCTGCTGGTCACGGACCTGTCGCCGAAAGAGTTCATCTTCGGCAAGTTGGGCGGTGTGCTGTACAACACGAAGGAATTCGTGCTGCCGCCGGTGATTCTCGCGGCGGTCTACGCGGGCCTGGGACTCCTGGCAACGCCGCCGGCGAACCGGCCGCAGCTTTCGGCGAGCATGAACGGCGCCGCCTTGGCCGCCGTTTGGGGCGCTCTCGCAATTCTGACGGCCTTCGTACTGGTCCTCGGCGTGCACATCGCCTTGCGCGTCGTCAACAGTCGGCAGGCGATCACCCGTGCGCTCGGCACCGTCTTTTTCCTGTCGGTCGGCACGCTGATCAGCATTTACCTGATCCTGATCAACGGCGGGACGTTTGAGTACCAGTTCATCAGTTTCTCGATGTTCATCGTGCTGGGAATCGGCGGGTTATGGTGGGTGCTGAGCGCGGACCGGCCGACCCAGGCGCTGACGCTGGCTGCGGTACTTCTGCCGATCGCGATGTTCTATTGCGTCACGAACGTGCTGGTGGCGACTCCCGGATCGCAGGAGTCCGCGCCGCCGCTGGTGCCGTTCCTGGCGCTGGCGATCCCCTTCGGCCACGCCATCCTGGCGATGCTCATTCCGATGTTGAGCGAGTTCGACGTGGCGTTCGGCCGGACGCGGCTGGAGGAATGAGATGACGCGCTCAATTTCATTCAGCAGCCGCCGTTCGTGAGCGAGCGTGGGCGCGATGCACGTTCACACCTGCAGCACGCCCGTCTTGAATTCACGTCCCGAATCGTGCCGCGTCGCAATCGCCAATGCTTCAAGCAGCGTAGCCCGAGTGTCTTCCGGCTCGACGATGGCATCAATCCACAGCCGGGCCGCGGCGTATCGGATGTCGGTCGATTCGTCGTAGGCCGCCTTGACCTTGGCCCGGAGTTCGTCGAGCTCCTTGGCGTCGGGTTCGTGTCCGGCGCGCTTGAGCGCCTGGACCTGCACGTCGAGCAGCGTGTTGGCCGCCTGGTCGCCGCCCATCACTGCATACTTCGCGGTCGGCCAGGCGAGGATCAGCCGCGGATCGAACGCCTTGCCGCACAGGGCGTAGTTGCCCGCTCCGTATGATCCGCCGGTGATCAATGTGATCTTCGGCACGACGCTGTTCGAGATGACGTTGACCAGCTTCGCGCCGGCCCGGATGATGCCGGCCTGTTCGGAGTCCTTGCCGACCATGAATCCATTGACGTCCTGGAAAAACAGAATCGGCGTACGGCTCTGATTGCAGTCCATGACAAAGCGGGCGGCCTTTTCGGCGCTGTCGACGTAGATGACGCCGCCATATTGAAGCGGGCCCACCGCGGGCTTGCAGCGCTGCCGCTGATTCGCGACTACGCCGACCGCGACGCCGCCGAGGCGGCCCGTGCCGCACACGATGGTCTGCCCGTACTCCGCCTTGTACTCGTCGAACGGCGCGTCATCGAGGATCGCGCGGAGCAGATCTCGAACGTCGTATTCGCCCTTGGTGGCCGGCAGTTTCTTCTCAGCGGGGCGCTTCGAGAAATCGACGCGCGGCACATCGGCCGGCAACGCGCCGACCAATCGCCGCAGCCGCTCGAGGCAGCGCGGATCGTCGGGTTCGCGATAGTCGATCGTGCCGCTGATCGAAGCGTGCATGGCCGCGCCGCCGAGGTCTTCATGGGAGACGCTCTGCCCGATCGCGGCTTTGACGAGCGCCGGCCCGGCCAGATACAGGCCGCTGCCTTCGGTCATCAACAGTTGGTCGCACATGACGGGCAGGTAGCCGCCGCCCGCCACGCAGTTGCCCATGATGGCCGCGATCTGCGGAATGCCGTCGGCCGAGATGACCGCGTTGTTGCGGAAGATGCGGCCGAAATCGTCCTCGTCGGGAAACACCTCATCCTGCAGCGGCAGGAAGACGCCGGCGGAATCGACAAGATAGACCAGCGGCAGGCGGTTTTCGTGGGCGATCCGCTGGGCGCGGAGCACCTTCTTGCACGTCATCGGAAAGAACGCGCCGGCTTTGACCGTGGCGTCGTTGGCGATGATCATGACGCGGCGGTCGGCGACGCGGCCGACGCCCGTGACCACCCCGGCCGACGGCGCTCCGCCCCATTCCGCATACATGCCGTGCGCCGCAAAGAGACCGATTTCGAATAAATCCGTCTTCGGATCGATCAATCTGGCGATGCGTTCCCGGGCAGTGAGCCGGCCCTTGGCGTGCTGGCGCTCGATCGCCTTGGCGCCGCCCCCGGCGCGAATCGTCTCGGCTTGCTTGGCGAGGGATGTCATGGAGCGAGTGTAGCGACGGATCGCGCCAGCGACAGCGCGCGGCGCCGTCGCGCGGACCGCTCACTCCGCTCGAACGCTCGCGTCGTGCGCCGCTTCACGATCATGAATTGCATCGTGCGCCGGTTCGTCCGTCAGATCGGGCGGCCGTTGGCCGTCGGGCCGCGGCGCGGGCTCGGCGGCGGACGGCGGGGCGTGGTGATTGGTCAGCGTCCAGTCGCGCCGCTGACGTGACGACGGTATCCGAAGCATCTTGCGATACTTGGTCACGGTCCGGCGCGCGACCGGGTAACCCGCGTCGGCCAGCCGCTGCACGATCTCCTCGTCGGACAACGGATTCGATTTGTCTTCCTTGTCGATCAGCTCGAGCAGCTTGTTCTTGATTGTTTCCCAGGCGACTTCTTCGCCGGTGGCGGTCTGCGTGCCGCCGCCGAAAAACCGCTTGAGGGGAAAGATGCCGCGCGGGGTCTGCACCCACTTATCGTCCACGGCCCGGCTCACCGTGGTGACGTGCACGCCGACCTGGTCGGCAATCTGCTGCATCTTGAGCGGCTCGATGTGCTCCGGGCCTTTGTCCAGGAATGCCCGCTGGTGGCGGACGATGGCCCGAGTCACTTTCTCCAGAGTGCTGCGCCGCTGTTCGATCGCTTCCACAAGCCACTGCGCGGATTGAATCTTGCGGCGGATGTATTCGCGGTCCTTGGGATCGGCGCTGCGGTTGCGGACCATCTCGATCACGTGCCGCGGAATGTGGACGTCGGGCAGCCAGTCATCGACGAGTCGGACTTCGTAGTCGCCGCTTTCCGTCCGCTCGACAATGACGTCCGGAACGACGTACGGGATGTTTTCCGCGCTGAATTGCGCGCCAGGCTTCGGATTCAAATGCCGCAGCACCTCGATCGCCGCCTTGATCTGCGCGAGGTCGAAGCCGGTCTTCTTTTGAATGAGCGGCAGCCGGTTGAACGCCACGTCTTCCAAGTGCCGCTGAATCAGCGTGCGGACGATTTCGACGTGAGGCGTGTCGGAATGCAGTTGCAGGAGCAGGCATTCCTCGCGGCTCCGCGCGCCGACGCCCGGCGGATCGAGATGCTGCAGCACGTCGATCGCTTCTTCGATCAGTTCGGCGGTCACGGGCTGAGAATAGCTGGCGGCGATGTCGGCGTCGGCGATGCGCAGGAAGCCGTCGCCATCGACGTGCGAGATGAGGAATTTCACGAGTTCGGCGACGTCCGGCGACAGATCCAGAAAACCGAGCTGCTCCGCGAGGTAATCCTGGAGCGACTGCGGCCGCGACGGCGTGTTGGACATGGCGTCGTGCTTGCGGTCACCCTCCTCATCAACGCCGGCGCGGGACGGGCGATGCTCCTCGTTGAATGCATCGCCGTAATCGCGCGCCAAGGCTTCCAGCCGGTGGAAATCGAGTTCCGCGTTCTCGTTAATGACCAGTTCGCCGTCGGGATCGACGCTCGCATCGGCAAAATCGGCGGGCCCGGCTTCGTCCGGCGCCGGTTCGTCCGCCGCCGGCTCGCGTTCCTCCAGAGCAAAGTTGTCCTCGAGTTCCTGGCGAACCCGGGCTTCGAGGTCCATGATCGGCAGTTGCAGAATCTCCATCGACTGGATCATGCGCGGAGCGAGGATCATCCTCTGCTCGAGGCGCTGGCCCAGGTTCATGTTCAACTGCATGCCGCTCATGTTCGATCCGTCGTTCGGCTCGTTCTAAGAGTTCGTCAGAATGAACGCCGTCCCTCGACGGCATCGCTGAGCATCTGCGCGTTGACGAGTTCGAGCGACGCGCCGGAGGGAAGCCCGCGCGCCAGCCGCGTGATCTTCACGCCGGTCGGCGCCAGCAGGTTCGACACAAAGAGGGCGGTGCCGTCGCCTTCCAGGGTCGGGCTGGTGGCGAGGATGACTTCGGTGACGCCGCCGCGCTGCACTCGGCGGAGCAGGGCGTCGGTGGCGAGCCGCTCGGGACCCATGTTGTCGAGCGGCGCGAGCCGGCCGCCGAGCACGTGGTATCGTCCCCGGAAAAATCCGGCGCGCTCGAACACGGCGAGATCGCGCGGCGTCTCGACGACGCAAAGAATGGTCGGATCCCGGCGCGGATCGCGGCACACCGCGCAGAGATCGTCATCGGCCAGGTTGCCGCACTCCGGGCAGGGGTGCACGGCGTCCGCGACCGTCTGCAGCGCGGCGGCCAGTTCGCGCGCCGCGGTTCGGTCGCCGCCGAGCAGGTGAAACGTCAATCGTTCCGCCGACTTTGGGCCGATGCCGGGAACTTTGCCGAGTTCGCGCACCAGGCGCGCGATCGGTCCCAGCCGGGCATCCGTGTCGATCGAACTCGCGGCCGTAGCCATGGTCATTTCAACTCATTCCTGGCAACTGCGTGCCGGGCGGGACGCCAAGTTCTTCCGCCATGCGCGCCGACTCCTCCGCGACGAGTTGGCGCACCCGCTCACAGGCTTGATTGTTGGCCGCGACGATCAGGTCTTCGATCAGCTCCCGGTCCGGATTCTGCAGCAGTTCCGGCGACAGGTGGCAGGCGATCATCTGGAAGTGCCCATTGACGCGCACGCGGACCATGCCGCCGCCGGCGTCGCCCTCGGCCGAGAGTTTGCCGATCCGCTCCTTGAGCTTGTCCAATTCGCCCTTGATCTTGGGCAACGCGGTCAGCAGCGACGACAATTGGCCGAGCTTTCCGAACATGGTCAGGCATCCTCCGGGCTGATCGCAAGCTCGTCGTCGTTCGGGCTGGTTAATCCAAAGCCGTCATCCACTTGCAGCAGTTTCGCGGCCAAGACCGAACTGATGACTTCGAGGAGCGCGGGCTTTTCCGATGCGGGGCCGGGCTCCGGCGGAGGCGCCGCCGCCTGGGGGCGGCCGTTGCTCTCAGCGTGTGTCTCGAATCGGATGTCCCAATTGCATCCCGTGACCCGGCGAAGGACCGCGGCCAGGCGATCGACCCGCGCGGCCGTGCTGCACGCCTCGCGCATGCGATTGTACGTTGCAGGGAAGCGCAATACCAGCGATTTTGGCCCGAGAATTGCTGGCAGGCCAGCGGGAGCAAGCTCTTTGGCAAAGAGCTGGCCGATTTGGTCGAGGACCTTTGGCCAAACGATCGAGGCGGTTTCGGGGGTCAGGGCAACGACCGCGGGATCGATTGCCGCGTCATCGACGTTGAGAGGTTTTTTTTTTGAGGTCCCGTCCTCGGCTTGCACAACCGAATTAGCAACTGCTTTTGGGGCCGTCACTTGAGGAAGACTCTCACCCGTAGCCAACGCCTGCGCCAGCGTGGAAACCTGCACCCAATCGGCGAGACTTCCGAGCCGGAGGATCGTCATCTCGAGCAATACTCGGGCATGAGGGTTGTTGCGCAACCGCGCCCGCGCCGACTGCAACAAGTCGAGCCCGCACAGGATTTCGTCGAGTGAGACGCCTTCGGCGTGGGTAGCGAGCCGCTCGCGGTCGGCCGCGGAAACGCGATCAGCCACCGCTTCGACCCCGGCGGATTTCAACAACATCAAGTCGCGCCAGTACCCGATCAGCTGATCGAGCAGTTCGCCCGGTTGGAGTCCTCGCTCCTGACCGGCGTCGAGCAGCCGGAGCGCGGCGCGCACGTCTCGCTGTCGGATCGCGGACACCAGTTCATACAGCAGATCGTCCGGCGCGGTGCCGAGCATCTGGTGAATGTGTTCGGCTTCGATTTGATCGGGAGCGAAGGCCAGGGCCTGATCGAGCAGCGATTGGGCGTCGCGCATGGAGCCGGCGGCTCGCCGGGCGATCAAATTCAGAGCGTCGTCCGTGACCCGGCGATTCTCGCCCTGGGCTACGGCTCGCAGCCGTTCCACGATCCGATCCGGGGCGATGCCGAGAAAATCGAATCGCTGACAGCGGGACAGGATCGTGGCGGGAACCTTTTGCGCTTCCGTCGTGGCGAAGATAAACTTGACGTGCTCCGGCGGTTCTTCGAGGGTCTTCAAGAGCGCGTTGAACGCTTCTCGGGTGAGCATGTGAACTTCGTCGATGATGTAGATGCGATATCGGCCGCGGGTGGGCCGGAACTGCACCGTCGAGCGAAGCTCCCGAATTTCGTCGATGCCGCGGTTGCTGGCCCCGTCGATTTCGAGAACATCGGCATCCTGTCCCTCGGCGATCGCGAGACAGCTTTCGCACTGGTCGCACGGCGTCGGCGTCGGCCCGCGGACGCAGTTCAGGGCCTTGGCGAGGATGCGGGCGGTGGTGGTTTTGCCGACGCCGCGCGTCCCGGTGAACAAATAGGCGTGAGCGACGCGGTTGGATTCGATGGCGTTGGTGAGCGTTCGGGCGATGGCTTCCTGGCCGACGAGATCAGCGAATTGCTGCGGCCGATAACGCCGGGCGACGACGACGTATTCGGCCGGCGTTGACGGGGACGGGGCGGCCGTGCGCTTCGCCATGGTGCTTTCGCCCAGCCGACGTCCGCCGCGATCGCGAACGCCGGCCATTATTTGGTGCCCGCGGCATCCCGAGAAGAGGCGCTCCCACTGCACAAGGGTACGCTGCTTATGGCTGCTCCTTCCGGCCTGACCAGATTCACAACTTCCCTTTGCGTGGAACCCCTCCCCGAAAGTGCCGCGAGCGTCGTTGTCTTACCACGTTGCGACTTCGCGCGCCTGAATCGTCACGGATCGTATCTCGGCTGCAGGTTCATTCTGGCGCGGATCGTTTTCCAAGGCCCAGCCTATTCTACGAACGGTTTCCAGGCCGTGCGTGACGTGGCCGAAAACTGTCTGCGCCGCCTCCCGATTCGGGGCGGCGTTGAGGATAATATAGAGCCGTTCCGGGCGCGTGTCCCCGTCCGGCGAGGACTCCATTCCAATGGCTCCAGCGAGGTGCCGGCCTTGCTCGTGGGGTTCCGGCTTCAGTCGAAATCGTGCCATCCCGAGGCGGCTCGAAGTTGTGTCATGGCTGGCGATCGCGCCTAATCCGCGATGTCGCTGGGACGCCGGATCGAGGTGGCGCAGCGGCACTTCGTCAAAGCACCCGGCTCGCGCCAGGGCGATAAAGCAACGGACGTGATTCGGCGCCCAATCCGGACGGAGGTCCGCGACAAACGGGCCGAACGGCGTATCGATCACCGCGCGGTATTGCACCGGATGGCCGCCCGGAGAAACAAATCGGACTTCGTTCCAGCGGCGCTCAAACTCGGCCCGGAACGACGGCGACGCCGGACGCCGTGAAATGGTGCCTGGCAAGTCCTCCTCTTCCTCGTCGGTCATGCGAACCGCGTCTGAAAAAGCGGCGAACGGAATGGTCGGAGCCGGTGACGTACGACGGACGATCGGCTCGTCGTCCGCGGCTTCATCCCATAGTGGTCGATCACAGCCAACCGCGAACGGCGCAGCGAGAACAGCCAGGATCCATCCCGAGCGAGTCATGGTCGGGATCCTTCCGAATGGAGGGCCAAGATTAGTCAGCAATTGGATTTCCGTCAATCGCTGATTTCCGGGGAGACGAGAGAAGATAAGATAGCCGGCACCGCGGCCGGAGCCCGCGGAGTGGGGGCCGGCCGGTGCTCGCGTTCTACTTCTCGGTCTTCGGCGGGTTTCTCTGCCTGATTCCGCTGGCGCTGTACTGCTTGACCGTGGCGGGGATCTATCGTCGGCCCACTCCGACCCTGATTTCGGGACCTGCGGAGTTCGCGGGCGGCCTGCTGGCCCTGTCCGGTTTTCTCATCATTGGCGGACCGGCGGTTCTTGCCGGCTGGCACGAAAGTTGGCGGCGGCTACTGGCTCGCGGGTCGTTCGCCGACGTCGCGGCACTCCTGAGTTCCCCTCGCTCGCCGTGGATCGCGCTCTGGATTGCGTACTTCGCGCTGGTTGTCGTTGGAGCGATTGTGCTCTTCCGGCGGCGCCGCCGCTGGCTGACGATTTGCAACGTCGAACCGGACGACGCCGTGGCCGCGCTCCTGACGGCCGCCGAGCAGTTGCGCGCGCCGGCCACTCGGGCCGGGTCGCGGGTCACTCTGGGAGGCGCCGCGCGGTCGGCCGTACTGATCGTGCGGCCTGCGCCGCTTTTGCGGTCCGTGACGCTGGCGTGGCAGCGCGATCCGGCCGACTTCCAGCCGATGTTCGAGGATGAATTGCGGCGAGTGTTGCGCGGCGTACGGGCGCCGGCAAGCCCGATCGCCGGCTGGCTGCTGACGATCGCCGGCGTCCTGTTTGTCGTGCAATTCGTCGCCTTGATCATGTTGGCTCTGATGCTCCATTACAGCCGGCCTTGACGGTGCGATCGGCGCGCTCGGTGTCGGCGGCACGACGTGCGCCGAAGTCGCGTTCGATTCAGCGGATTCCATCGGACCCGAGGCCGCCGGCTGCCGATTCTCGAATTGCATCGTCGGACGACAACGGCGTCGTTCGGGCCTGAAAGGTGCGTCGTCGAAAGGAGTCGCCGATGAAAGCGACCATGAAGTGTCTCCTCGCTGTGGCCGCCGCCGCGCTCTTCGCCAGCGCCGGAATGGCGCAGGATTCGATCGTTCCGGTGAAATTCGGGGGCCGGGCGGCTGCGGACTGCGGCTGCGGCGGCGACAGCGGCTGCGCCAGCGGCGCCTGCTCCGACCGCGGCTGCCGGGGAAATCGGCAACTGTTCGCGTCATCCACCGTCAAGTGCGGCAAGGCCGCCTGTGGCCACAAGTGCTGCCTGTTCGGTTGGCTGTGCTCGCCGCTGCCGTCGAACGCGCCGGCGTGCCATCGGCCGAACTATCCCCTGGGCTTCCCGAATTCTCCGTATGTTCGCAGTCCGCGTGATTACTTCATGGGCGGCCAGTGCGGGTGCAACGGCGCCGGAGCCGCTTACGGGTACGCGAACAGCTATGGCATCGGCTACCCGGCCGGATATTGAGATCGCTGTCACCACAGAGGCGCGGAGGCACAGAGACAAACCCGCCGGGCCGATGCCCGGTTTGTCTCTGTGCCTTCGCGCCGCTGTGATTCTGTTTGCTGCGGGGCGGTCTTGCGGGAGCGACCCGGCGGGGTTCGCCGCGGTTGCATCGCCTCAGCCGTTCTGCCGTTCGAGGTCTTGCAGGTAACGCAGCGCATCGTCGAGCGTGCCGACTTCGGCGCCGGGCACACGGCCGGCTTCATCGGCCTCCGCCAACAACAGCAGTTCATCGAAATCGGGCGACGCCTTCAGCCGCCGAACCTGTTTCGGCGGCAGGGTGCCGGCCCGATACTCGTGCGCTTGCATGTGGTGTTCGATCAAGAACCGGGTGCGGTCGGTAATCAGGCCGTCGAGCGCCTGCAGTCCGGCCGCGATATGGTCGCCGGGGTCGATCGCCTTGCCGACGTCGTGCAGTAGCGCCGCCAGAAGGAACTCTTCATCGAACGGCCGCATTTCTCGCGCGCGCTCGAACACTTGGAGCGAATGATACAGGGCGTCGCCCTCGGGATGATAATCGGATCGCTGCATGATCGATTCGAGCGGTTGGAGCAGAAACCGGAACAGCGGCCAGGGATCGGCCGGCGGCACGGAATCGCCGGAGTCATCGAGATCGACTTCCGGATACTCGCGCGCGAGAAACTCCTCGAGTTCCCGGATTGACGCGCGCTCCATCGCCTTTCCCGTAATCGAGCTGCGGAAGACGTAGTGAGCCTTGTTTTCCGGGTAGACCGTCAACTCCGCCGGAAAGCGATCGAGCACGTGCACGTGGGTGAAGGTCCGCTCCTCGCCGTGCTTCTGGACGACCTTGCGCTCAATCTCAAACGGCAGACCTTCGCCCTCGAGCACGGCCGCCACCGGTTCGACGCTGTCGCAGAAGACGTGAATGTCGATGTCGGAGCCTTTGCGGACGTGGCCGGTGAGCACGGAGCCGATCAGCCGCGGGCGGAAGGCGCGCAGGAGGCGCATGAGCCGCAGGGCCGCCAGCCGCATGTCCCGCAGGTGCTCGGTCCGCCGCTCGCCTTCGTGCAGGCGGGCGAACGTCTGAATCATGTCGCGGATTTCGGCGTTGGAGGGGAGGTCTTCGGGCTTGGCGTCGCGGCCGCTCAGGCGCTTGGCCGCCTTGCGCTTTGCCGTGAAGTACTCGGATTCGATGCGTTCGTACATCAACCGGGCCGCCTCGAAGGCGATCGCGGCCCGCAGCTTGGCGTCGGCCATGATGCGTTGCGCCGCAAATCAAGCCCATGGTTGCGGCGCGGGGCTTCGGAGCCGTCGTTCCCGCGTCCGCCGAGGCGCCTCGGCCGACGCGCGCTCAACTTGATCAATTCTCCGGCGCATAGAGGCGATAGTCAATCGTCGGAAAGACGTTGTGCCGGGACTCGATCTCCTTGAGCCACGGCTCGTCGATGTCTCCGGAACGGATCTGGGCGTCGAGCTTCAGGAAATTGTCCACATGGGTGACGGTGCGCTTGACGGCATACTCGACCATCGTGCCGGTCTTCATGATGAAGGCCCAATCGCTGGATTGTGCCAGCAACAACTCGCGAGCGGCCTGATTGAGGGCGCGCAGCCGCAGCCCGGTTGCCGACGGATTCTGCCGTGCGAGGTCCACCATGCGGTCGGCCAGTTCGTGCAGGTGCGGATAAATCCAATCGTTGGACTCTTCGAGCCAGACCTCGCAGTAACCCCGGGCGCCCCAGCTGGACAGTGAGGGTTGGCAGACCTGGAGCTTCGGACTCAGCGCCAGGTATTCGGGCACGGTGATCGTCTTGATCGTGGCCTGATCATAGCAGATCTTGCGGAACAGGAACTCCAGCCACAGCGGACCTTCGAACCACCAGTGCCCAAACAGTTCGGCGTCATAGGGCGCGACGACGAGCGGCGGCCGGTCGCCCATCACGCTCGCCAGCCATTCGACCTGCTTCTCGCGGTTGAACATGAAGTGTCCGGCGTGCTCGGCGGCGGTTCGCCGCGCGGCGTCCGGGTCGTACGGCTGCTTGTCCGCCAGATCGACGTCGCCGGTGATGCGCTGGTACTTAATGCCGAGATTCGATCGGATGCCGATCTCATGCAGGTGCGGCTTGAGATACTCGAAATCCAGGTCAAAGCCGACGTCGCGGTAAAACTCGCGGTAGTTCGGATGGCCGGGGTATCCTTCGATCGAGCTCCAGACTTGCCGCGAGGATTCGATGTCGCGGGCCAGGGCAGCGACACCGCTTGCGGGACACAGGATCGGCGCGTAGACGCCGAAGCGCGGGCGCGGATTGGCGAAGAGCACGCCGTGGGTGTCGGTGAAAAAATACTGGATGCCGCTGTCGCGCAAGAGTTCATCGACGCCTTCGCGATAGCCGCACTCGGCGAGCCAGATGCCGCGCGGCCGGCGGCCGAAGTGTCGCTCGAACTCGCGCGCCCCAAGTTCGATCTGCACTCGCGCCGCGTCCTGATTGGGCATGAGCGGCAAGAACCCATGCGTGGCGCAGCAGGTAATCAATTCCAGCCGGCCTGTCTCCAGAAACCGCCGGAATCCCGCCAGCAGGTTGTTGCCATACTGATTGACGAACACTTCCCGTGACCGCGTAAACAGCGCCATGTACATCTGGGCCAGCGGGAAGTAATCCGGCTGCCAGCGCGTCCGTTCGAGTTCCTTCGTGCACAGCGAGATCAGGTTGTCGAGGTGCCGGACGTAGCGATATTGCAGCAACGGATCGGCGAGCATGCCGGCAAGCGTCGGCGTCACCGACATCGTCAATCGCCAGTCAACGCCGTCGCGATCCAGCCGATCCATCATCTCCAAGAGCGGGATGTACGTTTCGGTGATCGCCTCGTAGAGCCAGTCTTCCTCGAGGAAATCTTCGTACTCGGGATGCCGGACGTAGGGCAGGTGGGCGTGCAAAACAAGGCACAGATAACCGGCGGGCATGCTTGACTCTCGCGGACTTCGGAACGCACTTGGAGATACAGGCGCGGCGAGCGGAATTCAAGCGACAGGCTCCACCTTTTCGCCGCGGAACCACACCGATTGCACCGCTCGGTCGGAATCAAAGAGTAGTTCATGAGGATCCGCCGCGTCGCGATCCGGCAGCGGGATGACGACAAAGTCGGCGGACTTCCCAGGATCCAAGCTGCCGGTTTCCTTGGCCCAGCCCAGCGCCTCGGCGCCGTTCAGGGTCGCCATCCGCAAGAGCGTCGGCCGATTGAGGTCCGGGTGGCGCGCGGCCAGAAACCGAGCCTCGGCCAAGACGCTCAGATCGGGATTGGACGCGAGGCTGTCCGTCCCGAGCGCGACTCGCACGCCGCGGGCCAGGAATTCTCGAAACGGGTGCGGCGGGTGCCCGAACGCCGCGTGAGTCCGTGGGCAGTAGGCGATGCTGGCTCGCGGCGTCATTGGAACGGGGCGCAGATTGTTGCAATGCACGTAGATCACCGATTGCGCCATCTGCGTCAGATCGACGATCTGTTCGGGGCTGCGCGCCAGGCCGGTCGGCTCCCAAGCGCCGAGCCGATTCAGAAACGGCACGAATGGACCGGTATGCATCTCGAGCAGTTCACGCTCGGCGGCGGATTCCGCCAGGTGAATCGCCAGGGGAAAGGTGCGATGGGTCCCGAGTTCGACCGTGCAATGGCTGATCGACTCGAGGGTGTGAACATTGAAGCTGTAGGGAGCGTGTGGGCTGAGGCCGACGCGGACCAAATCCGGCGTCGCGGCGGACGTCAGCCACGGCATTGCGTCGCGGATGGCCTGGCGGGATCGCGGCAGCGCCAATCCGATCAACTCGCGGAACACCGTCGCCCGCATGGCGGCGGCGGAGCAGATCGCCGCCGACTCGCCGTGCGCGCTGATATCGCCGATCAACGTCGTGCCGTACTGCCGGCTCTCCGCCAGGCCCAGCCGGATGTCGTTCGCGATGTCCGGTGCATCGCGCGTGGAACGAAATTCGATCACGCGCTGCAGCCAGTCGGTGAAGTCCGGGCCGGGCGGAGTGCGGCCGCGGGCGCCGGACAGATCGAGGTGCGTATGGACGTTGACGAGACCCGGGACGATGGCACAGTGGCCGAAATCAATGTCGGGGGTGACGGCGTTCCGATCGCGCACGGATTCGACGCGGCCGGCGACGACCGACAGGACGCCGTGCTCCACGGGCGGCCCGGAGACAGGAAATATCCACCGGGCCGTCGCGCGAAAGTCGCCCATGTGATGAACCCTGGAGCCCGCGCCGTCGTCTCAAGGTTATCAGGTCCGTGCGGGTAACGGCAACCGGCCGGTTTCCAAGTCCGGAGATCCTGGTTCAAATCCAGGCGGACCTGCTGAAGGAGCGCGCGACTCGCCGTATTGCCCGCCGCGCTTGAGGTCGCACAATGAGGCTTCGGGGGTGCAGCATGAACTTGCTGCGCTGGCTAACCCAACATGAAGCGGACACCGACGAGCGGACGCACGCGGATCTGGAGCCGTTGCGTCTCGCCGGACGCCGGGGAGAAGCTTTGCCGCTTGTCTGGTATGAAATTGAGCGAATGCCCGGCTGGCGCGTTGTGTCGCGCGATCTCAAGGCGTACACCTTGCACGCGATTCGGACGCGGGCATTGGCTCAAGTCGATGACGTGACGCTCCGGCTTGTATCAATTCAGGGTGAAACCTGGCTGCACGTCCGCAGTGCCAGCCGAGGACGCGGCGGTGATTTCGGCCGCAATCGGCGCAACATCCTCGAATTGTTCTCCCGGCTGCGGCAAGCCGGGATTGCCGCGAAGGAATCGATCCCGTCATGAATGTTCTTGTTATCGGCCGCGGCGGGCGAGAGCACGCCCTCGCGTGGAAGTTGGCTCAGTCGCCGCGAGCCGGCACGCTTTTTTGTGCTCCCGGCAACGCCGGGACGGCGCGGGTTGGCGTCAACGTCCCGATCGAGCCGAACGAGTTTGCCAAGCTCATTGCGTTCGCGCGCAAAAACGCCGTCGGCTTGACCGTGGTGGGTCCGGAAGACCCGCTGGCCGGCGGCATCGTCGATGCGTTCCAAGCCTCCGGCCTGCGGATATTTGGGCCGAGCCGATCCGCCGCGCGCATCGAAAGCAGCAAGGTTTTCGCGAAGCAACTCATGAGGCACGCCGACGTGCCCACGGCTGAGTTCCGCGTCTTCGATTACCCGGCCGCCGCGCGAGCCTACGTCGAAACGCGGGAATATCCCGTCGTCGTCAAGGCCGATGGGCTCGCTGCCGGGAAGGGCGTTCTCGTCTGCCGCAATTCCGAGGATGCGATTCGCGCCATCGACCGGATCATGGTGCGGGAGGAATTCGGCGGCGCCGCGGGCCGCAACGTCGTCGTGGAAAAGCGCCTCGAGGGACCAGAAGTCAGTCTCTTCGCTCTCGTCGCCGGCCGGACGATTCTGCCGCTGCCGCCGTCGCAGGATCACAAACCGGCGTTCGACGGCGATCAGGGGCCGAACACCGGCGGCATGGGCGCTTACTGCCCCGCGCCGATCGCGACGCCGGAACTCCTCGCCCAAGTCGAGCAATCCATCCTCGTGCCGACCGTCCACGCCATGAAGCGGAAGCGGACGCCGTTTCGCGGACTGCTGTACGCGGGCTTGATGTTGACGGATCAGGGGCCGCGCGTCCTCGAATTCAACTGCCGCTTCGGCGACCCCGAGACGCAGCCGCTCATGATGCGCTGGCGCGGCGACCTGCTCGACGTGCTCGAAGCGGTCGTGGACGATCGGCTTGACGAGATTGCCGAGGCGGGCCTGGAGTGGGATCCGCGTCCCGCAGTCTGCGTGATCCTGGCCAGCGCCGGCTATCCCGGCGCCTATGCCAAGGGGAAAACGATCTCAGGCCTGGACGAAGCGGCTCGCATCCCGGATGTCCAGGTCTTTCACTCCGGCACGCGCATCGAAGGCAATCGCATCGTCACGGACGGCGGGCGCGTTCTCGGCGTGACGGCCCTGGGCGAGACGATCGCGGATGCGCGCCGGCGGGCTTACCAGGCCGTCGAGTGCATTTCCTTCCCCGGGATGCATTATCGCCGCGACATCGCGGCTCGGGCGGAACTGTCGGTCACGCCGCCCGCGCCGGCGGCTCCGCCGACGTGATTCCCGCCGGCCGCGCTCGCGATCCCAGTAGCTGATCCACCAGCAGGCGATACACGCGGATCTCCAGCGCTCCGAAAGCCAAGCCGATCAATATTGCCAGCGCGCCGACCCAGTAGATGAAGCCGTCTTTCAATGGCCGCGAATTCAGCAGCAACAGATAGTAGGCCACCACGATCACCGTCGTATGCATCAGATACAAGCCGTAGCTCCAGTCGCCGAAGCGAACCAGCAGGGCATCGTGGTTCGCCTGCGGAGAGAGCACGGCGAACCAGACGATGGCGGCGAACGCCGCCGACTCTGCCAGGTACGTGGGGGCGATGCCAAACAGAGTGGTATGCGACAGGAGAAGGCCGGCGGCCGCCAGCGGCAACAGGAACGGACGCAATTGCTGTCCGCGATCCTTGCAGAGGTACAGCATCACCCCGAGCAGCATGGGGATGTTGTGCGCGGACATCCCGATGCGATGCAATCCTGGAAACGGCTCGATGGCGCGCTCCGGAGAGAGGCAGAGGCGCGTCACACAGACGATGAGCCAGACGGAGCCGGCGATGACGACGAGTCGCCGGCCGCCCAGGTATGCCAACGCCGCCAACGTGGTGTAGTAGAACACTTCAAATACCAGCGTCCATTCCACGCCGAGAACGAACGTCTCCGGACGCGAGCCTGGCCAGAGTGTCAGCCCGTAGAAGAATTGGCGGTCAATCGGCGGGACGATGCCGCCGACGGCCGCGCGCGCCGCGATCGCCAGGAGCACCGCGAGCCAGTACGCCGGGTAAATGCGCAGCCATCGCGCCGCCAGGAATCGCCCCGGCGATGACGACCGCAGACTGTGCATGATGACAAACCCGGACAGACAGAAGAATAAACCGACGCCTTTGCCGAGCGCCGATTCGTCGAGCGCGTCCAGCGGCGCGGGCCGATGGCTGAAGCACAGTTCCGAAAACGATCCGAGGTGCATCACCACGATCGCAGCAGCGGCGATGATCCGCAACACCTGAAGGTTGTTGAACCGCGCCACTACCCGACCTCACCCGATTTCACCCATTGACCGAGTGTGCCGGGATAGCACAAGTCGCGGCGGCATGCAATTGCGATCCAGGTGAAGAAATTCGGAGAGATCGCGGATCAAACCGCGACGGCTCGACAGAAAGCTGACCTGTTTCGTTGGTTAAAAACTCGGTGTGCCACCGTGAATTTCTGCTGGAGCATTGGAGCTGGCAACGCCCGTGGTCTCAACGCTGTCTCGGGCGCAATTGCTCGGCGACGACGCGAATAGCCTCTGGGTAGGCGTCGCACTCGGCGGCGAAGACTCGGGCAGCCAGGGATTCCGGTGTGTCGTCCGAGTGGACGGGAACGCGCCGCTGAAGCACGATCGGCCCGTGATCGTATTCGTCGTCCACCAGGTGCACGGTGCAACCGCTCTCGGCAACGCCGGCTCGCAGCACGGCTTCGTGAACGTGATGGCCGTACATCCCCTTGCCGCCGAATGCGGGAAGCAGCGCGGGATGAATGTTGAGTACCCGCCCAGCGAAATCGGGCGGAATGCGCAACAATTGCAGAAATCCGCCGAGGCAGACGAGTTCGGCACCGCTCGTTCGGCATTCCGCGAATATTGCCGCGCTGAAGGATTCCACCGAGTCGAATTGTTTGCGCTCGACGACCGCTGTTGACAGGCCGGCCGCAGTGGCCCGAGTCAGCCCAAACGCCGACGCTTTGCTGGATACAACGCGGACGATCCGGGCCTGGAGCCGTCCGTCGGCGATACGGTCGATCAGGTTCTGCAGCGTCGTTCCGCTGCCGCTGATCAGGACGGCCAAGGTCACGGGATTCGACATTCTGCGGCCTGCTGCGGTGGATCCGGCGCGGCTGATTGTATGGACTCGGGCTGGACTGGACGGTCCGGGAATCACCGACTATAGGTCCGCGACTCGAATTGCCCAATCGCGCGTGCCGTTCGTCCGAAACCATCCGGCGGCGCACCGTGCGCCCGGCGACGGGGGACCGCCGTGCTATTCTGTTCGCAACAGTTTGTTGCCTTCTTTGCCGTCGTGTTCGCGGCGTACTGGATTTTGCCGTGGCCGCGAGCACGCGTCTGGCTCTTGCTGGTCGCGAGCTACGTTTTTTACGCCAGTTGGAATTCGGGCCTGGCCATTCTGATCTGCTTCACAACCGTTGTCGATTACTGGCTGGCCCGGGGAATCGACGCCGCGAGTTCGCCGCGCCTCCGGAAAGCGTTGCTGGCCGTCAGCGTTGTCGGCAACTTGGGGCTGCTGGCTTACTTCAAATACGCGAACTTCTTTCTCCGTTCACTGGAATCGGCTCTTCATGCCGCCGGGGCGCAGGCCGCGCTGCCCGTCCTGAGCGTCATCCTGCCGATCGGCATATCGTTCTACACCTTCGAGGCGATCAACTACACCGTGGACGTCTATCGTCGGCGGATTCCGGCCGAGCGCAGTTTGCCGGACTTCCTGCTGTTCATCCTGTTCTTCCCGCACATGATCGCCGGTCCGATCGTCCGCGCGGCGGACTTCCTGCCGCAGATTCGCCGGCCGAAGCGATGGTCGTGGCTCCGAGCCAACCTCGGCGTGCAGCTTTTGATTCTCGGCGTGTTCAAGAAACTGGCGATAGCCGACCGCATGGCCATCTTCGCGGATCCAGTCTTCGCCGACCCGACGCAGTTTCGAACAACCGCATTGTGGATGGCGACGTTCGCGTACGCTCTGCAAGTCTACTGCGATTTCTCCGGATACAGCGACATCGCGCTGGGCACGGCACACTTGCTGGGGTACAAGCTCGCGCAGAATTTCAACGCGCCGTTTGCGGCGCGAAACATCGCGGATTTCTGGCGCCGCTGGCACATGTCGCTCGGCTCGTGGTTCCGCGATTATCTTTTCGTCCCCCTGGGCGGCAGCCGCGGCTCGGAATGGACGACGGCGCGGAACTATCTGATCGTCTTCACGCTGTGCGGCCTGTGGCACGGCGCGAACTGGCCCATGGTCGCCTGGGGAGCCTTGCACGGACTGATGCTGATCGTGCACCGGCATTTTCACCGGTTCTGCGAGCGTCGGCCGCGTCTGGCGGCGCTCTGGGGAACGCCGTGGGGCACGGCCAGCGCCGTGGCTCTGACGATCGCGTTCTTCTGTGCCAGCCTCGTGGTCTTTCGCAATCAGAGCTTAGGTGCCGCGGGGCAGATGTTCGTCGGAATGGCCTTCGGCGCCGCCGGCCGCGGACCGCCCATCAACGGGACAGTGCTGGCGTTTGCGATCGGCGTCGTGGCCATTGGGCACGTCGCGTCCGTGCGAGCGCGGTGGCCGCGTTGGGTTGCCGCGTGGCCATCGCCGATCCGCGGCCTCGCACTGGCCGCGACCATGTCCGTGGCGCTGCTGCTGGCGCCGGCGGCGGGTCAGGCGTTCATCTACTTCCACTTTTGAGCGGATCCCGTCATGGCGCGATCAATGGCGCGAAGCACGGCACGGCGCGACTTGGCGTGGATCGCCGCCGGCTTTCTCGCGCTGCAACTGGGCCTCGCGCTGGCCATCGACCAGTTCTGGCCGCAGTTCCGCGACCCGGCCTATCACCACAAGCTCACCCGACTTCGGTCGCTCCTCGCGAATTCGGATGTCCCGCCGCGATCCATCGTCTTCCTGGGAAGCTCGCGCACGGGGTTCGGTCTTCAGGCGGGCCGACTTTCGCAGCATCTCAATGGATCGCTCGGCGAACGCGCCGTGTTTTTCAATTTCGGCATGCCCGGCGCCGGTCCGGTGGTGGAATTCCTCTCGCTGCGTCGGCTCCTGGCTGACGGCGTGCGTCCGGCGGCCGTTTGGATTGAGATCGTGCCAATGTTCTTGGCCGGGCAGGCGACGGCGCCGTCCGAACTCGATCGGTTCCCCAGTCCACGATTTCGCCGCGATGAGCTCGATCTGCTGACTCGCTACGGCGGCGCGTCGCAGCGGCAGCGCGATTGGTGGCTCGCTTGGCCGGCGGCGTGGCATGCGCACCGATTCGAGATTCTCAGCGAATTGATGCCGTCGTGGGTTCCGCTAGCGCTCCGGCAGAACTGGACCGCTGGCAACGACTCGTGGGGCTGGGGCACGATCGTCGAACTGCAACGAACAAGTGAGTCACAGCGCCGAGCGATCGAGAGCGAACGGGCGGCGTACTTCGGCTATTTTCTCGACTTCCAGTTCAGCGAGCCGGCATGCGCCGCGATGCGGGATGCGTTGACATTGTGCCGCGATGAGCGGGTCCCGGCCGTGCTGTACTTCATGCCCGAGTCGGCGGAGTTCCGCTCGTGGTATCCGCCGGGGATGCTGGCGGCCATCGACCAGTTTGCGGCCGACTTGAGCGCCCAGTTTGCCGTGCCAATCGTCGATGCGCGCGGCTGGATCGCGGACGACCAATTCTCCGACGGGCATCATCTGCTGCCGAGCGGCGCGGCCGCGTTCACCGATCGATTGGCCAGCGACCCCGTGTTCCGAGCGGCGGCCGGATTTGGCGCGCCGTCTACCTTCACGGCCCAACGACCGTAACATTCCGATACAGCCATTCCCTTCGGTTCGAGGCAGAGCGCGGTATGCCGTTCGAGAAAGTCGAAACGTCGGTGGATTTCCCAGCCCAGGAGCGGGCTATTCTTCAGTTCTGGGACTCGCAGCGCATCTTCGACCGGCTGCGCGAGAAGAACCGCGGCAAGCCGCGCTGGTCATTTCTCGATGGCCCAATCACCGCCAACAATCCGATGGGCGTCCACCACGCTTGGGGACGCACGTACAAGGATGTCTACAACCGCTACTTCGCCATGACCGGCCACGAGCTGCGGTATCAGAACGGTTTTGATTGCCAGGGTCTCTGGGTCGAAGTCGAGGTCGAGAAGGAACTCGGGCTCAGCAGCAAGCGGGACATCGAGAACCTCGTCCCCGGCGATCGCTTTGCGTCGATCGACCGGTTTGTGCGGCTCTGCAAGGAGCGGGTCGATAAGTATGCGCGGATCCAGACCGAGCAGTCGATCCGCCTCGGCTACTGGATGGATTGGGACCGAACCGACGCCGACTGGGCCAAGCCGCCGGATGAGCGGAAGTCTTATTTCACGATGTCGGAGGAAAACAACTACACGATCTGGGCGTTCCTGCGGAAATGCCACGACCGCGGATTGATCTACCGGGGCTACGATGCGATGCCGTGGTGCCCGCGCTGCGGCGTCGGCATCAGCCAGATGGAGATGAACGAGGGCTACCGCGTCGTCGCTCACAAAGCCGTCTTCGTCCGCTTTCCGCTTCGCGATCGGCCCGGCGAAAATCTGCTTGTCTGGACCACGACGCCCTGGACGCTCACGTCGAACGTCGGCGCCGCGGTCAATCCGGAACTGACGTACCTCCAGGTGAAACAGGGCGATCAGATTTACTACGTCGGAAAAGGCGCGTTCACAGCTCGACGCAAGGAGGATGAATTCAAGGACAAGTCGCAATGGGTCGCCGGAGTGCCGAAACTCAAGTCGCTGGAACAACTCTTCAAGGAGAAGAAGGGCGGCTTCGAAATCGTCGGCGATGTGAAAGGTGCCGAAATGGTCGGTTGGCGCTACGACGGCCCATTCGATGAACTGCCGGCGCAACACCACGCCCACGGCTATCCCGAGGAGCTCGGCGCCGTCGTGAAAGCGCAGGGCTGGTCGCCAGCCGTCAGCGCGCGCGACGCTCATCGCGTCGTCGCCTGGAACGAAGTGAGCGAAGCCGAGGGCACCGGCATCGTCCACATCGCGCCGGGTTGCGGCAAGGAGGACTTCGCGCTCGGGAAGGAAACGGGCTTGCCGCCGGTCGCGCCCCTGGATGAATCCGGCGTCTATCTGAGCGGATTCGGCGAACTGACAGGAAAAGCCGCGGTTGATGCTGAAACGGCCGAGTGGATCATCTTCAATCTGCAACAGAAATCTATCCTGTTCGCCACGGAGCAGTATCCGCACCGCTACCCGCACTGCTGGCGATGCAAGACCGAGTTGCTTTATCGCTTGATCGACGAATGGTTCATCTCGATGACCTGGCGCGATGAAATCGCCGAGTGCGTGCGCCAGGCGCAATGGATACCGCCGGAAGGCGAGAAGCAGGAGCTCGACTGGCTGCGCAACATGGGCGACTGGATGATCTCGAAGAAGCGATTCTGGGGCCTCGCGCTGCCGATCTGGGTGGACGAAATCACGGGCGACTTCGAGGTGATCGGCTCCCGCGAAGAACTGCGAGCCCGAGCGGTGGAGGGCTGGCCGGAATTCGAGGGTCATTCGCCCCATCGGCCGTGGATCGACAAGATCAAGATTCGCAATCCGAAGACCGGCAACTTGATGTCGCGCATCCCCGACGTCGGCAACCCCTGGCTCGATGCCGGGATCGTGCCCTATTCCACCATGCGCTATCGCACGGATCGGGCCTACTGGGAGAAATGGTTCCCGGCGGATTTCGTCGTCGAGAGTTTTCCGGGCCAGTTTCGCAACTGGTTTTACGCGCTCCTGGCGATGAGCACGATGATGGAGAACCGCCCGCCGTTCAGGACGCTCCTGGGCCACGCGCTGGTCCGCGACGAGCACGGCGAGGAGATGCACAAGTCGCGCGGCAACGCGATCGAGTTCAACGTCGCGGCCGACAAGATGGGCGCCGACGTCATGCGCTGGCTCTATTGCCGGGCCAATCCGTTCGCCAACATCAATTTCGGTTATCACCCAGCCGATGAAGTCCGCAACAAGTTTGTGCTCAAACTTTGGAATACCTATGCGTTTTTCTGTAACTACGCCCGGCTCGACGGATTCGACCCGGCGGCACCCGCTCCGCCGGTGAACGAGCGCCCGGACATCGATCGCTGGATTCTCTCCGACCTCCAGTTGCTCATTCGCAAGGCCCGAGCCAGTTACGAGGCGTTCGACGTCATGGCCTTCTGCCTGGAGTGCGAGTCCTTCGTCGATGACCGGCTGAGCAACTGGTACGTGCGACGGAATCGTCGGCGATTCTGGAAGAGCGAGCAGGGCAGCGACAAATTGGCCGCCTACCAGACGCTGTACACGGTGCTGACGACGCTGGCGAAGCTGATTGCGCCGGTGACGCCATTTCTCGCCGAGGCCATGTGGCAGAACCTCAAGGTGAGCGGGCGCGGATCGGGGATCGGTGAAGACAGCGTGCATCTTTGTGATTTCCCGCAGGTCGAGGCCGCATTGATCGACGAGTCGTTGTCTGCCGACATGGAGGCGCTGTTGCGGCTGGTGAAGCTCGGCTCGGCGGCGCGGAACAGCGTGAAGATCAAGGTTCGTCAGCCGCTGGCCGAACTCCGAGTTCAACCTGGGAACGACATCGAACGCCGGGCCCTGGCGCGATTCGCCGATCAGATTCGGGATGAACTCAACGTGAAATGCGTGACGGGTCATGACTCCTCGGCCGGGCCATTGCTCACGCCGTCAGTCAAAGCGAATCTCAAGTCGCTGGGTCCGAAATTCGGAGCGCGCCTTCAGGAAGTCCGAGCCGCGATTGAAAAGACTTCGCCGCTGGAGCTACAGCGGCGCGCGGCGGCAGGAGGGGCCGTTGAAATCGCAACTCCCGGCGGCGTTGCGGTCATCGAGCCGAGTGATTTCACGATCAGTCACGTTGCGGCCGAGGGTTGGGCCGGCGTCGCCGACCGCGACACCCAGGTCGCGCTCGACACGCGCATCACTCCCGGGTTGGAACTGGAAGGTCTTTCCCGCGAGATCATCCGACACGTTCAAGAAGCGCGCAAAGCCGCCCAGCTGGAAATGGAGGACCGTATCGTACTTGGACTGACCACGACTTCCGATCGGCTTCTCCGAGCGATCGCGGCGCATCGCGACCTCATCGCCGCGGAAACTCTCACCGTCGCCTGGATGGATAGCGCGCATTCCGACGGATTCTCGACGTCAGTCAAGATCGACGGCGAGGGGGTGAATATCAATGTCCGACGAACATGACCGGTGAAATGAAGTTTGTCCCGCAACTGAGAGCAAAGGCAGACCGTAAGCTTACTGACCAAATCTTGGCCAACGGCCTCAGTAAGGACTCTCAATTTATGAAGTTTTGGACATTCTGCCGGCGCTAAAGCGATTTGTATGCCAGACTGTAGTAAACTGGCTCGCTACTTGGAATCTGCGCAATTAATGAGAGGCGATGATGTAATTCGGCAGCGAGTCCGTTTGGCCAGGCAAAGTTTGAAAACTGGGTCCATCCCCCTGGATTCAGTTGCGCCTGTTTCAGTTTCGCCGGGCGGCTGGCGGCGAGTTGGGATGGTGTAGGATGACGGCGACCATCGAGTACGTGATCGATCCGCGCGGTCGAACACTCCGGATCGACTTGGTGACGTTTCCGTTCATCATCGGCCGCGACGCCACCGCACATTTCATCGTCCCCAATGGCGCAGTGTCGAAACACCATGCCGCGATCGACTATGTCGACGGCCGCTTCCGAATCCGCGACCTGGGAAGTTGCAACGGAACCTACGTCAACGGCGAGCAGGTTCAGGAGCAGATCCTCGACGACGGCGACATCATTCACCTGTGCGACTCGGAGTTTCGTTTCAGTTCCGGCCAGCCAACGCCGGAAGCAGGCGAGACTCCCGTCTTGACAACGGACTCCCGGCCAGTCGCGACGCGGTCTCGGCCGTCCAGCGTGTTGCGGACCCGATCACTGGTGTTCGACCTGATCCACAATCAGCGTCTGCGCGTTGAGTTTCAGCCGATTGTCGATCTCGCGTCGGGCGCCTGGGTGGGGTTCGAGGCGTTGGGGCGCGGGCCGGGGCGCGGCGTGACGGAGCGCCCGGCCGATCTCTTTCGCCTCGCGGAATCGTGCGACCTGGCGGCGGAATTGTCGCGCGCGTTTCTACGCGTCGCTCTGCGCGATGCTGCCACTCTTCCAGCCGGATTGAGCCTCTTCTGCAATCTTCATCCCGATGAAATCGGTCCGGAATTGCCGATGAACCTCGAAAAGCTTGTTCCGCTGGCGGCCGTGGACGGCCGGACCATTGTGGTCGAGGTTCCGGAGTCCGCGAAGGCGGATGCTCCACTCTTGCGCGATCTTAGCGTCCATCTTCACCGGCGGCGGATGCGAATGGCGTTCGATGACTTCGGACGGGGACAATCCCGCTTGGCCTCGCTCCCGGAGGCTCCGCCGGACTACATCAAGATCGATCGGCAACTGGTGCACGACATCGACAAGAACCCTCGGCGCCGCGACGTCGTCCGCGCGATCGTCAACGCCGCGCATGACCTGGAAGTCACCGTCATTGCCGAAGGGTTGGAACGTCACGAGGAACTGGACGTTTGCCGGGATCTTGGCTGCCAATGGGGCCAAGGCTTCCTGCTCGGATATCCCGAGTCGATCGAGTCGCCGCAGGACCACTCATCGGTCAGTGGTTAGCCCGCGTTTCGGTATCCCGCTCTTACGTCATTCCTCGGTCATTCGTGGAGTCCGACTTTTCGTACTGCGTGCCCGAGGCGCGCAGACTTGGAAACGAAACGCTCTGTGCGCTTCCGAGTCGATCGGTTATACATTTCAAACTCTCAGTTGCCCAGGATTTGACCGGCGATGAATACGGTCATCGGATCGATGCCCGACATGTCGCCTGGCAGGATGAGTCCTCCCAGCGAGTCCCATCGCAGCCGCCGTGCGTCGCTGTGAAAACCGGCGACGGTCGGCGAAAGCCTTTGGCGGAGTGCCGAGGCGCTGGGCAAGGCGCCGACGTCGAACCCCGGCCCCGCTGAGAATGCCCGCATTGTTTCGAGGATCAGCGGGGCGAACGACAACACTTGCTGTGCCGCGGGGCGGAGGTCGCCGTAGGACCAGGCCGAACTTGCCGACAGGCGAGCGAATCGCTCCCGGGTCACTGCCTCCGGAGCCCAGGCTTCGGTCGTTCCGCCGGCGCGCTGAATAAAGCTCTGAAGCGGCTGCGGATACAAGCTCATCACCAGCCAACCGTGCGTCACCGCAAACGAAGGCAGAAAGACGAACCCCGGTCGATTTTGCACGTGGACCTCGTGAATGACGGTACCGAGGTACTCGCGTTGTTTCGGCCGGATGTTCGCCGCGATCGAAATCGCGTCGACGATCTGCGCCATTGCCGACTCGACCTTGGCGGCGTCCTTGACGCGAATGGCTGCGACCTGCCCCAGCCCGAACGCGCCCTCGGCCGGCGATTGATAAAAAACGACCACGTCGCCCAGATGGGCGAGCAAGTCTGAACTGAGGTTGATCCCGGTGAACTTATCGATTGCGGCGGCGAGCGGATCCTCATCGGACTTCGGATCGCGTAGTTGCATCGACACGGCATCAGCGAGTTGATGAACGCGGCCGAGATCGATGCGGTGCGCAGACCACCGGCTGACGTCGGCGGGCAGCGGCGGCAACTGATCCCAGCGCAGCGGCGGGCCGCCCAGCAGTCCGAGCACCCCGCGGCGGTTCTCCGCGGTATCGATTTCAATGACCTCGCGCCGCGTCGAGCCGTCGAATCCCCGGTAGATCACGACCGATTCGAGTCCATCGATCCCGAGCGCGTCGACCGCCTTGGTCATGCCCTTGTTGGCGACGGCCGCGACTGCCAGGGCCTGCCGGGCGGGCTTCAACAGTGCGCGGAGATCCGCGAACCCGCGGACATCGGTCGTGAATTCCCGGAATTCCGACACGCGCTGGAACAGCGGGTGCGCATCGAGCCGGCGCTGGGAGGCTGTGGCGCGGGCGACGGCTTGATCGGGGCCATCCGGCGTGACGCTCAAGACGATGTGCCCGGATTCGGCCCAGACGATGACGTTCATCGCACCGGCGGATCGCGCCATCACATTGCGCCCGCCCACTGAAACCTCCCTTGGAACCATCGGGTCGCCGCCATCCAGTTGGAGTCGGAGCGCGCTACGGACGACGTCCACGCGAGCGCCGGCGTTCGGCACGATGACCGTGGCGTGAACGCGAGGTTGAAGCGAATGCACGGCTGACGATTTGCCGAGCGCCTGCCCGACAGCCGCAGCGGCCAGCAGCGAGAATCCCGGCAGCGGTTCGACCTCAAAGCCGACAATCAGACCGTGATCGGCGAGGACGCTGATCAGCGGCCGCGCCGCCGTCACGTCGGCCTGCGCCGTCGCCAACCGGTCCGGTTTCTCGCCGTTCAGCAGTCGTGCATCGACGAACTCGCGCTGCAACGCCCGGGGAAATTCATCCAGGGCAATTTTCAGCAGCGGCGCCAGGTCGCTTTCCAGCAAGCGCCCGAGATCGACCTGCCGGTAGCGATCGCGGTGCGCCGGGACGCCGTCCCAGCGCAGGTAGAGCTGCGTGGTGGCCGGCAGCAACCGTTCCGGGGGAGGGTTTTCAGCGCGGGCCGGACCTGCCGCGGCCAAGGCGACGCTCAGGATCACACAAGCGCGCATCACGTCGGCCTGCCTTTCTTGAGCAGCGGCAGATGCTCGAATGATCCGTTCAGCACGGTTCGACTGTCGACGCCGAGCCATTGATCGAGCAGCGTGGAGTACACGCGGCGGAAATCGATCGGGGCGCGGAGGTCGCCGCTGTCCAGATCGTCGAGCTTTGGATGCTCGCCGACCGGGCCGCCGTTCACGGCCGGACCCGCGACAAACAGGCACGACCCGGCGCCGTGATCGGTGCCGCGGCTGCCGTTCTCCTTGACGCGCCGGCCGAACTCCGAGAACGTCATCAGCACGACGCGATCGGCGTTGCCGCCGGATTTCAGTTGCTCGAACAAGTGGCCGACGGCTCGGCCAACTTCGGTGAGCAGCATCCGGTGATCGGCCGCCTGCCGCGCGTGCGTATCGAACCCGTCGATGGCCGCATAATAGATGCGCGTGCCAAATCCGTTGTTGATGAGCCGCGCGATCAAGTCCATTTTCCCGTACAAGCCGAGGACACCGCCGTCCGCGCCCGGATTCTTGGCGTGGGCGCCGTCCAGAACTTCGCGGAGCTTGTCAAACGTCGTCAACGTTTCCACTTGCCGGCGGCGAACGAACGCCAGCAAGTCGTCGCCCGGATCGTTTGCACTCGGTTGCGCGAGAGATTCGAGCAGCTTTCGCCGCGCGTCCCGACGATCGCCGGCTCCGAGTTCCAATTGGAACGGCGCATGCGGATTCAAGCTGACGACCGAGCCGGCCGTGCCGCTCAATGCCAACGGCAGATTTTCCGCGCCGACTTGCAGCGCCGGAATCTGCCCACCGGAAATTCGCAGTGCCGACAAGCCGCGTCCCAGCCAGCCGGACTGAACGCCGCGGGTCGGGTCGGCGCTCTGCCAGATGTCCATCGATTCGAAATGCGACCGGTCCGGGTTCGGATAGCCGACGCCGAGCACCGTCGCCAGGTGCCCTGCGTCCTGCAACGGCCGCAGCGCGGACAGGGCCATGTTGATCCCAAGCCGATCGCTGATGGGAAAAGTATCGCCCTTTCGCAGCGCCAGCGTCGGGCGGGCCTTGCGATACAGGTCGTCGCCGTGCGGGGCGACGGTGTTCAAACCGTCGTTGCCGCCGGCCATTTCGAGGACGACCAGGATGGTATCCTTGCTGGAGTCCGCCGCTCGCGCCGACGCCGCCAAAAACGTCGGCACGGTCGGAGCACACGCAAGCAGCGTGGACGTCTGCAAGGATCGCGCGAGGAATTGCCTGCGGTTCAGCATGGCCACATCCTTTCCGCCGGGCGACGGACATTGCTCTCCGTGTCAAGCCAAAGCGAACTCGGGCAGCGACATCACGGCATGGGCGACTTCCGCGATTCGCTGTTCCCGCTGGGCGCCTTGCGGGTTGCCGGCCGCGGCAAAATCGATCAGCCGCTGTCGCTCCGCCGGCAGGACGTCCGCTTGCAGCAATGCGTCAGTGACGAGATCGACCAGCGCCGCGGGCGACGCAAGGTTTTGCTCCGCGATCCAGGCGATAAACGGGGCGGCTTGTCCCATGACCGGGTGCGGGGCCGGAGCGGCCAGAGCCACATCGGCCGCCGGCGGATCCGTCGGCGCGGGCGTCCCGGCCGGCGGCGCTGGCGCGGCCAGCGTTTCGCCGATCATCGCCTGGGCAAAGTTCTGCCGCGCCAGCATCGTCGCGGAGTTCAGCCAGGCTTTCCCTCCTGGCCAGCCTTTCACGTTCGGCGGCGCAAAGAGCGCCTGACCCATCTGCTCCAGCGGGCGAATCAACTCACGCGGCTGAGTGGCCGGCCGGACGATTCGCACGATGCCGAGCACGTGTTCCACCGGCGACTTGATCCTCTGCCGATAGGCGTGCTCCGAGAAGAAGTGCTGCGAGCGCAGGACCATGGCGACCGTGCGGCCGATGTCGAAATCGCTGGTCCGGAGGGACTCCGCCAGCGGTTCGAGCAGCGCGTCGGGTGGTTCCGTCGATTCGCTGATGAATGCGCGATACAACTTGCGGGCGAGAAACAAGCCAGCCGCTGGCTGGCTCAGAACGATTCGTTGTACTTCGTCCCCGGTCCACGGACCGGCCTGTCCAAGTACCGTCTTCCGACCGCCGTCGTGGAATCGCGGAGCGAAGCGGAACCGATCGCCGTCTGTGTGCCAGCCGGTGAACGCCCGAGCGGCTTCGCGCACGTCCGACTCGGTATACCGTCCGATGCCCAGCGTGAATAGCTCCATCAGTTCGCGGGCATAGTTCTCGTTCGGCTGCCCGCGCACGTTGCGATTGGAGTCGAGCCAGATCAGCATTGCCGGATCGCGGCTGACGTCGGCCAGCATGGCGCGGAATGAACCGAGCGCGTGTTTCCGAAGAGTCTGATTCTGCCCCCACATCGCAGTTGTCGCGCGCACCTTGGCGATGCTGGTGGCGAAGTGGTTGTGCCAGAAGAGCGTCAGCTTTTCGCGGAGCGGATGCCCGCTATGGAGCATCACGTAGAGCCACCAGCCGCGCAGATCGTTTTCATCGCCGCCGGCGGCGATCGACGCGCCGCTCGATGCGATGACTGGCTCGAACGCCGCCGCGGCGGGATCGCCCTTCAACAAACGATTGAGAGTCGCGTCCAGCCCGTCTTTGACGGCCTGGCGCAGTTCGTCGGGCGTGCCGCCGAACGCCGCGCGTCGGAAGAGGTGGCCCGCCCAGCGGACGTCGAACGGCCGAATGCTGTCCGGCCTCCACGGCTGCCAGGCGCGCTGCGGATCAATCTGGTCCAGGGGTTTCGGACGCATCCGCATTATCGCCTCCAAGGCCAGGATGCCGGGGCTGCCCTGATCCTATGCGACGGCCGCCGCCACCGCAATGAGTCGCTGCGACGAATCCGACGTTTTCAGGTGACCAATTCATGTTGTCGATCCGTCGCCGCGGCGGTTATTCAGTTGGTTCGCCGGCTGGGAATCCCGGGAGCCGCCGCTAAAATGCCGATCATGAACGCGCTGAATCGAATCCGCCAAAAGGTCGAGGCCGGCGAGCGACTCACTTTCGACGAGGGCATGACGCTTGAAACAGAAGCCGATCTCTTCGAGCTGGGCGCTCTGGCCAATCTGGTTCGAGAGCGGAAAAACGGCAATCGCGCTTTCTTCAACGTCAACGAGCACTTGAACCCGACGAACGTTTGCGTTTATCGGTGCACGTTCTGCGCTTTTCGGGCCGACTTGAAAAGCTCGAAGGGCTACGTCATGTCGGACGAGCAGATTCTGGAGCGCGCGGCCGAGGCCGATGCCCGCGGCGCGACCGAGCTGCACATCGTCGGCGGGCTGCACCATCAATTGCCCTACGAGTGGTATCTGAACGTCGTGCGAGTCATTCACGATGCGTACCCGCAGTTGCACCTGAAGGCGTATACCGCCGTGGAATGGGACTGGTTTCAACGGCTGACGGGCCGGCCGACGCGCGAGCTACTGGCGGAGTTTCGCGATGCCGGCCTGGGCAGTCTCCCCGGCGGCGGCGCAGAGATTTTCCATCCCGACGTCCGCGACAAGATCTGCGAGCACAAGGCCGATCCCGACGCCTGGCTCCGCATTCACCGCGAGGCCCATCAACTCGGCCTGCGGTCCAACGCGACGATGCTCTACGGCCACATCGAAGGGCCGGAGCACCGCATCGATCATTTGCTACGGCTCCGCGGACTTCAGGATGAGACTGGCGGATTCCAAACCTTTATCCCGCTGGCGTTCCACCCGGAGAACACCCACCTTGCTCATATCGCCAAGCCGAACTCGATCATGGACCTTCGGATGATGGCGATCGCTCGGCTCATGCTGGACAATTTTCCGCACATCAAGGCCTATTGGGTCATGCTCGGAATCGCCACGGCACAAATCGCGCTCAGCTTCGGCGCTGACGACATCGACGGCACCGTCGTTCACGAGAAGATCTATCACGACGCCGGTTCGGATTCACCGCAAGAGTTGACCGTCGCTCAACTCCGCCGATTGATCGAGGAGGCCGGGCGCGAGCCGGTGGAGCGCGACACGCTCTATCGGGAAGTCGTGCGGAAGGAGCGCACCTGGCAAGCCGGGCGATCGCTCGCCGTGGTCAGTTGAACGGGATCATCACCTGGGCGGCGCCCGCCCCTTTGGCCTCAGCTCGGCTTGATCCGCAGGAGTGTCGTGCTGGCACCGTGGACCTTGGCGCCGACGGCCACGCACACCTCGGAGATGCGATCGGCCGGGAGGAGCACGTCGGTCCGCGAGCCGAACTTGATCATGCCATAGCGGTCGCCAATGCGGAGGTCGTCCCCGGCACGGACGGCACACACAATTCGCCGGGCAATTGCGCCTGAGATCTGCTTGACGCGGATCGGTGCGCCGGTCGCGGCATCCGTCATGTCGAGCCAAAGCTGTTCGTTGCGGCGCGCGCAGTCCGCGTGCCGGGCGTCGAGAAACGCGCCGCGGAAATATCGAATTGCCGTCACGCGCCCGCGGCGCGGCGCGCGATTGACGTGCACGTTGAAGATCGACAGGAAAATGCTGATGCGCAGCACCGGTCCCGCGAAATCGGGATCGGTGATCGTCTCGATGTCCGACACGGTTCCATCCGCGGGGCTGATGAGGGCTGCGGCATCGGCCGGCGGAGTTCGCGGCGGATCCCGGAAAAACCACAGCACCTCGACAGTCGCGAGGAAGGCCGCCAGGGCGGGTACGAGGAACAATCCATGCACGCGACCGGCCAGGAATGCGAATCCGCCGAGCAGCGCCAAACCCAGCATTCCAAAACCGATCAATTCCGCATAGCCCCATCGCGCGAAGCCGTAGTGCTCGCGCCGGGCGTAGGGGTCGTCCTCGCGCCGAAAGCGGATTCCGCAGCCGGGGCCGATGTATTTCAAATCGCGCGAGTCGATCACGTCGGCGTCGAAGCGCTGATCCTGGCCGGTGCGTTTTGCGCGCCAGGCGGCGACATAAGCGGGTCGAAACGTTCGCAGGTACCAGCGGCGAACTCGGCCCCAGGCGATTTCGCAGCGCGTGAACAATCCGTGACCGCCGGGCTGCGCGTCGCGCGGCGTCTCCGCCGCGATCAGGCCTGAATCAGACATACGAGCAAAGTAGGGCGGGCGGTCGAGGGCTGCCAGCCGCCGGGGACCAGAAAGATGCACGACACTGGGAAGCCGCGTCCGAGATCACTTGGTTTGTTGCCGGGGCGGCACGACGGCGTTGCGCTGGGCGCGGAGTCGCTCGAGGATGCTGTTGCGTTGAGCCGGGGCGCCCGCGCTGCCGTTGTCTCCCGCCGTGGCCGGCCCGTTTGCGGCCGCGGGTCGCAGCGCCGCCGCCGGTACATTTGCCGGCCGATTGCCGGCGGCGCCCGCCCGGCTGATCGACGCCGGGTGCAACGACGACCCCGCCGCGATCGGGGCGCCGGCAATCGAACTGCCCGGAGCGGCCATCGCGCTTTTCGGCGCCGACATCACCGTATACCCCGAGCCCGGCGACTGGATTGAACTTCCTCCGGACAACGACTCTCCATACAGCTCGCGGATCTCGGCCTCGCCCACAACCCGGTTGATTTGCAGAAAATCGATCTGCTGATACGGCAGGAAGAACACCCGGCCTTCGTCGGTCTGTCCACGGACTCGTCCGCGGAAAACGACGTATGACAGCTCAGTTCGAAGAATCGTGTCGATGCTCAGGTATTCGCCGGCGCGAGTCGTCAAAACCAGGCAGTTGTGCTGGTCCTCGGGAATAAGGCGAAACAACTCGATCCAATCGTGATTCTGCATGGCGTGCTCGCCGCGGCGTCGTTCCCTGCGGAGCCGAATTCAAACTTTCATCAAGCTTAGCTCAGACTCGTCGCTCAGGCCGGCCGCAGTCCGCAGATTTACGCAAATACCTGCCGCAAGTCGAATTCAGAATCCCGCGGCGGGAGTCACGCGAATGGTTCGCTCCTCGTCGCCGCGGCGCACGCGGAGGTCGACGGCCGCGCCGGGTTTGACGAATTCGGCCGCGTGAAAGACGTCGATCACACTGTCGGTCCATCGGCCGTCCAACGCCAAGAGCCGATCGCCAGCCTTCAACCCCGCCCGGCCCGCCGGGCCGTCCGCCAAAACGCTTTCGATTGCGACGCCCGGCTCGGCGTCATCGGCGGCCTTGGCGGCGCGGAAACCCCAAAGTGCCGCCGGCGCCACGATCCGCGGCGCGCCGGCTTTGCCGCGCTCACCAGCCTTCGGCATCAAGGCTGCCATGAGCGCCGTCATCACGTCTCTCGGCTGATAGCCGTTCGGCTCGAGTGTGAGCTCTCTGGCCTGATAATCGATCGCCATTCGGAACCGCGCAAAAAACGGAAAGCCGACAATTCCCTCGACCGGCCCGAAGACCTGGCCGATGGCCTTGACGATCGGGTGATCGAGGACCACGGCCGGGAGGTCGTTCGCCATCACGCCGCCGATCTCGACGCTTTCGATGACCACCTGGCCGGGCATCATGAGGTTGCCCCGTTTGGCGGGCTTTTTCGCGTTCGGGCCGATCAGTCCTGCCTCCTTGGCCACTTTGCTCGAGACGAGCATTGTCGGAGCGCCCGTATCGAAGATGAGCCGATACGGCCCCTTGCCGTTGATCTTCACACTGACCGCCATGTGGCCGCTCAACCGCGAGCCCACGCTGAGCATTTCAAACGGGACCTTCTGAGCGGCGGGCGATTCATCGGACCGCGCGGTCGCGCAGAAGACCATGGCGGCGGCGACAAGGATCGTGCGGATCATCACAGGCCCCTCCCAAGCGTGATCGATACCGGCATTTCGCGGCCGTCGCGTTCGATGGCAATCGGCAGCGCGGCGCCGGGCGCGAGCCGGGCGAGCCGCTTCCCAAAGGCTTCAATGGTCGTGACGGCGCCGCGATCGACGGCGAGAATGACGTCGCCGGGCTTTAGCCCCGCCTGGGCGGCCGGCCCGTCGGCCAGGACGCGCTGCACGACGAGTCGACCGCCCTCCTCAGCCAACTCCGCGCCAACGAATCCCCGCGGCTCAACGGCGAAGTTCGCCTTCATCCCCATCAATCCGCCGAGAAGCTTCATCATGCTGCCGAGCGCTTCCAATCCGGCTGAGGCGCCGCGGCCGCCCATTCGCGCCAGCGGCGGCGGCTCAAATTCCAACCGTGTCCAACGCAGCTTGTCACGGGTGAAATCGAACTCAATCCGGTACTGCGCGAGGATGTTGTACCCGATCACGCCATGCAGTTCGACGCCGGCCAGCCCCATGCCGTTCATCCCTTCCAGTTGGAAAAGATCTTCGGCTCGTCCCCGCGCCGGTTCGATGACCACTCCGCCCTCGATTTCGAGGCGATCAAATCGGCTCCACCCGCGCGGCTCGGCCGCGGCGCCCGCTTTCTCCGCCACCGACTTCGTGACAAACAGCGCCGGAGCGCCCGTATCCAGGATGAAATTGAACGGCCCTTTGCCGTTGAGCTTCGCTCGAACCAGGACGTGTTGCGTGTTCGTCAGGCGGTAGGGCACATCCATCGCCGCCGCGGGTTTCGCTTCGTCGGCCGGTGCGCCGCCGATGAGGATCGATGCGAAGAGGAGCGTCGGGAATCGTGGCATTCGTCACCTCGTTGCAGCAAAGTCAGTTGAGTTCCAGCGGCAGCGACCAATCGTGCAGGAGTTGGTCGCGCAGTTGCTCGAGGGTCAGTGCGCCCGGCTCGCGCGGCGTCGGTCGGCCGCGCCGCCGCAGCCCTGCCAACCCTTCCTCCAGCCGTTCGATCCATGGCGGCACGTCAAGCCCGACGCCCTGCGGCGTCTCGGCGTGGGCACTCACCTCGTCCCGGAACGCCGCGATGGCCGGGTCGTCTTCCGTCGCACCTCGCCGCGCGGCGCTCCAGGCCGGCTCCAGCAGCGCCGCGAGCCGGTCCACCATCAGGGGCGCCACGAACCGCTCTTCCAAACGGTCGCGAATCGTCCGCAGCCGCAACCCGTGTTGCTCCTCGAGCCGCGTCAACTCCGCCAGCCGGCGATCCGCTTGCTCCCGCGCGTATTCGGCGATGCTGCGCCGCCAATCCTCAGCGTCGGCCGCGTGCCCGCGCTGGATCAGCACTTCGTGCACGATCACCAGCGGCCGCATCCGCCAATGATCGCGCTCGTATCCCGCTTTCGCCCGGAGAAAATCCAGCAGCACGTGCAGGTTCTCGCCGTAATCCGATTGCGTCGTCGTGGCATTGTAATCCCGAAACTCATCGTAGTTCTCGACCAGCGCCTGGATCACCGTGTTGAGCAGATCCACGGCCTGGTCGCGCGGGACGTCCGTCTCGAGCGCCGCGAGCAATGTCTCCGGCGCATCATCCTGCCGCGCGAGTTCATCCAGCCAGGTTTCGACTCCGCGGTGCAAGATCGCTCGAAGATTGGCCAGTTGCAGGAACGACGCGGTGAATAACTCGCGCCCGAACCGCTGGATGAAGCCGCGGATTCGTTCCCACTTGACCGCGCTGTCCACGCTTTCGAGGACCGACAATCGAATCGAATCGCTGTGCTCGATCCAGAGATCGACGTAGGGTTTGACCAATCGCCGGAGCGCCTCGCCGCGCTCGTCCTCGCCGAAGCGCTGGTCGCGCTCGCCCAGGTCGAGGACTGCCTCGATCGTGGCGCGAACAGCGACGGGAAACATGCGGTCGAACTCGGTGACGCGCCGCCCGCCGGGGCCGTTCTTCTCCATCAGCCGCGCCGTCTGCATGACAAAATACGTTTCGCGGAGCAGGCCCAATCGGGGCAACTGTTCCAAGAGATGCACGATGACGCCCTGGGCGACGCGGGCGCGGAGAATCTGATCGGGCTGGCCTCCGGCCGAAAGCGGCACATAGAGAAGTGGCTCCTCGCGGAATCGCGACAGCAACGCCATGAGCCGGCGTCGAACCGTTTCCGGCTGCCCGGCGAGCAATGCCCGCTCCAGGGCGACGGCGTCGTCGTGCCACGACTCGGCGGCGCGCCGTGCGGCGGGCAGCCGCGACTCGATCGCTCGGAGCGCCCGGGTCGTCGCCAGGGCCGCCGCCAGCGCCTCTTCGATCAGTCGATCCTTGATCACGCGCCGGCGGTCGTATTCCATCGTCGCTTCGAGACCGCCGACCGGTTCGGGGACCGGCGTGGCTTGAAGCTGATCGAGCACGGCCGCAAATTGCTCGCGCCGCCGCTGCGCCTCGTCGCGCCACCGGCCCAGGGTTTCCGCGTCTTCGGCCAGGTGGGCTGCGCCCAGCCGCCAGAGCTCGGCGACCGTCGTGAGAAACTGGAATCGGGCTTGCAATTCGCGGTCGCGCTCCTCCAGGCCGAAGTGCTCGCCGGACGCCGCGTCGCCGAGCAGCGCGCCTTCCGTTCCATCGTCGGCGCTGTCGCGATAGGTCACTCCCTCGTACGCCGATTCATACGGCGACTCCGAGCCGGCCTCGCCGTCGCTGCGCGGCGGCGGCAGTTCGAGCCCCAATTCCCAGTTCGCTTCGGCGTTGGCCTCGATCAGTTCCAGAAACTTTCGGACCAGCGCGGTGCGCTCGCTCGCCGGCCGCCGGCCGACCTCGGTCATCCACCGCTGCGACAGGTCGTGAAACGAATCGTCGTGATCCTCAAGGGCGATGCGCGGCGATTCGCTGAGCCAGGCCATCAGCAATCCCATCGCGGCGCGCAAGTCGCCGCAATCGAGCAAGGCCGCGACCACGCGGGCAAAAGCCGCCGGCGTGCGAAACCCTTCCAGATGCGCGCGCCAGAAGGCCAGGTCCGGCGGCTGGCCGGCGGCTTCGCGCGCACGCCAGCGCGCCAGCGCATCGGCGACGTGTCCGGCCGCCGCCGTCGATTCGCCCCCATGCACGCGCGGCAAGTCTTGAATCTCGTACCCGGCGAATTGATCCCACCAGGCGGCCAGGCGCTCCATCTCGGCTCCGAGTCGGCCGCGAAGATCGTCCCGTCCCCGGGCCGCGCATTCAGCCAACGCCTGTCCGTAGGCCGCGAACAAGTCGCCGACCAGCCCGAGCAGTTCCTCCACGCGCGGATCGTAGATGCTGTCCTCCCGCGACGTGAAGAGGGGGTACAGTCCCTGAAACGCGAGCATCGACCACGGATCCGCCAGGGCGCCGCACTCGATGCCGCGGCGGATCAGCGACTCCGCTTCGAGCAGGTTCCCGGCGGCGGATTCCAATTCGCCGCGGGCCGCCTGCCAACCGGCCGCGGTGATGGCGCACCGAGCCTGCGCACCAAGCCGGACCGACGCGGTGGCAATGCGATCGGCCCGATCGCGGCTGGCATTCGGGCAGCCCAATCCCGCAAAGAGGAGCGCGAGATGGCGCTCCTGCAACTGCCGCGCTCGTTCCTGGGCGATGCGCTGGTTGAGGTCGCGGCGGGCGCCGCCGAACGGCTGGCGCATCTGCTGCGCTTCGGCGCGCAGTCGATCGCCCCGGGGTCCGGGAATCGAGGCGATGAGCCGATCGTAGAACGCGTCGCGCAGCCGGGCGATCCGCGGCACGAGCGTACCCAGCGTCACGCCGGAATCGTGGACGTGCGGCGACCGGCCGCACAATGCGGAGGCCATCAACATCGTCCCGGCGAGCACTGCGGAAGCTTCAAACAGGCGCTCGTTTCGCTCGCCATCCGGCGCGGCATCGACTCGCGCCAACATGGCGTCGAGAGTCGTCTGCCGGGCGACGAATCGCCGATGCCGCCCCAGCGCGTCCAGGTGATGTGGATCCCATTCGCCGAAGACGTGATTGGGGCGACGATTCGCGGGGTGATTGTGATCGTACGGTCGGGGATCAAGCGCGAACTCGTCGAGCAGATGCAGATCGAACTGCGCCTCCTCGAGTAGATCGGCGTCCGCCTCGGCCAGAATGGACAGCGCCTGCAACAGCAGCGTCTGGAACCGTCCGGCCGAGACGCCGACGCCCCGCAGGTAAATCGGCGACGGGCGAAACCGCTCGTGTTCGTACAGGTCCGCCGCCCGACGGGTTTCGAGAACCGGCGTCGGCCGATAGCCGACAAAGTCGTTCAGTCGATCCACGACGGACGCGACGACGTCGCCCGAGCCGTCCAGCGATCGAGCGGCCAGGGCGCATTCGAACACCCGCGCCAGAAAAAACGGCGTCAGGATGTCCGATGGCCGGCAATGTGCGAACAGGTCCGCATGATAGCTGAGGTAGGCGTCTGGCGCTTCCAGCAATGCCGTCGAAATGGCAGACTGAGCCTGGGTGATGTCGCGGAAGGCGGCGGCGCCGGCGCGCTGAAGCGCCTTCAATTCGCGCTCCAGGAGTTGCGCCAAGGCGGCGCAGGGATCGCGGGCGCCGGCCACTTCTGCGAGGCGGCAGGCCGCGTGCAACTGCCCCTGGAAACGCGCATCGGGCTTGCCCGCGCTCAGATTCAAGTAACCCAGCAGGCCCTGCCAGGCCACCGGCGGTTCCGGGGCGATCCCCACTTCTACAGCGGCGTCCTTCAATCCGTACTCGCTTTACGCTGACGCTCTGACACTCACTCTTTATCCTACCGCGTCGGACGAGTCCGGGTGGGGTGGGCGATCAGAGTTTGACGAACTTGCAGGACACAAACGTCCGAAACCTGCGAGAGCGCCGGCCCCGCAATGCGAAGCGATTACGCGAAGGACGCCGAACCAGCGGTCATCCCTGGACAATTCCGTTCTGTACTCGATTCTTTCCAGGTCTGCGCTGGAGCCGACAGTTGAATCCGGTCAATTCGAGAATGAAAACGCTCGATCGATTTCCACCGGTTCCGGCACGATTCCGGCCCGGTAGGCTTCGGAGAGCAACCGCTCTACGGCCGCTCGGCCGCGCTCCCCGTAGTCCAGCGTCCAATCATTGACGTACATTCCGACAAAGCGGTCCGCCAGCGACTGATCCATGTCGCGCGCATATGTCAGCGCGTAGGCGAGAGCGTCGTCCCGATGGTCCAGCGCGTATTGGATACTCTCTTTCAACAGCCGAGATATCGTCTGGATCATATGCGGTCCGAGGTCGCGGCGCACCGCATTGCCGCCCAGCGGCAGGGGCAGCCCCGTTTGTTGCTGCCACCAGACGCCGAGATCGGTCACCAGGTGCAGCCCCTGGTTTTGGAACGTCAACTGACCTTCGTGGATGATCAGCCCGGCTTCGTAGCGCCCGGCGGCGACCGCGGGCAGAATCTGATCGAACGGGACGATTTCGTACGGGAACTGACCAAGGAGCAGCTTCAGCGCGAGAAATGCCGTCGTCATCGTCCCCGGCACGGCGATGGTCATCGACCGGAGCTGATCGACGCGGAGCCGCTGGCGAGCGACGACCATCGGCCCGTACTTGTCGCCCATGCTGCACCCGCTCGGCAGAAGCGCGTAGCGATGCTGGAGGAACGCATAAGCATGGATGCTGACGGCCGTGACTTCCAGCTCGCCGCGGAGCGCGCGGCGATTGAGAGTTTCGATGTCCTGCAACTCGTGGCGGAACTCAAGCCCGCCCGTTTCGATTTTGTTGTGGGCCAGCGCGTAGAACATGAACGCATCGTCGGGATCGGGGCTGTGCCCGACGTGAATCACGGTTGGCGTCGTCAGTTTGACTGTCATTCGAAGAGTTCCATCGTGACGTTGAACCCACTGTTCTATCCGCAGAATTGCCTGGTGGACAACCGCGCCGGGCTCTCGCGGCTGCCAGGACAATTCAGGTCGTGCTGGCTTGCCGCAGGAATTGGCGAGTGACGTCCGTCAGAGGCGCCTCGAACACCTGCTGCGGCGGCCCGGACTCGGCGACGCGGCCGGCGTGCATCACGTGCACCGTGCTGCCGACTTGTCGCGCGAAGCCCATCGCATGCGTCACGACGATCATGGTTTGCCCTTGCCGGGCCAGGTCGGAGATGACGGCGAGGACCTCGGCGGCCATGCGCGGGTCCAGTGCGCTGGTCGGTTCGTCGAAAAGGAGAGCTTCCGGTTGGACGGCCAAGGCGCGGGCGATGGCGACGCGCTGTTGCTGCCCGCCGGAGAGTTGCTCCGGACGCGCGTGCAGCCGGTCCGTCAGTCCGACGCGATCGAGCAGGGCGCGGGCGGTCGGTTCGGCCTGGTCGCGCGTCTGACGCAGCACGAGCCGCGGACCGATCAGCACGTTGTCCAAAACGCTCAGATGCGGAAACAGGTTGAATTGCTGAAACACCATGCCGACACGGCGGCGCAGGGCCATCAGCATCGCGGTCGTCGGCGGCGCGTCACTGGTCAGCACGCAGTCCCCGACGGCGACGCGCCCGGATTGAAACGGCTCCAGTCCATTGATGCATCGGAGCAACGTGCTCTTGCCGCCGCCGGATGGCCCGATCACGGCGACCGCTTCGCCACGATCCACGGAGAGCGTGACGCCGTCCAGCACTGTGTTCGCGCCATGGCGCTTGATCAGGTTGGACACCGTGATCACGGCATCGGCCTCCCGCGCCGAATTGGTCAACCCCGAGCATGCTGCTGCCGTCGCTCCAGCCATCGGGAGACGAGGGCCAGCGGAAAGCTCATCAATAGGTACAGCGCCGCCGCGGTCATCGCCAGTTCGACAAACGCCTGCGGCGAGTCGTTCACGGCGATGTTGTACCGCTTGCTCAGTTCCTCGACCGCGATGACGGAACAGATCGACGTGTCCTTGAACAGATTGATGAAGTCATTCGTCACCGGCGGAACGACCAGGCGCACCGCCTGCGGCACGATCACGTGGCGAATCGCCTGCCAACGCGACAAGCCGAGCGCCAGCGCGGCCTCCATCTGCCCGGCGGGAATGGCGAGCAGCCCGGCGCGATAGATTTCCGCTTCATAGGCGGCATAGTTCAGCGCCAAGGCGCTGATGGCGCTGACGATCGATGTGTACGCCCGCACGGAATCCGGCAGCCCCAACTGCGGAATGACGCCGAAATGGAGAAAGTACAGCTGGAGCAGCAACGGCGTGCCGCGAATCACTTCCACGTACGCCGTCAGCGGGGCCCGAATCAGGAACGGTCCATAGGTGCGGCCGATGGCGATCACCAGGCCAAGCACGATGGCCAGCGGCATGGCCGCGATGCTCAGCACCAATGTCATCCCGGCTGCTCGAAGCAGCAGCGGCAGATTGTTCCGAACGATCTGCCAGTGGCCGACGTCGGCTGACCCCGGCTGCAGCCGCTCCGGTTCGCGCTGCACGTCGGCCTCGGCCAGCAATTCCTGATTCGCGTTCCAGAGACCGTAGCGTTCGTAAATCGCCCGGAGAGTTCCGTCGCGGATGGCCAGACGCAGGCCCTCATTGAGGGCATCGCGGAGAGCGGCCTGGTCGCGGCGCAGGTACATGACGTAGTACCCGCGCGCCGTCGGCTTCCCAACCTCGCGCACCGGAAACCGCGGACCATAAAAATTCGCGGCCGGCGTATCGGTCACCGTGGCATCGAGCGTCTGGCTGACGACGTCTCGAAACGCATCCGTCGTACCTTCGTATCGGCGAACGTCAACGGCCGGAAACTCGCGCGTCACGTACTCATCGGCCAGCGTGTTCTTGAGCACGCCGACGCGCCAGGATCCCCCGTCGGGCCGCGGTTGCCGCAGGTCGTTCCAATCGCTCAGTCGGCGATCTTCGTTCCGGCCGAGGAGGTGCAATTCGTAGACGAAATAGGGGATCGTGGCGAGGTAACTGCGCAGGCGCGCGCTGGTCAATTCGTATCCATTGACGACGACGTCGATCGAACCGGTCTTGAGCGTGTTCAGCAGCTCCGGCCAGTTGCTGGAACGGAACTCGGAACGCACGCCGAGTTGCCGCGCCAGTTGGCTCATGAGGTCAATCTCGAAGCCGGTGACGATTTCGACGCGGTCTTCGGCCCGGAAGATGTAGGGGCCGCCGCCCTCCTCGTCACCGCCCCAGCGCAACGCGCCGCGGCGGCGAACGGCGTCGAGACTATCCGTTGCGGACGCGGAACACGCCAGACTCAGACCGGCGAGCGTGAGCGCAAGCGCGCCCACGAGCCACCGGCGCCGGCGGCGAAGTCGCAGTGTCACAGCCTCGGCCCTCCCGATTGGCGAATCGCATTATACGCCGACCTCCGGTCAGTGCGCCGCCGCTTGCTCGATTCCGCCGCTCGCCATACAGTGAGAAATCTGGGACCGCGGCGCGGGCCCCGAGGGGAAGGCGCGCGATGGCGACAATCGCAGACCGCATCTGCGTGGTGATCGGGCGCACCCGGCACAAGATGGTGGCGGCCGAGATTCAAGAAGCGGCCAAGCGCGGCGCCCGCTTCATGGAACTGCGCCTCGACTTCGTTGCCCGAGCGCCCGACCTCCGCCGACTCCTCCAGGATAAGCCGTGCCCCATGGTCGCGACGGTCCGTCGCCGGCAGGACGGCGGCCGCTGGAGCGGCAACGAACCCGCCCGGCAGATGCTGCTCAAGCATTGCATCGTCAACGGCTTCGACTGGGTCGATCTCGAAACGGACATCGCGGATTCCATCGGCCGGTTCAAGGACGTCAAGCGCATCGTCAGCTACCACAATCTGACCGAGTTTCCGGAAGATCTCGAAGACATTTACGAGCGCATGAGCCGTCAGGACGCCGACGTGCTGAAGGTGGTGGTGTGCGCCCAGCGCCCGGCGGACAACATCCGCGTCCTCAATCTGCTCAAGGACGCCCTGCGGCCGACCGTCGCTTTTTGCAGCGGCGACCTCGGCGTGCCGAGCCGCATCGCCTCGCTGAAGTTCGGAGCGCCGTTCACCTATGCCGCGTTCAATAAGGAGCGCGGCGTGATGCCCGGCTTGCCGTCGTTCGATGAGCTGAAGCGCGTGTATCACCCCGAAACCATCGACTCGAGTACCGAGTTGTTCGGCGTCGTCGGCGACCCGGTGGCGCACAGCTTCAGTCCGCTGGTACATAACGCGGCGTTTCGTGCCTTGCAGATCAACGCTCGTTACCTGCCTATTCGAGTTCCACGCGGGCAGTTGCCGGGGTTTCTCGAAGCGTTTACCGAACTGGACATGCGCGGTTACAGCGTGACGATTCCGCACAAGGAAGCGGCCGCGCAGGTGGCGTTGACTCACGACGACACCGTGGAGTTGACCCGGGCGGCCAATACGCTGTTGCGGCGAGCACGCGGCTTTCACGCCGTCAACACGGACTATCAGGCCGTGCTCGATTGCCTGCGAGCTCACATTTCGCCGGACGCGCCGCCGCCGATCGACTTGCATCATCGGCAGATTCTGATACTGGGCGCGGGCGGGATCGCCCGCGCAGCCGCCCACGCCGTCCATCGCGCCGGCGGCACTGTCTACATCGCCAATCGCGATCTGGATCGCGCCAAGCGGCTCGCCAGCGAGATCTCGGCCGAGGCGCTCGACTGGAACGCGCGGCACCGCGACGGCTGCGAGATCGTCATGAACTGCACGCCGATCGGCATGCACCCGAATCTCGATGAATCCCCGGTGCATGCCAGCTACCTTCGCCCCGGCATGACCATTTTCGATGCCGTGTATACGCCGGAAACCACGATGCTGATCCGTGAAGCCCGCGCCCGCGGCTGCCAGACGATTACGGGCGTGGAGCTATTTGTCCGGCAAGCGGCGGAGCAGTTTCGCTTGTTCACGGGCAAGGAGGCGCCGATCGAACTCATGACGCGCGTCGTCCGCCGCGCCCTCTCACCCGTGACCATTCAGAATGACGAAGAGTGACCCGCTACCGCCGGTCGAACGGATCTACCTCGTCGGTTTGCGCGGCGCGGGCAAGACGACGGTGGGGCGCCTGGTGGCGTCGCGGCTCGGCTGGGGGTTCGCCGACGCCGACGACGAAATCGAAACTCGCGCCGGACGGTCGATTGCGGACTTGTTCGATCTCGTCGGCGTCGAGGGGTTTCGCATTCGAGAATCGGAAGTGTTGCGCGAACTCGCACTGCTTCAGGATCATGTGATTGCGACCGGAGGGGGCTGCGTGGTCCGAGCCGAGAACCGGGACTTATTGCGAACCACCGGGCTGACGATCTGGCTGACGGCCGAGCCGCGCGTCCTGGCCGAGCGCGTGGCTCGGGACGCGGGAACGCCGGCGCGTCGGCCGCCGCTCACCCGGCCGCCGGGTTTCACGGAACTCGAACACGTCGCCCGGGAGCGGGAACCGCTGTACCGAGACGTGGCAGACTGGACCATTGCCACCGACGCCCTGTCGCCCGAGGAGGTGGCCGCCGCCATCGTCAGCGCATGGACTTCCTGCTGAATCTGCCGGTCGTTCTCTGGACGCTGTGGGCCTTCGTCCTCGGGGCGGCGGTCGGCAGCCTGCTGAACGTCGTGGTCGCCCGGCTGCCGCTCGAAAAGAGCCTGATTTGGCCGGGATCGCGCTGCGGCCGATGCTTCCAGCCCATCCGCTGGTACGACAACATTCCGCTCGTGAGTTACTGGATTCTGCGCGGGCGCTGTCGCTCGTGCGGCGCGCCGTTCTCCATCCGCTATTTCATCATCGAGTTGGTCACGGCACTCGCCTTCGCCGCCCTGTTTGTCTTCGAACTGCTACTGAATGGCGAGCACGTCGAGGCGTTCTCCCGCCAGCGATGGCATTTTCTAGCTGGGCAGATTCCGTGGACGGGTTGGGCGTTCTTCGTTCACCGGGCGACGCTCATGAGCCTGCTGCTGGCCGCGGCGTTCTGCGATCTCGATCGCCGCGAGATCCCGCTTGGGCTGACTTTCTTCGGAGCGGCCATCGGCCTCGGGTTCGCAATCGCGTTCCCGTGGCCATGGCCCCACGGCATCGCCGACGCGAACGTCGTGCCGGGGACGACGCCGTGGTGGATGGCGGATCCGGCGACGCTGGGCCGGGGCTTGTATCCCTGGCCGGTGTGGGGTCCGCTGCCGGATTGGATGCCGCTGGGCAGCCGCCGGGCGGGACTCGCGACCGGGTTTGCCGGAATGCTCGTTGGCTCGTGGATGCTGCGCGGCGTCCGCTTTCTCTTCTCCCGGGGGTTGGGACGCGAAGCGCTCGGACTGGGCGACGCCGACCTCATGATGATGGTCGGCGCGTTTCTCGGTTGGCAGCCGGTCGTCGTGGCCTTTTTCGCCGGCGGGTTGTTTTCGCTGGCATTCGCGGTGATCCAGGCGGTCGTAAATCGGGAAAACGCCTTGCCGTTTGGACCTGGCTTGGCCGCGGGAGCGATGGCGACCGTGCTGGCATGGCGCTGGATCGGGCCGGCGGTGCAGCCGCTCTTCTTCCATGCCGACCTCATGATGGTGTTTGTTGGCGGCGGGGCGGCCTTCATGCTCGCGGCGGCGCTCATGTTCCGCGTCCTGCGCCGCCGCGGCGAATCCAGCGCTGGCTGATCGGTCGAACCCTTGCAAACCGCCGCTCGCTCGCCACAATTTCCAGCAAGTCATTGACATCGAATCGGGCACCAGGAGACCGACATGGCGGCGCATGCAGTCAGCGACATCCGGAACGTGGCGTTGGTGGGGCACGGCGCAGCCGGGAAGACGTCGCTGGCCGATGCGTTGCTGCACAAGGCCGGCGCCGTCGCCCGCCGCGGCAACGTGGACGACGGCACCAGCGTCTCGGATTACGACGACGAGGAACACAAGCGCCAGTTTTCCATCGACGCCAGCGTGCTCCACGCCGACCACAAAGGCAAATACCTCCAGATTCTCGATGCGCCCGGTTATCCCGACTTCGTCGGCGCTGCGCTCCAGACGCTCAATGCCGTCGAGACGGCCGTGATCGTGATCAATGCGGCCCAGGGCATTGCCGTCAACACCCGCCGCATGTTCCGCGAGGCCGGCGACCGCGGCCTCGGTCGCATGATCGTCATCAACAAGCTCGACAGCGACAATCTCGATTTCCCAGCGCTGCTTGAGTCGATCCAGCAGACGTTCGGCAAGGGATGCGTGCTGCTCAACGCGCCGAACGGCTTGGGCGCGAAGTTCACCGGCGTCGTCAGCGTGCTGAATCCCGGCGCGGCGGCCGGCGATACCCCGGTTGATCTGGCGAAGGCGCGCGGACAACTCGTCGACGCCATCGTCGAAAGCGACGACGCGCTGATGGAGAAATACCTTGCCGAGGGCGACGTATCCGCGGCGGAGCTCGAAGCCGCGCTGCCCAACGCCATCGCCGCCGGCACGGTGATCCCCATCCTCTGCACAAGCGCCAAGAAAGACGTCGGCGTGGCGGAACTTCTCGACGCGCTGGCCGTCTTTGCGCTGTCGCCGTCCAATAAGCCGCCCGCGGCGCAGCTCGGTGGCGATTCGGTGACGCTGACCGTCGATGGTTCCGGCGATTTCGTCGGCCGCGTGTTCAAGACGTTTTTCGACAAGTTCGTCGGCAGCCTCAGCTATGTCCGCGTGTATTCCGGGAAGCTGACCGCCTCGGCGAACATCGTGAACCTGCGGAGCGGCAAGTCGGCGCACTTGCATGGATTGCTCCGGGTGCAGGGCAAGCAAACGGAGCCGGTGACGGAAGCGGGCCCGGGCGAGATCATCGCGTTGGCCAAGGTGGAGGACCTGCAGATCGGCGACACGCTGGCCGCGAAGCCCGACGCCCCGCGGTTCCCGCCGCTGCAATTTCCGCAGCCGATGTTCGGGCTGGCCGTGGAACCCAAGGCTCGCGGGGACGAGCAGAAAATCTCCAGCAGTCTCCACAAAATCGCCGACGAGGATCCGACGTTCAAACTGAGCCGCGACGCGCAGACTCACGAAATGGTCATCACCGGCGTCAGCCAGCTTCATCTCGATGTCATTCGCCAGCGGCTCAAGAAGCGCTTCGATCTCGACATTGTCACCCACGATCCGAAGATTCCGTATCGGGAAACCATCACCTCCGAGGCGGGAGCCGATCATCGACACAAGAAGCAGTCCGGCGGCCGCGGCCAGTTCGGCGAAGTCCATCTCCGCGTTTACCCGCTGTCCCGCGACATCACGACGCAGCAGGAACTCGAGGAGAAATTCGCCAACAAGTCGCGCTTCGAAAAGATGCGCTCCGTGCATTACGATCCGGAATACAACTTCGCCTTCATCGATCACATCGTCGGCGGGTCGATTCCAAATCAGTTCATCCCCGCCGTGGAAAAGGGCTGCAAGGAGTTGCTCGATCGCGGCGCCTTGGCCGGCTATCGCATGCAGGACATCGCCGTCGAGGTTCACTTCGGGAAGGACCATCCGGTCGACAGTTCGGAAGCGGCGTTCAAGACCGCCGGGCGCATGGCGTTCAAGAAGGCGGTGCTGGCGGCCCGGCCGGTGCTGCTGGAACCGATCGTCGATCTCGAAGTGACGGTCCCCAGCAAATACACCGGCGCCATCCTCGGCGATTTGAATACCAAGCGGGCGCGCGTCGAAAATCAGGACTCGCTCCCGGGCGATCTCGCGGTTATCCATGCCAAGGCGCCGCTGGCGGAAGTGACCCGCTACGCCGCCCAGCTCGGCAGCATCACGCAGGGGCAGGGGGCGTACACCATGAGCTTCAGCCACTACGACCTGGTGCCGGGCAATGTGCAGCAACAGATCGTGGCCAAGGCGAAGGTCGCCGCGGACGAGGACGAGTGAGTCGCGGCCGCGCGAACCGGGCTTGCTCGAATTCGCTCCGCGTGCGATTCTAAGGATCGGTGCGGTCCCACGGCCTGAACCCGGGATGGTTCAATGTCGGCGTTCATCAAATTCGTGACCGACGAATGGTACTTCGCGGTCCCGATGTTTCTCATGTCGTTAGTGTCTGTCACGCTTGTGATTTGGCGGATTCTGCTGAACCGCGAGGCGCGCACGGATATGAATTGGTTCCTCCCACGGTTTCAGCAGGTCCTCGAGGAACAGGGCATTGAGGGAGCGCTCGCATTCTGCCGGTCCGCCCCGGGCGTCATCCCGCGCAAGCTGTTTGCGGCGGGGCTCGAAACGGCCGGGCAGGGCACAGCCGCGATGCGGCGGGCCATGGCCAGTGCCATCGAATACGAGATCCTGCCGGATCTGAACTTCCTCCTGGCGCCGATTCTCGCGATCGCCAAAATCGCCACCATGGTCGGGCTGCTCGGCACCGTGATCTCGATGATCAACACCTTCAGCGCGATCAGTCAGGAGACCACGGCCGGCGGCGTCGCGTCGCACTCGTCGGAAATCGGCCTGGCGCTGTTCGCCACGGCGCTGGGGCTGATCACCGCCATCCCGCTCGTGTTCTCACACGTATTGTTCAAGGACTGGATCGCGCGCTACGAATTGAAAATGCAGAGCTCCGTACAGAAGTTCCTGCTCCTGATGCAGAACCAGAAGCCGGCGCGAGCAGTCTCGGCTCGCGTCGGGTGACGGGCCATTCTCTTCCGCGATGAATCGTCCCGCGACGACTTACGACGTCTGGATCACGGCGAGCAACCGCGCGTACTCGCACGTGCCGTTCGGCGTCGTCACGGATTGGCTGCAGCAAGGGCGCTTGCTGGCAACCGACCGCGTGCGGGTCGACGGCAGCGACCGGGACTGGCAATTGGTGTCGGAGTGCGAGGCCCTTCGGCCGTTCTTGCCTCGCCGCGATGCGCCGGGCGCCGACGACGCCGCCGAAGCGTTCGAACCGGTCGTCGCCACCATCCCCCTCCGCCGCCACGCCGATGACGACGACGACGTCGATATGATCCCGCTCATCGACATCAGCCTCGTGCTCCTGATTTTCTTCATGATGACGGCCACGGTCGCGGTCGGCGGCGCCCGGATTGACACGCCGCAGACGCAGCACGGCGTCGAGTTTTCCCAGGACAAATCGATGCTATGGATCGGCGTGGATCGGCGGGATGACGGCCGGCCGGTCTATTCCATCGGGCAGGGTGATAACCAGGCGGACGTCGCCGATAGCGGCCTGTCGTTGGAACAAGTGTTGCAACGGCTCGATGCACGGCTGGCGGACCACGCGCCGGGGGCGGTGGTGCGGATCGCCGCCCATCGGCAGATTGCCTACGGCGTCGTGCAGAAACTGACCGCGGAACTGGAAAAGCGGCGCCGCACCGGGCGCATCGGCGAAATCAAGGCCGAGGTCAACGAGCGCTCGACATGACCTACGCTCTCCGCCACGAAGGTTCGCCGCGCGCCGTCGCCGGTCTCTCGGCCGGGGAGGTGCTCGACGGGCTCGCGCTGGGCCGGTGGGAACCCACCGACGAGGTTCGCGGCGACGGAGACGCCGAGTGGCGGCCGATCGGCGATCATCCGGAATTCGCCGACGCCGTGGCTGAGATCGACCCGCTCCCGCCCCGGCACCATCCCGACGAAACGCGACTCGACATGAACCCGCTGATCGACGTCGCCCTGGTGCTGCTGATCTTCTTCATTCTGACCACGACCTACGAAACAGTGCGCAAGGTGCTGGACATGCCTGGCGCTTCGTCGCAATCATCCAGCGGCGCCCGAGTCGTCGACCTCCAGAAGCTGCGTGACAGCACAATCATCGTGAAAGCGACGCAGAAAGCCGGGCAACCGGTGATCGAGATCGAATCGACAAAGGTCGGGTTGGAGGACCTCGACTCAGAGCTTCGCCGGCGCGTGCGCGACTCCCGGAAGCTGACGATGCTGATCGACGCCTCGCCGGACGTGGACTACGGCGTCGTCGTCGCCATCATGGATGCCGCCCGCGGCGCCGGCATCAAAAAGACGCTCATGGCGGCGGCCAAGGAGTGACCCGGACGCCGCATCCTTATCGCACGTAGCGCTGATCGGTGACGACGACTTGATACGTTTTCCCCGGTCGCATGAGTATCTGGAACCGGGTCTCCAGAATCTCCTCCTCCTTGCGATTGCGAAACTTCAGTTCCTTGTCCAGAAGTTCGCGCTCGAAAGTATACGGGAATAGAGCGACAATCTGCGGGGGCGTGAATGTCAGGCCCATTGCATCGGCCAGTTGCCGAACCGTGTCAGGTTTGTCGTCGATCCAGAAAATGCGGTTGAGTTTCTGCAAATCCTCGGATTCGAGAGTGACGGGCGACACGAGGAACTTACGAATGGTTTTGAGTTCGCCGTCGGGAGTTTTGACGGCGAGGATGGCGCCGAGCGTGTCCAGTTGGCGGAGGTAGTCCAGGCCCGACTCCGTGTTGAACGTGATGGTCCAGCGGAGCTTCCGTTTGACGCGGATGGAGCCGCTATTGGGACCATCGCCGCTGCCGACGCCGGGACCGATGCCGGAGCCCTTTCCACCGCCGGAGCCGGGGCCGCCTTGGCCGTGGCCCAACAGCCCATCGCGCAACTGCTTGTCGAGTTTCGACAGTTTCTGAAGCGCCTGCGTGCCGCGCTCCGCGATCTGGGCGATTTCGCGCTCTGTCGACTTGTCGATGTTCAGGTCTTTGAACAGATCGGCGGGTGGAATCTGCAAGTCGGTGATGTCCGCAAGCGGCTCGCGCGGCCGCACGGCGTCGGGCGGCAATTCTCGCGCGGTGGCGGCCTCGACGAGTGGCGCCCCACCGTCGCCCGGCCCCGGGCCGACGCCTTGGGGACTGCCACCGCCTCCGCCGTCAAACAGCGAAATGGCCTCGATCGGCATATCGGCTTCGGATCGCCATGAGACGATCGCCGCCAGGGCGATGGCGATGAGCAGCACAAGGGAATGCCAACCGAGCGACGCCAGGCTTGAGATCGGCAGTTCGTGATGCTGCGAGAACTTGGTCCAGAACGGCGCCTCGGCGGGCGCGGGCGGCGTTGCCGGAGTCATGATCCACCTCATCGAAGCACGGCGCAATGCCACATTATCCGATTCGGCCGGAAGTTTCCAGAAATTGAGCGGCAGCGCGCAAAACGAGCCGAGCGCGGTGAGCGGCGCTCGGCTCCTGCCCTTGCTCACGAGGTCCGTCCGGGTTACTTCTTCACTTCAAATTCGGCGTCGATGACGTCATCCTTGCCGCCGGAGCCGCTGCCGCCGGTCGCACCGGCTGTGCCGGCCGCGCTGGGGCCCGCTTGGCTGCCGAGATGCTGCACCATCGCCTGGGCCGCCTGGTCCAGGTCGCCGATCGCCCGGCGAATCGCCGCGAGGTCCTCGCCCGATGCCGCCTGCTTCACCTTTTCGATCGCGGCCTGGAGCGGCGCCTTGTCGGCGTCCTTGACCTTGTCGCCGGCGTCCTTCAGCATTTTCTCCAACTGGTAGATCTTCTGATCCGCTTCGTTGCGGACGTCGACCAGTTCGCGCTTCCGCTTATCTTCCTCGGCGTGCGACTCCGCGTCGCGCTTCATCCGCTCGATTTCGTCCTGCGAAAGGCCGCTGGAGCCTTCGATGCGGATTTTGTTCTCCTTGCCGGTGCCGACGTCCCGGGCCGAGACATTGAGCACGCCGTTGGCGTCGATGTCGAAGGTGACCTCGATCTGCGGCGTGCCGCGCGGCGCCGGAGGGATGCCGTCCAGGTGGAACGTACCGATGAGCTTGTTATCGCGGGCCATCGGCCGCTCGCCCTGGTAAACCTTCACCTCGACCGACGGCTGGTTGTCCGCGGCGGTGGTGAATTTCTCAGTCGCCTTCTTCGGAATCGTTGTGTTGCGCGGGATCATCGGGGTCATGACGCCGCCCAAAGTCTCGATGCCAAGCGTCAACGGCGTGACGTCGAGCAGGAGCAGGTCGGACTTCGACCCGAGCAGCAATTGCGCACCCTGAATGGCCGCGCCCACCGCGACGACCTCGTCGGGGTTGACGCCCTTGTGCCCTTCCTTGCCGAAAATATCCTTCACGAGCTGCTGCACCCGCGGCATGCGCGTCATGCCGCCGACCAGAACGACCTCGTCAATCTGGTTGGGCTTGTATCCGGCGTCTTGCAGCGCCTGCATGACGGGCTTGCGGCAGCGCTCGATGAGGTGCTCCACCATCTGCTCGAATTTCGAGCGGGTGATCGTCATCTGCAAGTGCTTCGGTCCGGAAGCATCGGCCGTGATAAACGGCAGATTGATGTCGGCCGTCGTTTGCTGCGACAGGTCTTTCTTGGCTCGTTCCGCCGCTTCCTTCAGGCGCTGAAGCGCCATCTGATCCTTGCGCAGGTCGATGCCGTGTTCCTTTTTGAACTCGTCGGCGATCCAGTCGATCAACACCTGATCGAAGTCGTCGCCGCCGAGGTGGGTATCGCCGTTGGTCGCCTTGACTTGGAACAGGCCATCGGCGCCGACGTCGAGAATCGAGATATCGAACGTGCCGCCGCCGAGGTCGAAGACGGCGATCTTCTCGTCCTTCTTCTTGTCCAGCGCGTAAGCGAGCGACGCCGCGGTCGGCTCATTGATGATGCGCATGCGCTGCTTGGTTTTCTTGCCGGTGCCCGGGTCCTCGATTTCCCATTCGGTGTCGAAGCCGGCGATCTGGGCGGCGTCGATCGTCGCTTGTCGCTGCGAATCGTTGAAGTACGCCGGAACCGTGATCACCGCCTTCCGGACCGTATGGCCGAGATACGCCTCCGCGGCTTCCTTCAGCTTGCGCAGTACGAGTGCGGAAATTTCCGGCGGCGTGTACTGCTTCCCGTCGATTTCGACTTTGACGAGATCGTTCGGGCCGCCGACGATCTTGTAGGGCACGAGCTTTTCTTCCGATTCCACTTCGTTGTGCCGCCGGCCCATGAAGCGCTTGATGGAGTAGATGGTGCGTTTCGGGTTGGTGATTGCCTGCCGCTTCGCCGGGTCGCCGACCAGCCGATCGCCCTTGTCGGTAAAGGCCACGACGCTGGGCGTCAGGCGGTTGCCTTCCTGGTTGGCAATGACCTTCGCCTCGCCGCCTTCCATGACCGCGACGACGGAGTTGGTTGTGCCGAGGTCGATGCCGATGATTTTTTCAGTTGCCACGGTGTTCTCCTAGATTCCGATCAGTGATACCCCGCGGGATGATCTACGCGGCTGGTATTCATGCAGTTAGAGGCGGTCTTCGGCGATTCGATTCAGCAACAAGAATGCCGCGGACAGAACAAGCACAAGAACACATCTAACTTCATTCCTGATAATATTTTGTGTTCCGAAATCGCTGTTGAAGCTCTTACACCGAATTGGACATCGGAAAGCCGTTTCGATGCCAGATTGGCAGCGGGAAATCAGAGCTGACCGTCACGATGCTCGAGGCTGTGCCGAAGCAGCGCGATCCACGGGCGATTTCGTTGACGGCAATCAGCGCATCTATAGACTACAGTGGAAATTTCGGCGACTCCTCGAACACTCCTGGGGGTGCGGCATGTCGCGAAAGTCCGAAAGCCATTCCTCCAGCAGCCGGATCGCCGCCACCATTAAGTCGCTTCGACATCAGATCGATAAGCTGGATGTCCAGATCCTAAAGTTAGTCAATGAAAGGGCTTCTGTCGCAAGTCAAATCGTCAAACTCAAAAAGGACATCGGTGAAGAAGCGTTCACGCCATCGCGTGAAGAAGAAGTGTTTGACAATGTCGTGCAGGCCAACAAGGGGCCGCTCGACGATGCCACGATTCGGGCGATTTACCGAGAGATTATCAGCGGCACCCGCGCCTTGGAGCGGATGCCGAAGGTGTCCTGCCTGGGTCCGGAGTTCAGCTTCAGCCACCTGGCGGCCATGGAGCGATTCGGCCAAGCGGTCGAGTATACGCTGGTTGGCGGAATCACGGCCGTGTTCGAGGACGTGAATCGCGGTCACACAGAGTTCGGCGTCGTGCCGCTGGAGAATTCGACCGACGGCCGCGTTTCCGATTCCCTCGAGATGTTTCTGCGACTCCCGCAGCTGCGCATTTGCGGCGAAGTGCGATTGCGGATCCACCACAATCTGCTTGCCAATTGCGAGCAGGCGGAAATACGGCGGGTTTATAGCAAGGGCCAGGCGCTGGCGCAGTGTCGGAACTGGCTGAGCAAGAACGTGCCGCACGCCGCCCAGGTCGAAGTATCGAGCACGGCCAATGCGGCCCGGCTGGCGCAAACCGAACCCGGCGCCGCAGCCATCGCCAGCCGTCAGGCCGCCGTGCGCTACGGACTGCGCATGCTGAGCGAGAACATCGAGGATCAACCGTTCAATGAGACACGATTTGCGGTGATCGGCCATCATGAGGCCAGGCGCACCGGTCGCGACAAAACCGCGATCGTATTCTCAGTCTCAGATTCACCCGGCGCTCTGGCCGACGCCTTGCAGGTGTTCAAGCAGTTGAAGATCAATCTGACCTGGATCGAGTCGTTTCCCACGCGGTCCGAGAAACCCGAGTACGTGTTCTTCGCGGATTTTGAAGGCCATCTTGACGATGCTCGGACGAAGAAAGCGCTGGGATTGCTCGAACGGCGGTGCGAGAAGGTCACAATTCTCGGCTCCTATCCAGTCTCGGCGCCGCGGGACGAATGATCCGCGAGCCTGTGAACCCACTCCCTGATAAAACGGTTGTTAGAGGGGCGATTGTGCGCGATGGCGCGCTGGAGCCATGCATCAGCCGCCGCAATGAATTGCCCGCCGCCGATATTGAGCGGAACCGATGATCATCATCCTTCGGCCGAATGTGTCTCCCACCCAGTTGCAGCGCGTCCTCGACCGCGTGCAGCAGCTTGGCTACTCGCCGCAAGTCAGCCAGGATCAGTCCCGGCGCATTGTGACGGTCTTCAGCGCGAATGGCGCTCCGCAACTCGAGATGCTCGCGGCGATCGACGGCGTCGAGCAGGTCGTGCCGGTGCAGAAGCCGTTCAAGCTGGTCGGCCGGGAATTGCAGCCTGCTGATACCGTTGTCTCGGTCGGTTCGGTGCGGATCGGCGGACCGGCGTTGGCCGTCATGGCCGGACCGTGCGCCGTGGAAAACTTGGAGAGCCTTCGCCGGATCGCCGCGCGCGTCAAGCGTGCCGGCGCCGTGATGCTCCGCGGCGGGGCCTTCAAGCCGCGCACGAGTCCCTACAGCTTTCAGGGGCTCGGTTTCGACGGGCTGAGGATGCTCCGGCAAGTCGGCGACGAAGTGGGCTTGCCCGTCGTCACCGAGGTCATGGACGTCCGGCAGATCGATTTGGTCGCCCGACATGCCGACATGATCCAGATCGGCGCGCGAAACATGCAGAACTTCGACCTGCTGCGGGAAGCAGGCCAATTGGCCAAGCCCGTGCTGCTGAAGCGCGGCATGAGCGCGACCGTGCGGGACTTGCTGATGTCCGCCGAGTACATCCTGATGGCCGGGAATCCGAACGTGGTCTTGTGCGAGCGAGGCGTGCGGTCATTCGAGGATTCGACGCGAAACATGCTCGATCTGAGCGCCGTGCCGAACGTGAAGTCGCAGAGCCATCTGCCGATCGTCGTGGATCCGAGCCATGCGACGGGTCGCGCCGACCTGGTGCCCGCGATGGCTCGGGCGGCAATCGCCGCCGGGGCCGACGGCCTTCTCATCGAAGTGCACGACTGCCCGGAGCTCGCTTTATCCGACGGCGCCCAAGCGCTGGTCCCGGATCGATTCGACTCGCTCATGGCCGACTTGCGGCGTCTGGCGCCGGCCGTGGGCAAGGAGTGTGCGTGATGCCTCGCCAGCCGTTTGTGTGCGGCAACTGGAAAATGTTCACTCGCGCGCACTCGGCGAAGGATCTGGCGGCCGCCGTCGCAGCCGGCGTGACCGACGATCGTGTTCGAGTGGCTGTCTGCCCGCCTTATCCGTACCTCGCAATGGTCGCCGAAGTCCTTCGTGGCACCCGCGTCGAACTCGGTGCGCAGAACTTATATCCCGCCAGGGAGGGCGCGTTCACCGGCGAGGTCAGCCCCGAAATGCTCCAGGACATCGGTTGTCGATTTGCAATCGTCGGCCACAGCGAGCGCCGGCATGGACTCGGCGAAAAGGACGCATTCATCAATCGAAAAGTCCGTGCGGCTCTCGACGCGGGTCTGGGCGTCGTATTCTGCATCGGCGAAACCTTGGAAGAACGGCAATCCGGGCAGACGCACTCGATCCTGACAACGCAGCTCGTCGAGGGCTTGCAGGGAATCCAGGCGGCGGAACTGCCCCGGATCGTCGTGGCCTATGAACCATGCTGGGCGATCGGAACAGGACAAAATGCCACGCCCGAACAAGCTGAAGAGGCCCATGCGTACGTCCGCGGTTTGTGCCGCCAGTATTTCGGCGACGCGGCCGCGGAGCGACTGATCATCCAGTACGGCGGCAGCGTCAATCCGCAGAATGCGGCCGCGATCCTGTCAGAGCCGGACGTCGACGGCGCCTTGGTCGGCGGCGCGAGCCTGCACGCCGAGAAGTTCCTGGCGATCGTGGCGGCGGCTCGCAACTCCTGAATCGAGGGTCCGCCGGCGAGAGCCGGGCTGTTCCGCGTCCCTTGAAGCCGTATACTGCCCAGAACCGCGGCTCATGGTCGAGCTGCGCCGGCGACGAGTGCCGACCCATGTTGGCGAACTTGCTGAATTTGCTCGTAATCTTGACCAGCCTGTTCCTGATCGGCGTTGTGCTGATCCAGAGGGGCAAGGGCGGCGGCTTGGCCGGAGCCTTCGGCGGCGTCGGCGGCTCCAGTCCGTTCGGGTCCAAAGCCGGCGACGCGTTCACTCGATTCACCATTTATGTCGCGGCGTTTTGGCTCGTACTGATCATGGTCCAGGTCAAGGTGATGTCCGCGCGCACCGCCGACACCGGCGTCAACCTGCCGGGCGTCACTGAAACCAAGGGCAGTTAGTCGCCGGCGCGCATCGGTCCGCGGCCGGCGTCGCCGTCGTCCGGGGCGTTCCGAGGATGACGCAGTGCTGAGCATGACGGGCCACGGCGAGGCGCGCGGCGAGGCGTCGGGCCTGCGCCTGGCGGTGGACGTGCGCTCCGTCAACAACCGGCACTTCAAACTGGTGCTCCGCGCGGGCGAACCCTACCATCTCCTCGAATCCGAGTGCGAACGCATCGTGCGGCGATTCGTGCGGCGCGGCGTGGTCATGGTACATTTGACGGTTGATCGGCCGGCCTCCGCCCAGGATTTCCCGATCAACCCAGTGGCGCTGCGGAGTTATGTGGAACAGGTTCGGGCCGTTTGCGAGAGTTTTTCGCCGCCCGTGGACGCGGATTGCGTGCTCGGCCAAGTATTGGCTCTGCCGGGCGTGGCGCCGGAGACGAGCGAGCGGCGGACGAACGCCGATGAGGATTGGCCGGCGATTGAACCCGTCTTGGTCGCCGCGTTGGAGCGGCTGCAGGGTTTTCGCCGCCGCGAAGGCGAGCGAATGGCGTCGGAGTTGTTGAATTATCACGCCGAGCTGGCCGCCCGGCTGTCGCAGGTGCGCGAGCGATTGCCGGTCGCCGTGGCCGGACTGCGCGACCGCCTGCTCGAGCGGGTCCGCGGCTTGCTGGCCGAGGCCGGCGTTGCGGCCGAGCCCGGCGACGTCCTTCGCGAGGCCGCCATCGCCGCCGAACGCTGCGACGTCGCCGAGGAGGTCGTGCGCTTCTCCAGCCATCTCGAACAATTCGAGCGCGTCGTGCGTACCGACAGTGACGGTCCCGGGCGCAAAATCGAATTCATCGTGCAGGAAATGGGTCGCGAGGTGAATACCATCGGCTCCAAAGCCGGCGACGTCGTGATTGCGCAGCACGTGGTGGAAATGAAATCGACCCTGGAGAAGGTGCGCGAGTTGATTCAGAACGTGGAATAGGGGCAGCATGGCCGGCAGCACGGAGCCACCGGCGCTCGGGCCGCTGATTATTGTCTCGGGTCCGAGCGGCGTGGGAAAATCGACGATCATCCAGCGCGTGCTGGCCGATCCGCCGGCCCCGCTCCGACTCTCCGTGTCGGCGACCACGAGAACGCCGCGGCCCACGGAGCGCGATGGGGTCGACTACCATTTCTGGACGCCGGCGCGGTTCGCCGCTGCCGTCGCCGCCGGCGAGTTCCTCGAACATGCCGAGGTCCACGGAAATCAGTACGGAACGCTGCGGGCTGAGGTCGAACCGTTCCGGCGCGCCGGGATCGGCATTATTCTCGACATCGACGTGCAGGGGGCGGAGCAAGTTCGGGCCGCGGAACCGCGGAACACGTCGATTTTCATTCGCGCTCCATCGCTGGAGGACTACGAACGGCGGCTGCGCCAGCGCGGGTCGGAAGACGCCGAATCGATTGCGCGCCGGGTCGCCGCCGCCCGCGCCGAACTCGCCCTCGCCCCAACGTATTCGTATCAAATTGTCAATGATGATCTGGGCACTGCGTCCCGGGAACTGAGGGCCATCATCGCCCAGGCCTGCGCGAGGACTCGAGATGATCGATGAATTGAAGGAAGAGGCGATTGTCAACAAGGTCGGCGGACGGTTCAAGCTCTCCACCCTGATTCAGAAACGAATGGTGGCGCTGAACACGGGCGCGCGGCCGCTCGTCGATGCCAAGACGAATGACAAGATGACGATCGTGATTCAGGAAATCATGCAGGACAAGATCTATCTGGACCTGGAAGGCAATCTGAAGACGCGGCCGGCCGACGCCACCGAAGCGGATGAGCAGCCCTACGGCACGCCGGGCGCCGCGCCGGACGTGTAAGAAACAGCGGGATGGGCCATGAGTGACCTGATGCGCACCGCGCCGCCGGCCGAGGCGGCGCCCTACCGACCGGTCTCCGCCCTGGCCGTCGCGGCGCTGATCGTGGCTGGACTGAATGCGCTGATCCTGATTGGTTTCGGCATCGCGGCGCTAATCTCGCACCGACCGTTCCTCCATTGGTCGGTGATATTGTTATCGGCCGTGGCGATCGGCTTGTCGCTGACCGCGAAGCTTCGGTTGGCGCGCGCACAGGGCACCCGGGCTGGCGGCGGCCTGGCGACTGCGGCGCTGCTGCTCAGCCTGATCTTTGGCCTCGGATATCTGTCGTATTCATTCGCGATCGACTTCGCGATCCGAAAGCAGGGCCAGGAAGTCGCCGAGAGATTCCTGAAGCTCGTCTTTGATGGCGAGTTCGAACGGGCGTTCATGATGACGATGGAGCCGCGAATTCAGCGCACGATGCCGGACGACCCGGAAGCGATCCGCCGACGTTTCGGCAACACCGAGTTGAATCAATTCCTTCGCAGCGAACTCCCGCGGCTGGCCCGGTCCTGGACGGGACGGAGCATTCGCACCTTTGACGGTGTCCGCGACTGGAAAGATACGCCACAGGGATTCGAATGCGAACTGAATTTCACGATCCGCGTGCCCGAGGGCGTCTTCCCGGCCGGCGTCACCACGCTGGCCGTGGACGATCCGGACACGGGTCAGCGATCGTGGCAGGTGCTATTCGGGAAAACCGGGCTGCGGCAAGCCGATCGGAAATTGACGACGCTCGGAAAGCTGATCACCGACTTGCAATATCACAGCTTCCACTATCTGCGCGAATGGCACAAGGAGTTTATTCACAATGGGCCGGCGGCGGCTACGAAGCTCATCCGCATCGATGGCGTGATGCCGCCGGAAGCCAAGCGCATGGAGATCGCGGAGTCACTGATGCAGCCCGAGGCGGTGACGCTGTATCCCGGCGGGCCGTTGCGCCCGCTGGGCAACGCCACGGTCATGATTCAGGACGACGGCATCACGGTCTCTCACGTGATCGAAGTCACCGCCATGAACGTCGGTTCCGACCTCAATTCGCTGTTGATCCTGCGCGTCCGCGGCGATGAACTGGTCAACGAGATGAAGCGCCTCGCCGGTCCAGGATGGGAAAATCAGCCGATCAACACGAGCCAGGTCCCGGAAGCGACCCGGTTTGAGTTCACGTTTGAACCGATCGAGATCAACATCCGGCCGACGACGCCGCGCATCGGTCCCCGGCCGATTTCCATTCAGTCCACTCCCAATCAACCTGACAGCGGCAAAGAGAAATAGTGCTGCGACTCGGACATTTGAGCGCACGTCCGATTGGTGAAGCGACCACGAGATCAGTGTCATTCCGAGCGCTGCGAGGAAACTTGCCTCTCTCTTGATGGCCGCGACGAGTTTCCTCGCTTCGCTCGGAATGACGAATGGCTCGCGGCTGATACCTGGCAGTGAAACTCGCTCTAATCTTCCAGCGCCACTTCGAGGCCGTCCAAGCGGTGACCGAGTTTCTCCTTCTTGGTCTGCAGGTATCGCTGATTGTTCGGGCCCGGCTCAATCTGGATGGGCACGCGTTCGACGATGGTGAGCCCATAGCCGGCCAGCCCGATTTCCTTCTTGGGATTGTTGGTGAGCAGGCGGATGCGCCGGACGCCGAGATCGTACAGAATCTGCGCGCCGATGCCGTAGTGCCGCAGGTCGGGGGCAAAGCCGAGTCGTTGATTCGCCTCGACCGTGTCGAGTCCTTCCTGCTGCTGGAGCTTGTAGGCGCGGAGCTTGTTGAGCAAGCCGATGCCGCGGCCCTCTTGCCGCATGTACAGAATCACGCCGCGGCCCTGGTTCGCGACGCACTGCATGGCGCGGCGAAGCTGGGCGCCGCAATCGCAAAGGCCGCTCGCCAGCACGTCGCCCGTCAGACATTCGCTGTGCACGCGCACGAGCACGGGATCCGTCTGCTCGGGCACGCAGCCCTGCGTTTCCACGCCCACGCCACCCATCGTCAGCGCCAGGTGCGGCTCCGGATCGACCTGCGACCGATAGACGATCAAATCAAATGTGCCGCATTCCGTCGGCAACTTGAGTTCGAGTTCGCGGCGAACGAGCTTTTCTCGCTGACGGCGATACTTGATCAGGTCTTCGATCGTGCAAATGGCCAACCCATGCTGACGGCTGAACCGAATGAGGTCGGCCAGCCGGGCCATCGAGCCGTCGGGATTGACGACTTCGCAGATGACGGCGGCTTCCTTCAGACCGGCGAGCCGGGCCAGATCGACGCTGCCCTCGGTGTGCCCGGCGCGCACGAGCACGCCGCCCGGCCGCGCCCGCAGTCCATCCACGTGCCCGTAGCCGCGCTTCAGATCACCGGGGCCGGAGCGCTCGTCGATGGCCACGGCCACAGTCCGCGCGCGATCGTGAGCCGAAATCCCGGTCGTGATGCCGGTGCGGGCGTCGATCTTCAGGGTCAGCGGCGTCGCTGACGGATCGAGGTCGGCGCCCGGCATGATGTCGAGTTGGAGTCGATCGCAGATCGCCGGCGACATGGCCAGGCAGACCATGCCGCAGGCGTTCCGCATCATGAAATTGATCGCTTCCGGGGTGGCTTTCTCCGCGGCAATGACGAGATCGCCTTCGTTCTCGCGGTTTTCGTCATCCACCAGGATGATCATTCGCCCGGCGCGCAGTTCCTCGAGCGCGTGGTCGATCGAGCAGAATTCCGCGGGGTGCGGCGCCATGGCGAGACAACCCTGACCTGACATCGGTGACGAGCGGACCGGCGGCTCGTCATGCTATTGTAGGCGGCTTGACCGCGAGTACCGCGCGGCCGACAATACGATTCTGCCGCCCGCCGCATCCCGCGCCGCCCGGCAATTGGAACGCTCGGCACGACCGGATCGCCGCCGCCCTGCGGTTCGCCGGCGGGGCGGCGACTGCGAGACGAATTGAGCATGGCCGAGCGGCGCGTCGGACTCTGGTTGATCGGGGCACTCGGCGGCGTCGGGTCGACCGCCGCGCTGGGTTTGGCCGCTCTCGCTCGCGGATTGGCCCAGCCGACCGGTCTCGTCACGGCGCTGCCGCCGGTGAATCGACTGGCACTCGACGAGCCTGGCTCATTTGTAGTCGGCGGGCACGACATCCGCACCGGAACCTTGGACGGTGGCGTGCGCGCGCTGGCGCGGGGATCGGCAGTCTTCGACCCAGCCGTAATCGACGCGTGCTCCGATGATCTGGCCGCCTGGTCCGCAAACGTCCGCCCGGGGACGCTGCTGAACGGCGGCGACGCGATTGCGGCTCTCGCCGATCGGCGGGACCTGCCGGCATCGGAATCGCCACGCGACGCGGTTGCGCGGATCGCCGAAGATCTGTCCGACTTTCGCTCGCGCCAGCATCTCGATCAAGTCGTCGTCGTCAACGTGGCGTCGACGGAGCCGCCGTTTGCCGCCGGTCCTGAACACGCCGCCTGGGATCGCCTCGAGCGCCGGCTGGACGATTCCCGCGCCGTGCCGGTCAGTTCGCTGTATGCTCTGGCCGCAATTGAGAGCGGCTGCCCGTACGTCAATTTCACTCCATCGACCGGGGCGACGCTGCCGGCCCTGTTGGAACTGGCCGAGAGCCGCCGGGCCATCCTCGCGGGGCAAGACGGCAAGACCGGTGAAACATTGCTGAAATCGGTGCTCGCGCCGATGTTCGCGCGGCGGAACCTGCGCGTGTTGAGTTGGGTCGGGCACAACATCCTCGGCAATCGCGATGGGCAGATTCTCCAGCATGAGCGTAACAAGACCGCCAAGCTGCACTCGAAGGATCGCACGGTCGCGGAACTGCTCGGCTACGAGCCGCAGACGCACACGAGCATCGAGTACATCGCCTCGCTGGACGATTGGAAAACGGCATGGGACCACGTGCATTTTCAGGGGTTTTTGGGCGTCAAGATGGCGCTCCAGTTCACCTGGCAGGGTTGTGACTCGGCACTGGCGGCGCCGCTGGTCATCGATCTTGCCCGCCTGGCTCTCTTCGCGCAGCGACGCGGCGAGTCCGGCATCCTGTCGCATCTGGCGTGCTTCTTTAAGTCGCCGATGGGCGTCCGGGAGTTCGATTTCGCGCGGCAGGTCGCGCTCCTCGACGACTATGCCCGAACCCGGGCGACACAAACCTGACGGGGCGAAATGCAAATATGGTCCGGCTGGCGTTCAGTTCCAATGCCTATCTGAGGTTTCCCTTCGCCGAGGCGGCGCGGCGGATCGCGGCGATCGGCTACCGCGGCATCGAGATCATGGCCGACGTGCCGCACGCCTGGCCCGCCTACCTGCTCCCGGAACAGAAACAGGCGATTCGCGACGCCGTGGCTGCCAACGGGCTGGCCATCGCCAACGTCAACGCCTTCATGATGCACGCGGTGGATGATCCGCGCCAGCGTTACTGGCATCCATCCTGGATTGAGCCGGATCCGCACTATCGGCGGATTCGCATCGAGCACACGAAACGCGCTCTGACGATGGCGCACGAGTTGGGCGCACCATGCATCACCACCGAACCCGGAGGACCTCTGGTACCCGGGACGTCCTGGACGGCGGCGCTGCGTCTGTTTGTCGAGATGATCCGACCCGTGGCCGACCATGCCGAGTCTGTCGGCGTGCAGCTTCTCGTCGAGCCGGAGCCTGGTCTGTTGATCGAGACTTCGGACCAATTCGAGGAGTTCATGGCGGGCGTCAATTCGCCGGCGGTGGGATTGAATCTCGACGTCGGCCATCTGTTCTGCGTCGGCGAAGATCCGGCCGAATCGGTGCGCCGGCTCGCACGGTTCGTCCGCCACATCCACGTGGAGGACATCGCGGCGACGCGGGTTCATGAGCATCTGATTCCCGGCGACGGCGCAATCGACTTCCGGAAAACGCTCGCTGCCATCAAGTCGATCGGCTACACTGGCTGGATCACGGTGGAGCTATACCCCTACGTGGAGGACCCGGATCGGGCAGGGAAGCTTGCCTGGAAACGGCTGACGGACATTGCCGCAACCCTCAACGGGGAATAATTCGATTCATCGTCATCTCGATGGCAGAGCGCCATGCGGAGCACCATGAGACACTCGATTGCGATCCTCGGCATCATCGCGGGACTTCTGGCGGCCGGAGCCACGCCGAGCCAGGCCGGAATCATTGTCGGATACACTCCCGGCTCGGCTGCGAGTCACAACACGTATGATCGCTTTCTGGGACCATACCCCGCAGCCCCCGTGACGAATACGACGGGACAATTCATCCTGAATGGATTCACTTCAACCCCGGGAATCGGAACCAATTTGTCCGGGATCGGCTGGAGCACCCAAAACTCGACGTTCAGTTTGACCTTGGTGTCGCCGCAACACGTCATCGGCAACTGGCACGTCTTTTCCAGCGGGCTGTTTCAACCCGGAACCTCGGTGCAGTTCCTGAACCGCAACGGGGAACTGAAGACTTACAATTTGTCATCCGCGCAGCCGTTCCGGCCGACGACGACCTTTATCAACAGCATGGGCCAGCCGCAGACGCTGCCGTCCGACGTCTACCTCGGGACTCTGGCCAGCCCGATTCCGGCAAGCGATCTCGTCGATTTCTTCCCGGTCGTCAACGGTCCGACCGCGCAGTTCATCAATGTCCCAATCAACGTGTACGGGCAGAACAACCCCGGACAGTTCACTCCTCCGGCGTACATCAATCCGCAGACGGGCACGGCGAGCCCGCATTTCGGCAGGAACAACATCGACGCGATCGGTCTGGCGTCGTTCGACGGCAATCCGCCGGTGAACGAGGCGACCATCGCCTACATTTACGATTTCAACAATTCGATCCCCGGTGAGATTCACGTGATCGGCGGCGACTCGGGAAGTCCATCGCTGATCAATCTCGGCAGCCAACTCGGGCTGGTCGGCACGCACTACGGCCTCGATACGCAGACGTTGACCAGCGTCGACACGTTCCTGCCGTTCTACATCAATCAGCTTGATGCCGCGATGCGCTCGAACACCGCGTTCGGGTTGACGATCGTGCCGGTCCCCGAGCCTGCCACGCTCATCCTGGTGGGACTCGCTGCGGGATTCGGCTGGCGTCGCCGGCGCGCGCAGTGAATCGATCCGGATGTGGGCGGCTCAAAACCAAGAGTCAAAACTCGAACCTCGAAATCCGAGTCAAATCGAAAATCGAAATTCGAGAATTGAAAATCATAAGTGGCGGAGCGTAGCCCGGCTCATACGGCTTCCGAACGTGTTCACGGCCCTGGCCGACATCGCGCTCGGCGCCGTCGTCGGAGGTCCGACTGCCGCTCACGCCTGGCTCGCCGTGTCGTCCGGCTGCCTGTATTCGGCCGGGATGGCGCTCAATGACGTTTGCGACGTGGACCAGGATGCGCGGGAGCGGCCGTTTCGCCCGTTGCCGAGCGGCGCGATTTCGATGCCAGCCGCTCGGCAACTCGTCGTGGTTCTGTTCGCCGCCGGGTTGGGCGCCGCCGCGTGCACGGGATTCAGGGCCGGGATCACCGCCGCGATTCTCGCACTGCTGATCATGCTCTACGACGGCTGGCTCAAGCGGACGCGTGTCGGGCCGGTCGGCATGGGCGGTTGCCGTTTCGTCAACGTGCTGCTCGGACTGACGCCGGCATCGTTGTCCGTTGTGCCAGTCGAGTTGCAGCTCCACCTCGCGGGTGTGGTGGGAGTGTACGCGGCTGCGATCACGTGGTTCGCGCGGACGGAAGCGATCGGCGGTCGGCGCGGGGAACTCCGTGCGGCCGCCGGGTTGGGGCTGTTCTCGCTGGTCGCGGCCTTGCCGGCGGCGCTGCACCGCGAACCCGGTTCCGCGTCACCGCTGTTTCCCTACCTGCTGGCCGCACTGATTTGTGTTGTCGGATCGCCGGCGGTCGCCGCCATCCGCCGGCCCGAGCCGCCGCGGATTCAGCGCGCCGTGAAAACCGCGGTGCTGGCGATAATCGCCCTCGACGCCGTGCTGGCCACGGCTATTTCTGGCAATATCGGCCTGCTGATCTTTCTGCTGCTGCCGCCGGCAATCGTCCTGGGCCGGCGGATCTATTCGACCTGAAAGGAGCCGCTCGTGACCGGCCTCAAGCTTCTCGTGATTGTCGGGTTCGTGATCGGCGGGGCGGCGCTATGGGCGATGCCCGTGTTCACCGCGGACGCCGCCATGACGGATCGCGCCCGCAAGTTCATCAATGACCACGTCGCCCGGCTCCGGCCGCTGGAAACCTCCGCCAATCTGGCTTGGTGGTACGCCAATGTCTCCGGCAAGGACGAGGACTTCGAGCGCAAGGAATCGGCACAGAACAAGATCGACGAGGCGCTGGCCGACGCATCCGCGTTTGCCGAGCTCAAGTCGCTGAAGCAGGCCGCCGACAAGGGCGAGATCGCCGACCCCGTCGTGGCGAGGAGCGTTCAGTTGCTGTACCTGCAATACCTGGAAAAGCAGGTCGATCCGGCACTATTGAAGAAAATGGTGGCGAAAGCCAATGCCGTCGAAAAGGCGTTCAACAATTATCGCGCCGTCGTGGACGGCAAGGAGATGACCGACAGCGAAGTCCGGCGAGTGCTCAAGGAATCGAAGAACAGCGCCCGGCGGCGCGCGGTCTGGGAGGCGAGCAAAGGCGTCGGCGGCGTCGTGAGCGCCGATTTGCGCGAGCTTGTCAAGTTGCGAAACGAATCGGCCCGGCAACTCGGCTTCAAGAACTTTCACGCGCTGCAACTCTTCCTCAACGAGCAGGACGGCGAGGCGCTGTTGCATCTGTTCGACGAACTGGATGCGCTCACCGCCGGCCCGTTCCGCGCCGCCAAGAGCGAGATCGATGCTCGGCTGGCCGCCGACTGCGGCGTCAGCGTCGATGAATTGCGGCCGTGGCACTTCCACGACCCGTTTTTTCAGGAATCGCCGGCCGTCTTCAATGCGGACCTCGACGCTCCCTTTGCGAAGGCCGACATCCTCGATGTCTGCCGGCGGTTTTATGCCTCCATTGGATTGCCGATCGACGACGTGATCGCTCGCAGCGATCTCTACGAAAAGAAGGGCAAAAGTCCGCACGCCTTCTGCACGGACATCGATCGAGAAGGCGACGTGCGAGTTCTCGCCAACATCGTGCCGAATGAGTACTGGGCCGGCACGATGCTGCACGAATTCGGCCACTCGGTCTACAGCAGCAAGAACATTCCGCGCTCCGTCCCGTACCAGCTCCGCATGGAAGCCCACATTCTGACGACTGAAGGCATAGCCATGATGTTCGAGCGGTTCTCGAAGCATCGCGCCTTCCTCGAGCGGATGGGTATGACCGTGCCGAACCCGCAGCAGTTCGATGAAGCGGCCGCGAAGGCGCAGCGGAATCAACTTCTGATCTTCTCACGCTGGTGTCAGGTCATGCTGCGATTCGAAAAGGCGATGTATGAGAATCCAGACCAGGATCTGAACAAGCTGTGGTGGGATCTCGTCGAAAAGTATCAGTTGATGCGCCGGGCGGAGGGACGCAACGAGCCGGACTACGCCAGCAAGATTCACATCGTCAGCGCGCCGGTGTATTACCACAACTACATGATGGGGCAGCTATTCGCCTCGCAACTGCACCACACGATAGCCCGGCAGGTGCTCGGCGGCGCGAACCCCCGCCGCGCGCTGTACAACGACCGGCCCGAGGTCGGCGCGTTTCTCAAGGAAAAAGTGTTTGCACCGGGTCGGCTCTACGACTGGAACCGGCTCACCGAACTGGCCACCGGCGAGCGATTGAATCCGAAAGCGTTCGCCGACGATTTCCGTGGTCCGTGATCCTGCCGGTCACTGCTTGCGGAACAGGACCAGGTCGTGCCGCCGAATGGTCGCGCCGGACATCGTCGCCGCGTCGGGTCCCATGGTGTAGACGCCGAATTTTCCGGTCGTGACCTCGGCGATGTAGAGCGCCGCCTGCCCGGCCGTGATCGTGCCGGTCGTCATCAGAAAATGCGCCGGCTGCTTCGGGGCGATGTTGAATTCGCTCGCCAGGTCGACCTCCGCCCAGCCGAGGATCTTGCCGCCGACGTTCCGGTCAATGACCGTGCCGAGCAGTTTCCCGGTGCGATAATCGAGAAGCCAGACGCCGTCGAGCGGCGAGCGCGGGTTCACGGCGCAAGCGCCGGTACAGATCACGTAATCCTCGAAACGATCGTTCGGCCGGGCGAGCACCGTCGGCGGCGCGGTAAAGCCGAAGAACATCGCGCCCGCGCCGATGAACGCGCCGAAAAGAACGTAAACGATGGGTTGTACGCTGGACTTCATTCCGGGACCTCCTCGCACGGCTGGGCACTGTACCAGATTCGGGGCGGCGGAACCAATAGAGTTTTCGGTCTGGCAACCCGGCTTGCCCGCATTCGGCGACCTGCGGTACAACTAGGCGGCCCGGCCCCGAGCCGGCGGTGGGCCCCAGGGACGCGGGATCGCCCGGATGAAGAACTTCTTGCGCGGATTGCGCTGGACGTGGCCGTATCGCGGCCGCATGATCCTGTCGTTGCTGTTCGCGCTTGGCGCCGCCATATTGTGGAGCCTGAACCTGTCGGCGATCTATCCCGTCTTGCGCGTCCTTGAAAACGGCAAGAGCTGGCCCGATCAGGTCGAGGAAGAGATCGACCGTTTGCAAGGGGAGTACGATCGCGAGAGCGCCAAGCTTGAGCGGCTGCGCTTCGAACAGAAACAGACGGAGACTTGGCCGGACGAGCGGCTGCGCTCGAACCGCGAGCGGGAACTGGCCGGCGCCCTGGCGCGGACGGATAGCCGCCTCTCGTGGCTGAGCCGCCGCATTTACCTGCAGCAATGGCTCAAGTCGCTGCTGACGCGGTTCATGCCGCCGGGACCGTTCGCCGGACTCGCGACGATTTTCGGCATGTTGCTCGCCGCCGTGGCCCTCAAGGGCGTGTTCGAGTTCTTTCAGGAGTCGCTGGTCGGCAGCGTCACCAACCGCACGATGCACGACCTGCGCTGCCGCTATTTCCGCAATGCGATCCATCTCGACGTCGCGCACTTCAACGACCAGGGATCGCACGCCATGCTCACGCAGTTCACGACGGACATGGAGATGCTGGCGGCGGGAATCAAGACGCTCTACGGACGCGTGATTGCCGAACCGCTGCGCGCGCTGGCGTGCATTGCGGCGGCGAGTTACATCAGTTGGCAACTCACGCTTCTATTCCTCGTTCTCGTGCCCGCGGCGCTGTTCATCTTGACCAAGGTCGGGCGCATGATGAAGCGCGCCAGCCGCCGGCTGCTGGAGCGCATGTCGAATCTCTATCGCATTCTCCAGGAAACGTTTCGCGGCATCCGCGTGGTGAAGGCCTTCACCGCCGAGGCGTACGAGCGGCAACGGTTCCGCGAAGCGTCTCGGGATTACACGCGGCGGGCGATTCAGTTGATCAAGCTCGACGCACTGACCAGTCCGGTCATCGAGTTGCTCGGTGTGGCCGCGGTGACCGCCGCACTGCTGGCGGGGGCGTATCTGGTGCTCGAACAGCGCACGGATCTGTTTGGCCTGAAGATGTGCGATGCGCCGCTCGACGTGGCGACGTTGCTGCAACTGTACGCGCTCCTGGCGGCGATTGCCGACCCGGTCCGCAAGCTGTCCAGCGTGTACACGAAGTTGCAGACCGGGGCGGCGGCGGCGGATCGCATCTTTGCCGGCATCGACCTTCGGCCGCGGGTCGCCGCCAATGGCCGGCGCGACGTATTGCCGCGCCTGGCCGGCGCCGTCGAGTTCCGCGACGTGTGCTTTTCCTACGAGCCTGGGCGGCCCACGCTGGCGCACATCCGACTCGACGTCCGCCCCGGCGAGACCATCGCGCTGGTCGGCAAGAACGGATGCGGGAAGAGTACGCTCGTCGGTCTGCTGCCTCGCTTCTACGACCCGGATTACGGCTCTGTCGTGATCGACGGTTACGACTTGCGCCACGTTCATCTTCGCAGCTTGCGGCGGCAGATCGGTCTGGTGACGCAGGACACGTTTTTGTTCGACGACACCGTGGCCAACAACATCGCTTATGGCCGCCGGCGCGTCTCTCTCGCGACCGTCGAAGCCGCGGCCCGGCAGGCTTTCGCTCACGAATTCATTGAGCGGCTGCCGGAGGGGTATCAGACCCGCATCGGCGAAAGCGGCGCGAAACTGTCCGGCGGGCAGCGGCAACGGCTCGCGCTGGCCCGCGCGATCCTGCGCGACCCCGCCGTTCTGATCCTCGACGAGTTCACCAGCCAGTGCGACGCCGAGAGCGAGGCGCTGATCCATCAGGCCCTCCGGCAGTTCGTCCGCAACCGCACCACATTCATCGTGACGCACCGGCTGAACACGCTCGAAATCGCCGATCGCATCGTCGTCCTCGAAGACGGACGGATCGAAGCGGTCGGCTCGCACGCCGAGCTGCTTGGCTCTTGTGAACTGTACCGGCAGATGCACGAGTCGCAGCGGCACCGCCGCGTCGCCTGACCGGATGGAGTTGCGAACTCAGTTGGAACGACTGCGACGCCGGGACACGGAGAAAACAAAGAGGCTGATTCCGCTCACGGCGCGACCGATGCCTCCTCCGGTCTCGATTCCGGCACTTTGGGTGACGGACCCGATGGCATGAACGCCGCGCACACCACACGCCTTCGACTCGGACTGTGTTTGTCCGTGTTCCTTTGTAGCTCCCTGCTGTTTTTTTACCGCCTCGCTGATCGCGAACTGTGGTCGAGCCACGAAGCCCGCGCGGCCCAAAACGCGCAATCGATGCTCGATTCGGGCGATTGGCTTTTGCCCCGGCTCTACGATGGACAAGTCGAACTCCAGAAGCCGCCGCTGTACTACTGGCTCGTCGCGGCACTGGGCCGGCTGCGGGGCGGATCGGTCGACGCGTGGGCGGTGCGCTGGCCCGCGGCATTGGCCGCGCTCGGCACGGTGCTGCTGCTCATCGCCGCGCTGGCAGCCCGCGGGCGGTGGGTCGCGGGAATCATCGCAGGGCTCGTCCTGGCGACGTCGCAGCACTTCGTCTGGATTGCTCGCACGGGACGGCTCGACGTGCCGTTGACTCTAACTGTCGCAATCGCCGTGCTGGGATTGCACGCGAGGTGCCGAGTGGCCTGGATTGCGGGCTGGGCGGCGATTGCCACAGGCGTTCTCCTCAAAGGGCCAATCGCCGTCGCGCTGCCGCTGGCGATCCTGACCGGTGATGCGGCATTGGCTCGGATTCTCGTCGGATATCATCGCCGGCGTGTCGTGCCGATGGTGGCCTGCGGCGTTTCGCTGGTTCTTCTGCTCGCGCTGCCGTGGTTCGTCGCCGCGCATTTTCGAACCGATGGCGAATTCACCCGCGCGTTTTTTTGGCACCATCACGTCGAGCGAGCCTTGGGCGGCAGCGACACGCTGGCGGTTCACCCGTGGTGGACCTACGTCGTTCGCTGGCTGATCGATCCGTTGCCGTGGAGCGTATTTCTGATTCCCGTAGCCTGGTTTTCTGTGCGGAGCTCCTGGCTGCGCGAAGATGCAGTCGCCCGACTCGGTGTGGCTTGGATCCTTGCCGGCACCGCGCTGCTCTCCGCATCACAGTTCAAGCGTGCGGATTACCTGTTGCCGGTGTATCCCGGCATGGCGCTGGTCCTCGGCAGCCTGGTTGATTGGCGGATTGAGAATCGCGGACTGCGGCTTGCCGGTCGGGAATCGAGTTTTCGAGCGGCTCGCCGTCTGGCCCTCGGCGTCCATGCCGTTGCCGGCCTGGCGGCAATCGTCGGCGTCGCGGCGTGTCACACGATCATCCCGAGGCTGGATGCGGATCGGTCAAAAGCGGCGTTCGCCGCGGCGATTCGAAAGGCGGCGCCACGGCCGGAGATGGTGCTGTTTTTCCGGGTCGAAGATCACCTGCTGGCGTTCCAGCTCGGGTCGCCAGTGCACACGCTTCTGGAATGGGAGAATCTGGACGTGTGGGCCGGCCGGCCGGATTCGAGCACGATCGTCATGCCGGCGAAGTGCGCGGCGGAGTGGCGTCAATACATTAGCAGCGGCACGCTCGAGATTGTCTTGAGATACACGGATCGCACGGAGCGCCGCCGGCCGCGCGATCTCGTCGTGATGAAGACCGGCCGGCGACATCCCGCCGCTGATGGATCCGACCCACGCCGCTCAACGCTTGCCGCACGTCGCCCATGAGCCGATCAGCATGCTGCTGCCGGCGTACAATCAGGCGCCGGTGCTCAAGTCCGTCATTGAAAGTTGGCTCAAGTCGGCCGAGCGCGCGGGCAATGCCGCCGAGATGATCGTCGTTGACGACGGCAGCACGGACGGCACGGCGGACGCGGTCGCTTCGCTGCCGCGCGTCACGCTGCTGCGGCACGAGCGGCGGCAGGGCGTCGGAGCGTGCCTGCGAACGGCATTGCCCGTGGCGCGGCATCCGCTCGTGCTCACCTTAACGTGTGAGTATCCATACTCGCCGGCGGATCTGAAAAAGCTCCTCGAAGCAATCGACTCGGCTCAAGTCGTCGCCGGCTGCCGGACCGAGCCGGCGCCGGCGTGGCTGCAATCGATTGGGAGCGTCTACCGGCTGCTTGCGCGCGGGCTGTTCGGAGTGCCGTTACAGTCGTCACCCGGCTGGCTCGGCTGGCGCGCCTGGCTGGCGAACCAGCGTGAGCGATGGGTCCTGGGAGTTCGGCTGCACGATCCGTACTGCGGCGTGAAGCTCTTTCGCCGCGCTGTGCTGGATCAGTGCCCGATTCAGTCCGATGGGAATTACGCGCACGTCGAGTTGCTGGCCAAGGCGAATTTCCTGGGACACCTGATCGCGGAGGCGCCTCTGGGCCGGCTCAGTGGCTCGTTCAAAGGCCGTTCGGAGCCGCGCCTGGGGACCGAGGCGGCGGATCGGCGGCTCGTGCTACGATCGCCGCGATTTCAGCCGGCAGGTCTGGCCCCGGCCATGGCGTCGTGAGAGCGCCCCGTCCGAAATATAGTAAACCAAATAGTTGACAATGTTCTCGATGGAGGTATAGTAAACCACATGGTTAGCTATCGACGCGGCGCCTTGGATCGTGTGTTTCAAGCGCTGGCTCATCCGGCACGACGGGCGATGCTGGGGCGGTTGGCGGGCGGCGAACGCAATCTGACCGAATTGGCCGCGCCGCTGCGCATGTCGTTTCCGGCCGCGTCCAAGCACGTTCGCGTGCTAGAGCGGGCCCGGCTGGTTCGGCGCCGGATTGTCGGCCGGACGCATTTCTGCCGCATCATCGGGCAGCCCCTGGCTGAAGCCAACGGCTGGCTCGAGAAATTCCGCGAAATCTGGGAACCGAACTTCCAGCGCCTCGATGACTTGCTGACCGAGATGCAGAACCAATCGCCGAACCCCCTTCAACCCGGAGATCCGCATACATGAAGACCACATTCCAAGTTCAACCTCGCGGCGATCGGGAAATCGTCATCAGTCGAGACTTTGCCGCGCCGCGCCGGCTGGTCTGGGAGGCGATGACGAAGCCCGAATTCTTGCGCCGCTGGTTGTTCGGACCGCCCGGCTGGGAGATGACCGTCTGCGAGGACGACCTCCGCGTCGGCGGCGCCTTTCGCTGGGCGTGGCGCGGCCCGAACGGTGAAGAGATGTCCATGCGCGGCGTGAACCGCGAGATCGTGCCGCTGGAACGGATCGTGCGCACCGAGTCGTTCGAGTTCGGATGCCCGGCTCAAGGTGGCGAGCAGTTGGCCACCCTCGTTCTGACCGAGCACGGGACCACGACGAAGCTCACGCTCACCGTGGCCTATCCATCCAAGGAAGCGCGCGACGGCGCTCTGGCGTCGGGAATGGAGAAGGGTATCTCGGTCGGCTACGACCGACTCGATGAAATCCTGGCGTCGAAGTCCTGATCGGCAGATTCCACCGCACATAACCACACTCTCCAGGAGCGTCATCATGCAGCGCATTACGCCATTCCTTTGGTTCAACAACCAGGCCGAGGAAGCCGTCGAGTTCTACACCTCGACCTTCAGGAACTCGAAGATCGGAAATATCACGCGCTATGGCGACCACGGACCGGGACCGAAAGGCTCGGTGATGACTATTGCGTTTCAGATTGAGGGCCAGGACTTCATGGCCCTCAACGGAGGACCGATTTTCCAATTCTCAGAAGCCGTCTCGTTCATGGTGAACTGCGAGACGCAGGCTGAAGTCGATGAATTGTGGGACAAACTCTCCGCCGGCGGCCAGAAGTCGCAATGCGGCTGGCTCAAGGACAAGTTCGGAGTCTCGTGGCAAATCGTCCCAACGGTCCTACGGCGGATGCTCTGCGATTCCGACGCGGCACGCGTTGGCCGAGTCACTCAGGCCATGTTGAAAATGACCAAGATCGACATCCCGACCTTGCAAGCGGCGTACGACGGCTAGGTTCGGGATTGCAGCGCGAGGGGAACAGACGCTCGAAATCGAGACTCTCGCCGACGGCCCGCTGAGAATTGCGACCGATCAGCGGGCGGCGCCCGGCAGCCATGATTGCCATTCAAAAACCGCGGGGCGGCAGAACTCTGCCGCCCCGCGGGAGATTGGTCCATCGCGACTTGCTATCGCGGTTGCAGGTTCTCTGAGATGACGCCCGTCTGCCGCTCTTCCTCTTCCGAGTTGATGATGATTCGCGGGGTCACCATCAGGAGCATGCTCTGGGCTTCTCGTCCGTAGCCGACGTTCTTGAAGAGCCGGTTAATATACGGCAGCTTCGAGAGAACCGGCGGCCCGAACTCGTTGCGGCCCTCGGACAGCGTCTTCAGCCCGCCCAGGATCACCGTGCCGCCGTCCGGGATGCTCACGGTCGTCTGGATCGAGACCGTCGAGATCTGCGGCTGCTGGATGAACTGAGTGAACGGAATCGGCTGGCCCTGGGCCCCGCCCTCGAACACCGGTGTGATGAAGGTCGTCACCGGGAAGAGCGGCACGATGGCCGAGGCGATGTTCGACAGCGTCGGCGTCAGGTTGAGCCGGACGAACCGTCGGTCAGCGGACACCACCGCCTGGATCGCCAACTGCACGCCGAGCGGGAACGGGTTGTTCTGCGGGACAAAGACGATCTGCCCGCCGAACCCGACCACGTTCACGTTCGTCACGAAGAACTGCTGATCGCTGATGTTGATCGTCGACGTCTGGCCGTTGAACAGCGTCAGCTTCGGCGCCTGCATGACGTTCGTGCGGCGATCGCCCTGGGCGGCCTCCATGAACATGAAGACCTGGATATCGCTCAGGAACGCCAACCCCATCGAGATGCCGCCGTTGAATCCCGGGTTGTTCGGGTAGGCGAACGGCGGGATCGCATACTGGAAGCTGGAGCTGCGGATCGGAATGTCGAGGTCGCTGGTGAAGCGCCCGAACTGTTCCGAGTTGCCGAAGATGCCGCCCGGCGAGAGACCGGCCAGGAAGCGCGTCGGCGAGAAGTCGTTGACCTGGCCAGCCGGTTTGAACTGGTTGGTCACCAGTTGCGGCTCATACTGCCGCGTGCTCTGGTCGGTCTTGAAGTTGAGAGCGAAGTCGAGCCCGATTCGCTCGAAAAACGTTTCCGCGAGCGTGATGATGCGGACTTCGACCGACACTTGCAGGTCCTGGAGCTTGCGCAGGGCGTCGAGCAGGTCGGCGACCTGTTCCTGCACGTCTGGCGTCTGATTGACGACCAGGGCCAGGCCGATCGGCATGTAGTCGATCGTGCCCGCGCCGCCGACGGAGCTCCACGAATCCGGGGCGATCGTGTTGGTGACGAGCTTGATGAGCATGTCCTGCATCGTCTGGCGCGTCGGGCTGACCGAGGCCGTGTGGGCCATCGGGCTGCCGACGTTGCCGGGCTGCGTGCTCATGCTCGCGGAGCCGCCGGGCGCCGTGGTCATGGTGGCGGTGCTCGAGTTACCCACCGGCTGACCGTTCTGAAGCATGAACCGCCCATTGCCGAACGGCGTCGAGCCGTTCATGCCCATGTTCAGCTTCTGCTGATCGATGACGCGCTCGAACGCCGCCTGGATGTTGGCCTGCTGCGGCAAGACGTAATCGTCCACCGGCAGGACCAAGTCGGCGACCGAGTAGACGCGCTGCGTGAGCTTGCCCCGCGCGGCTTTCTCGGTGGTCACCTTCAGCACTTCGTCCTCGATTACGTACGTCAGCCGCACCTGTTGCAGCAACAGGTTCATGACGGACTTGAGCGAGACGTTGTCGACCGTCAGAGACACGGGGGCCTCCGCATTCACCGACTCCGCCGCGAGCGCCGCCGAGTCGAGGTGGATGTTCAGGTCCGCCATGGCCTTGAGGTCGTAGATGGCTTGTTGCAGAGGCACGTTCTTGAAGGAGACCGTGACCGGCTTCGTGAGCTTGGCCTGGATTTCCTTCTCCTTGTCGCCGAGCGTCCGCATGCCCATCGTCTTCATCTTGTCGCCGCGGTCCTTGATGTATTTCGGCACCGGGAGTTCCATGGCGACGGGGTTCTTCGAGTTCACGGCCGGACCGGGATCCTCGGCGTCATCCATGCCCTGCTTGAACATGTCTTCCTTGCGGCGTCGGATGGCGTCGTAACTGTCCTTGCTGCCGTGAATCTGAGCGAGCTTGACAGCCGCCTCGGTTGCCGGATCGTCTGGATCCAGCTCGTGGGCTTGCGCGGCCTTGAGCTCGGCTTCCTTGTACTTGCCTTCCTTGTAGAGCGTCTGGAACTCCTTCATCAGGTCCTTGACCTGCTGCTGCCGCTTGGCGTCGGCGATGGCTTCCTTGTTCATGCCCTCGATGATGCGGTCCTTTTTCTTGACCACGTTGGACTCGAAGTCCTTTTGCGCCTTCATGAGCTTGAAGCTCTCAGCGCGAGCTTCGACCGGTCGGGTGAGCTTGACGATCGAGCCGGCGTCGAGGCGAGTGGCTCGGACGCGCTTGCAATAGTTCTCCAGCGTCTCAAGAGCGGCGTCGGTTTCGCCGCGCTCCCACTGCGACTTGGCGGTGGTCTGAGCGTCGAGTCCTTCGGCTCGGAGCCGTTGGTACTCGATCTCCTGAAGTTTGACCACCTGGTCGGCCAGATCATCCTGGCCCGCCGGCACCATGGCGGGCTTCGCGCCGACGCCGGTCAGCCCAGTCCCGCTGGCCGGCTGCACGCCGGTCATCGGCGTGCCACTGGCCACCGCCGGAGCCACCGGCGCCGACTTCGCGGACGCCATCTGATCGAGCCGCTCCTGGCAGGCCTGCATGACCTCCTTCATCTGCCCCTTCTTGTCGAGCGGGAGCAGATTGGCGTCGACCTGCCGCATGATCGCCAGCGTTTGGTCAAACGCCTTGCTGCGATAGGCGGCCAAGGCAGCGTCGTAGCTGCGGTTGGCGGCCAGGACGCGCTGGTTGTGTTCTTCGACGTCGATCGAACGGAGGACCTGGGTGGCCTCGGCCTGCATGCCGAACGGGCCGTTGAAGACCTCGGTGGCCAGTTGCCGAGCCAGTTCGCACTGACCGCGGCGGAGTTCCATCCGCGCCTTCTCGAGGATCGACTGGCCCTGGATCATGGCCTGCGCGGTCGCGGCGGCCTGAGCGACTTGGCCCTTCATTGCGGCCAGCTTGCCGTCGATCGCGCCGCAATCGAGGCCGAAACTCTCCGCCATCGAGCGCGCCGCCGTCAACTGGGCGACCGCGGCCTGAGTCTGCTCGGAATTCGCAGCGGCCATCGCCGCCGTCATCGCCGTGTTGACCTGCTTGGTCACCGTGGCGGCCAGGTCGATCAGACAACGATCCGGCGTTTCCTCATTCGCGGCCCACTGGCACTGGCACTGCGCCGCTTCGAGGTACTTCGCGCGGGCTTCGACGTACTGGCCGTTCTTCCAATACGCCTTGCCTTCGGCCATGAGTTGCTTCGCCCGGGCCTTGGCGTCCCCGCTGACGGGCACGACCTGGTTCGGCGCTCCCGGTGTGGTGGACGCGGCCGCGGTCGTCACGGCGGGAGCCTTGGGATCGGCGGCGGCGACGTCGGCCGTCTTGATCTCGCTCGGCCAGTTCGGCGCCGGCGGCTTCGCCTGCTGCGCCACGGCGTTGGGCATCGAGTTCGGCTGAGCGGGCTTGTCGGTCGCCTTGGCTACCGCGGCACCGGCCGGCTTGGCCGGGGCCTTCGCGGCCGCGTCGCCCGGCTTGGTCTGCGGCTTGGCAACGACGGCGTCCTGCGGCTTGCCGCCGATCGGCATCGCCTTGCCCTTGCGCGCCTTGGCTTCGGAGGCGTCGATTTCCGCGATCAGCTTCTCGGGGCGATCGCCGAAATCCCACATGGAGTACGGGCCGTGGAGCGACGACGCCTTGTAGGCCATCGTCCGCGCCTCGGCAAATTTGCCCTGGTCGTAAAGTTGCCGAGCCTGGGCGAGCACCTTGACCGAATCTTCCTTGTTTCGGGCGGCTCGTGCCTTGACGATGTCGTCCATCAACTTGGTCGGCGTGTCCTCGAACAGGCCCCACTTGACCTTGTTGTTGGCCGCGGCCGATTGCGCGAATTTCTGCGCATCGTCGATCTTGCCGGCGCGGAGAGCCTCGTAGCCTTGCTTGACGAGGGCGCGGGGGTCGCCGCTCGGCATGCCGGCGGCCGGGGCCGCGCCTTTGACTCCCAGATCATTGAGCAGTTTTTCCGGCGTGTCGGTTTCCCAGAAGGGCAGGGCGACGCGCATCGCCTGAGCCTGCCGGGCCAGTTGCTCGGCCTTGGTCTTGTCGCCGGCGGCCAGAGCCTTGCGGCCCTCCTGCACGAGCTTGCGGACCGCTTCGACGTCGGCCGAGGCGGCTCCGCCTGTCGGCGCGGCGTTCGCCTTGCCGGCGCCCGCGGCGTCGCCGGGCCGGACGGCGGAGATGGACGGTGCCGGCGAGGGCGTCTGTGCCCACGCCATTTCGCCGAACGCCGACACGCCCGTCAACGTCCAGCCGATCGCCACGCTCTTCCAGAATCGACTTGTTGCGCGAGACACCATGGCCTCCTCCCCCTGTCCATCCCCCGAACGGCTGCCGGCGAGGCAATCGCGAACGGCTCGTGGCCGGCCAGCTGCACTGCGCCCCGGCGCAAGCGCATGCGCACCCGGAGGCAGTTCCCCACAGCTAGAGCTTGTAAAGCGGCGGGACCATAACGGCGGTCCCCGGCGCGGTCAAGGGTTTTTTTTGCAGAAACTCGCTGAACGCCGCCGGATTTCTTTCAGTCCCGGCCCGCAATCGGCACGAGCCGGTAATCGCCGCGGCCTGTCTTGACTTTGGCGGTCTGCCGAAGTGGAATCATCTCGAAGCGTTCGGAGAAGCTCCACAACCTGCGAGGTCGATCATGATGATGAAGCGCACTGCGGCCGGGCTGGCCCTCGCCATGTTCATAGTCGGCGCCCTCATTGGGCATGGTCTGCCGATGGTCCAGGCCCAGGGCGAGATCCGCGCGCCCAATTGGAAGTACGGGATCAATGTCCGGGTCCGCAAAGGGCAAGAAACGGACTTCACCAATGAAACGCGCAAGATTGGCATCGAAGTCTACCGCGATGAGAACAACGGCAATCTGCTCTACATTTCGGAGACTGGGTCGATTGCGGTGGTTCCCAACAAGTAGCGCCGGCTGGCGCGCGGTTCGTCATCGTTCGCTTGATTGCAGCCACGGATCATCCTGGGCTTGACGCGGAGGCCGGCATCCGCTGAATGGGATCGACTTTCTCCGTGGCGAGGGCGGCCCATGGTCCCGTGGACCGATCGACAATTGAGCGATTTTCAGTCAGCCGTGGCTTGGAAAACAGGCTACGAGTTGCCCGATGGACGCTTGCTCGGCGTGCCAGGCAAGCGCGGCAATGTGGCCCGTGGAATCGATCCACGCGTCCAGGCCGTCATGGACCATCTCGAGCCGGCCGGCAAGCGCATCCTGGAGATCGGCTGTTGCGAAGGCGGGCATACGGTTCAACTCGCGGCCATCTGTGCCGAGGTCGTCGGGCTGGACGTTCGTCCGCACAACATCGTCGGAGCGTTAGTGCGATCGTTCGTGCACGGCGTGAGCAACGTGCGCTTCGGCGTGGCGGACGTCCGCGATATCGGCGACGACTTCGGTGCGTTCGACATCGTGTTCCACGTCGGCGTGTTGTACCATCTGGATGATCCGGTCGCGCACCTGTCCCGCATTGCGCAACTCGCTCCCGATCTGCTCCTCGACTCGCACTATGCCGACGACTCGCTCAATTGGCCATCCACCGAGTTGACGCATGATGGCCATCGATACGCCGCGCGACTGTACCGGGAGGGCGAATGGGATGACGTGTTCTCCGGCGTGCTGCCGAGCTCAGCCTGGCTGATTTGCGATGACCTGCTTCGATGTTTGCGCGACGTCGGCTATTCGACGATCCGATTGTTGGATGACCGCAAGGAACGCAACGGCCCGCGGCTGACGCTGATCGCGCGCCACTCGCGGCGGTGACGCGCTCGCGCTCAACCCGGTTGCGGAGACGGCCTGATCGTTCGAAATGCGGGCTGAGTAGGAGGCGTTTGTCGACCCGAAATGGGCATCCCGAACCAAGAGCCAGTTTTGAATTCGACATTTCGAAGTGCACGACAAGGCGGCGCTGAGTCGTCAATTTGACAACAGTGAACGAGTCGAAGGACTTTCAATGCGCTGTGAGTAGGCGCAATGCGCGTGTCAGCTGCACGCGCAACACCGAAGAAACCACGAGAACTCGATCGGCCGGATCGATCATTTTTTCGCGAATGCGGTTGCTTTTTGGCCGGCCGCAAGCTTAACTGTTCTCGGTCGTTTGGCGAGACCGAATCTGCCGTCAGCCGAGTTCGGCGGCCGCGAGTGTTGGCAGGAGGGCCGTTGGCCATGCGCTCGATCCCATCTCACATGCAGTCCCGTAGTCCATCGGGAACACGATCCTCGCCATCGACTGCCGTCAATCGCTGGCGATTCCGGCCGGAACTGCAGCGCTGCGAGAACTTCGAGACCCCCAACCTGCTGTTTCTCGGCGGTTGGCTCGGCGCGGCATTGCCCTTTTCTGCCGACGCTCTCGAATTGCCGTCCACACACACACACACACACACACACAATTGCAGCGTGACGTGAAGCCGGATGCCGACGCGCGGCCAACCGGTCATCTCGACCCGATCGAATTGCCCCAGCCGCCGGCGCCTGTCGCCAAATCAAGTGCAGCAGACGACGGGCATCGCACGGGCGCCGTCGCCGCGACAACGGCATCGGATTGGCAGCCGCACGCATGGAGGGCGGCGCCCGCTGCGGCGCAAGATTGGGATGCCGCGGCGTTTTTGGCTGAGGACGAAGGCGGTCCCGCTCAATGGCCCGTGCCGCAGCCGAGCGCATCGGACGAGCCCGCCGCCGCGCCGTCATCCGACCTGCCGAGAATCGACATGCCGGCCGCGCCGACAACCAGCGCCACCGCCGGAACCGGGCAGTCCGGCTTGCCGCCGATGACGCCCGGTCCGGCAATCAGCGCTCCGAGCGCCGCACCGGCCGCGGATGCCCCCGACGGCGAGCCGGGCGGCGCAACCTCGGCCGTCAACTCGCTGAGCTGCGGCGGCTGTTGCGAGGACGTGATCCCGCTGGTGCGCCTCGATGCGGTCGATCCCACCGCGGCGGCCTGGAACCGCGACGGCGCTCACGACACCAGCACCGGCGCCTTCGAAGTCTGGCGCACCGGCGACACCGGCGAAACCCTCACGGTCTGGTACACGGTCAGTGAAGCCAGCACCGCCATTCCCGGCAGCGATTACGAGCCGCTCGACGGCTACGTCACGATCCCCGCCGGCGAGCGCAGCGCCGGCATCCTGGTCCGGCCGATCGACAATGCCAATGAAAACGCGGCCAAGTCCGTCATCATCGCGCTGGACTGGTCGCCGGATTACTTGGGCGACGGCGCGACGCAAGCGGTCACCATTAGCGAATCGATTTTCGCCAACGTCCAGCCGGTCTATTCGGTCTGGGAGATTCCGATGGTCGGGATCGAAGTTGTCGATCCGTATTCCGCGGAACTGCCCGACGAGGTCAGCACCGGCGCCTATCTGATCCAACGATTTGGAGCGGTGGTCTACGGCGGCGGACTTGATGATGGGGAAACCCACACCAACCTGGATACGGTCGCGGTCGATTACACCGTCTGGCAAGCGCCGAGCCAGGTCAGCGGCGATTACCAGTCCCTGCCAGGCGCCGTCACGTTGCCGTCCGGCGTCTGGGCCGAACAGATCGTGCTGACGCCGCTCGACGATGACCTGACCGAGGATCCGGAATCGATCGTGGTCACGCTGACGCCCAGCGCGAGCTACGAGATCGGCTTGGCG
>JRYK01000199.1_pt1 | contig 114164 bp, 88 predicted proteins | sample 235381 | NCBI WGS metagenome assembly JRYK01 (sample SAMN03074220, study PRJNA261476) | activated sludge metagenome | biome: Wastewater Treatment Plant; feature: Wastewater; material: Activated sludge; isolation source: activated biomass of a wastewaster treatment plant treating hydrocarbon... ... | reverse complement strand
CACGAAAGAAGAAATCCATCCACAGATTTCTCAGATCTCACAGATGGAATGCCCTGAATCTGTGTGATCCGTGAAATCTGTGGATGTTTTTTTTCCCTTTGGCGGAGCGTCGTGAACTCTTATGCGACCTTCAAGGCGAAATCCGATCGATCGAGTCGGAAATTGGGATTGTAGTACGGATCGCCGGCCGCGAGTTGCCGCTCCCATTTCGCCACGAAGCGCCGGTACTCCCGATGAAAACGAGCCAGCTTCTCCGGCGTGTCCTCGTAGCCGCGCGTCTTCGACTCGAAGTGATACAGCTCCGCCTCCGGCGTGCAGACGATCCGGTAACCGAGCGCCTGAATCTGCAAACACAAGTCCACGTCATTGAACGCCAGGACGAAGCCCTCGTCGAACCCGCCGGTCCGCTCGAACACGTCGCGGCGAGCCATGAGGCAGGCGCCGGTGACGGCGGAGCAGTTGTGCGGCACGCGCAGCCGGTGCATGTAGCCGGCGGCGTCGCGCGGGAAATGCAAATGGGCGTGCCCTGCCACGCCGCCCATGCCGACGACGATGCCGGCGTGCTGCACCGTGTCGTCGGCAAAATAGAGCTTGGCGCCGACCGCGCCGACCTCGGGCCGCAGCGCGTGCGTCGTCATCCGCTCCAGCCAATCGGGATTGATCGCCTCGACATCGTTGTTGAGAAACAGCAGCACGTCGCCGCGACTGTGCGCGGCGCCGAAGTTATTCACCGCCGCGTAGTTGAACGGCTTCGTCCACGGCACGATCCGCGCTCGCCCCTCGCGCTCCAGCCGGCGATAAAAAGTCCAGGTCTCCTCTTGCTCGCTGTGATTCTCGAGGATCAGGATCTCGACGTTCGCGTAGCTGGACCCAGCGATGGAGTCGAGACATCGGCTGAGCAGCGCCGCGGAATCGCGATTCGGGATCAGGATCGAGACGAGCGGCTGGCGCGGCAGGCGGTAAATGACGCGGTAGACGCCGGGGATGTGCCCCTCAACGACGCCGGCCGGGGTGTTCATGCGCTCGAGGTGCTCAGCCAAGGCCCGCCGGCCGGATTCGACCAGGTAGCGCTTGCTGTCGGTGTCCGCAGCCGTGGATTGGGCGTGCATTCGCCAGTGATACAGCACTTTCGGAACGTGGACGATGGAACGAGCACACTCGCTCGCTCGGAGCACGAGATCGTAATCCTGGGCGCCGTCGAACCCATCTCGGACGCCCCCGAGCCTCTCGACCAGGTCCCGCCGCAGCACAAGCAGATGACAGATGTAATTGTGACTCCGCAGCGTATCGGGCGACCAGTCCGGCTTGAAGCACGGATCGACGCGGCGGCCCGCTTCGTCCAGCTTGTCTTCATCGGAGTAGATGAAATCGACATCGGGATGTCGATTGATCGCCTGAACCACTTCGAAGAGCGCAAATGGAGCGAGTTCATCGTCGTGATCGAGGAACGCCACGTATTCGCCGCGGGCCAGCGCCAGCGCGGCGTTGGTGTTGCCGGCGATGCCGCGATTGCGCTCGAGCCGCGCCACGCGGATGCGCGGGTCCGATGCCGCGGCCGAATCGATGACGTCGAGCGTCGGCGCCGCGCTGCCGCCGTCGGCAATGCACAGTTCCCAGTGCGGATACGTCTGCTCGCGCACGGAATGCAGCATGGCGGTTAGGAATCGCGGCGGCGTGTTGTAGGTCGGCGTCACGATGCTGATGAGAGGCCGTCGCGGAAATGAGCAGCGCCGCTGCCGATCCAGATCGCCCCGCGTCGGCTCGTGCCGCGCGATCCAGCGCGAATACTGCAGCGAATCGAGCGCGACGCTCGTTCCGCCGGCATCCGCGTCGGGCTGGGAGAGGTCCTTTCCGGTCCAGCGGTGGACGGCGCGGCCGAGTGCGCGCACCGCCGCCCGCACCCAGCGCCGCCGCCGACTGTGGAGCGGCAGCAACTTCTCGCGCACCTTGTACATCAGCCGCGCCGCCTTCCACGCGCCCGAATTGAGGATCGAATCGAGCTGCGCCTGCTTTTCGTCGAGCACCTCGTTGCGGCGCATCAGCGCGGTTTCGAGTTGTGCGATCCGGCGCGCGGCGCTGTCCGCGTCCCAATCGGGCGAGCGGAAGGTGAGGATTTCTTCGGCGGCATCCTTGCGCGTCATGGGGCGGTTATAACCGCCGGCGTCGGCCGTGAGCAAGCCGGATTCGCCGCAACTTCCCCGGTTTTCCCAGAAGCCTTAGAATGCGCACATGGGGATCGAGCTTCCGCTGGAATTCGCGCCGCCCGCCGCCGGTCCGTCGCCATCGGTCCTGGACGCCGACGGCGACCTCGCGGGCTGGCTGGCCGGGCGCTCCGAACCGCCCCATCGCATCCGCCAGATCCATCGACAGATTCTCGCCAATCGCGCCGAGTCGTTCGATCAGATGACCGACCTTCCCCAGCGGCTGCGGCACGACTTGGCCGCGCAGTGGTCCCCGCTGGCCGCAACCGTCGAGCGCCGGTTGCACTCGCGCGACGGCACCATCAAACTGCTCCTGCGCCTGCACGATCGTCGGCTGATCGAGTGCGTCATGATTCCGAAGGACGGCCGCCGGACGGCGTGCATCAGCACGCAGGTCGGTTGCGGCATGGGCTGCGTCTTTTGCGCGAGCGGAATCGACGGCGTGGCTCGCAACCTCACGGCCGGCGAAATTGTCGAACAACTGGTGCGCCTGCGCAACGCGCTGCCGAAGGACGAGCGCCTCACGCACGTCGTCGTCATGGGCATGGGCGAGCCGCTGGCCAATCTCGACGCGCTGCTCGCGGCGCTGGCGATCGTTGGCGACAAGAACGCCTTGGCCATCGGACAGCGCCACGTCACCATTTCCACCGTGGGCCTGCCCGAGCGCATGCGCCGGCTGGCCGATCTCGGCAAGCAATACCATCTCGCGGTCTCCTTGCACGCGCCGAACGACGCGCTGCGGAATCGCATTGTGCCGACGAACAGCCACATGGGTCTGCCGGCGATTCTCGCCGCCGCGGACTATTTCCAGGCGCGCACCGGCCGGCAGGTCACGTACGAGTACATCCTCTTGGGCGGGCTGAACGACGGCCCGGCGGAATCGAGGCAACTCGCGGAACTGCTCCGCGGCCGCCAGGCTCACGTGAACTTGATTCCGTTCAATCGCGTCGAAGGGTTGCCGTATCAACCGCCGACCGCGGAGGCCCAGGCCGCTTTCGCCGCGCGGCTGCGGCAGGCCGGCATCAGCGTCAAAATCCGGCAGCGGCGCGGGGCGGATATTGACGCGGCCTGCGGCCAATTGCGCCGCCAAGCGGAACGCGAAACTTCGTCCGCCGCCAGCGGTTAGATCTTTCAGGGGGCAGCGCGACCGTGAGCAGCGAGACCAGCGCGCAACTGTCCCTCCGCGATCCCGATGTCCGGCTGATGTTGCGCGTCCGCGATCACGACGACGCCGCGGCGTTCGGCGAACTCGTCGAGCGCTATCGCAACCGAGTGGTCGGGATTCTTCACCACCTCGTCGGCCGCGTTGACGAGGCGGAGGACCTCGCCCAGGAAGTATTCCTGCGCGTGTACCGCACACGAAAGCGCTACCATCCGCGAGCGAAGTTCTCGACCTGGTTGTTCACGATTGCGAACAATCTGGCGCTGAACGCGCTGCGGTCGCGGCGACGGAAGCCAGTGGTGCCGCTGCCGGCACAGGAGTCCGGGCCGCTCGGGGCGCGCCCGGCCGAAAACCTCGTCGCCGCCAAGAACGCCCCGCCCGGGCAGCGACTCCAGCAGCAGGAATTGGCCGGAATGATCCGCTCGGCCATTGATTCGCTCAGCGAACGGCAGCGCATGGCCGTCGTGCTGCACCGCTTTGAGGAAATGAGCTACGCCGAAATCGCCGACGTGATGGGCCTGACGACCAAAGCCGTGAAATCCCTGCTGAGCCGCGCGCGATCGGCGTTGCGCGACGCTCTGCAAGCTCATCTCGCGGCCGACAGCACGTTTCTCCCATTTCAGCATCGACCGTCCGAAAACGGGGAGAATCATGAGTGACCGACCGGCTCTGACCGACGCCGAACGCGACGAACTCGTGGCCTACCTCGATGGGGAATTGGACGCGGCCGCCGTTCGCCGCTGGGAGGATCGCCTGCGGGACGACCCGCGCCTGCGCGCCGAGGCCGACGCGCTGCAGCAGACCTGGGCGCTCCTCGGTCAGTTGCCGCGCGTGGAATCGTCGCCGGGACTGGCGTCGCGGACACTGGAGCGGCTGTCGGCGCTCGACGAACCGCCCGCGCCGCGCCGGGTTTCCCCTTGGCTATTCCGCTTTGGCTGGATCGGCGCTCTTGCGGCCGCGGCCGTGATCGGCTACTGGGCCGTGCCGAGCCCACAGCTGGAAGTGGACCTTGATCGCGATCCGGTCTATCGCGCCGAACCGCGGCTCATTGAGAATCTTCCACTCTATCTAGCCGTCGAAAACGCCGAGTTCTTGCACCTTCTCGACGCCCACGATCTGTTCGGCGAAGAGGGAACAGGACGATGAGCCTTGGCCGTCAGCCGGCGTTTCTCGCGGGGGTGATCGCCGCCGCCATTCTCTCGGGCCGGCACGGCCCCGCCGCGGACGCCCCGTACTCGGCCGCCGAAAGCGATTCTCACGCGCGGCTGCAACGGAACCTCGAGGCGTTCTATCGGCTTTCACCGGAGATGCAGGCGCGCGTTCGAGAGTTAGACCGAACGCTGGCGGTGGAGGACGCCGCCACGCGGCAGCGGTTGATCGGCGTCATGCAGCGCTACGCGGGGTGGCTGCAACGGCTGCCGCCGGCCGAGCGCGAGCGCATTGCCGCCGCAACGCCGGGACCGGACCGGCTGCGCGCCGTCCGAGAAACGCTGGATCAGCAATGGTTTGCCGCGCTGCCGAAAGCGTATCGGGACGAGTATGCGGCGAAACCGGCGGAGCGCGCCGCGCTGCTCGAAAAATGGAAGGCGGAAGACCGCGATCGCCGAGCCGCGCGCGACGACGCCCTGCCCGACTGGAGCACCGTGGGCCTGCCGCCCGGCCTGCGCGAAATCCGCGATGAGATCAACCGCTTCGTCCGCGATGTGCTCGAACCGCGGTTGACCGAGCGCGAGAAAAAACGACTGCAAGGCGCGCTCAACATTTCGTACCGCAACTACCTCACGCAAGTCGCGATTCTGAGCGAGTCGAAGAACCTGCGACCGCCGGGCCCGCCGGAAGCCTGGCGCCGGCTGGCCGAACGCCGGCCGCGAGTGCCGCCGCCGCCATGACCGATCAGGGCATCGGGTGCGATTCGTTCCCATCAAACTCGAAGCGGGGGTCGGGCGGCGATTCCGAGCGGGTCTGGCGCCGACGACGTTGGATCCAATCCGCCGAAAGCGGCCTGCGATCCGCCACGGCTCGGAGCACATTCCAGCCGCCCACGACGAAACAGATCCAGGCCACGCGGATCGATCCATCGCCCACCGGCAGCGCCAGCATGGTCCCGTTCAGCCACTCGGCGAGCAGACATGCCACGCCGGCCGAGATCCACAGTCCGGCCAGCGTCCAGCGAAGCCAGCGGACCATCGTCAAGTTTCCTCGCTCTCAGGCCGACATAAGGTCTGGTGACGATCGCACGGTGAACCGTTGACGGGCTGGAAATGTCAAACTAGGATGCCGAGGTGACTCTGGCCCCTTAGCCAAGTGGTAAGGCAGCGGATTGCAAATCCGCCACCCCCGGTTCGAATCCGGGAGGGGCCTTTACTCTCCGTCGCAGCGCAAGTCGCATTTCCCGCGTTCGGCGGGGGCCGAGGCAGCGAGTCGCGCGCGTCGAATGACCGTACCGCGGTTCAGTCTCCGCGCAGCTTCAGTCCCAGCGCGCCGAGCTTGTCGCGGACCTCGGTCAGCGAGGTCATGCCGAAGTTCTTGGCTTCGAGCAGTTCGTCCGCCGTGCGCGACACCAGGTCGCCCAACGTCGTGATGCCGAGCCGATTCATGCACTTCCGGGCTCGGACCGAAAGATTTAGTTCGCTCGTCGGCTTGTTGAGCAGCGCTTGTTCCTCGGCCGACAACTGCTGCTGCTGATAGCGTCGCGGCGTATCATACATGGCGCCGCGCTCGAGCGACTGACCGATGCGCAGGCCCTTCGAACGCATGATCTCGCTGATCTCGGAGAGCGAGGTCTCACCAAAGTTCTTGCTGGCCAGCAACTGCGATTCGGTCACCCGCGTCAGGTCGCCGAGAGTCCGGATATTCATCTTTTTGAGGCAGTTCCGGCTGCGAACGGAGAGTTCGAAATCGGTGACCGGAATTTCAAGCACTTGCCCGTAGCGGCCCAGGCCCGTGTCGTCGTCCGGCGCGTAGTACATCGTCAGCGACGCCTGGGCGTCCTTGTGGAACAACCGGGCGCGCTCGTCGTTCGGGTCCGAGCGGAGAATCCGGCCGTAGCACTCCACGGCCTTGTCGTACCGCTCGTTGTCCTCGTACAGGATGCCGAGATTGTTGATCGCGCCGACTTGTACTGGCGGATGCTTCAGGCAGCGCTCGTAGTATTGGATCGCTTCCTCGTCGTTGCCCGCGAGATCGTTGCAATACCCGAGCTGAAACAGCGCTCCGGTGTGTGTGGGATCGAGTTCGACGGCCCGCTCGAGATGCTTGATCGCGGTGAGCTGGTCGCCCTCAGCGGCAAGCAGCCCGGCCAACTGAAAGTGATACTCCGCGCTGTGACTCTCCAGCCCTTCCTTCTTCGCTTCCGAGAGGATGTCGCGAACCTTGGCGAAATCGTGCTGCTTGAGGTAGATGCCGGCGCGCTGGAGCCGGACCGTGCTGCCGGTGTAGCCGAGCTTCTCCGCCTTCTCAAACGCCTTCAGCGCCTCGTCGAACTCCTGGCGCGCGGCGAGCGCCCGGCCGAGATAGAACGCCGCCAGGGCCGTGTCGGCCTGACGCAGGTTCTCGACCGCCCGCTCCATGTAGCCAAGGAAGAAGTAGGCAATGCCGAGCTTCAGGTGCAGCTTCTTGGGGTTGCCGGCGCCGGATTCGAGGCGCTTGCGGAGCGTCTCGGTCACTTCGCGGAGAGCGCGGAATTGACCTCCGCCCTGCGCCAGCCCGTTGCGCAGCTTCTGCACGGTTCCGGCGTCGCAGTCCTCGTGCTCAACCAATAGGGCTTTCAAGTCGATCGGCGGATCGCCCATCGGCGCGTCTCCCGAAGATCGCAAGTGGGAATCGAAATCGTTTGTTTACGCAAAATCCGCGAAAAAGTCAGCGCGGGTTGAGCATGTCAGCCCGTTGGGGCCTCGGTTTCGGCCGGCTGAGGCGTCTCGCCGCCCGGCGGCGCATGCACCTTCACCTTCGCCTGCTCGCGCAGTTGCTTGACCATTTCGCGCTGGTATTTCAGCCGTTTTTCGAATGTCAGCTCCGGCAACAGGCGATCCGGCTCGACGACGCCGGCCATCGAGCCGACATAGGCCCGACGGAATTCATCCTGGGTCGGCTCGTCGCGGGCCAAGAGCGACGCCACGTAGAAATGATCCTTGGGCAGGTCGCTGAGCACCGCGGCGGAGCCGATCGGCTCTTTTCGCAGATTGAGGAGACCGTCGATCAAGTCGGCGCCGGCGAAAGCGATCTTCTCCTGGGGAATCGTCGGGCCCTGATATTGCCGCGGAGCGCCGGCGACGGCCGAGGGCACCGGCATCCGCCGCGCCATCGGGCCGAGCTCGAGGAACTCGCGATCGCCGTTCTGAAGCGCCAGATCGCGGAGCTTGGCGACGTCGCCCTGAGCCTGTTTGACGGCCGGCTGGAGTTTTTCCGCGGCGGCCCGGGCTTTCTCGCGCGCTTGCTGCCGCTTCCAGGCGGCGACGACCTGCGGCCGGGCCTTGTCAAATCTCGGCACCCGGGCGTCGCGATCCTCGGTCAGCCAGAACAGATAGCGGGCGTCGTCGCCAACCGGGGCCGGGAACTCGCGCGGGTTGAACGTGCTGACGCCGCCGAACTGCGCTGGGTCGGCGAAGAATTCGGCGCTGAAACCAAGCGCGAGCGGATCCTGCGCCCCGTGCGCCCGGAGATAGACGTCCTTTAACCGGGCCATGCCGGGATCATTGGCCAAGGAGAAGCGGTCGCGGAGTTCGGTGGTGACACCGCGGTACATGCCGCGCTGCAGGATGAATTCATCGACGAATTTCGTCAGCGGCGCCTTGTCTTTCTCTCGGCCGAGTTCCGCGACTTTGGCCCGAAAGCCGACCAGATCGGCGTTGAGCAGCCCGGCGGCAAGGCGGGCGGCGGATTTCTCCATCAGCGGCCGGCCGAGGACGTCCAACCCGAGCGGCTTGGGCGTGAGGGCGATCGCGGCGGCGGCGGCCGCAACGGCATCGTCGGCTCCCAATCCAATCAGGCTCAGACCGAGCTTTGCCCGTTCCAGCGCTTCGTAAAACACGATGCTGGCCTCGAACGCCAGCGGGCCGCTCAGAATCGTGGGGCCCGGAACCGCGGCCCCCAGGGGGGGGGGCCCCCCCCCCCNNTTGCCGCCGGCCCGGGCGGCACCGAGGGTGGAGGCCACCAGCGCCCGCACGTTGTCCGCTCGGACCACGCTGGTGTCGTGGACGCGCGGAAACGCGCTTTCATACCACGGTGATTCGCGGAAAAGATAGTCTCGGTACGCCGTAAACAGCTCCGCGTCGAGTTGAAGCGGGATCGCCAAGGCGCCGTCGGTGTTGCCGATCAGCGTCATGAGCCGCATGGCCCGGAAGATCGGTGCCAGTTCCTGGGCCGCTTTTTGATAGAACGGCGCGTCGGGCCGACCGCTGATCCATTCCGCCTGGATCATCCGTGGCTCCTTGAAGCCCGGGCGCTCGAGGAAAGGCGCGGGCTCGTCGTTCTTGTGCTGCTCAAAGAGCTTTTTGAGCTCGTCTTCGCTCGGCGTGGCCGTGACCTGACTCAGAAACGAATCGATCGGCAAAACGATCAGACCGGCGCGGATCGTGGTCCGCGCGTCCTTGAAGAGTTCCCACTCTTCCTCGGGCGTGAGGAACGAGGGCACGGCGGTGCGCGTGCGAGATCCGACGCCCAGGTACGCCGACTGAGCCATGCGCGCCCGGAGTTCGTCGCCCAGCGCGGAATAGAGCGCATCGACCGAGTAACCGCCGCGATAGCGCTCGCGCATGGCGCGGTCGATGGCCGCGGCGTTCTCCGGCTTCAACTCGCCGAGGACTTCATCGGCCACCGCTTGCTTGATGTCCGCCGGGGTCAAGTGGATGCCGAGCTTGTCCGCGAGGTGCAGCCAGAGGAGAAAATCGGCGACGCCTTCGAGGTCGCGCTCCTTGATCGGTCCGCCGAAGTAGCTGTCGCCGGCTCTTCGACCCAGTTGGCGATAGTCCTGGAGCAAAAGCGCCCGCAGCCCGGTCAGCGTGGCGACTTCGTCGGTCTTGTTCTCGCGCTGCGCCTGCTCGATGAAGCTCCGGAGAAACGCGTCATAAGTCGGGGCGTTGCGGACCGTCTCGGTATACTCCTGAGGCTGAAACAGTTTCTGCTGAAGAATGCGCTGAACGATTGATTGCGTTCCGGGATCGAGCTTGCTCATTCCGGCGACGACGCGGCCGATGATGTTGCTCTGGGCCGCCTGGACCGCGGAGTCCATGTAGTCGCTGGCCATCATTCGGCGCGCGCGGACCTCGTTGGCTTCCATGCCGGAATAGTCCTTGCCCGCGACGGAGATGGCGGCAGAACGGCTGCGGCCGCCGGCGGCCCAATCGCCGAGCTGAGTGAACAGGTCCCCACGCCCCATCCCGCTCGACAGCACGAAGGTGAACATGCAGATGATCGCCAGGATGGCAAAGATCACTTTGCTGTAGCGGCGGAAATGGTGCATCGGGTTAAAAGCCATTGGAATTCCTCACGTTACGGCGATCCCTCGCAGGGCGAGAATGGCCCGGGGACTTGACGCACCGCGCAACCGTATAGTATTGGGTCAACGGACTCAATCGCATGGCCGCAGCCAAATTGTAGCGATTCGTCCGCGCCGAACAACCGTATCCGAGCCCCGCGGGGAGCCGCTCGTGCCGACGCGCAAGAAGCCAGCCAGCCCTGACCGTCCTCCGAAAAAGAAGCGCGCCGCTCCGGCTCGGAAGACTCAGACGACCGCCATCGCCCACGACGCGGCGCCGGCCAAGCGCTCGCCCCGCAAGGGGACCTTCGATCTGGTCATCGTCGAGTCACCCGCCAAGGCCAAGACGATCAACAAGTACCTCGGCCCGAACTTCAAGGTTCTGGCGAGTTACGGCCACGTGCGCGATCTGCCGCGGCGGCGGCAAAAGGGCGAGGACATCGCCGGCGTCAGGATCGATGGCTGGGTCCCCACCTACGTCGTCGAGGATCAAAAGAGCAAGGCCGGCGAACGCGGATTCCAGCGCAAATCCAAAAAGCAGATTCTGGCGGAGATCAAACGCGAAGCGAACAAGGCCAACCGCATCTTCCTGGCCACCGACCCGGACCGCGAAGGCGAAGCGATCGCCTGGCACCTGGAGGATGCGCTCGGGTTGGACGACGAGCGGACGTTTCGCATCGCCTTCCAGGAGATTACGCGCCCGGCGGTGCAGCAAGCGCTCGCCCATCCGGGCAAGATTGACAGTGACCGCGTCAAGGCGCAGGAGGCCCGGCGGATACTCGACCGCGTCGTCGGCTATCCGCTGTCGAATCTGCTCGGCCAGAAGGTCACGCGGGGCTTGAGCGCGGGCCGCGTGCAATCCGTCGCCGTGCGCATGATCGTCGAGCGGGAGCGCGAGATCGAGGCGTTCGTTCCGCAGGAGTATTGGAAGATTGCGGCGATTCTGGCGCCGCAGGGCGCCGTCCCCTTTGAGCCGCAGCCGTTCCGCGTCGTGCTCGCCAAGGCGCGAAAGGAACCGACGTCGGAAGCCGACGGCGAAGACGCCGGCGCGCAGCCGACGGAGATTCCCGACGGAGCGTTTCGCGCTGAACTGGCGGAATGGAATGGCGCCAAGTTCGCGGCGGAAAATGAACCGGCCGGCCGAGAGGTCGTCGCCGCGCTCGACGCCGCGGCCTACACCGTTTCCCGAATTGAGCAGAAGGACCAGTTGCAGCGTCCGCAGCCGCCGTTCACGACCTCGACGATGCAACAGCAGGCGAGCCTTCGGCTGCACTTCTCCGCCAGCCGGACGATGCAGACCGCGCAGAAACTCTATGAGGGCATCGAGCTCGGCGGCGAGCAGACGGCGCTCATCACGTACATGCGAACCGACAGCACGCGGATTTCGGCCGAGGCGATGCAAGCCGTCCGCGGCCATATCCAATCCGTGTTTGGCGACGCCTACCTGCCGGCGAAGCCGCACCACTATGCCTCCGGCAAAAGCGCGCAAGAGGCGCATGAGGCGATCCGGCCAACGGACGTCGGCCTGACGCCGCAGCGGGCAGCCGAACTTGGATTGCACGGCGACCAGCTCAAACTCTACGGGCTGATCTGGAGCCGGTTCGTCGCCAGCCAGATGGCGCCGGCCGTGTTCGCAGTCACGAACGTCGAAGTGACGGCGCGCAGCGAAGCCGGCGTCGGTCTCTTCAAAGCCCAAGGCCGGATTCTCAAGTTCGACGGCTTCCGTCGCGTGCTGGCCGGGCACAAGCAAGAGGACGCGCTTTTGCCGAAGCTCGCGGAGAATCAGCCCCTGGACAAGTTGTCCCTGACGGCGAGCCAGCATTTCACCGAGCCGCCGGCGCGATACAACGAGGCGTCGCTGGTGAAGGCGCTGGAGAAGGAAGGCATCGGCCGGCCGAGCACCTACGCCTCGATCATCTCCACCATCCAGCACCGCGGCTACGTGGAGCAACGCGATCGGCGGTTCTATGCCACGGAAATGGGCAAGACGGTCACCGATCTGCTCATCAAGCACTTCCCGAAGGTGATGGACGTAAAGTTTACGTCGCACTTCGAGGAAGAACTCGACGACATTGCGGAGCGCAAGGCCAAGTACAACGACGTGCTGGACGAGTTCTGGGGCCCATTCTCCGAAGCGCTGGCGCTCGCCAAGGAGAATATGGGCGCGCTCAAGGGCCAGGAGACCGGCGAGAAATGTCCGAAATGCGGCAAGCCGCTCGTGATCCAATACAGCCGAAAGACCGGCGGCAGTTTCGTCGGCTGCTCGGGTTGGAAGGACGATCCGCCGTGCCGATTCATCAAGCCGCGCGAGGGCGAGCCGGAACCAGTTGAGACGGAACACAAGTGCCCGAACTGCGGCAAGCCGATGATCCAACGATCGAGCAAGCGTGGGCCGTTTCTCGGCTGCAGCGGGTACCCGGAGTGCAAGACGACGATGACCCTGTCGGGCGAGGGTCCGCCGCAGCCGACCTCGCAGCCGACCGAGCACGTCTGCGAAAAGTGCGGCGCGCCGATGGTGCTCAAGACGAGCCGCAAGGGCAAGCCGTTCCTGGCCTGCTCCGCGTATCCGAAGTGCAAGAACGCGATGGACGTGGACCCGGATGGCAACCCGGTCAAGCCGATCGAAACCGGCATCGTCTGCGAGAAATGCAACAGCCCGATGATCGTTCGCAAGAGTTTCCGCGGTCCGTTTCTGTCGTGCAGCGGCTATCCGAAGTGCCGAAACGCCAAGCCGCTGCCGCCGGAATTGAAGGAGAAAGTGGCGGAACTGATGCCGGCGCCGCCGAAGCGCCCGGTCCCCGACGTGCCGGTGACGCAGACCTGCCCGAAGTGCGGCGGGCCAATGAAACTGCGCTCCGGCCGCGGCGGAAGCTACTTTCTCGGCTGCGCCAAGTATCCGAAATGCCGTGGCACCAGTGAATTGAGCGACGAACTACGCCAGCAGATCGAACAGCTTGCCGCCAGTTAGCCGCGACGCGAGGCGTAGCCGAACGGAGCGCGCATCTCCGACACTTGCATTCTCGCCAAACGTATCGCAGAGTTTTGGTAGCCCGGAACTCCTGTCGCCCGGGAGGCACATTGCCATGCCGATCACGCGATGCCCGAGTTGCGGCGCGCGGCAGCTGATCGAAAGCAAAGTCGTCGGCTGCCTGATCGCCTGTGTCCATTGCGAGAAGTCGTTTGTCGCCGCGGTGCGCAAGTCGTGGAGCAACGCCAACGAGTGGTTGATGCCGGTTGGCGCCGTTGTGGTCGGCGTGCTCATTTCGTGGTTTCTCATCCGCTCCAATTAATGGATTTGCCTTCGGCCGTTGACGCGGCCGCAGTGCCCATTTAGACTTTTCATTCGGGTCCGGCGAGCGGCTTGCGAGCGGCAACGCGCCGGCCGGGCCACGCGCACGCCGTCGCCGTTCTCATTGGTCCCTGCCTCTTGCGATTGCCCCTGGAGAGACGCATGGCGCGACGAAGGAATCGGCCCGAGCGGCGCTTGCTTGTCGAACGACTCGAATCACGTCTTCCGCCGGCCGTGCTCAGCTTTCAACCGGGCGTCGATTACAGCGGTTTGTCGGATACTGCCATTTCCGCGCTGGCGCCGAATACGACGCAGCCAGCGGCGCCGTCGCTGGGCGTGGAAGCCGCGAATGGCCCCACTGCGCAGGCTCTTTTGCGCTTCGACGAACTCTTCGGTCCCGGGGGGAATCAGATTCCCGCGGGCTCCACGATCCAGTCGGCCTCGCTGACGATCTGGGTCGATCAGGGCAACCTGACTTCGTCACGGACTGACTCGCGCAGCGGAGTGCGCCTGCACCGCATGCTGACGGCGTGGGATCCGGCCACGGCCACATGGAACAGCTTCGTCGGCAACGGACTCGCGGGGATCCAGACCGACGGCGTCGAGGCCTCCGCCTCGGCCGACGGCGTCATTCTCAATGCGACGCCGGACGGCTACTTCGTCATCGGCGATCTCGCGCCGGCCCTGGCAGCCTGGTCCACGGGAACCAATCATGGCTGGGTGCTTTCGGCCTATGGGGTTGTCAGCGGCTGGAGGATGGCATCGGGCGAGTCGGCGACAGCCGCGCACAAGCCGATCCTCACCGTTGAGTTCACGCCGCCGAGCGAGCCTTCGCCGCCGACGTTTCAGCAGTTGGCCGGTGCTCCGCCCAGCCCGATGCGGACGACGTGGTTCTCCTGGCAGACCACGCTGGAGACGGCACGACTCGATCGTGCGCCCGTCGAGCGCACGGCGACGTTCTATTTCGCTCAGAACGGCAATGACCTCACCGGCACCGGCGAAATCGACCGCCCCTGGAAGTCGCTCGCCAAGGCGCAGGCCGTGCTCGAGGCATCCAGCGGCGACGTCCGATTGCGCTTTCGCCGCGGCGATGTTTGGACGGAGCCGACCGTGCTGAACATCGCGCGCTCGCAAGTCACGATCGACGATTACGGATCCCCGACGCTCGGCACGCCTGTGTTTTCGCGATTCACGCGAAGTTACGCGAACGGCTGGCTCTACGACGAGACGCTTTTGATCTGGTATCGCTCTGAGGCTGAGCCGGTCGGCTGGCTGCGACGATCCTCAGATCCGGACACGGCAGTCCTGTATCGCGCCGGCTCCGCCGCGGAAGCCAGCACACGAATGAACTCGTGGTTCTACGACGCCGCGGCTAAGCGGCTCTATTATCAAACCTCCGCGGATCCGAACTCGATTCACTTGGCCGAGGCGGCGCTCGACGATGGACAGGGCTGGAGCGTCACCGGGCGCAACGTCCGGATTCAGAACGTGCAAATTCAGGGCAGCGGAATCAAGTCGGACGGTTCGGGCGTGGGACTGTCGATCGCGCCGGGCCCGGGCGGCGAGTTTGTCGGCGTCAACGTCGCCGTGACCTGGTCCGGCGGCCGGGGCATTGTCGTGGCCGGCACCGGCGCCGTTGCGACGCTGATCGGCTGCTCGGCCGGGCTGCTGATCAATCGCGGCGGCACTGGCGCGATCGGCTCCGGCGACGTCGCGCCCTTCGACATTGACGGTGGAACCGGCAGCAATGAATTGATGATGCGCGATTGCGTGGTTTACGGCGGCGCGCTGCCCTCGGCTGATTGGGGCGCGCGGGTCGGCGATCGGCATGGCCGGTGGGGCGTCTTCCTGCACACCAACGGACCGGCCCTGCCGCCGGCGCTCGCGATCGCGCTCCGGACCAAGTACCCCGATCGCGGTTGGCAGGTGGCCGGGGGAACGCACGTCTTTGGCCCATCGGTCAATTCCATCGACGACGTGCGTGCATACATCGCCGGTGAAACTCCGGCCGACGGCATCGACTCCGTCCCCGGTCTCGGCTCCGGCGACCGCGTCTATCTGAACAACGTCTATACGCACCTCACCGTCGGCCGGTCGATCGGCGCCGAATCGGCGCAGTACTTTGGCGGGGTTTATGCCAGTTGGGTCGTGAATTCGACGGTGCGAGTGGACGCGACGCAACTCGCCCCGACCGACGACGCCTGGGCGTGGTATCGCAGCGCGGCGCCGCTGGACGTGCAATTCGAGAACAGCCGGCTCGACGTCATCGGTCCGTCGGCTGCGCGCTTCGAGTTGGTGCCCGCCAGCGCGGCGCTCGGCTCGCGGTTCCGCGTTCGGAACACGATCCTTTCGGCGAACGGTTTCGCGCAGGCGAGTCTCGGCGCGGCGCTGGCGGCCAATCGCCTCGACCACAACGCTTACGCCATCGCTTCGCTCCCTGGCGGAATCCCGAGTGTTGATCCGGCGGGCGCCATACTCGACGCCACGCCCGACCCGGCGTACGTGCCGGCCGCGGGACTTGACCTGCTCTATGGCGGTGGAGCAATCACGAACCTGAACTTCGACCAGTACGGCATCGTGCGCGACTCGCAGCGGAACGATATCGGGCCGGCGACGGGGGCGAACATCACGCCAGCCACGCGGCGACTTCCGTACACGAATCTGCCCAACGTCGGCACGCCGCCGTCGCCCGATGACCCGGCCTGGTTCGCCTGGCAGGAACGACTCGTGTCGGCCCGGCTGGCAAACGTGCCACTCAATCGCAGCACGACGTACTACTTTTCGCAGGACGGCAACGATCTCGCGGGAGACGGCAGCCCGGGCAATCCGTTCCGCACGCTCCAGTGGGCCAACGGGATCGTGGCGAAATCGTACTCAGCGCGCGTGGACTGGTGGGCCTCGGCAGTCGCACCCGACTTGCCGGAGTTCGAATCCAGCGGCCGCGATTTCACGGTGGCATTCTGGGGACGATTGCAGAATGTGTTCTACTCCATCGTGGCTCAACGTCCGGGCGCTTGGAATCTCGGCTTCCCGGACAACCTGCGCTATGGCATCTGGACGGGAATCGCCGGGCAGACTGTCGTGGATTCATTCGTTTGGCCGACGATCGTGTCCAACGGCTGGAACTACTTCGCGGCGGGGTACAGCGCGGCGACCGGCGAATTGCGCCTGTCGGTCAACGGGCTGCCGTGGATTACGAAATCGGCGGCCGATCCCGGCAACGGATTCGCGCCGTTTCAGTTGTTCGACCAAGAGTTCTTTGCCCGGGCCAACCTGTCCGACTTTGCGTATTGGTCGTCGGCGCCAGGTGCAGGCGGAGCACTGTCGAATGCGGAGATTGCTTCCATGTATCGCGCCGGGCAGGGCCGACGGTACGAGGAAGTGCCACCGGCCTTGCGGGGAAATCTGGTCGCCTTCTGGACGCTTGATGAGCCGTCGTATTCGTCAACGTATGCGGATCGCACCGGCCGCGCGCCGCTGGCCACCTCTGGCGGGCTATTGCGGCAGGACGGTCGGCCGCTGGGCGACGTTCGCTTACGCTTTCAGGGCGGCGACACGTGGCGCGAGGATGTCAGTCTCTCCATCAATCGTCCCAACGTCACCGTGGATAGCTACGGCGGGGGCGACGCCTACTTCACGCGCTTCACCCAATCGTACACGACCGGTTGGCAGCAGGTCAGCGGCAATCTCTGGAAGCGCATTCAACCCCATCCGGTTGGATGGGTGCGCCCGGCGGCCGACCCTCTCGGCACGATCTACAAGTTGAACAACACTACTGCACTGGTGGCAACGCAATCGTGGTCATTCTTCTATGACAAGTTCGGCGCCGATCCGCTCTCCAACGGCCAGCCGACGCTGTATCTGAATCCGGGGCCGGGAGTTGATCCGAATCAGCTACCCGGCGGATTCGAGTCCGCGCCGTTCAACGATGGCTGGTCCGTGACCGCTGACAACGTGCGGATCGAGAACGTCCGGGTGCACGGCGCCGGGCTCAGCCAGGTTGGCACCGGTCAGTCGGGCTACGGGTTGTATGTCTTCCACAGTGTTCTGGGATTTGCGGAGTTCGTCGGAGTCAATCTCGAGTTCCTATTCACCGGCTATCACGCGTTCGGGCACATCTCCGACGGCACGTCGATGGTACTGATCAATTGTCGTGGCGGACTGTGCACCAATCGCGATGGTACGGGTCAACGTGGGTCCGGTGACGCAATTCCGTTCGTGTCCTTTGCCGGAACCGGAAACCAGGAATTCGTCATGGTCGACTGCGAGGTGCCCTACGGCACGCTGCCGTCGTGGGATTGGGACGCCCGGCCAGGTGATCGTCACGGCTCCAGCGGCGTCTACACTCACACAAACGGAGGAAACTTCGTCCCGCGACTCTCCGTCGCCGTCCGCACTCGCTACCCGGACAATCCGTGGCAAGTTGTAAGTGGCACGCAGATTTTCGGGCCGGTTGTCCAGAACCTCAAGGACGTGCGCGCCTACATCGTCGGCGAGGCCCCTGCGGACGGAATCGACTCCGTGCCCGGCTATGGATTCAACGATCGCGTCTATGTCAACAACACGTATACGCGCCTGGTTCGCAAGCCGAGCAATTCATTGTCCGGCGTGTACTACGGCCCGGCATTGTCGTCCTGGGTCATCAACACAACCGTCCGCATCGATGGTTCGGATTGGCTGCCTTCGTCCAGCGGCCACGCCATCTATTTCTCCAACGGCGGCTTGATCAACGTCCGGTTGATCAATTGCCGATTCGAAGTCATCAATAACAACGGCGACGTCGTGAATCTGATTCAGCCGTTCCTCGGAAACGTCGGTCCAAACTTTCTGCTTCAAAACAGCATCGTGAGCGTCTCGGGCACGAAGGGCGGAGGCCTGGGCCCCATCGGCGCGGGGCGGATCACCAACAACGCCTACTATTTCCAGGTGACGAATCCGGCCGGAACCAACACGCACCTCGATCCGGCGCCGGTGTATCTGAGCGCGGCGCCGCGGGACGCGGCCCCGAGCCTGGGCAGCCCGCTCTATCGAGGCGGCGCAGTTGGAACCCTGGGTTACGATCAGTCGCGCGGGCCGCGCGGAGCGGGGAGAGCGGATATCGGCCCGCGGAGCGCTGCCCCGATTCCTGCTCCGATTGACGTACACCTCGAGACAACCGTCGCAGGGCTGCTGGTCCCAGTCGAGCCGATTGTCATCCCGCCGGCGCCGATCGTGCGCATCGTCGCCCGATTTGCATCCGACGTCGACGTCGGCCGATGGACGCTGCGGCTGCAATCCGCGCTCGGCCCGACCGTCGGCGTAGCCCAGTTCAGCTACAATCCGTCCACCTTCACAGGAACGTGGACTCTGACGCGGCCGATTTCCGATGGAAGCTTCCGGCTCAATCTGGACACGTCGTACTCGGCGGATTTTGTGATAGAGATGTAGGAGCGGTTGGCGGCGCGCGGCGCAGTTCGATTTCGGCGGAGACATCCGGCTGATCGAGCAGGATTTCGCCGTTGCGGATCAATTCGAGGATGGCCAGGAATAACCCGACCAGCCGAGCGCGATGATGCGGCGGCGTGAACAGGTCGCGGAACGCCAGGCGATCTCGGGCCGCCAACGCCGCGCGGACCTCCTCGACGTACACTTCATGCGGCGTGTCGTCGATGATAATTCGGCTGGTTTCCAGCGTTTGAGTTTCGCTGAGAATCCGGCCGAAGGCGCTGACCAGGTCCCAGAGTTCGACCGGTTGAACGGCGGGCAATCCGGTGGGGCCCGCCGGCTCGGGCGCCGCCTGCCGGGGCAGCCGCTGCTGCGACTGGCCGGCGCGGGCCTCCAACCGCGCGGCCGCTTCCTTCAGTTTCTTGTACTCCACGAGTTGCCGAACCAGTTCCTGCCGCGGGTCCTGCTCGGCTTCGGTTGCCGCGGCGGGCGGCGACGGCAGCAGCAGCCGGCTCTTGATCTCCATCAAGGTCGCCGCCATGACCAGGAATTCACCGGCCATCTCCACGTCCGCGACCTGCAACACGCGCAGGTATTCCTGAAACTGCTCCGCGATCCGCGCGATGGGAATATCAAGGATGTCCACCTCATTCTTCTTGACGAGGAAGAGCAATAGATCGAGGGGTCCGTGAAACGCCTCGAGTTCAACTCGATAGTCCATGTCCGCATTGTCGATTCTCGAACCGCGCTTTTCAATCGCCGCCGAGTTTTCGACTTTGATTAGTTGGATGATCCGGCCGGCGCGTGGCCATCGAGACCGGGTCGACGGCCGCCGCTCACCGCGGCCCGAACCGCATGCGGAAGACGATGGCGATGAGATTATCCACCGGCGCGTAGGCATCGGTGAGAATGATCGGCGGACCGTCGGCAAGGTAGGCGTCGAGTTCATCGGCGGGCATCATCACTGTGCTGGCAGATTCGCCGGTCTGTTTGCGGACGGCATCAGCGAGGGCGGACGGATCGAACGGCTGCCGCGAACCGTAGATCACCCACACGTTCCGGCCGACGCGCTCGCCCGGCGACGCCGGCCGCCAGATCGCGCTTGATCCTAACAGTCCGACGTGCGGGAAGGTCTGCTTCATGGTGCGCACGGCCGAGCGCATCAACTGACCGACCTCAAATTCGTCGATGACCGTCAGAAGGTACACGCCGTCGGGCGCCAGGGCGGCGGCCACCGCGTCGTTGTACTCCTTGGTCATGATGTGGTACGGCACGGAAAGATCATTGACGGCGTCCTGGACAATGAGTTGATAGCCGCCGCGCGGAGCATGCTCTTCGATGAACTGCCGGCCGTCCATATGATGCGACACGATGCGAGTGTCGCGCTTGAGACCCATGGCGGCGTGAGCCGCACGGGTGACCCCGGGATCGATTTCCGCGACGTCAATTGTCGCGCCGGGCAGCTTGGCTTCGACCCAACGCGGGAAGGTGTAGCCGCCGCCGCCGATGACGAGGATGTTCGGCCGGTCGGCCGCATGCGCCGCCGCCAGTCGAGCGAACTCCGCCTGCACGTATTCATGCTCGTAACCGAGGTAATCCGGGTCGTCCGGTTTGGCGTAGGAGTGCTCCAGGTGGTCGAGCATGAGCGCTTTGACCGCCTGTCCGGCGCGATTCTTGTCGTAGACGCGGATGGTGTAGTAGTTGGTCTCGTCGTAGTAGTCGCCGTCGGGAGCGTCGAAGGCGCCCTGGCCGATAAGGCCGACCATCGCCGCGCCGATCACGACGCTGCTGCCGAACAATTCGGCGGGGCGTCGCCACGGCCGGCCGATGATCACGGACAGAACCATCAGAATGGCCGCGACAGTCAGAACGACGCCTTTGACGTGGATCCAGGCGATGAGTCCCCAGCCGGTGGCGAAGGTGCCGGCGATCGCGCCGGCGCAGGACCAAGCATAGATGCGGCCGGCGACGCGGCCGGCGTGGGCCACGTCGCCCAGCGCCAACCGCGTGACCTGCGGCGAGATCGTCGCGAGCAGGTACATCGGCGCCAGAAACAGAGCCGCCGCCCAGGCCACAATCTGCCCGATCAATCCCAGGGCCTGAAAGGCGCCCCAGCGCGAAATCAGCGCGAACAGGAACAGAACGATCAGCGAGAACAATCCGGCGAAAAACAGGCAACTGCCGAGGGTGTCGAGCCGCGGCGAGGCATCAGCCAATCGGCCGCCGCCGTAGTTCCCGGCCGCGATCCCGATCAGCACGATGCCGATGATCCCCGTCCAACTGTAGAGCGACACGCCGACAACGGGCGCCAACAACCGGCTGGCGCTGATCTCCAGCGCCATCGAGCAGAAACTCGCCACGAACACGATGGCGCATGCCGCGACGAGCGGCAGACTCTCGGCAGTTTCGATTGGCGATTTGCGATTTTCAATTGTCTGGACCGGCCGGTCCTTTCGTGAATCTTGACGCGCTTCTTCCGATGGGCGGCCACTCACCTTCCATCGAGAATCAAAAATCGAAAATCGAGAATCAAGAATGCTCAGTCCGCCGAGCGCGGCGAGCGCCGCGGCACACACCAGCACGATCGTCGTGGTGGTGAAATAAGCAATGAACACGAAGCCGGTCAAGAAGTTCCCGGCCAAGCTTCCCAACGTTCCCAGCGCGTAAACCAGCCCGACGATGCGCCCGGTGTGAGCGACGTCGGGCAGAAGCGCGCGGATGGCCACCGGCGTGATCATGCTGAGAACAAAGCTGACCGGCAGACAGAGGACAACGGCGGCCAAACCGATCCGCGGGCCCAGCGCCACGCCGCGGAGCAGCGTCAATGGCGCCAGCATCGCGGCGGTGCACAGTGCTCCGGCGAGCAGCAATCCGCCGAGAGTGACCGGCCCGGCGGCTCGATCCGCCAGTCGCCCGCCGATGGCATTTCCCAGGCTGACGCCCATGAGGAACACGCCAATCACGGCCGTCCAGGTCTCCAGCGATACGCCGATGTAGGGGGCCAGCAGCCGGCCGGCTACAAGCTGGAGCACCAACAGCACCGCGTTGGCCACGACGACGATGGCGCCGATCCAAACGACGCTGGATCGACTTTGAGGCCGAGGACTTTGGGAAATGATTGAGCCTCCTCCGCAACGCTGTTTCTTTCGTTGTACCAGCTCGGAGCCAAGCGCGCAGACGCGGCCCGGCAGTCCCAGAAGCTCAATCTTGCGTCTTTGCGCTCGAAAAACTACGATACCGTCCATGAATCGCGCGAATCGAACGTGGCTGGTCGTCCTGGGATTGTGTGGCGTGGCGACGGCGCTCCGGCTCGGCGCCTGGCTGCCGAACGTCTCGGCCGTCGGAGCGCTGGCGCTCTATTCGGGCAGCCGACTTCGCTGGTGGGCGTGGCTCCCGCCGCTGGCGGTCATGGCCGCCACGGACGCGCTGCTCTGGAAGTGGTTTGGCTATCCGCCGTTCAGCCGCCCCGTGTACGCGGCTTTTCTGATCGAAGCGCTGCTCGGCATGGCTCTCGTCCAGCGGCCGACCTGGCGGCGCGTCGGACTCGCCGGATTTCTTGGAGCGCTTCAGTTCTACCTGATCACGAATTTCTTTGTTTGGCTGAAAGCGGCCGAAATGGCGCATCCGACGTACACCCACGATTTGGCCGGCCTGCTGAATTGCTACATCATGGCGCTGCCGTTTTTCGGCTACACGCTGTTCGGCAATCTTCTGTTCGCCTTCGCGGCATTCGGCGCCGACGCGCTCTTGGGTGACGTGAATGTGGCATCGGCCGGAAGCCGCCAGGCACAGCCGAGCGCGCTCGGCTGCGCTCGACCGCGCTCGGCTCCGCCTCGCGGCTAACGAAGTTTCAGTGGCGCGCGACTCAGGATCGTGTATTCCGGCCCGTCCGGCCGCAACTGACTGCTGAACACCAGCACTTCCTGCACCCGGGTTTCTCCGCCCTGCCAGGCCTCGAACTTGCGGATGGCAGCGGTCAGGCGCGCGTCGTCGGCTCGACCGCGAACCCGGCCGATCGTCAGGTGCGGCTTGAAGGGCCGATTCTCCCGGCGATAGCAGCCGTGGTCGAGGAGCGGCGCTTCCAGCGCATCGTGCAGGGCAATGAGCTCGCGCTCCCCGTCGGTGACGTGGACGATGAGCGTTCGCGGGCGGCGCGGCGTCGGAAACGCGCCGGCTCCGGCCAGCGTCATGCCGAACGCTGGGTGAGTCGCCGAAACGTCCGCCACGATGCGACAGACGGCAGGCACTTCGCGGCTGTCGATTTCACCGAGAAATAGCAGCGTCACGTGCAAGTTATCACGGCCGACCCAGCGCGCGTCCGCGCCATCGTTCGCCAGCCGCTCTTGCAGTCCCACGAGCCGATCGCGGGTGAACGCATCGACATCGACGGCGATAAACGTGCGCAGCCGATCGGCCATGATCACAACTCCAGCGCCAGGCACTCGTCCCAGAACTGCCGGGCGCCGTGGTGCAGCCGGGCGCCGATCTGCGTAATGACCTTCATGGCGAGGTAGTTGCCGGCTCGGACGGCCCGCTGCGGCGATACGCCGTGCGTGATGCCATACAAGAACGCGCCGGCCAGCATGTCTCCGGCCCCAGTCAGGTCCTTCGGCTCGCAGGGAAACGCCGGCACGTGGGCCGAAACGCCGCGATACCGGACGAAAGCGCCGTTGGCGCCGTCGGTGACGATGCACGACGGCACTTTGTCGCGCAATCGCTCGAATGACTCCGCGGCGTCGGAACCACCGGTGACAGCGCGAGCCTCCGCCGCGTTGCAGAACAGGAAATCGGTCTGGGCCAGCGCGGCGTGAAAGGCGTCGCCGAACGCCTCGACAATGAACGCTTCGGAGCAGGTCAGCGCGACGTGGACGCCATGTTTCCGCGCAGCGCGGATCGCCTCGGTGACGGCCGTTTGCCCCGTATTCGGATTGGCCAGCACGTAGCCCTCGACGAACAGCCATTCGGATCGCCGAATGCGCTCGGGGTCGACGTGCCGAGCGGACAGGTGGCTCGACACAGCCAGGCACGTGCGCATGGTGCGCTCCGCGTCCGGGGTGACGATGCTCAGGCAGGTGCCGGTCGGTTCGCCGACGATCACCGGATTACCAATGTCGATATCGAGTTCGTCGAACTCGGTCTTGTAGTGCAGGCCGTAGCGATCGTCGCCGACGCAACCGATGAAGGCGCCGCGGCCGCCAAGTTGCGAGCAAGCGATGACGGAGTTGGCGACGCTGCCGCCGCTGACCAGCCGCGGTTCTCGGCTGTGAAATCGCTCAAGCAACGTTTGCTGTTCCGCATGCTCAACGAGGCGCATCGAACCACGCTCGAACCCCAGCGCGGCGAAATCCGATTCGTCGAGCTCGAGGAAGATATCCACGAGGGCGTTGCCGAGTCCGCAAAGGTGGAATTGTCGATGCATGATTGCTTTCGATGTAGGTTCAAGTGAGCTTCATTGCGCTATGAATTCGTCGCTGAACTTCCTCGCGTCCCAGGATCGCCAGCGTCTCGAAGAGGCCGATGCCGACCTCGACGCCGGTCGTGGCGACGCGCACCGGATGCACGAGTTCGGCCGGCTTGCAACCGCGGGCTGCGCAAAACTCCTGCAACGCCCTTTCCAAAGTTGGCGCGTCGAACGGCTCGGCGGTGCGGAGCACGTCGGCAAACGCCGCAAGAATGTCCACGGCCCCCGCTCTTCTGAGCCGTTTCTCAACCGCTTTCGGATCGTAATCCGGATTCGTTCGGAAGAATGGCGGCGCGTAGGTGAGGATATCCGAGAACACTTTGATGCGGTCGCCGCAAGCTGACACAACCTGGTAAAGTCGCTGGCGATTGTCCTCCGATACCGGCTCGGACAGGAGCCCCGCGCGCACCAAGTACGGCTGACAACCGGCGACTTTCTCATCGAGCGACACCAGTTTCATGTATTCACCGGCCAGCCAGTCCAGTTTCACCGGATCGAAGCTCGCCGGACCGCTCTGGACCCGCTCCAGGCTGAAATTGGCAATCATGTCGGCCAGCGGAATGAATTCGGTCTTGTCATCGAGCGACCAGCCGAGTCGGCCAAGGTAGTTCACGATTGCGGCCGGCAGGTAGCCGAGCTCCCGATAGTAAGCGACTGTCGCCGGGTTGAGATCGTCGCGGCTATCGATCTCAGCGTCGGAGTAGCCGATGGCGCGGAGCTTCGCCCGCACCTCGGCTGTCACGAACTTCTTCATGTCGCGCTTGGAGAGCTTCTTCTTGGAGCCGGGCTCGTTCACGACCGGGACATGCGCGAACACCGGCAGCGGGTGGCCGAGCGCCCGGTACAGCAGCACTTGAATCGGCGTGTTGGACAGATGCTCGGCCGCGCGGATGACGTGCGTGATCCGCATCGCCACGTCATCGACGACGACGGCGAAGTTGTACAGCGGTCGTCCATCCGCGCGCACGATCACCGGGTCGCTGATCGTATCGGTCGGAACCTCGACTCGACCGCGGATCACGTCGTCGATGACGATGGTTTCACCCGCAGGGATCTTTAAGCGCAGCGGCGCCGGGCTGGAGCGAAAGGAGGACACATTTTCCGCGGCGGGAGCATCGCGCCGCGCGCCGCGATGAACGTACGATTGCTTCGCCGCTTCGGCCGATTTGCGTGCGGCTTCCATCACGTCTTTCGGCGTGTCATCGGGGTAGGCGTGCCCGGCTTCCAGGAGTTTCATCGCCGCGGCCGAGTAGAGCTCGCCGCGCAGGGACTGAAAGTACGGCGCGCAGGGTCCGCCGATCTCCGGTCCTTCGTCCCAATCGATGCCGAGCCAATGAAAGCCATCGAGAATCGGCTGCAGCGCTTCGGGTTTGTTCCGTTCTGTATCGGTGTCCTCGATGCGGAGGATGAATTGGCCGCCCGCCTGCCGCGTCAGCAGCCAGTTGAACAGCGCGGTGCGGACGCCGCCGATGTGCAGATAGCCGGTCGGCGATGGAGCGAAGCGAGTGCGCATCAGTGTCAATTCCCAAGGCAGGTCGACGAATCAATCACGCGGCGCCGGCCGAGATTGGCGCGGGACTTTTCAGCTTCTCTTTGTGCCGATTTCACTGATCGATCTCGGCTGGTTCCGGCCGGCGGCATTCAACCAGCGTGATGGTGACTCCCTCCTGGATTACCTTGTTCTCCTGGTTGAGTATCGTGCGGTGCCAATGCACCTCGCCGCGCTTGCCGCGCCCGCGGATTTCCTTGTGCACGACTTTGGTGCGCACTCGGATCGTGTCGCCGGGAAACACGACGCCGGTGAACTTCCACTCGCGCACGCCGAGGAACGCGACCGTCCGCGCCGGCGGGCTGTTCGTGCCCAGCCCCGAGCCCATCGCCATGACCAGCACGCCGTGCGCGATCGGCCGGCGAAACGGCGTCGATTGCGCGAAGTGGTGATCGACGTGGATCGGATTGAAATCGCCCGAGATTCCCGCAAAGTTGACGATATCCGCTTCCGTTACGGTCCGGCCCTGGGATTCCCACTCCTGACCCAGAGCGAGATCATCGAAGTACAGATGGCTCGGAGTGAATGCCATGAGAAACCTGTATCATCAATGTCCAAGACTCATGACCCGGCTCGGATCCCCGTCGCGGCGCCGGTCGCCGGTATTGGCGTAGTTCATGGCTGCTTCAGCAATGGCTTCGGCTTGCGATCCGGACTGGCGATATCGATGCCGACGAACACGACTTCCGCGTCGGTCACGTGAATCTTCTGTGCTCCGCGCTCGGCCTCGACGGTCACCCTGACCGTGATTGACGTTCGGCCGAAGCGCACCAGGCTGACGAGGCAGCGGATGACGTCGCCGACGAGTACGGGGTTTTTGAACTCGACGCGATTGATCGCCACGGTGACCAGAACCGGCACGTCGCCGCCGGCTTGTATCACCAGGTGCTTGGCGCCGGTGTGCGCAGCCATGTCGATGTGGCTCAGGATCACGCCGCCGAAGATCGTTCCCTGCGGATTGAGGTCGCGCGGCATCATCACGGTCTGCAGCGCGACGTACGGTTCGGGCTGGATCATTTCTTGCGCTCATCGCGGACGATCGCCACGCCGGCGACCAGGTTCGTGAGTTTGGCCCGGGCAATCGGCCGCGACGTCTGATCGAATCCTCCGTCGCTCGTCGCCCGGACCCGCGCCGGCTCGATCTGTTTCAGCACCACGCGGAGTCGCTCGGCAATGAGCTCCGGCGGCTCGACCCAATGGCTGCGCACGTCGACCAGGCCGACGGCCACGCCCATCGGCGGCTTGAGCTGGGCCAGGAGCTCTACCTCGGCCATTTCCCGGCCGGCGAACTCGAAACTCAATTCCTGCACCGCACACTTGCCGATTTCCGGGAACAGCGACCCGTAGCGGCGCGGGCCGAGCGATCGGCCATGGTCATTGCCGAATCCCAGGTGCAGCGTGGTATGCGCTCGGACGCCGGCTGTTGTCCGCTCCACGAGCCGAACGAACAGGTCGGTCTTGCCCGCTTCGATTGCGAACACCGGTTCGTCGATTTGCAGAATCGTGGCGCCGGCTTCGACGATGGCCCGAAGCTCGCGATTGACCAGGGGCGCGAGCACCTCGAGAATCGCGTCCCGATTGCGGTAAACCTTGCCGCCCTGGATCGCGCTGGCGAGGAGCAGCGGGCCTGGCACGCAGAACCGATGAGTGGCGTTCGCCAGTTCTTTGAATCGCCGGTACTCGTCCACGAGGCCCAGGCCGTGCGGGGCGTTCAGCGGCGCTGTGCATACGAAATGCGCCAATTGGTCCGGTCCCGGCGCACCGAGCCGGCGCGTGACCGGCTGACGCTCCAGTCCTGTGAGCCGGGCGAGCACCGAGACGTGGCGCTCCGGACGCCCGACTTCGCCGTCCGAAATCACGTCGACGCCGGCTCGAAGCTGATCGTCGATCGTCAATCTCAGAGCGTCGGCCTGGGCCTCGGCCCGGTCGTCAGGGCCGAGAGCCGTCTCCGGGGCGTTCATCTGGTCAACAAAGAGTCGGTACCACCCTGGGCGGGCCCAACTCCCGTTGACGGTGACTGCGAGCGGCGCCAGCGGTTCCATGGTGGCAGCCTACGGCGGGTTTGACGGCGCGAACAGCCCCGGAGGTTGCGTCAGGCCGGCGGACGCGCGGATGCGGCGGCTGCGCTCGGCTTGGCGCCCGCCGATTCCATCTCCTCCTTGGCGAAGAGGACCAGGAACGCGCCCAAGCCGACCAGCACGATGCCAGCCCAGAGCTTCCAGCCCGGCGCGTGCGGCAACCCGAATTGAAACGGCTGGCCCGGCTGCGGGTGCCAGACAAGACTGACGAGTGTGTTGATCAGGGGAGCCATGCCGAATATGAGCGGGGCAATAAACAGTCGATACGTTCCGGGCGGCATGCCCGCCGACTGGGCGGTATCGACTGCCGCTTTCGAGGCGAAGACAACGCAGAGAGCCCCGACGGCGCCAGCAACGCCCGCCAATCCAGCAAAGACCAATCCGGTTGTCTTCAATTCCGGCCATTCCTCCTTACCCGACAGAAACAGGTACAGCGGAAACAGCACGGCGATGACGAAATACGCCACGCCGACGCACAGGATCGCCAGGATGCGGCTGCTGGGTTTCCCGCCGAGTTCCGACCCCCCATAGAAGATCAGCGGCACGTAGGTGCCCCATGAAAGTCCAGCTAACAGCACCCACAGGACCCAGGCGTCAAACTTCATGCGAAATCCTCCGATGATTTTTTCGAGCTCATTTCGATCGTGGCTTAGAGTTGTATCATCGTGAGGCGGCCCGGAATCGACGAGCGGCCGACCTCCCGCGCTCCCCCGAATCGCACCCCGGCCGGGCTCCCCCCTCGTGTATCGACTCATCCTGATTCTGCCGTTGTTTCTGCTGCTTCTTCCGACTCGCCGCGAACCGGCGGTGGCCCAACGTCCGCCTAGTCCCGAGCCGGTAATCCAGCTCGGCGACGACTTGCCAAGCGCCGAGCGCTTCGCCGAACTGGCGCGGACCGATCCGATCGCCTGCCTCCGGGCCGGAGCCCTGCGGCACCGGCGTGAAGTCGCCGGCTATCAGGCAGTGCTGATCAAGCAGGAAACCATCGGCGGGAAACTCTATCCACAGGAAACGATCGACGTCTGCTTCCGCAGCGAACCATTCAGCGTGCTGATGCGATGGAAGAGCGAGAGCATCGGCCGAGCCGATCGCGCCTTGTACGTCCACGGGGCGAACGACAACCTGATGCTGGCACACCCGAAGAACCGGGCGGCGCGGATGCTCGTCGGCGACGTGGTGGCGCGCGATCCGGACGGGCCGGATGCCAAGGCGGCCGGGCGACTGAGCTTGCGCGAGTTTGGCATGGGCCGCGGCGCTGAACGAACCCTCCGCGAATGGGAAGCGGCGCGGCAGCGCGGGCAGCTGGACGTCGAGTACCTCGGAATTCGAACGATCGCGGAGTGCGGCGGCCGGGCGGCGCACGTCTTTCACCGCACCTGCCGTCCACCGGAAGACGACGGTATCGTCGCCTTCGACGTTGCGCTGGACGCCGAGACCTGGTTGCAGATCGGAACCGTACTGTCCGGCGACGGCGGACGACTGATTGCCGCCTACCATTTCCGCGACATCGCTCTGAATCCGTCATTCACTCCGGATCAATTCGACCGAGTCGCATTGACACGCGACTGACGGAATGCGGTCTGCGACCATCACGTCGCTCCGGCCACGATCGTCGCCGCTCCACGCTCCCATCGCTGATTGCGCCGCCGCCTCGCGGCCGGCGGCTCGTTTTTCGATAAAGCAACTACAATCAGGATGCCGTTGCTCCCGGGCCTGCAAATGTGCGTGCAGAAAGGAAGGGTTCCATGTCGCGCGCGATGAAAATGGTCACTTTGGCGGTTGTCCTCATTGCGGCCGGCGGCCTGACGGCCGCCCGCGATGAACCCAAGGCCAAAGACGCGAAGACGTCGGACGCTCCCAAGGCGCCGAAACCGCCGACGCACAAGGTCGAAAAAAGCCTCTTCCGCGTCGATCTGGCCCTCAAGGGCGTCTTCGAAACGCCGGCCATGACCGAAGTCACCGTCCATTTCGAAGCCTGGAACCCGCCGATGGCTCCGCTCCGCGTCGCCAGCGCCGTCGAACCCGGCCGGCACGTCAAGAAAGGCGACGTGCTCCTGAAACTGGAGACTGACCGCATCGATAAGGTGATTCGCGATCTCGAATCCGATCAGCACTTGGCGGATCTCGGATTGAAGCAACAGGAAGTCGAATTGGCGGCCCTCGAGAAGACGACGCCGCTCGATCTCGCCGCCGCCGATCGCGCCAAGAAGTTCACCGAGGAAGATTTCAAACGCTTCAACGAAATCGACAAGCCCTTCGCCGAAGAAGCGGTGAAGATGAACAACAAGATGATGCACCAGATGCTCGAATACTCGCAGGAGGAACTCAAGCAACTTGAAAAGATGTACCGCTCCAAGGATCTGACGGAAGAAACCGAAGAGATCATTTTGAAGCGGCAGCGGAACGAAGTCGAGTACTACACGTTCATGGTCAAACAGGCCGACATGCGCAAGCAGCAGTTTTTCGACGTGGAACTGCCGCGGCGCATCGAGCGGGTCAAGGAAGACTTCACTCGTTCCAATCTGGCGTGGGAGCGGTCCCGGATCACGCTGCCGATGCAGTTGGAAAAGACGCGACTGGCGCTCGACAAGGCGAAGTACGAGCGCGCGCGAGCCGCCGAGCGGCTTGCCAATCTGAAGAAAGACCGGGAATTGTTCGTGGTCAAGGCCCCGGCCGACGGCATTGTGTATTACGGCCGGTGCTCGCAGGGCAGCTTCGCTTCCGCCGCCGGGCTGCTTTCGCGCTTGCAGGAGGGCGGGATGATTCAGCCGGACGAAGTCTTTATGACGATCGTCCAGGCGCGGCCGCTGTTCGTCCGCGCCGCCGCGGAAGAAAAGGACTACCAGTTGATCGCGCCCGGCATGCCAGCGAAGATCGTTCCGACAGCCGCCCCGGATTCGCGCCTGCCGGGGAAAATCGAGCGCGTCTCCGAAACGCCGAACACCCCCGGGTCATTCGAAGTCCGTTCGTCCGTCGACGTCGGCGACGCCAAGGTCTTCCCGGGCATGGGCTGCACAGTGAAGCTCACTCCGTACATGAAGGAAGACGCGATCAGCGTACCCAGCGGCGCAGTGTTCAGCGATGATCTCGACGAGGACAAACACCACGTCTTTCTCTATCGCGCCGATCCCGGGAAGTTCGAGAAAAAGTCGGTCACCATCGGGAAGAAAGCCAGCGGAAAGACTGAGATTCTGAGCGGCTTGCAGCCCGGCGACGAAATCGCGTTGAGCAAACCCGAAGCGAAGGACATGATGGATCGATGAGGGGCGCCGGCTAATAGCGGCGCCGCTGGCTGCGAATTGATGAGGATTCGTCATGGTGACTTTGACGACGATGCTGCTGTTGGTGCTGGCGCCGGCGGACGGGCAGCCGCTGCCGAAACCGCCGAAGCCTCAGCCAATGGAGCCGGTGTCCCCCGCGGATCTGGAGACAGCGATCACCCGCGGCGTGAATTGGCTCGTGGCCCATCAGCGGCCGGAAGGCGCTTTCGGCGGACCGGAGCGGACCAAGGGTCTGAACATCATGGCGTCGCCGCCCGGCTCGCATCACGCATTTCAGACGGCGACGACCGCCCTGGTCATTTCCGCGCTCATCGAGGTCGGCCCAAAGACGCCCGAAGTGCAGAAGGCGATCGACCGGGCCGAAGCCTGGCTCTTCGACCACCTGCCCCGGCTGAAGCGCGCCAACAAGATCGAACTGTACAACGTTTGGGGCCACGGTTACGCCATTCAGGCGCTGGTCCGCATGCACGGCCGGTTCCCCGACGACGCCGAACGAAAGAAGAAGATTGAAGACCTGATTCGGCAGCAATTCGAGGCGCTGACGCAGTACGAATCCGTGGACGGCGGCTGGGGTTATTACGACTTCAAGATCGGCGCCGCGCATCCGTCGACGGATTCGACCAGCTTCGTCAACGCGGCCGTTCTCGTGGCCATGTACGAAGCGAAGAGAATCGGCGTCGAGCCCCCGGAGAAGATCGTCCAGCGTGCGGTTGTCGCCACGCAGCGGCAGCGAAAACCCGATTTCACGTATCTCTACGGTGAATACCTCAAGTACCAACCGATGGCGGATATCAACCGCCCGGCCGGGAGTCTCGGCCGGTCGCAGGCCTGCAACGTCGCGCTGCGGCTCTGGGGCGACAAAAAGGTTACGGACGAGGTCATGATCGACTGGCTCGACCGGCTGTTTTCGCGCAACGGCTGGCTCGATCATGGCCGCAAGCGGCCGATCCCTCACGAAGCGCCGTTCGCCATCGCCGGGTACTTTTATTACTTCGGCCACTACTACGGCGCTTACTGCATCAGCCAGATTCCCGAGGCCGATCGCCCGCGCTACCAACAATTGATGGCCCGAACGATTCTGAACGTGCAGGAAAAGGATGGCTCCTGGTGGGACTATCCGCTCTATGATTACCACCAGCCGTACGGCACAGCGTTCGCGCTCCTGACGCTGAAGCAGTGTCGGAAAGAGAAAGGGAATAAGGAGTAGGGAGTCGGGGGCGGAGGCTGCGGGAGCCGGGAGCCATGTGTTGTCGCGCGGGCGCGAGATTCGTGTGCTCGGCCACGGCTGTCGCCGTTACCTTCGTCGTTAGCATCGGGACGATGAGCATGGGTGCATTGCCCAGGACGGGCCGATCACCGGTGATCGCCGCGCACGGCATGGTCGCGACGAGCCATCCGCTGGCCGCGCAAATCGGGCTCGACATTCTCAAATCGGGCGGCAACGCCGTCGACGCGGCGATCGCCGCCAACGCCGCTTTGTGCTTGATGGAGCCGACGAGCTCCGGCATCGGCGGCGACCTCTTCGCCCTTGTCTGGGACGCCAAGACGCAGAAACTCTACGGCCTCAACGCCAGCGGTCGAGCGCCGCTCAAAGCCTCTCGACAAGTCTTCGCGGACAAGGGCCTGGAGTTCATCCCGGAAACCGGCCCATTGAGCTGGTCGGTGCCCGGCTGCGTCGATGGGTGGGCGGAACTCCATCGACGTTTCGGCCGGATAGCGCTTGAAGAAATCCTCGCGCCGACGATCCGCTACGCCGAGGAGGGCGCGCCGATCCCCGAAGTGATCGCGGGCTATTGGCGGGCGGGCGAACGCCGCCTGCGGCAGGATCCCGCGTCCGCTGCGGTGTTCCTGCCCAACGGCCGAGCGCCTCGTGCCGGCGAACTCTTCCGGAACCCAGCCCTGGCCCGGGCCTTGCGCCTCATCTCCAAGGAAGGTCGGGACGCGTACTACAACGGCCCAATCGCCGAGAATCTCGTCGAGATTTCGGAAAAGGTCGGCGGGTTGTTCTCGCTCGAAGATTTTCGCCGGCACACGTCAACCTGGGTCGAGCCGGTTTCGACGAGTTATCGCGGCTACGAGGTCTGGCAGATCCCACCCCCCGGACAAGGCATTGCCACGTTGCAGATGCTGAACATCCTGGAGCCGTTCGACCTCAAGAAAATGGGCGCAAACTCCGCCGAGTACTGGCACGTCTTCCTCGAAGCCAAAAAACTGGCGTTTGCCGATCGCGCCAAGTATTACGCCGATCCCTCGTTCGCGAAAGTCCCGGTCGCGGAATTGATCTCGAAGCCATACGCCGCCCAGCGCCACAAGCTGATCGATCTGGCCAAGGCGGCAACGCATTTCGATCCCGGCGACCCGCGGCTCGGCACATCGGATACCGTTTACCTGTGCGCCGTGGACAATGAGCGCAATTGCGTCTCGCTGATTCAGAGCAATTACCTGGGCTTTGGCTCCGGCATCGCTTCGGCTGAATTCGGCTTCGGGATTCAGAACCGCGGCTGCCTGTTCGCACTCGACCCGAATCACGCCAACACGCTGGAGCCGGGCAAGCGGCCGTTCCACACGATCATCCCGAGCTTCGTCACGAAGGACGGCAAGCCGTGGCTGGTTTTCGGCGTTATGGGCGGCGACATGCAGCCGCAGGGGCAAGTCGAAGTCCTGACCAGCATGATCGATTTCGGCTTGGACGTTCAGGCGGCCGGCGAGGCGCCGCGGCTCGAACACACCGGCCACCCAACGCCGACGGGCAGGCCCGGTGCAGCCAACGGCGGGACGGTCAAAGCCGAACCCGGCGTTCCCGACCCGGTGCTTGTCGAGTTGCGCAAGCGCGGCCACGTCGTCGAACGCGTCACGCGCAACGGCGGAGGCTACCAGGGAATCAGGATCGATTGGGAGAAAGGTACGCTTGCCGGCGGCAGCGAGGCGCGGAAGGACGGGGCGGCGGTGGGGTATTGAACACTTAGCCGCGACGCGGAGGCTTCGGAGCGGAGCGTTCAAACCGGTCCTCGCCGCCACGGACCCCGTCTCGCGGATAACCCGGATCGACTCGCGGCGGGCAGGCGATGTGCCGCCGCCAATGCTCATCGTCGCGCGCGGGAAAATCGCTGCGATAATGAGTGCCGCGCGATTCTTCCCGCTGGAGAGCCGACTCGATCATCAGTCGGGCGACCGTCAGCAGGTTTTGCAATTCCCAGCCGGCGCGATCATGAAAGGTGCGGGCGAGGACGTATCGGCACCAGAAATCGACGTCGCGGGCCGCCTCGAGCATGCGCGCACGCTCCCGCACGATGCCGAGCCGACGGACCATCACGCTGCGGAGCGAGTTGGTGATGTCGGCGACGTCGAGCGCGTCGGCCGGCTCTGGGCCGGGATCGAATCGCAGCGGAGGCACTGCGAATGTGTCGGGCATCGTCGCGGCCTCGGCGCCAGCCAGCCGGCCGCAGATCGCGCCGAATACCAGCCCCTCGAGCAATGAATTCGATGCCAGCCGATTCGCGCCGTGCAGGCCGCTGGAGGTGACCTCGCCCGCGGCCCAGAGACCGGGCAGCGTCGTCCGGCCGTCCGCGTCCACGGTCACGCCGCCCATCATGTAGTGCGCTCCCGGCCGGACCGGAATACGGTCGCGCGTGATGTCGATGCCGAATCCGGCGCAGACCTTGGCGATGCCGGGGAACCGTTGCCGGACGTGATCGGCCGGGAGATGCGACAGATCGAGATAAACGTTCGGATGCTGCGTCCGCTCCATGACCTCGAAAATGGCTCGGGCGACAACGTCGCGGGTGGCGCGCTCGGCCCGCGGATCGATGTCCGGCATGAAACGTCGGCCGTCTTTGTCGAGCAGGTACGCTCCCTCACCGCGAATGGCTTCCGTGATCAGGAATCGGGCGGACCCGGCCACGTAGAGCACCGTCGGATGGAATTGCATGAACTCCATGTCGCGCAGTTCAGCGCCGGCGCGCCAGGCCGCGGCCATGCCGTCGCCGGTCGCCACTGGCGGATTCGTCGTCTCCCGGTAGACCATGCCCGCGCCGCCGGACGCCAGAATGACCTGCTTGGCCCAGACGAGCAGGAGCTGCCCGTCGTGCTTTCCCAGCACCGCGCCGCAACAGCGGCCCTGATGGGTCAGCAAATCGATCGTGAACGTATCGTCCCAAATGGCGACGTTGGGAGTCGTGCGCGCCTTGGCGATGACGGCGCGCATCATCTCGAAGCCGGTGGCGTCGCCAAGCGCGTGGACGATGCGCGCATGGCTATGGCCGCCTTCCCGCGTCAGTGCCAGTTGGCCGTGTTCCAGGTCAAACTTCGTGCCCCAGGCGATCAGGTCGCCGATCGCCTTCGGCGCCTCGCGCACGACAAGTTCCACAATGGATTGGTCGCAAAGGCCGGCCCCGGCCGTGAGCGTATCGGCGACGTGGTCCTCGAAGCGATCATCGGGGCCGATTGCGCCGGCGATGCCGCCCTGGGCGTACGATGAATTACTCTCCGCGATCCGATCCTTGGTCACGACGAGGACATCGAGCGAACTCGGCGCGGCCAGGGCCGCACGGAGACCGGCAATGCCAGCGCCGACGACAAGCAGATCCGTGAATCGGTGAGCCGTCGCTTTCGGCGCGAATGGAACGAGGTATCGGCGCGCGGGGAACATCGAGGTTATTGTAGATCCGCGCGGTGGGGCGCCGGCCAAGGTCAGCGGTCAAGTACACTGACGGAATGCGATGGTTGATCACCGGGGCGAGCGGGACGCTGGGCGCGTACCTTCGGCGCGAACTCAATGGCCAATCGGTCGTCGCCTGGAGCGGCGCGGAGCGCGGGCCGGGGTTGACGCCGGTGGACTTGAGCGATCCTTCGACAGTGGCCACGGCGTTCAAGGCCGCGAATCCGGATGTGGTCATTCATGCCGCGGCGATGGCGCGCGTTGATGTCTGCTGTCGAGAACCGGAGCGAGCACGTCGCATCAACACCGCGGCCACCGAGCAGTTGTGCAAACTCGCCGGGAATCGGCGGATTCTCTACGTCTCGACCGATCTCGTCTTTGACGGCGAATCGGCGCCGTACCGGGAGAGCGATCGGCCGTCACCGTTGTCGGTTTATGGCCGCTCGAAAGCCAGTGCGGAACCGGCAGTCGTCGCTTGTCCCCGCGGCCTGGTGGTGCGGGCCAGCCTGATGTTCGGGCCGAATCGCACCGGGCGGATCGGGTTTTTCGATTCGCTGGTCGCAGCCCTGCACGCCGGAACGCCCGTGACGCTGTTCGCCGACGAATGGCGGACGATGCTCGCGCTGTCCTCGGCCGCGAAGGCCCTCGTCGAACTGGCCCGTTCCGACGCGACGGGAATCATGCACGTTGGCGGACCGGAACGGATGAGCCGCCTGGAGATGGGCCGGCGACTGGCGCGATATCTGGGCGTATCGGATGCGTTTTTGATCGCTGGACGCCGGAACGAGACGGCGGCCAGCGAGCCGCGGCCGCGGGACGTCTCGCTCGACTCGTGCCTTTTTCGGTCGCTGTTTCCGAAGTTCGGCTGGCCGTCGTTCGAGGCGGCGCTGGACGATATGCTGACTGGATGACGGAGTTGTCGCCATGACGCCGCAATGGTCGCCGTTATTCATTGAAGCGGTGCAGCATCACCGGGCGGGGAACACGACCCGCGCGGAGCAGTTGTATCGCCGGGTCATCGCCGAAGAGCACCAGCACGCGGCGGCGCACAGCAACCTCGGCGTGATCATGGCCGATCGCGGCAACCTGGTTCAGGCCGAAAAGTTCTACCGCGCCGCGCTCGAAATCGATCCACAATTTGCGGAGGTCTATTTCAATCTGGGCAACCTGCTGGCGAAGCTGAATCGGATCGACGAGGCGATCGCCGCATACGACGCGGCTCTTGCCGCGCCGAATCCTCCGATTCAGGCGCGGTTCAAGCTTTGGGCGCTGCTGTTCGAGCAAGGGCGGAACGACGAAGCCGTCCGCCGCATGACCGACTACACCCGTGCGTTCCCGCAGGATCCGGAAGGTTGGCATTTGCTTGGAATGGCGCACCTGCGCCTGGGGCGAAAGGACGAGGCGCTGGCGGCCCTGCGGCAGTCGGTTGAGTTGCTGCCGAATCATGCCTTGGGCCGCAACTCGCTGGGATTGGCGCTGGAAGCTTCGGGCGACTTAGCCGGCGCCGTCGCTCAGTTCGAAATCGCCACGCGCCTCCAGCCGCCCAGCGCCGAGGCATTCAATAACCTGGCGATGGCTCGCGTCACGGAGGGCCGAGCGCCCGAAGCAATTCCGCTCTTTCGACAGTCGCTGGCCCTGTCGCCCAAGCAGTCGCAGGTGTTTAGCAATTATTTGCTCGCTCTGAACTATGTGCCGAACCTGCCGACGGGATTGGTGCTGGCGGAGCACAAGCGTTGGGCCGCGGAGTTCGCGGATCGGCTTCCGGCCGTCGGACCCTTGCACCGTTGTCACCCGGACGGCGTCCTGCACGTCGGATACGTGTCAGCGGATTTCCGAGGCCATCCGGTCGGCGCCTACCTTAGCGCCGTGTTGCCGGCTCACGACCGCGGACAGGTTCGCGTGAGTTGCTTCGCCACGCTGCTGAATCCGGACGCCACAACGGAACGCCTGCGAGCCGCCGCGGACGCCTGGCACGACATCACGAGGCTGTCCGACGCCGATGCCGCCGAACTGATTCGCAGCCAGCGAGTGGACGTGCTCGTGGATCTCAGCGGCCATACGGCTCGGAACCGCTTGCGGGTGTTCGCGCGCCGACCCGCCCCGGTCCTGGTTACTCACTTCGGCTACCCGAATACGACGGGCCTGGCGGCGATGCAGTTCCGGTTGACGGACGCGACGGCCGACCCGCCCGGGGCCGAGCCGTTTTACGTCGAGCGGCTGATTGGGCTGCCGGACCTCGCGTGGTGCTGGCGGCCGCCGGACGAGGCGCCGGCCGTCGGCCCGCTGCCGGCCGGCGCGTCCGGCTCGATCACCTTTGGCTCGCTCAACAACGTCGCCAAGCTGAGCGATCCGGCGCTCGAACTCTGGGCGCGGATCCTGGATGCCGTGCCGGAATCGCGGCTGCTGGTGCTGGGCAATCAGTCGCGCGCGGGCGAGGCGCGAATTCTGGCTCAGATGGCGCGCCGCGGCCTCGATGGCCGCGTCGAAGTCCTGCCGCGCATGCCGCCGGCCGAGTACTACGCCGCTTACAACCGCATCGATCTCGCGCTGGATCCCTTTCCATACAACGGCGGCGTGACCACATGCGACGCGGTCTGGATGGGTGTGCCGGTCGTCGCGCTGACCGGGACGACGTATGCCGGCCGGCAGGGAGCGAGCATCTTGCGAACCATCGGACTTTTCGAACTGTCGGCGCGGTCGGCGGACGAATACCTGGCGATCGCCGTCGATTGGGCTCGGGAGCGCGACCGTCTGCAAGCCACTCGCGCGGGTCTGCGCGACCGGATTCGGGCTTCGCCCTTGGTCGATGCCACCCGCTTCACTCGGCACCTGGAAGCCGCATACCGTTCGATGGTGAAGGCTGTCAGCGAGAAGCGCTGACGAAGCCGTCCGATTCCCATGGGCGAAAATGGCTGCTCGCATTCAACGAATTACAGGCAATTCCCAGTCGCCGCACCAGGAGTCCCATGCCGGCTGTTGAAATTCACGACGTCACCAAATCGTTCGGCCCGCAGATTGCGGTGAATCGGCTGTCGCTGCAAGTCCCGGACGGCTCGATTTACGGCTTCATCGGGCCCAACGGTTCGGGCAAGACGACGACGCTGCGCATGATCATGCGCATCCTGCACCCGGACAGCGGCGCCATCCGCGTCCTCGGCGAAGAATCGTGGCAGGCGGTCAACAACCGCGTTTCGTACCTGCCGGAAGAGCGCGGCCTCTACAAGCAGATGACCGTTCGTGAAATCCTGAAGTACTACGCCACGCTCAAGGGCATGCGGCATTCGCGGCCGGCAATCGACGAATGGCTGGAGCGCCTCGGACTTGCGGAGCACTCACATAAGAAGATTGCCGCACTGTCCAAGGGCATGTCGCAAAAGGTCCAGTTCATTGCCACGGTCGTGACTCGGCCGGCGCTGATTCTGCTCGACGAGCCGTTCAGTGGACTCGACCCGGTCAATGCCGTCGTCCTGCGCGAATCGATTCTCGATCTGAAGCGCAGCGGCTCCACGGTGATCTTCTCGACGCACGATATGTCCGTTGCGGAGAAAATGTGCGACTTCATCTTCATGATTCATCGCGGCCGCAAAGTGCTCGACGGTACGCTCGAGCAGATCCAGGACACGTACGGAAGCGACACGATCCGCGTCCGGCTGGACGGCGAGGCGAACCTGGCGGACCTGCCCGGCGTTGCCGAGGTGACCGACTTCGGCAAGCTCCAGGAGTTGCGGCTGGCGACCAACGGCGATCCGCAGCGGGTGCTGGCCGAACTGATGCGCCGGGGGCCGGTTCGACATTTCGAACTGGCTCGGCCATCGTTGCAGGAGATTTTCGTGCGGATCGCGCGGCCGGACATCGAGGGCAATGGCGATGCGTAAGATCTGGGCCGTGGCGTTCCGGGAATACAAGGCCGCGGTGCAGACCAAGGCGTTCATCATCAGCCTGGTCGCCATGCCGCTCCTGATGGGCGGCAGCATCGGCGTTCAGTACATGCTGAAAAAGGCCGAGGAGCGCGGCACAAAGGCGTTCGCCGTCGTGGATCGGACCGAGAAGCTGCGGTCCACGCTCGAAGCGGCCGTCGAACGGCATAACAAGTTTGAAATCGTCGATCCGGAAAGCGGCGAACGCGTCGGTCCCGAATACAAGCTGGAGTTTGTCGCGCCGTCAGCCGATTCGCCGGAGGCCATGGCTCAGCAGCGATTGGAACTCTCCCGCCGCGTCCAGAACAAGGAGTTCGAGGGATTCCTCGACATCGGCCCCGACGTGTTTGCCATCACCAAGCCGAACGAAAAGGAGGAGGATCGCAAAAGCATTCGTTTCCAGACGGAAAAGGAGATGGACCGAAGTTTTTCGCGCTGGGCGGCCCGGGCCATCAATGACGCCGTCCAGGAGCAACGATTTCAGGCGGCCGGCGTGTCCTCGTCGCTGGTGCGCGAGATTCAGTCGCGGGTACCGATCCTGAACAAGGGATTGACGCAGCAGAATCTCGCAACGGGCAAGATCGAGGACGCCAGTGATGAGAGCCGCGTCGTGAGCCTGATCATGCCCGTCGCGCTGATCATGCTCATGTTCATGATGGTGCTCATTGGCTCGATGCCGGCGATGCAGGGCGTCGTCGAAGAGAAGCAGCAACGAATCGCCGAGGTTCTGCTGGGCTCGCTGACGCCGTTCCAGTTGATGCTGGGCAAGCTGATCGGCGTTGTGGCGATTTCGCTGACGGTCAGCGGCGTCTACCTGGCGGGGGCGGCCGTGGTGGCCGCGAGCTTCAAAGTCCTCGGACTTCTCAGTCTCGATCTCATCATCTGGTTCTTCATATTCTTGGTGCTGGCGGTATTCATGTACGGCTCGATGTTCATGGCGGTGGGCGCCGCGGCCGGGGACATGAAGGAGACGCAGGCGCTGCAGATGCCGATCATGATTGTCTTTACCTTGCCGATGTTGCTGCTCGGCGCGGTGCTGCGAGATCCGAGTGGACCGATCGCGCAATGGGGCTCGTTCATCCCGTTTTCCGCGCCGATGCTGATGATGGCTCGAATGGCGGGACCGGCGGGCGTTCCATGGTGGCAAGCGCTGTTGGCGGCGGCGGGCGTCGTCGCCACGACGCTCCTCTGCGTTTGGGGCGCGGGCCGCATCTTCCGCGTGGGTCTCCTGCTGCAGGGCAAAGGCGTGAGGTTCGCGGACCTGATGAAATGGATCGTGAGCGGCTGAGCGAGACTTTTCGACGAGAATGAATGGCGCATCACACCGGGCGTTGTGCTGTTCGTAAAACGTCCGTTCCGTCGAACTCGATCGACATCAACGGGATTCGTAACGAGCGACATTAATGAGCCTGAGCCCGACGACGCGCTCGAACTCCCTGACATTCAAAGTCGCCAACTCAAATCCAATGCTCATGGCTGTGACGGCAATCGGGAGGTCGTGATCGCCGATCTTCTCTCCACGCCGCGTTGACTCCGCAAAATGAGCGGCAAAGAGCCGGGCTTGCGGCAATGAAAAGTCTATGATCGGAATGGCGGCCAGAATGGCTGCCACGAATTCGTGCCGCGCATGCCGTTCCGGAGTGTCCGCCTTGGCGACCCCGACCAGTAGCTTGGCCGCGGTGATCGAGTCAATCGCCGCAGGCGTCACATCGTGCAACAGCTGCTCGAGGTCAAACCGGCGTCGCTCGAACGCTACCTGAACGGAGGAATCGCGGATTACTCCCTTGGAACATCTGGCGGCCGAATTGCCGCGCGGCTCTCATGCGCTGCCGCACTGAATTGCTCATCCGGCTCCGGAACGCGTGCGCGCCAATTTTGCAAGAATGCAATCAAGCCGGCCGTGCCATTATCCGGAGTCACAATCGGAACAATGCGCACCACGCGCTCGCCCGACTTGATCAAAATGACTGGTTCGCCGCTGGACGGAACGCGCTCCACTATCTCCAATAGCTGTTTCCCAGCATCGACCAATGCAATGATCGATTCACTCATGCCATCCGTTTGTACCAGTCCCCTGGGGGAAGGCACGAGCACTCCGCTGCGAAGGCTTCGCGTCGCGGCTAACGCAGCGTCGGAAACGTGACTCTCGAATCCCTGTAGACTCGGTGCGTGGCCTTGCGGAAGTCCTCGGCCTTGGCCGCGTTGATATTCACAAACGTCTGCGGATTCCGGTCCACAAGTGGAAACCAGGTGCTCTGGACCTGTACCATGAGTCGGTGACCGGTACGAAACGCATGACAAATGTCCGGCAGTGAGAAGCGGACCGTCGTCGGCTCGCCGGGACGAAACGGCTCAGGTTTTTCGAAGCTTGCGCGAAACTTGCCGCGAAACACGTCGCCGCGAACCAGTTGCTGATAGCCGCCGAGGTCCGGGACATCGTCGGGATAGACGTCGATGACCTTGACGATCCAATCCGCGTCGGTTCCAGTCGTGCTCACGACCAACTCGATTTCGATGGGGCCGGCGACGATCCAATCATCCGTCAGCACCGGCGTGGAATAGACGAGCACATCCGGCCGACGACCGGCGAAACGCTGATCGGCCGTCATATATTCCCTGTCCATTCCGATGCCGATCTTCTCCATGTACGGAACGGGCTTGGCCGGGTCGCTGACGAATTCGTCGAATCCCGGCTCGCTCGGCTTTTGTTCCGACAAGCCACCCCCGGGTCCCAGCCACAGAGACATGAGTTGAACGGATTTCGGCGGCCAGGAGTCGAATTTGCGCCAGCGATTGGTTCCTGTTTCGAAGATGGTCGCCTTGGCCAACGCCGGTGTCGCCTTGCCCTTCAAGTGGCGCTCGAAAAATGGAAACTCGATTTCGTCACGGTAGAACTGCGCCGTCTTGGCGTTGAACTTGACCTGTCCGAGCGCGTCGCCGTCGCTGCGCGACCAGCCGCCGTGGACCCACGGACCCATGACCAGATGATTCGCGGCGGGCGGATTGTTCGCCTCGACGTTGCGATACGTTTCCAAGGCCCCGAAGAGATTCTCGGCGTCGAACCAGCCGCCGACGGTCATCACAGCCGGTCGGATGTTCTTCAAGTGCTGCCGGAGATTCCGGGATTTCCAAAATTCATCGTAGGTATCGTGCTTCATCGCTTCGGTCCAGAAGGCGATGTCGCCCTTGAAATAACGGGCGTCGGCGTTGGCCACCGGTCCGAGCAGCAGGAAGAAGTCATAGCCGTCCGGCGTCCCATGATCGAATCGCTCGCCGCGAGATTTCGACGTCGGCTCCGGGCGGGGTTTACCGAAAATCGCCATGAAGTTGAAGCAGTGCGGCAAAAACAGAGCGCCGTTGTGATGGAAATCGTCGCCGACAAACCAATCGGTGATCGGCGCTTGCGGGGACGACGCCACCAGCGCCGGGTGAGCGTCGATCATGCCCGCGGCCGTATAGAAACCCGGATACGAAATGCCCCACTGGCCGACTTTGCCGTTATGGTTCGGCACGCGCTTCAAGAGCCAATCGATCGTATCGAAGGTGTCTGTGCTTTCGTCGATTTGCGTGGGTTGAGACTTGATGGGCTGATGCGGGCGCATGTTGATGAATTCGCCTTCGGACATCATGCGCCCTCGCACGTCCTGGTAGACGAAGATGTACCCTTCCTTGGCCAGCGCGGTCGACGGCCCAATATCGGCCTTGTACTGATCGACGCCGTAGGGACCGATGCCGTAGGGCGTGCGGAGCAGCAGGATTGGATACGGCCGGGAATCGTCCTTCGGAACGTAAACGGCCGTGAACAGCCGCACGCCGTCGCGCATCGGAACGCGATACTCGAACTTGGTGTAGTGAGACTTGACGTAGTCCAGCCCTTGGGGTCGAGCCGCGGGCGCCGCAGCGGCCAGGACTAGAACCGCCAGCATGTGACGTCGCATGGATGCCGTACCTCCGAAAAGGCTGTCGGCGTCCACGATATCGGCTGGTAATGAGATCGGCCAATGACTGCCGGCTAGAGAGTCGGCTGCGTGTCGGGCAATTGAGCGGCGAGCATCACTTCGAGATCAAACAGCACGACGTGTCCTTCGTTGGTTCCGGTGGCCAGCCAGCGGGCGTCCGGCGTCATGGCCATGCTGTAAGCCAGGGATTTTTCGATCATCATCTCGCGCGCGACGGTGCGGGCGGCTATGTCCCAGAGAAAGACCTGGCCGCCGTCGCCGACCGACACGAGCAGGTCCGAGCGCGACGTGAATTGCAACAGCCTCACCGGAGCGGAATGACCCTGCAACTCGGCCGTGGGCAGTACCGCCCCTGCCTTGGACGTATCCCAGATGCGAATCGTCCGATCGGGACCGCCGCTGGCCAGCCATTTCCCGTCCGGCGAATAAGCCAACGCATTGACGGCGTGGGTGTGCCCCTCGCAGACCGCCTTCTGCCCCATTTTGAACCACCCGAATTCATAAACCCGGATCGTGGCGTCCTCGAACGCGATCGCCAGTCGCCGACCTTCCGGGCAAAATGTAATCGATTTGATCGGCGAGCCGGGACCCTTGACGACCGATTCGCGGTCGAGCCGGCGCCGCGTATCGGCCCAGAGAAACACCATGGTTTCGGCGCTGGCCGCGAGCCGCCGCCCGTCGGCGCTGAATGCCATCGCATCGACTCGAAACGGCTCGCCGGGCAGGACGCGCCGCGATTTGTGCTCATCCGGCTCCGTCCAGTGCCACTGCCACATATGGCCATCGAGCACCGCGGCTGATCCGGTCACGAGGTATTGCTTGTGAGGGTGAAAGGCGATCGCCTGCACTTCGCCGAGGCCACCGCGCAGACACGCAATTCGCTCGGGCCGCTGGCCGCCGACGTCCCACAGGTTGACGACGCCGTCCAGGCCGCCGGAAGCCACGTGTCGGCCATCGCGAGTGAACGCCAGCGCGGTCACGTAGCCCGAATGCCCGTCGCGCAGCACCGCAGCCTTGCGCGCGGGGATGACGAGATTGTCGCCGCCGCCCGCCTGACGGGGAGACTCTGCGGCCGGTCGCGCCGCCGTGACGACCGCCGCCGAAGTCTCGCCGCTTGGCCGCTCGGTCAGCGTCGTCTCCAACACGCCTGCGAGCGCTTCGACCACCTCCTGCGCGGTCTGAAATCGCTGGTCCGGCTTTTTTTCCATCAGGCGGCGGACGATGCCGAGCACTTCCGCCGGCACGCCGCGACGAATCTGCTCCAAGGGCCACGGCTGGGCCGTCTGGTGCTTGGCCAGCTTCTCCACTGAAGTCCCGTCGGGAAACGGCGCGCGGCCGGTCAGTAGAAAGTAGAAGGTGCAACCAAGGCTATAGAGGTCGGCGCGGTGATCGACCGTGGTTGCGTCGATCGCTTGCTCGGGAGCGATGAAATCGGGCGTGCCGATCACAGCGCCGGCTTGGGTCAATGCCGTGATTTTGCTGGCGTCGTCGATCTCGTGCGAGAGACGAGCCAGTCCCAGGTCGAGAATCTTGACGGTTTCGCGGCCGGTGGCTCGGCCATTCATCGGCGTCTGCGTCAACGGCGGAACCGGAATGATTCCCGATTTCCGCACGCCGCTGAGCCGGGCGGGATTCGGACGGGTCACCAGCAGATTGGACGGCTTGATGTCGCGGTGGATCAGCCCGAACTCGTGAGCGTGCTGCAAACCGGCTGCCGCCTGGCGGATGTATTCGCAGGCCGTCTTGATCGGCAACGCGCCTTGCTTGGCGACCATCCGATGCAAGTCGATTCCCTCGACGAACTCCATGGCCAGAAAATGGATGCCGTCGACCTGGGCTTTCTCATAGAGGACGACGACGTTGGCGTGCTGGAGTTGAGCGATGGCACGCGCTTCGCGCTCAAAGCGGCGAAGGGCGTCCGGGTGTTTTTCGCAGACTTCCTGGTGAATCGTTTTCAGGGCGACAAACCGGCCAAGCTGCTGGTCCTGGGCCTTGAACACGACGCCCATGCCGCCTTGGCCGATGACTTCGAACAACCGATAGCGGCCTAAGTTCAGCTCGTGGGCGAAACCATCAATGACTTGCTGAACCTGAAACTGCGTAAGCCATTGGCGGCGGAGCAGTTCATCGGCGAGTTGGCGAGCGGTACGCAGGTGTTTCAGCTCGTGCTCGACCGCGTCCAGCTGGCCCGGCGACAGCAGGTCGGCTGCTCGCAAATCGTCGAGCAGTTCTGTGGCGGCGGTCAGGGGCATGCGCAAGAGTTCCGATCCAATCAGCCTTCGCCGGGGGCGCGGCGGCAGTGATCGCAGCGGGATGTACCCCCGGCAATCCGCCTCAACCATAGCTCAAAATCTGGCCGGTACGGACTGATTATGCGGACCGTTCCGCGAATTCCGTTCTCACAATTTCCAAGGCCGGCCCTTGGAGGGCGGCGAACGCGCCCATCGCCGCCCCCGAACCGCCTTGACGGTTTTTCAGGCAGATTCCATACTCCGCCCATGCCGTGGCGACCCGACTCGCCGTCGACCGACGCGCAGTGGCTCGCGCGCCTCGTTCGCCGGCCGAATGATCCCGAAGCCGATCGCGCCTGGCAGCGGCTCTACGCGCGCCACGCCCGGAGGACGCTGAGCTATCTGGCAGCCCGACTGCCGGAACCGATCTGTGAGGAGCTTCAGGCCACCGTCTGGAGCCACGTGCGGTCGGCGCGGGCCAGCGTGCTGCGCCGGCCGGTCCGTGTCTGGTTGCTGGAACTGACGCGCGCCGCGGCCCGGCCCGCACTGGCCAACGGAGCCGCGGAGTTTCAGCGCCGCTCCCATCAGTTCAGCGCCGCGATTGCGACCCTGGAACCGCACGCGCGAGACGTCATTCAATGGCGGCTTGGCAATCGCAGCTTCGCCGCCATCGCTGAAGTGACGGGCCACCGAATTGAGAGGCTGATCCGTCTTCATCACGAGGCGCTGGCGAGACTGCAAGCGAGCATCGCCCCGGCACTCCTCTGGGTCCGCGCGTTTCCCGACGATCGGGCGGCGGCGCCGGCGTGGCTCGAGCGGCACCTCGTGGGCGCTCGCCTCGGAGCGGTCGTCGCTGAACTCTCGGCCATTCACGAGACCACGGCGTCTCAACCCGCGATCCTCGGCGCCGTGCTCAGCGGCTGGCGGCGCGACGCCGTCCTGAAGCGCGGACTCTCGGAATTGTCACCTCGGCGGATTGCGGCGCTGCTCACGCATCCGCGGCTGCTTCTGGACCTGCAATCGCTAATTCTGGCCTGGGGCGGACCGATCTGGGACGCGGTTCGCCCGATCGATGAACAACTCAACGTGATGTCTCGCCGCACCTGGCAACGGCTCGCGCCGGCGGCCTGAATCTCTCCACGTCGTCCACTGGCGGTCTATCCTGTCCACATGACGCTCAACCTATCGGATTGCCTGGACGCGGCGATCGCCGCCGCGCGCGCTGCCGCCACCGAGCTGGAATCCTGGCGTTCGCGATTCACCATTTGGGAGAAGGGCCGGGCCGATCTCGTGACCGAGGCCGACCTGGCGGCGCAACTCGCCGCGAGGACGTTGCTCAGCGAGCGGTTCCCCGAGCATCGGTTTCTGGGAGAGGAAGACGGCGTGGCCCCGCCCCGTCCCGTCGACGACGCTCCGCCCACCTGGATCGTCGATCCACTCGACGGCACGACGAACTACGTCCATGACGTGCCGGCCTATTGCGTGTCGATCGGTCTGTACGTGAACGGCGACGTGCCCGTCGGCGTCGTTTTTGATCCACGGCAAGATGAGTTGTTCGTGGGCGTCGCCGGGCGCGGAGCGACGCTGAATGGCCGGCCAATCCGGACCAGCAGCGTGGCATCTCTCGATCAGGCCCTGCTCGCCACCGGCTTTCCGCCCAACCTCGTTGGCGAAGAGCGCCAACTCGATTGGTGGCGCTATTTCGCTCTGCGATCGCAGGCGGTGCGGCGCACCGGATCGACGGCGCTCAACCTCGTTTACGTTGCGGCGGGGCGTTTCGACGGCTACTGGGGCTTCGACAACAAACCCTGGGATGTCGCCGGGTCCATTCCCATCATCCGCGAAGCCGGCGGCCAAATCACCGCGATTGATGGCGGACCGTACAACTGCTTTGTCCGGCCTCTGGTCGCAACGAACGGTCCTTTGCACCCGGTCATGCTCGCCGCGCTGCGCGATGGGCCGTGATCAGCGCGCCGGCTGGACGGCGCGAGCCACGAGATCGTAGCCATCGGCCGCCGTCACCTTCACTCGCACCAAGTCGCCGGAACGCAGGTTCTTGCCCTTGATCCGCACCTGTCCATCGATATCGGGCGCGTCGGCAAAGCCCCGGCCGAGCGCGTGCTGCGCGAATTCGGGGTCGGGACCGTCGACCAGAACGTCGATTTCGCGGCCGACCTGCTGAGCGCTCCAGGCGAACGCGACGGCTTGCTGCGCCTCCATGAGCCGGTCGCGCCGCTCCTGTTTGATTTCCTCGGGCAGATGGTCCGGCAACCGGGCGGCCGGCGTGCCGGGCTCCTGTGAATACGGGAAGACGCCGCACCGCTCGAACCGCGCCTGCCGGACGAATTCGACCAGTTCCTCGAACTCGGCATCGGTTTCGCCGGGAAAGCCGACGATGAACGTGGTCCGGAGGACGAGGTTCGGAATACCGGATCGCAGCCGGGCTAGCAGATCCTCGGTGGCCGCGCGCGTCACCCGCCGCTGCATGCGACGGAGCAGGCGATCGTTAATGTGCTGCAACGGCAGATCGAGATAGGGCAGAATTCTCCGCGCCGAAGCCAGTGCGTCGATCACGTCATCGTCGAAATGTTCCGGGTAGCAATAAAGCACGCGAATCCAGTCGAGATCGTCGATGGCGTCGAGGGCGCGGAGCAGTTCGGCGAGTCGAGTCCGCCCGTATAGATCGAGACCATAGTAGGTCGTGTCCTGAGCGACGACGATCAGTTCGCGCACGCCGTCGGCGGCGAGTTCCCGGGCCTCGCGCACGACTTCCTCAAGTGGCTTGCTGACGTGCTTGCCGCGCATCTGCGGGATGGCGCAGAACGTACAGAGCCGGTCGCAACCTTCGCTGATCTTGAGGTAGGCGTAGTGCCGCGGCGTGATGCGCAGCCGGCCGGTGTCTTCGAGCGCCCGCACCGGCGCCGGGCGAAAGAGCGAACGCTGCTCAGCCGCGGCTCGATGCCGTGCTGGATGCATCGCGCGGCGGAGGACGTCGCCGATCTCCTCGCGGCCAAAAACGCCGACGACCTGATCGACTTCCGGCACTTCGTCGAGCAGCCGATCGCGCTGGCGTTCGGCCAGGCAGCCGGCGACGACGACGGCGCCGACGCGGCCGGACCGCTTCAAATCGAGCATCTGACGGATGACGGCCAGCGACTCCTGCCGCGCCGGCTCGATGAACCCGCAGGTGTTGACTACGACGACGTCGGCGCCGTCGGCCTCCGGCGTCAGGACGCAGCCGTCCTGCGTCAGTCGGCCGATCATTCGCTCACTGTCCACGGTGTTTTTCGGACAGCCGAGACTGACAAACGCCAACGTCGGCGCCGCGGGCGCCGCTGCAGATTTCACCATGTCTATTGGCTTATGGGATTCGTCGCCGTCGGCGACGCCGCCAGACCATATCAATGTCCGTGACAATACTCCACGAACCGAGCGGTACCGCATGAAAACCCTGGTCACAGGAGCAGCCGGATTCATCGGCAGCCATGTCGCCGAGCGTCTAGCCGCGGCCGGTCACGTCGTGCGCGGGTTGTTTCGATCGGATGCCCAGGAGCATTTCGTCCGCGGACTCGGCGCCGAGCCGGCGCGAGGCGACGTGACCCAACTCGATTCGCTCCGCGCCGCAGCCGCGGGCGTCGAGACCATTTATCACGTTGCGGCGCGCGTCACCGATTGGGGCCGGTGGGAGCAGTTCGAATCAGCGACCGTGCGTGGAACGGAGAACATGTTGCAGGCGGCGGCAGAAGCCGGCGTCCGTCGGTTCGTTCTGGTCAGCAGCGTCGCGGTGTACGACGATCGCATCGGCGAGCGGATTCATGTTGTGCCGGAGACGACGCCGCACAACGGCGTCGGCGATCGACTCTTGGGGCACTACTCGCGGGCCAAGGTGCTGGCCGAGGAAGCGGCATGGGACGCTCATCGTCGCGGCCGGCTCGAAGTATCCGTCGTGCGTCCGGCGTGGGTTTATGGGCCGCGCGATCGCACCGTTCTGCCGCGGCTCGTGGAATTCGTGAGCCTGCCGCTTGCGTGCTGGCTTGGCCGGCGCGATCCGGTCATTGACCCGATCTATGTCACCGACGTGGCCGACTGCGCCATCCTGGCGGGCACGCACGCGGCGGCGGCCGGGCAGGCGTTCAACGTCGCGCCGATGGAAGAGATTCGCTTGCGGGACTTTCTGCAACGATTGTGCGGCACGCTCGGCCTGCGAACGCCGCGCTGGACCGCGCCGTATCCGCTGGTCATGGCCGCGGCCCGAGCGATCGAAGGCGCGGCCAAACTCTGCGGGGCGACCAACCCGCCGTTTCTCACCGTCGGCGCCGTCGCCGCCGTGACCTGCAACCGCCACTACGATTCGTCCAAGGCGATTCGCGACCTCGGCTGGCGGCCAGCGGTGTCGCTCGACCGCGGCATCGCGCTGACGGCCGAATGGTTTCGACAGCAGCCGGAGTTCGCATGGGCTCGGAGACAGAACCAGGAACGCATCAGAACAGCAGATTCATCTCAATGAAGCCGGCCACCAGGGTATTCACGTCTTTCCCGAGATTGTTGTAAAGCTGCTTGAACCCGCTGCCCGGAATCAGCGTGGCGAACCCAGCCGTGAAGATCACGTTATTCGACAGGAACGGCCGATATTCCAGGCCGCTCGACAGGTCGACGCCGATCGTGCGATCGATCTTCCCGTCGAAAAGAAAGACTTCCAGCGAGTTCGTCTTGTCGAACATCAGGAAGTTGGCGTTGTTGACCGAGCGGAGCTTGGGCGTGATGTCGAAGTCCATGCCGGCGTTGATGAGGTGCAGGCCGGGATTGACGAAGTTGGATTGTCCTTGCAGCTTGCTTGAGCGCAAGTCAGGCACGAGGCTTTCGCGCTGGACAAGGTTGACGCCGAAGAGCGGGATCGCTTGCCGTTGCCAATAGCTGAAAGCGCCGCCGGCAAAGTTCGGATTATCGAAGATCGAATCGAATCCGGTGGCGTGGCCGTTGTTCACGTTGCCGTCGCCGGAAGCGTAGAAGTACGACGATCGGAACCGGGCCCAGTCGCGGTCGTAGGAGAGTTCCACCGCGGCCATGTAGGCGTTGATGGACTGTTCCTGGTTGGCGATTGGGTTGAGGGTGTCGTGCCCGATCGCCCAGTAAAAGGCGTGCGTGATGTTGTAGCGGTCGATGTGGCCGTCGCCGGTCAGGCCGAAGTAGACCGCGTCCACCTGGTGATTCTTGAACACGCCGGCAGCGTCGGGCCGAGCCAGGAAGCGATTGTTGTCGAACAAGGTCGGGCCGCCGAGATCATTGTTCCAATGGATGCTGCCCTGCACCGTGTAGCCGGGCCAGACAAAGTCCTGATGGAAGAGGTTGGCGATGATAATGTTCTGCGGCCGGTCGTAGAAGGTGTTCAAACCACTGTTGATGTCCTTTTCGGCCGGGCGGAAGTAGACCGCATTAAATTGGTTGCGATTGGCGTCGGCCGTGCCGAAGAACCGCACCGCGCGATTCGTCTGGCTGAAGATGAAGCCGCGGAAATCGCTGTTGAAGAACTGCGAACCGACGCGAACCGAGGCAAAATCGTAATCCGGGCTCAGGTCAGCGATCTTGGCCTCGGCGAAGTATTCTTCGAGCGTCCACCAGGTGCGCAGCCGATCGGCGCCTTTGCGGACGTCGGGGCTGACGATCGCGAATTCGGCGACGCCGTTGTAATTGAAGTTGAACACCGGCGTCATCTTGATTCGCCAATCGACCGGCTTGAACGCCGCGGTGTCGCCGTGGAATAGATCGAACGACAGGCTGGTGTAATTCTGGTTAAAGAACTGGCTGCTGCGTCCGAAGAACTGTTCCTGGAACGGCCGGGCCGTGCTTTCGAACGGCGTCGTCGGCGTCGGCAGGGTGCGGGCCTCGAAGAGCGAGATCTGCTGGGCGCTGATGTTCAAGAACGTGTGCTGGCCGATGATCGGATAATCACCCTTGAGCACGTTTTGGTTGTACGGGTCATACCACACGCCGAGTTGATACGGGTAGTCGCCGTTCTTGGGGTTCGTGCGGTTGTAGTCGGCGCGGTCCCAGGCCGGGAAGCCAATGCGCCAGCGATCTTCCACGGGGATGAAATCCTGGTCGCCCTTGATGCGCGGCAGGACGCTCGAGCGGCCGGTGAATCCGAGCGGCGGATCGAACGGCGTCGGCGGATAGACGAAATCCGGCATCGCATCCGAGGGCGGCGGCAGGACGGCGTCGAGCGGCCGATTGAGCACCGGCGGTCGGACCGGCTCATCGGCGGCTGGCGGCGGGGTTCCGGATTGCGCGGACGCCGCCGCGGGCAGCAGCAATCGCCCTGCCAGAGCGGCAACGGCCCAGCGGTTCCAACGGCGCGCCATGGCCTCGACTCCGCGAGAATTCGTGTCGTCCGTGACTATCGGCGCAAAACGGGGCAAGGCTTGAGGGTTCTACGAAAAGAAGCGGTTTTGCGCGATCTTCGAATTCTGCAGATTCCCCGGCCCGTCGGCCGACCTTCGACTACTTCAGCCAAATCCCGCCGATTCGCGACTTTTCCTGAAAAGCTTTAGCGGTTTTGCCGATGAGGACGGTGATGGCGCGCCTGCGCGCAGATCCCGAAGGAGTCCGAGAATGGCCGGAACGCACCGCAACTCCCGTTTGAAAGTCGAGCGGCTCGAACGCCGAATGGCGCCCAGCGTGACCGCGCTGGTCGAAGGCGACGTGCTGCAGGTGTTCGGCGATTCCGGCCGGGAACGAATCGTCATCAGCCGGGACGCCGCGGCTGATCAACTCGTCGTCCGCGATCACGGCGTCGACGTCGGCCGGTTCGACAGCGCCGCCATCGGGACGATTGTGGTCGCGGCCGTCGGCGGGAAGAACAGCATTCGCATTCAGTCCGACGTCACGCAGGCCGCCGTGCTGATCGGCGGCGAGGGCCCGTCGCTGTTGCAGGCCGGCAGCGGCGCTTCCGTTCAATTCGGCGGCGATGCCAATGACAAGCTCATCGGCGGACTCAGCACGAATTCGCTCAACGGCGGCGGCGGGCGAGACCGGCTCCGCGGCGGCCCGGACTCCAACGCCTTCGACGGCGGGCCAGGCGCCGACAAGCTCGCCCGCGTCGCGCCCACAGACCTGGTTGTCGCCGACCCGGACGACATTTCCGACGCCGGCGCCATCGCCCTGTTCGGCGGAGCCGAGGTTGTTTCCTCGGACCTGGTGACTCTCGCGGCCGCGGAAGTCGGACAGATTCTCGACTACGCCAGCGCCGTGTCGCCCAGTCAAGACGCGATCATCGCGGTCGTCGATCGCAACGGGCGGATTCTCGGCGTTCGCGTCGAAGCCGGCGTGTCGCCGATGATCACCGGCAACCTGGCGAACCTGGTCTTTGCCATCGACGGCGCGCTGGCCAAGGCGCGGACCGGCGCCTTTTTCGGGAACAACCAGGCGCCGCTGACCTCGCGCACGATCGAATTCATCAGCCAATCGACGATCACCGAGCGCGAGGTCAATTCGTCGCCGAACATTCTGGATCTCGATTCGCCGTTCCGCGGACCGGGATTCGTGGCGCCGGTCGGGGTCGGGGGACACTTCCCGCCCGACATTGCCAACACGCCGCAGGTCGATCTGTTCGCCATCGAGCACACGAACCGCGACAGCATTGTCAGCCCCGGCGCCGACCGGCTCCGCGGCACGCCGGACGACATCTTGCTTTCCGGTCGCTTCAACATCAACCCGGGCTTCGTGCCCAACGGCAACTTCCTGTTTCCCCCGGAATCGTACGGCAAAGTGTCCGGCATTTTCTCGAACGCCCAATCGCGCGGCATCGCCACGCTGCCCGGCGGCATTCCGCTCTACAAGCCCGACCCGGCCAATCCGGATCGCCTCGTGCTCGTCGGCGGCATCGGCGTCTTTTTCCCGGGCACGACGGGCTTCGCCACGGAGGAAAACTCATCGCTCAGCACGACGTTCGACCCGACCAAGCCGGATCGCTCGCTGGAAGCGGAGTACATCGCGTTCACCGCGGCGGGTTCCGCGACGGGCCTCGGCCTTGTCTCACCGACGATCAATGGTCTGACGCCGCCGGCCGGATTCACCCTGCCGCTCACGCCGCAGAACATGCGGATCGACCTTGTCGGCATCACGCTGGACATCATCGGTCCGGGCGGCATCGAGGGACCGTGGCGACTCGTCAACTACGGGCGTGCCGGCGGTACCGGCATGGTCAACGGGACGAACGTCTTCATCACCGGAGCGGCCGGGTTTGCCGAACCCGACGGCACCGTCATTCCACCGAATCAGACGCTGATCGACGGCAAGCCGGTGCCCGAGGGCTGGCTGGTGACGCCGCACGACGGCGTCGGCATCACCGCGGCCGAGGTCGAACAAATCATCGTCCGTTCGTTCCAGCAGGCTGCGATTACCCGCGCGGCGATCCGGCTGCCGCTCGACAGCACGGCCCGCATGGTCTTCGCCGTCACGGACCTGACCGGCGAAGTCGTCGGTCTGTTCCGCATGCAGGACGCGACGGTGTTCTCGATCGACGTGGCCGTGGCGAAGGCGCGCAACGTCTCCTACTACGCCGACGTCAATCAACTGAAGGACATCGACAATCCTGGAGTGCCGCGGGGCACGGCGTTCAGCAACCGCACGTTCCGCTACCTGGCTCAGCCGCGGTTCCCGGAAGGGATCGACGGCCAACCGCCGGGACCCTACTCGATCCTCAACGACCCGGGCGCCGACCCGCTCACGGGATTGCTCAATAGTTTCCCGCCGCCGGCGAGCGCATACGTCAGCGTGCTCGGCTTCGACGCCTTCAATCCTCAGACGAATTTCCGGCAATCGGCGTTCCTGCAGAATCAGAATGGCATCGTGTTCTTCCCCGGCAGCGCTCCGCTCTACCGGGTGGCGCCGAACCTGGCGACCGGCGTGCTCATCGGCGGTTTCGGAGTCTCCGGCGACGGCGTCGATCAGGACGACGTCGTGACCTTCGCCGGCGCGCTGTTCCACGGCGTACCCAACGACTTCCTGCGGGCCGACGAGACTTTCATCCGCAACATCCGGCTGCCGTATCAGAAGTTCAACCGCCAGCCATTGGCAAACTGAACCACCGCGGTTGGAATAACCGGCGCCAAAACGCACCGAAGTCCGCTTCGAACTTCGTGGCATCGTGAAAGCATGGCGCCCGCACCATCGTACGGGCCAATTCAGCCGGCGGTCTTGCGGGAGGCCGATTGTGAGAATCCGATCGCTCGATTTGTTCTCGCTCACGACTTTCGGATTCGGTTGTAATTGAGACGCGGAACGAGCCATTCGGAATCGCCCCTGCTCGCTGCGACTCTGGACACGGGGGGAGACCCGCGGCACCGCTTAAGGGTGACCCTTGGGCCGACGATCCGAGTCTGAAGAGGGCTTTGCAGTTGGTGCGATGAAGGGGCTGATCGCCGTGACCGGCTGCTGCATGGGAAAGCCGCATTAACAATGGATGCGTTGATTCAAGCTCTCGGCCATGACTGGAGCTCGCTGCAGCCCGGCTTTGAGCTTTGGCAGGCGCTGCAGCGATTGCTCGTGGCCTCGGTACTCGGGGGCGTCCTTGGTTTTGAGCGCGAACTCGACCGCCGGCCAGCGGGCTTTCGGACCCACATGCTGGTGACGATCGGCGCGGCGCTGTTCGTGCTTGCCGTGGTCCGTTCGAGTGGAACTAGCGGAGACCTGTCACGCGTCGTCCAAGGCGTGGCCACGGGAATCGGCTTCATCGGCGCCGGCGCCATCATGAAGCGCGACGATCTCCACCAGATCCACGGGTTGACGACGGCGGCCAGCATTTGGATCGCGACCGCCATCGGCATTGCCGCCGGGCTCGGACGTTTCGACATCGCGATTGCAGGAACCATTTCGTGCTGGCTCGTGCTGTCCGCATTCAAGCGAGTCGAAGTCACGATTAGCCAAAGTGTTCATCCACCGCCGAATCCCGGTGCGCTCGGGCGCGAACCGAGACCATGACTGAATATCTCCGATCCAGCCTATTGTTCCCTCGGATTCCATCCGGAGCCAGGCAGCCGGCCTCTGCTCGGGCCTTAATCGGTAGCTTTCGTACCATCCCGGCGCAGTCTTAGAACCTGGAAAGGTCCTGTCTGAAAGACTCGTTCGAATTGGGCCGCGTCAAAGGCCTTCTCGGCCGGCGCGATCACGTGCGTGATTCCGGCGTGTCGCATTTCGTCGGCCGGCAATCGCGTCTGCCAATCGACCGCCTTGTCAATCCGACGTCGCCATTCGACGACATCGACATCGCGGTATGGAATCGACTTGAAATCGGCATAGATCGGGACGCCGGTCGCGAGTCGGAAGCGTTGCCAATCAGCGGCGAACTTGTTCATCGCGGTCGCTCGCGCCAAGGGGACAAAGGTCGTGGACGGCGAGCCACGGCTGGTCCGCGCGGGATCGGGAACAACCACCGGAACGAGATAGCAATCGCCCGCCGCGGCGTTGCGAGCGGCAAACTCGTACACGGCTTGTTCGTCCTCCGGCCAACCGTAGAACACCCCGCCGATTTGCATGACGAGCCCGGCAGCCGCGACAGCCATCGCAATCACCGCCAGCATCGCCGGCCACAATCCGAGCCGCCATGAGCACTCGATTTCCTCTCGCTCATCGCCGGGATGAACGAGCGTAATCGTGCGCGCCAGGATGACCGTGGTCGCAATTGGCATCAGCACCGCCGACAGCCGCCACGGGAATAGCAACGCCAAGGTTCGACTGTCAGTCAGCCATTGAAGCAACGTCAAACCGGTCGCCAGGCTGAACGCAATGAGCATCACCATGAACAACCGCGACCGCCGCAGCAGCAGGATGCCAGCGATGATCCAGCCGATCTGAGCCGCGGCCACCCCATCGAGCCAGTGATCGATTCGGGCATGGTGCGGCAGGCGAAAATCGACGAGGATACGCTGGGCCTCGGCGAAGGATTCCGGTGACGACGGCGCGAACTGCCGCCCGCCGTGGACAATGATCGGCGTCACGAGAGCGAGCGCACCGACGCCGAGCAGGACGCAAGCGATCCGGCGATTCTCCCACCACAAGACGTGCAGAAAGCCGAGCATCAGCAGGGCGCCCGGCAGCAGGTACGTCGGGTGCATCGCCGCCGCGCCGGCGATGAAGATCGCCGTCAACCAGAGCCGATCGCAGGCAAAGGCGGCAACGGCAGCGACGAGGAATACGCCATAGGCTGATGGTTGCAATCCCGGGCCGAGCACATATTGATTCGCGACCCCGGCTTGCAGGAACCAGGGATAGTCGCCGCCGAAAAGTTGCACCGAAGCCCATCGCGCCACGGCCGAGTGAATCACGATCAGCCCGACTACGAGCCGTAATTCACCGAGAGGCGTCCGCGGGCCGTGCGGAACCCGACTTGCGAGCGCCATCAAGCTCAGAAAATACAAGGCTAGGATCAGCGCATAAAGGAGATAGAAGAACCGCGGATCGCCGAAACGGAAGATGAACTCGATGAGTCCGCTGAATGCCGGCGTCGGGTCGGCGGTATTGGCCAGCCAGTCGCGGTGCAGATTGCCGAAGCCGCCGGCCGCAAGCCCGTGCAGCAAGTACTGATTCTGATTGGACCAGTACAGCGGCGCCTGCGTGTGGGCCGCGACGAAGAGAATCGCCCCCGCTGCGCGAATTCCGATCCTGGCCGCCCGCGTTTTCACTCTGAGAAGTTAGTTTTGCTCGAAGTCGATTCAATCGAGGCGTCCACAGAATTCACCGATTCCAGAACCACGAGCGACCCGACTGTTGGAATCTGTGAGTTCTGTGAAATCTGTGGATGGATCTCGCCGAGCTCGGAGTTTGAATTCAGGCGAAATGACGAATGTGCCGATAATGAGGGCGGCTCAATCGGCTCGGAAGGAGTCGGACCATGCGCGTTTGGCACTGCCTGGTAGTCGCGTCGATCTGCGGGATCACGAGTTCGGCCAGCGCCATGTGGCCGTTCTACGTTTGCCAGCCGCCGCATACCCAGGAGCGCGCGGGCAATCCGCAGTGCCTATCGAAATGTGCCGCTCCCGGCCGGACTTGCAAGTACGCGCTCGGCTACGTCGGCGGCGGCTGCCTCGGCGGCCGCGGTGAATGCCGCACCGTCTGCGACGGCACTTTCGGTTGGGATTACGCCGGCTGCTGGATCAAGAAACCCGCCCGCGTCTTCCTCAACTTCTGCCACTGCAAGAAGTGTCAGCCGAAGGAAGGGTCCTATGAAGTCGATGGACCGCACGTTCCGGATGTCTTCGCGCTGCGGCCGGTCAAACGCCACTGCGAAAAGACGAAGAGCTGCGACCACGAATAATCGGCGGGGTCACAGCAGCCCGCCTTGGGCGATCTTGATCCCCTTCAGCGCCATCTTCAGCGCGTCCGGGTTGCTCGAGGCGTGCAGTGCCGTCATGTGATCCAGATCGCCGCGAGTGACCAATTGCCGCAGGCTCTCGTTGAACTCGTACATCCCCTCGAGCGTGCCGATGCGGATGGCGTCGGCCAGCTTCTTATCCTCGGCCCGGATGATCAGTTCTCGAATCGTCGAATTGACGATCATCACTTCCGTGGCGGGAATGCGCGGAACACCCGGCCGGATGCACGGCAACAGCTTCAGGCTGACGATCGCCTTGAGATTGAAGGCCAGACTTTGACGCATGGCCGGGTGCATGTCGGCGGGGAACAGGTCGAGGATGCGGCCGATGGTGCTTGGGGCGCCCGACGAGTGCAGCGTGCAGAAGACCAGGTGGCCCGTCTCGGCCGCGGTGATGCCGGCCTCGAACGTCTCGCGATCGCGCATCTCGCCGACCAGGATCACGTCCGGGTCCTGGCGCACCGCATGTTTCAGGGCCGTGTGCCAGTCGGTGACGTCGATGCCGATCTCGCGCTGGCTGATCACCGCCTTGTCGTTCGTGAACAGGTATTCGATCGGGTCTTCGATCGTCAGGACGTGAACGCGCTCGCGGTGGTTGATGTAATCGATCATGGCGGCCAGCGTCGTGCTTTTGCCGCTGCCGGTCACGCCGGAGATGATGATCATGCCCTGCTCGAGTTCGCAGAGCTTTTCGAGAAGCGGCGGCAGGTGCAATTGCTCGAAGGTCGGAATGACGGACGTGACGCGGCGAGCGACCAATCCCAGCATCAAACCGCGCTGCTTGAACACGTTGACCCGGAACCGGGCCTCGCCATCGCCGACGGAGTAGGCAAAATCGGCCCCGCCCGTCTGTTCCAGTTGGGTCCGAGACAGCGGCGACAGAAGCGGATCGATCAGCGCCTTCATCGTCTCCTTGGTGATGATCGGCGCATCCATCGGCCGGATGGCGCTGCGAATCCGCGTCAGCGGCGGGCTGCCGACCGACATGTGCAGGTCGGAGCCTTCGTACCGCATGACGGCTCGGAAATAGCGCGTCACTTCCGGCTCACCGGGCCGCCCCGGGTCGATGCTCAGCACGCCGTCGTCCCCGGCGACGACCACGATCTGAGCCGCGCTCGGCATCGTCGCGGCCGCCGGCGATGCGGGTTTCTTCTCAGCCTTCCGGCGTTTCTCCTCGTCGGCGACCTTGACCAGCTCCCGCAAGCCCAGCGCCACCACCGCTGCCGTCGATGGCCGGCGATCCGGATCGGGATCTACGAGCGATTCGATCAGTTCGGCCAAATCGGGCGGGACGTCCGGTGCGAGTTCGCGCACCGGGGGAGGCGATTCGCCGGCCAATTCAATTTCCCGACCGGTGACGCAGCGGTACAGCACGGCGCCGAGTCGGGCGATGTCGTCCTCGGCTCGCCCCGGACCTTCGGGGAGCAGGTCGTCGCCGGCCAGCGGCGGCGCTTTCTCGGCCGCTGGAGTCGATTCGCCCGTGACGTTCAGCGCCGATGAATCGAAGAGCCGCTTCGGAAACGCCGTGCTGGTCAATTTGATCGAACGCCCACGCTCCTGGCCGGTCAGCACCAGCGATTGCGCGGTGAGTTCGCCGGCCCATAGCCGCCCATGGTGCAACGCTTCGAGGGCGTCGAAGGCCATCACGAACATGCGCATGGCCAGATCGGTCGTGAGTTTGCCGCGCTTCCGCAACACCGATTCCAGCGACTCGCCATCCACGTGGTCGGTGACGAGATAATCGACCTCCGGCGTGTGTCCGAGGTCGAGCACGCGCGGGATGTTCGGATGGCGGACGCTCATGGCCCGTTGGGCCACCTGGCGGAACCGGTGGAAGAGAGCGGGCTCGTGCGCCACGGCCGGGGCCACGATCTGAATGTGGACGCGGCGATCGAGCGGATCGACGGCGAGAAAATCGCCCGCCTCCGGCCCGGCCGTCAGTCGATCCACCAGCCGGTATTTGTTGAGGATGAGCCGATCGGCCCGGCCGGCGGCCAACGCGGACAGGACCAATTCGCTGAAGACCTCGCCTTCCCGAAGCCAATCCAGGAATCGCGCGCCATCGTGCGACTCCTTGCGATCCGGAAGAAACCAGTCGGCCCGGATCGCCGCCAAATCCTCGGCCGGCAACAGTCGGTACTTCTCGATCTGCGCAGCGACATCGTCGGCGGTCGGATGCATGACGGCACCCCCCCGGGAAACCATTCAGCGGTCAAACTGGTAGTCGCAGGCGAATCTGAACTCGGAGTATAACGGATTTCCGGCAGCGTGTCAGCACGAAACTGGCGATAGAATACTCGAAGTCCAAGCGGCGATGCGAGCGAGCCGGCCTGATGATCTCGAAATCACCCCACCGCCCACCGACTGTCCAGGGAGCGCGCGGGGCTGCTTACATTGCTCTCGGCTGCATCTTTGTCGGACTGGGCGCCCTCGGCGCCGCGCTGCCCGTGATGCCCACGACGCCGTTTCTGCTCGTGGCCAGCTACTTCTTTATTCGCTCATCGCCGCGGCTCAATGACTGGCTCTTGCGGTCGCCTCTGTTCGGGCCATTCCTCCGGGACTGGCACGAGCACCGGGGCGTTCGGCCTCGGGTCAAGGTGACGGCGGTGACGGTCGTGGTCGCAGCCGTGGCGGCCAGCGTCGTCTGGGGCGGATTATCGTGGCTGGGATTGACGATTCTGCTGACACTGGCCGGAATCGGATTGGCGGTCGTGGTCCGACTTCCGGTGATCCGCGACGACCAGCGCTCGCCGCGTTGACGCCGTAATGCGGGCCCCACCGTCACTCGTGCCGCAGCGCTTCGATCGGGTCGAGCAACGAGGCCCGGCGGGCCGGGTACCAGCCGAACAGCACGCCGACGCCGATCGAAACGCCCAGTGACAGGAAGATCGCTGGCACGTGAATCTTGGCCGGCAGGTATTCTCCGAACCACTCGGCCACCATCGGAATCAGATACACCGACCCCAGTCCGAGCACGACTCCCACGATGCCGCCGATTGCCGTCTGCACGACCGCCTCGATGAGGAATTGCAGCGTGATGTCGCGCCGTTTGGCGCCGAGCGCCCGGCGGATGCCGATCTCGCGCGTCCGCTCCGTGACGCTGGCCAACATGATGTTCATGATGCCGATGCCGCCGACGATCAGCGAAATCGACGCGATCAGCACCAGAAGCCGCGTGAATCGCGTCTTCTGGCGTTCGGCTTCTTCGAGCCGATCGAGCGGCACGGTGACGGCCCAATCGCGCTTGGGGTGATAGCGCTCGAGCATTTCGCGGATCAGGTCGCCCGTCGGCCGGACCTTGTCGATATCCGACACCGTCAGCGTCGCCTGGCTGATCTGGACCTGTTCGCCCTGCCGCGACCCGGATTGGCGGATGAAGATGCGCTCGCCGTAACGCACCTTGCAGGTGTTGATCGGCATGTAGACGTCGCGGTTGAAATCCTCCGCCGCCTGCGAGCCGCCCGAACCGCCGGTCGGCATCCGGTTTTTGAGTACGCCGATGACCAGAAAATCCTGGCGGTTCAGCACGACCGTCTTGCCGACCGGATCGGTGAACGGAAACAACGCATCGGCGATCTCGGAGCCGAGGACGACGTAGTTGGCCATTTTGAGATCGTCTTCGGCGGTGAGAAATCGGCCCGCGCTCAATTCGATCTTGTGGACGTCGGCGTATTCCGGCGTCGTGGCGACCACCCGCCCGATCGCCATCTTCTCCAGGTAGCGCACCTCGTTGTTGAACACCCGCATCGGCACCCGGCGGACGATATCGGGGATCGTCAGGAATCGCTCGTAATCGTCGTAAGTCAGCCCGAACATCGCGATCATCGTTCGCCGCTGCGAATTGCCCTCGTCCGGCGGTTTGACGGATCGGACGATGATATTCGTCGCGCCTTGACGCTTGATGTCTTCGAGAGCGTCGTGCATCGAGCCTTCGCCGAACGCCATCAGCGAAATGACGGCGGCGGTTCCGATGATGATGCCGAGGACCGAGAGAAAGGCGCGCAGTTTGTGCAGCCAGAGCCCGCGGATCGCCAGGACGAATCCGCGGCTGGTCTTGTCCCAGTTCAGAATTGGCGGAATTAACAGGACCGCCAACTCGACCAGGAGGATCGTGAGCGTCAATCGCGTCGACATGATGCTCCGATGTCTCGCACCGCGGCCTCCATCCGGTGATCCGCAGAGCCGTCAACGATCATTGCGGTCATCGCTTTCGATGGCGCCGTCGCGGAGGCGGACAACGCGGCGGGCCCACTCGGCAATGTCGTTTTCGTGCGTGACCATGATAATCGTCTTGCCGGATTCGTTGAGCCGCTGCAGCATCTCCATGATTTCGTCGCTCGTCCGCGAATCCAGGTTCCCGGTCGGCTCATCGGCCAAGATCACCTGCGGATCGTTGACCAGCGAGCGGGCGATGGCGACGCGCTGCTGCTGACCGCCTGATAGTTGATTCGGGCGGTGATCGAGCCGCTCGCCCAGCCCGACCATTTCCGCCAGGGCGATGCAGCGCTCACGAGTTTCGGCATTCAGCCGGCTGCCTTGATACAAGAGCGGCACTTCGATGTTTTCCACCACCGTGTATTGCGGCAGCAGGTTGTACGATTGGAAAATGAACCCGAGGTACTTTGAGCGCACTTCCGACAGTTCATCGTCTTCCATATGAGCGACGTTCTGCCCGGCGAGAAAATAGTCGCCGGCGGTCGGGCGGTCCAGGCAGCCCAGGATATTGAGCAGCGTCGATTTTCCCGATCCGGACGGGCCCATCAGCGCGACGAAGTCGCCCTCTTCGACCGCGAGATTCAGCCCGCGCAGAACGTGCACCGGCTCCGGACCGAGGAAGTAGTCCTTGACGAGATCAGCGACTTCGGCGACGGCCACCATGGAAGGACGGCAAATGGACAGCGAAGAGTGAGAAGTTCAGAACCCCCAAATGGGCTCTCTTGATGGCGATTAGTGTTTCCCATCCTTGACCGCGGGAGCGCCGCCGCCGCCCGGGGGCGCGCCGCCGCCGCTCATACCCGGCGGCCCACCACCCATGCCTGGCGGCATATCGCCGCGGCTCTTGCCGCGACTGCGACTCTTGGCGTCGCCGCTGGGGCTGCCGCGCTCGTTCTCAATCACCTGCCGCGTTTTGACTTTGTCCCCGAGAATCACGCGCGGGTTCAGAACGACTTCCTCGCCTTCCTGGAGTCCTTCCTTGATTTCGACGATTTTGTCATTCGACAGCCCGATGACGACGTCGCGCTCCTTCGGTCCCTCGGCCGTGTTGACGTAGACTTTACGATGTCGGCCGAGCTCCACGCCGCCCACGATTGCCTGGATCGGCAGCGTCAGCACGTGATCGACCGTGCTGTCGACGTGAATCGTCACTTCCGCGCTCATGCCCGGCTTGAGACCTTCCAGCGACTCGTCAATCGACACCATTGTCTGATACGTCTTCACGTCGGCGCTCATCCAGTCCTGCTGACCGGCGACCGTGGCGACGCTTTTGACGTGACCGTGCAGCAGCCGATCGGGAAACGCCTCGACACGGATCGTGGCTCGCTGACCGTCGGCGACTTTACGCAGCTCGTGATCGCGCAGCCGTTCGCGGATTTCCGGCATGGCGACCTGGTTCAGCAACCGGCTGAGCCCATCGGGCTGAAATAGAACCGCCGTCCGCAGGACATCGACGAATCCCGTAGGCTGCCAGACGTCGCCCTTGATGCGCGACACCATCGCCTCGTGAACCTTGGTGTTGACCAGCATCCGCCGAAGGTCCGGGATGCGCATGAGCTTCTGGCCTTCCTTGACCGGCTCGCCCTGCGCGATAATCGATTGCTGCGACCCGGAACCGAAGCGGCTCTGCTCCGAAACGTAGTACACCACCATGCCGTCCTGTGGCGAAGTGATGACGCACTTGCGAATTTGATCCTCGATGTCGAGGTACTTTTCTTCTTCCTGCTCGTAGATCGATTTCTTGGCCTGGCGCTCGGACTCGGCCTGAACTTCCTTGGCCCTCGCCTCGTTGATGGTGCGCTCGAGTTTCCGCCGCGCCTCGGCCAGCTTGTTCTCCAGATCGGTGACCTGAAGCACCTTCGTATATTCGTTCAGCACGCGCCGCTTCTCGAGCGCCTTGTTCAGGTCGACTTCGAGGCTGTCGTACTTGGATTTCTCGGCCTTGTACTGCCCATCGCTCAGGTAATCGCGGGTCGAAGCGCGTTCCGCCCATGCGACCCGCTCTCGCTGGATCTCCAGATTCGACCGCGCCAATTTGATTTCGCCGTCGACGGTCTTCAGCGCTTCCTGGTAGTCGCCCTCGACGTACTTCTTGAGATTCAACTGGGCGAGGATAATCTCGATCTCGGCGTTGGTGATGGCGCTTTCGTTCTGGCTGCGGACGATTTTGAAGTTTTCCTCGGCGGCGACCCAGGCGGCGCGGGCCTGGTCGAGTACGATTTTCTGCGCCTTCAATTGGTCCTGGAGCGCCGAGTCATCGATCTCCATGAGCCGCTCGCCGGCTTTGACCTGCGCGCCGTCTTCGATCACCCACTTGATGTTGAGCGTGCTGGTCTTGGTGCCGGCCTTGACCCGGCAGGTGACTTCGCGGTTGTCGGCGCTTTCGAGCGTGCCGCGCTCCACCACAGTGAGGTGGATCGGCTCATAGCGCATCGAGTGCAGGACCAGGTCGGTGCGCTGTTGTTTGACTCCGGAAGTGAGCCAATAGCTCAGCCCGGCGCCGACGGCAAGGACGGCGGCGCCGACGCCGAGGATGGCGCGGAGTCTACGGCGACCGCTCGGCCGGGCGTGGCGCGTCGGCGGCTCGCGGCTCGGCGACCCGTTCGCCTGAGGAGACGGACGCAGCACCGGCGGCAGTTCGGTCGCCGGGGTCGCAATCGCAGGTCGGCTCATCGATCCACACTCCCCGCGGGTCCAGCGGCATCAATTCCATATCGCGGAACAGCAGCAGGCGGTTCACCAGGTAATTGATGTAGAACTGATACAGCCGATCTTCGTTTTGCAGCACCGTGCTCTGAGCGCCAAGGAGCTGCTGGGTGAGGGCGGCCGCGTTGCCCGCGCTGGACGCCTGCCCAGGAGGGTTGGGCACTCGCAGGACTTCCAGCGCGTTGTCCCGCTGCGAGTAGGCGACGGGCACGGCTCTCTGTTGAATCTTATAGTTCGCCGCCTGAACTCGCAATGCGCGCAACTCACTTCGGACTTCCAGAAGCACCTGATCCTCGGCTGCCTGCAACAATCTCCGTTGCCGCTGGTACGCGATCAGGGCCGTGCGATACTCATTTCGCTCTAATCTCCGGGTCAGCGGCAGTTCCGTGTTCAACGACAGGAACTGCCGCGTTCGCGGCGTCGTGAACCCGAACGGATTGCTGCTGAGGGGCGGATTGGCCGCCTCCAAATGATATTGCGCATCGACAACCCCGAACAAGGAATTCGCGCGGACGGCGATCTGCCGCCAGGCGTCGACCAGCTGCGCCCGCGCGTTCATCAGATCCAGCCGATTCGTCAAAGCCGTTTGCGCCACGACCGTCATCGCGGTGTCAAAATCGGCGCGGACCAGATCGACGCCGTTGACGCACGCCGGCGCCAGCGGCGGCCAGGACGTGCGGACTTGCTCGAGTCGTTGATCGCGCGCCGTGCCGAGCAAACGCACAAACAGGTCGAACAGCCGTCGGAAATACTCCTGCCGGGATCGTTCCTGTCTCGCCGAGCGCTCCTCGGGCGGCATTTGCAGGAACGCCTGCTCCCACGGTTTCCTCGCATAAGTGCGGAGAGCCTGTTCGAACAGCCCCAGGTCGAGTTCATACGTCAGATCATCGAGCCGGCGTTCGTCGTCCGGCGAGAACGGCGTGCCGGCGGATTCCGCCTCGGTCTGCCGATTCGCAAGGCGGCGCTGCTCGGCCGACACCTGCTGAATGCGAGCGTCGAGCGCTTCATCGCTCAGCGATTCCCAGGCCGCCCAGCGCTCGGGCACCGACTGTGCGAATGGAGTGCCCTGCACCAGCGGCACGCCGACGATGCGTTCGTGGAATGCCGCTCGAGCCGCGGCCGGATCCACGGCCGACAACGCCCTCGCCTCCCGCTGCAATTGCCGATCCTGCTCAAAGACGAGCTGCAGTTTCCGCAGATGCCTTGTCAGAGGTCGGACCGGGCCATTGTCGAGTTCCAGCGGCATGTCGGTCGGCACGCCCAACTGAATCTTGAACTGATCGAGCGCGTCGCGCAGGTCCTGTTCGCGCTGGAGGAGCGAGCTTCGGCTGAGCAGCAACTGCGATTCGACCTGCGACGTCTGCAACGGCGACACGTCGCCGCCGGCCTGAAGTTGATAGTAGAACGAGATGATCCGCTCGAGTTCCGCGACGTTGTTCGCCTGGTTGGTGACCAATGCCGCGCGAAGGAGCGTCGGCAGATAACCAACGGTATTGGCGTTTCCGGAGAGTCCCAGCCGCTGGAGCACGAACCCGCCGTTGACGAACGTCGGGAACAAGTCGCCGCCGGCGGCGATGGCGACGTGGAACAGTTTGCGGAACCGGGCGAAGGCGCGAACGGTGTACAGCAGCGAGCGCTCGGTTTGCGTGAGCGGTTCGAGTGTGACGGCCCGTCCGCCGCCTTGCAAGAGGGGCTGCGTGAGATCGAGCGTAGCGATCGTCGGCACCGTGACCCGCTTCGGCGCGCCGCTTGTCATTTCGAAGACCACCGAGCTGGCCAGCCGGGCCAGCAGCAGCGCTCCCGTCGGGAACAACTTGCTGACGCTGGCGGTGCTGGCCATGCCCCAGCGATTGCCGGGATTGGCCGTCTGACTGCCGGCATATTCCCGCAGGAAGGTCTCGCCGGCGAAGAACTGCGCGGCAAACGAGAAGCGCTGCAACGTCACAGCGAGGGCGGCCAGGTACAAGTCTTCCCGGCGATCCTGGTATTCGCGGCTATTGAGCAATGCAAGTTCGCAGGCCTGATCAAAGGTGAGCAGGTATTCCGGCGAGTCCGTTTTCAGCACCAAAGCTTGTTCCTGCGTTGTGCGCGTGGCGGGCGGCAATGCGGTCGAGGCGGCGCCGGTTTTCGACTCGACGTAATCCGGGTCGGCCCGATTCATCGCATCCCAGTTGCGGATCAGTTCGAGATAACCGGTCCCTTCGACGTCGCCGTAGCCCTCTTTGCCGGGCCGCTGCGGATTCGGGGAGAGGTTGCGCGTCACGGGATCGTCGAACGGCATCGGCGGCCGATCAGGGTTCGACGGGTCTCCGAAGCGCGCCAGTGGGTCCGGATAGGCGTGCCACGATTCGATTTTCCACTGCGGGCAGTCCTTCTCCGTCAGCACTTCCTCGACCTGCCGATCGGCCTGATCCCGATAAAACCGGCGCGTGCAACCGGTTGCGAGGAGCACGGCCGCCAAGAGCGCCATGGCGGCTCCGAACCAGATTGGCCGACGAAGCTTCATCGCGGCTCCAACGCATCAGCGCATAATCCGACTAATCCCTCCATTCGTTATCGGCGGCAAGGTTTGTGCAACTTCAATCACAGTGGTCAGATATGATTGAGCGGCCAAAACAGAAATTGGCTCAGGTTCACTCGATGCTCTCAGAGTCCGCATTCGTATCTATTCTCTGTCCCCAGCCCTCGGATTTCTGACAGGTCCTATGGCTTCGCCAATTGTCATTGCCACCTGGTCGTTCGGAATGGTTGCCGTGCGGGCGGCCTGGGAGCATCTGGAGCGTGGCGCCTCGGCGCTCGATGCCGTGGTCGCGGGCGCTCAGGCCGTCGAAGACGATCCGAGCGTCAATTCCGTCGGTTTCGGCGGTCTGGGAGACGCGGCCGGCAACGTAACTCTTGACGCTTGCGTGATGGAGGGCCGGCGGCTGGCGTGCGGCGGGGTAGCCGGCGTTGCCAACATTCGCCATGTGGCGGCTCTGGCTCGCTGCGTGCTCGAGCGCACGCCGCACGTCCTGCTCGTCGGCGATGGGGCACAACAGTTTGCTTTGCAGCAGGGCTTTCCCCTGGAGAATTTGCACACGCCGGGCAGCATCGAACAATGGCAGAAGATGTGCGAGCGGCGGGCGGAAGCGCGGCAGGGCAATTTGCAGGCTTCGTTGCCCCTGCAGCCCAATCCAGGAGCGGGCGGCCCGGACGACCACGACACGGTGACGGTGCTGGCGCGCGACGCCGCCGGGCATCTGGCAGGCTGTTGCACGACCTCGGGCCTGGCCCATCGCTTGCCGGGACGGGTCGGCGATTCGCCGATCATTGGCGCCGGCTTGTACGTCGACGATGAGGCGGGCGCGGCCGGGGGCACCGGCGTCGGCGAGGAGATCATTCGCATTCACGGCGCCGGCCTGATCGTGGAACTGATGCGGTCGGGCCAAAGCGCCTCGTCGGCGTGCGCGGCCGCGGTCGCGCGGGTTCACGCCGTTGCCCGACGCCGCGGATTCCCCGCCTCCTGCCTGGCTTTTCTGGCCCTCGACCGCGACGGGCAGCCGGGAGCGGCCTGCACGCCAGGCACGCGATTCCAGTACGCCGTGGCCACGGAAGGGCGTTGCGAACTCATCACGGCGCCAGAACTCTGACGTCCGTTGACACATTCCCGCTGGAGATTATGGTCCGGCGGCATGGGATTTCGCCGCGCGCGGCTGACGCTGGCCTTGGCCGTTGTGCTCGTTCCGGCGTGCACGAGCATCGGCGTCCGCGAATTGAAGCGGCCGCGCCTGTTTCAGCACTGGCAACTGAGCACGCCGCAATGCGCGGCGCTATCGCCGCGCACCGTTCAGACGCTGCGGCTCTACGATCTCGATCACGTCTACGAGCGCAGCCCCGAATCCGCCGTCGACCAACTCCGCGCCGAAGTGGTTCGCGAGCCGAACACCGAAGCGATCTTCGCCCTGTGCGAAATCCACTACCTGCGCGGCGTGGCGTTGGAGAAGAAGCAGCCCCGGACCGCAATCGAACACTTGTACAAGTCCTGCGGCTATGCGCAGCATTATCTTCTGGCGTCCTGCGATTCGACGCCGCGGGCCGATTGCACGACGAGCGAATGCGCTCCGGCTCTGACGCCGCGCGACGCCTTTGATCCGCGATTCCGCGTCGCCTGCGAACTTTATAACGACGGCTTGTCGCGCTGCCTTCGGATCGCGCAGCGCGTCGGGCTGCTGGACGCGCGGCGGGAACTGCGCCTGCCTCGCGGCGAAACAACCGAGCCGCTGCCCGTCGTCCATTCGGGGTTCGCCTGGAAGCCCGACGAATTCGGCGCGCTGTTCGTTGCCGGCGATTACGAAGTCGTCGGCCTGTCGAACGTGTACCACGACTATGGCCTGGGCGTTCCACTGATCGGGACGTTGGCCAAAACGGCCGCGGCCCAGAACGGCTACTACCTGCGCGAACTCGGATTCCCCGTTACGGCGTTTCTGCGGTTCGACGGTCCGTTGGCGGACGTGGAGCGCCCCGGGGTCGCCCGCCTGGAACTGTACAATCCGCGGACGGTCGAGGCCGCCACGCTCGCCGGCCGAACCGTGCCGCTTGAGGCCGATCTCACGACGCCGCTGGCGCATTCGCTCAACGGCCGGCCGGTCGATGAAGTCGCCCTGCTCGGCCTGTTCCGCGCCGATCGCGTTCGCGGTTCCGCCGGAATCAAGCTCCTGGAACCCTACCAGCCCGGCAAGATTCCGGTGCTGTTCGTGCACGGCTTGGCGTCGACGCCGGTCACCTGGGCGCCGATGTTCAACGATCTTCAAGCCGATCCGGTCCTCCGCGACCGCTACCAATTCTGGGTTTACTACTATCCGACGGCGGATCCCTATTTGACAACGGCGGCCGACCTGCGCCGCCGGCTCGATCAGCTTCGGCGCGACCTCGATCCAACTGGGCGCGATCCCGCGCTCGATCGCATGGTGGTCGTCGGTCATTCGATGGGCGGCTTGATCGCGAAGCTGCTCACCGTGGACGGCGGCGATGATTATTGGAAACTCGTCAGCGACACCCCGTTTGATCAGGTGAAAGCTCGGGACGAGATCCGGTCGCAATTGCGTGACACCTTTTATTTTCAGCGGCGCACGGACGTCGCCCGCGTGGTCTACATGGGCACGCCGCATCGCGGTTCGAAGCTCAGCCCGTCGTTTGCGGCCCGGGAGGTGCTGCGGTTTGTGCGGCTGCCGCAGATGTTAATGGACGCGGCCAACGAACTGGCCCAGGCCAATCCGTCGCTGAAGCTGCGGCAATTGCCGACGAGCATCGACCTGCTGGCCCCGCAGTCGCCCGCTTTGACGGTGCTGGCATCGGCGCGCGGCGACCGCGTTCGCTATCACTCCGTCATCGGCGTCGTGCCGAAATCGCGCGCGTCGATCGGTTATCTTCTGACCGGCGACGATGAGCCGGGCGATGAGATCGTGCCGTACGCCAGCGCGCATATCGACGGCGTGGAGTCCGAAATCATCGTGCCGGCCAATCACTTCCAGGTTCACCAGCATCCGCTGGCGGTGCGCGAGATGCGCCGCATCCTGATGGAGCATGCGCGCGATCGGGCCATTGAGCCGGTCAGCGCGACGTCAACTCCGCGAGCCGAGTGAGCGCCTGGTCGCGCGTGGAGATTTCCTCGTCGAGCTGGGCCTGGCGAACCGCGTCGAGCAGTGATTTGAACCGCGGGCCGGGCGGCAGTCCGAGCGCGCGCACGTCCTCGCCGGTGACGAGTGGCGGGGGATTGATTCGCTCGGCCGGCCAGTCGCGCAGGCAGCGCTCGCAGAATTCAGCGTCGGTCAGTCGCTCGGCTTCAGTCCGCAAGAGAGCCAGCAATTCGTTGATGCCGGAGTGAGCCAGGATCGGTTTGAGCCGGCACAGCGGCAGCCGATCGGCGCCGATCAGCGACGCCCGATGCGTGACGAGCCAGATCGCGCGCTCGGCTTCCGCATTGGAGAGGCGCAAGTGATCGGCGACGCGCCGTGGCGCCTCCGGGCCGGCGTCGGCCAGGAGAGCCCCCAGGGCCAACGGAAACGTCACTGGCTCGCCCAAATGTGCCAGCCGATTCAGCGCCGATTCGAGCACGAACGGATCGTGCGCCACCTCCGGGACGATGGGCGTCAGTAGTTCCAATTCCGCGAGCAGCCGCACGGCTCGGGCGCGATGCCGGTCGGTCAGGATCTTGCGCAGTTCGTCAGCGATTCGCTCCGCGGCGACGACGACAATCTGGTGGGCCATCGTGCGAATGGCGGCCGCCGTTGCCGGATCGATCTCAAACTCAAAGCGGGCGGCGAAGCGCACTGCTCGGATCAGCCGCAGCTTGTCCTCCGTGAACCGCTGCACCGGGTCGCCGATGGCGCGCACGACGCGGGCGTTCAAGTCGCGCTCGCCGCCGACGTAGTCGATCACGCGCTCGGCGATCGGGTCATAGAAGACGCCATTGATGGTGAAGTCGCGGCGGCGGGCGTCGGCTTCCGGCGTCGAATACGTGACGGAGGTCGGCCGCCGGCCGTCGGAATAGTCCCCGTCGGAACGAAACGTGGCGACCTGCACACGCAGCGGTTTCGGGCCCAGCACTTCGACCACGCCGAAGCTCAATCCGACGGCGACTGTCCTGCGAAACAGCGCCTGCACCTGTTCCGGACGAGCATCCGTCGCGACGTCGTAATCGTGTGGCTCGTGGCCGAGCAACTGATCGCGCACGCAGCCGCCGGCCCAGAGGGCCTGAAAACCGGCGCTGCGAAGCCGGCGTACGATATCGAGGGCGAACTCGCGCGGAGTCATGGCCAGATTGTGACGCTTTCTGGGCCGCTTGGCAAGCAATCGCCCCGGCGGAATGCTGGCATCGCCTGAATCGCAGAGGACAACGAGGACCACGGCGACACGATTACTGACGGCGCGGGACTGCGCCTTACTCCCCGATGACGGCCAGCCGACGGAATTGGTTCGGGGGGAGGTGGTCGAAATGCCCAGTCGCTATCCGCGCCACGGGCAGATTGACTCGCAGATTACCGTCCTGCTGAAGCGGGCACAGAAGGCGTCCCCCGGCAGGCACGTCGTGAGCGACGACGCCGGCGTCATCACCGAGCGTGATCCCGACACCTTTCGCGGACCCGACGTCGCCTTCTACAGCTTCGCGCGCGTGCCACCCGGGCCATTCCAGCGGGATCAATACCTCGCCGCCGTGCCCGACCTGGTCTTCGAAGTTCGCTCGCCGACCGACCGCTGGCGCGACCTGCTGGGCAAAGTCCACGAATTCTTGAACATCGGCGTGTCGGCCGTGTGCGTACTCGACGACGAAACCGGCGAAGCTCAAGTCTTCGACGACCAAGGCATCTCCGTTCTCGACGGCAATGGTGACTTGAAGTTTCCACAGATCGTGCCCGGCTTTCGCTCGCGAGTCCGGCAGTTCTTTGAGTGATCACGGCGTCGGATCGTTGTGGGGCTTCGGCGGCGGCGGCGGCTGCCGACGCTGGCTCACGTCCCATAACTGCCATCCGAGGTCTGAGCCCGACTTCGTGGGGTGATTCCGATCCAGATAGCCGCCGTCATCGCGCTCGTCCGGCCCCACGCAATAAACAATCAATCCGGTGTCGGACCGTTTCAACCTGATCGGCCGGCCGTCGTATGGATCGATCGCCACGGCTCTTAACAACCCGAGTGCGACCATTTCATCAGGCGAGCTCGGCCAGCGGTTCGACTGCTTGCGAAATCGTTCAGCCGCCAGGGCGACGATCGCGCAGCGTTGCAACGCATGGCTGCGCAGCACGGACTGCGAGAACTTGTCCACGGATGGCACCAATAAACGGGCGAGGATCGGCAGATTCGCCGAACGCTGTCGCAACGCGGCGAATTGAGCCGTCCATTGCTCAGGAGGGAGTTTTGCGCCTTCAATCACCTCGTTCATAAAGCGGAGGCACGCGGTGGTCTGCGATTCCAACACGCCGGGAAACTTGAGGGGCAGATTCATCAAGCCGGTGTTGACCGTGCCTCCCGCCGCGGTGACAGTGGTCCCGGGCAGCGTGCCGCCGTCGCGGACAAACTCCAGCAACTGCCGCTGGCCGGCGCGCTCGCCGCGGCAGCCGATCAGCAGAATCGGCGCTGGCTCGTCCTCCTCGAGCCGTTGCTGAAATGCCGCGAGCGCCGGCTCACCGGGTTCGCCTTGGGCAAGCACGCGCTCCAACGTCACCAAAGCATAGATCTGGCACGATAGTCGCGCCAATTGAGAGATCATCATCGGTTCGTCGCCGATCGACGATCCGCAGTGATACATCGCATGGACGGAGCGAAGCGCCTGATCCGCATCGCCGCGCTGGGCGCAATCCAGTGCGTCCATCCGCAGCAGATTCAGAATCTCGCGGTTGACCTGACATTTCAGGAGGGTGGAGATGGAATCGGGCGACCATGTGACGGCATGGCGCCCGCGCGGGAAGTCGATCATTGACCGGGCCGCCAGCGTGGCCTCGCGCGAGTGATCGAGCATTCGCTCCAACGCCGCCACCTGCTCCTCATTGAGCCGCTTCGGCGGATCGAGGTCGCTGAGCAACGCCCAGTCCTGGGGTTGCGGCTGGGTGGTTGGTTTCATCAACCCCTTGACGCGGATGATCTGGACCGCGCCGTTCTGATCCGGCGGATACTGTGCCCGCCTGGCCTCCAGTTCCGCCAGTGTCCAGCCGGGATCGAGCCGATCGGTCTCCGCGTAAAGGCTCTGAAGACTGTTGCGGACCCAGGCAACGTAAGCAACCGCGCCTACGGCGATGAGCAGCAACGGGACTACGATCCACAACCAGACTCGCCGTTTCCGCTGCGGCCCAAGATCATCCATCTCACTTTCGGCCATGGCATACCTCTTCAGGTGAACGTCCCCATTATCTGTGAAGCACCGACGACCCGCCAGTTGCTTTGTCTAAAGGCCGGCAGTACGCTGGCAGAGGTCGGATGGCACCCCGGAATTGCGTCATGCGGCGGTTCGCGCTGATTGGTATCGCTCTGTGCTTCGCGGTTCCGATCGCTCGTGCCGACGATCCGATTGCCGATGCCCGCCGCCGCTGGCTGCGCGGCAACCTGGCCGAGGCCCGGGAACTCTATCAACGCTTGTCGGCCAAGCCTGAGCACGCCGTCGTCGCCGCCCTGGGTCTGAGCCGTGTTGCCGAGGATGATGGCGATCTCGATGCGGCGAACCAGGCGATCGACGCCGCGCTGCGAGCCGCGCCGCGGAATTCCGAGTTGCTGTCTCGGCTCGCGGAATTGCATTACCGCCGCGGACGGCTCGACGAGGCGATCAAATCGGCGGACGCCGCGATCGCGCTTCAGCCGAATCAATTCCTGGCGCGCTGGATTCGCGCGAACGTCAAACTGGACCGCGGCGATCTGGACGGCGCCGATGCTGAGTTCCGCTGGTTCGTCCGGACCTACACGGCCCGCGATCGCGCCGGCGATCCGATCCGGGACCCAGAAACGCTCCTGCTCGTCGCCCGGGCCGGCGCGATCAATGCCCGCTGGCACAACCTTAACGACCAGTTCCGCTTCATCCTAATCGAAGTCCTCGGCGACGCGCTGAAAGACGACCCGGATTTCTGGCCCGCGGAGTGCTTCGCCGGTCAGTTGCTGCTCGAGAAGTACAATCGCGGCGAAGCGCTGGCGGCGTTTGACAAAGCCCTGGCGATCAACCCGCGAGCCGCGCTCGCGCTGGTCGGCAAGGGCCGGCTCGCCCTTCAGCAGTTCGAAATTGCCGAGGCGGAACGATCGGCTCGCCAGGCCTTGTCCGCGAATCCTAAGTCGGTCGAGGCGCTGCACCTCGCGGCGGACGTTCACCTGGCCTGCGGCGAACTAGCCGACGCCGAGGCGCGCCTCGGGGACGCGCTTTCGATCAATCCAATTCAGGAGGAGACGCTCGGCCGGCTGGCGGCGTGCCGCTTCGTCGCCCAGCGGACACCTGAGTACGAAGCGCTCGTCGCCGAAGTGACCCGGCGCGATCCGAAACCGGGACGGTTCTGGCTGGCGCTGGCCTCGCGGCTCGACGATCGCCGGCTGTACGACGATGCCGAACGCGCCTATCGCCGGGCGATCGAGGCCTGGCCTCGTCTCGGCGACGCGAAAACCGGCCTCGGCCTGCTGGCGCTCCGGCTCGGGCAGGAGGACGAGGCGAAAAAGGCTCTCACCGCCGCGTTCCAGGCCGACCCATTCAATGTCCGCGTCGCCAATTCGCTCAAGGTGCTCCGGCATCTCGACGGTTATGCCACGTTGCGCACCCCGCATTTCATCCTGCGGTACGACGAAAAAGCCGACGGCTTACTGGCCCACTACATGGCCGACGTCTTGGAAGCCGAGCATGAGAACCTGGCGAAGCAATTCCGCTTCGCGCCGCCGGGGCCGATCCTCGTCGAAGTCTTCAACCGGCACGACATGTTCAGCGGCCGGACGATCGGCTTGCCCGATCTGCATACGATCGGCGCTACGACCGGCCGCATGTTCGCCATGGTGTCGCCGAAGGGCCAGGGCGTCCCCAAGGCGTTTAACTGGGGCCGCGTCGTTCGCCACGAACTGGTGCACGTTTTTAATCTCGAGCAGACGAGATTCCAGGTCCCGCATTGGCTGACGGAAGGCCTTGCGGTGCGAAACGAGGGGCAACCTCGGCCGGCGGAGTGGATCCAATTACTGGCCGAGCGCGCCGGCACGGGTACGCTCTTTGACTTGAGCACGGTCCACGTTGGCTTCATGCGCCCGAAAAACCCGGTCGATTGGACCCTGGCGTACTGCCAGGCCCACTTGTACGTCGAATACCTCGTTCAGGCGCACGGTGAAGATGTGATCGCCCGCTTGCTCGCGGCCTACCGTGACGGGCTCGGGACCGCCGCGGCTCTCGAGAAGGCCGGTGCCGGCGACATCCGCTCCGTCGAAGCGGGGTATCGGCGGCACGTGCGCGCGGTCGTGACCGAGGCTCGCGGACGGCCGCCGGAAAAACCGCTGTCGCTCGCGCAACTTCAGGCCGCGGTCGAAGCCACGCCGGACGATCTCGATCTCGCGGCCCGGCTGGCGGAGCAGTACTGGTCGCGGCGGCGCGCGGCCGAGGCGCGCGAACTGGCCGATCGCGTCTTGCAAAAGCAGCCCAAGCAGGGATTGGCGTTAGTCGTCAAGGCACAGTTGCTTCTCAGCGCCGGCGAGGATGAGCATGCCGTGCAGTTGCTGGAATTGGCCGCGGCGCTCGATCCGCCGCAACCAAAAGCACTGCGAGCGCTCGGACGTTGGTACTTTGATGCCGGAAAGCTGGATGCGGCCGAGGCGGCCTATCGCCGGGGGCGAATCGCCGAGCCGAACGACCCCGCCTGGCTCGAAGAGTTGGCGCGGGTCTATAAACAAACGGGGCAGGTTCAGGAGCGCATCGCTGTCCTGGAAGCGCTGGCGGCGGCCGATGCGGACGACCTGCCGATCCGCCGCGAACTGGCCGAACGGCATGCGTCCGCTCAGCGTTGGGCCGACGCGGAGCGCTGGGCCCGGGCCGCGCTGGAAATCGACGTGGGAGATCGATCCGCCCAAACCGCCCTGCTCCAGGCTCTTGACGGACTCGGTCGGTCTCGAGACGCCGAGCGGTATCGACGACTCTTTCGCGGAACGCCATCCGAATCAACTGGAGGTTGAACCATGCAACGGATTCTGGTCCTCGCCGCCGTGCTGATCTGCGCCCCTCTCGTCGCCGCCCGCGCCGACGACGATGAGCCGAAACTGAACGTCGGCGACAGGGCGCCGAAATTCGAGGTCCGCGAGTTCGTGAAGGGGGACGCGGTCAAGGAGCTCGCCAAGGGCAAGACGCACGTGATCGAGTTCTGGGCCACCTGGTGTGGTCCGTGCCGGGTCAGCATTCCGCACATCTCCGAGTTGCAGAAGAAACACCCGGATGTCAATTTCATCGGCGTCAGCGTCTTCGAGCGGGACTTTGACAAGGTGAAGCCGTTCGTGAAGGACATGGGCGACAAGATGGCTTATCGCGTCGCCGTCGACGCCGTGCCCGAGGGCAAAGAAGCCGACGAAGGGGCGATGGCCCGCGGTTGGATGGAGGCGGCCGGCCAGTCCGGCATTCCGACGGCGTTCATCGTCAACCCCGAGGGCGTCATTGCCTGGATCGGGCACCCGATGGAGATGGAAAAGCCGCTCGAAGCGGTCATCGCCGGGAAATGGGACGTGAAGGCGGAAGCCGTTCGAGCCAAGGAGGCCCGCGTCCGTGAGCGGAAGCTGCGAGCGCTGATCGCGAAGATTCAAAAGGCGCAGGACGACGGCGATTCGAAAGCGATGATCGCCGCGATCGACGCTGCCATCAAGGACGATCCGAAGTTCGAGCCCATGCTCGGCCGCGTCAAGTTCGAAGCGCTGGCGACTCTCGGCGACGTAGAGGCGGCGCTCACTTACGGCCGGAAACTCGTTGACGACCTCTACAAGGAGGACGCGGGGCAACTCAATGAATTGGCCTGGAGCCTGATCGATCCCGATCGCGAGAAAAAGGCCGACGCAAAGCTCGTGAAGCTGGCTCTGAACGCGGCCAAGAAGGGAGTCGATCTGACCAAGGGCAAAGATGCGAATCTGCTCGATACGCTGGCTTGTGCCTATTTTGCCGATGGCAACGTTGCCAAGGCGATCGAGACTCAAGAGCAAGCGCTGAAGTTGCGCCCGGACGACGAGGAATTGAAGGCGCACTTGGAGAAGTTCAAGAAGGCATTGAAGAATGAGAAATGAACCGTGAACAACGCAAGTGAAATCAGTGGCCGGCGTCGCTACGGTGAAATGGGGTCCGCTTTGCAATCTTGATTTGAGCATCGACTTGTGACGATTGCCGAACTGCAGGCGTTGATTCGGGCGACCTACGGTGAAAAAGACGGCCGGAGGGGTATCGACGGCACCTTCATGTGGTTCATGGAGGAGGTGGGCGAGTTGGCCGCCGCGCTGCGTGGAGGATCGGCGAAGCCGCATCTCGCCGCGGAGTTCGCCGACGTTCTGGCCTGGCTGGCGACGTTGGCCAACGCCGCTGGCGTCGATCTGACCGCCGCTGTGCAGGCCAAATACGGCGCCGGCTGCCCGGGCTGTCACGCCGCGCCGTGTATCTGCGATCACGGGGAGAAACCATAACGCTCCTGGCTGGAGCATCCGCCACCCAGATTTGGGTACTAGGTTTGGTTCATGGTCTTACGCAGCCTCATCGCCGGCACGGTCTGGATCGCGATTGCCGCCGGCGCCGCCGCCCAATCGACGAGCGACAAAGTCACAATCCGCAACGTGCGCATCGGGTTCCCCGCGGGGGCGCATGCCGGCCGGATCGACGATGTGCCTGCCGGGTACCGTTCGCTCTTCAAGGCCGGCGCGTGGACGCCGGTCATCGTGGATGTGCAGATCACGGGACAGTACTCGCCCGAAATCGACGGCCCGATCACCGCCAGCGTCGAAACGGCTGACAGCGACGACACATTGAACCGATATTCCGCGCCGTTGCCCCCGTTTGATCCGGGCGGCAGCGCGAGCGTCATGCTGTTCACGCGCACCGGCAGCCGATACGGCGACATCACCATCCGCCTGACGTCGCGCGGGCGCGACGTCTGCCGACCCGATCGCCGACCGGACTCCGGCCTCGATCCGAACGCCGTATTTTACCTCGCCATTGGATCGCGGCTACCGGGCTTGAAGCTCCCCGGCAGCGCCGACGCCAACGCCGGTGGCATCAATACCTCGGAAATTGGCTTGGTGACGCGGGTCTCCGAGATGCCGACCGCGTGGTTTGGCTACGGCTCCGCCGACCTGGTAATTCTCGCGCTCAGCGATCGGGAATTTGGCGACGCTCTGATCAATGACACGTCTGGCCGGCGGCCGGCGCTGGCCGAATGGGTACGTCGCGGCGGCCGGCTGATCGTGTGTGCCGGGCGCAATCGCGACCAACTCGCCGGGGCCCCGGAGATTCTGGCCGCACTGCCGGTCGCGGTCGGCGGCCCGTACGTCGCGCCGAATGCCGCGCTGCGCTGGCGCGAAGGCGGCGCGCAACCCGACGAGCCGCTCAGCCGCGGGCCGATCGAGTTTACCCGGCTTGAGCCGCGCGACGGCCGGCCGATGCGCGTGCTCATCGATGGTCCCACGGTCGGCGCTGCCGCCACGCCGCTGGTGGTTCAAGGCCCCTACGGTCTCGGCCGCGTCACGGTCCTGGCGTTCGACCCAGATTTGCCCCCAGTGCGCGGCTGGAAGAACGAGGCCGGCTTCTGGGAGCAACTGCTCCTCGCGGCCGGGCCGCGGCCAGAATCGGCCGCGCAGGTCAATCAGTTTGGCTTCCGGCCATTCGGCACCGACGACGCCGACTCGGTACTGCGAAACCTGATCGGCCAGTTGGAGGATTTCGAGAGCGTGCCCGTCATCTCATTCGGCTGGGTGGCCCTGTTCATCTTGATCTACATTCTGCTCGTCGGCCCGCTGGATTACCTGTTTCTGAAGCGGATCGTCAAGCGATTGGAACTGACGTGGATCACATTTCCGCTGATTGTGTTGCTCGTCAGCGCCGGCGCATACCTGGCCGCGCATCGGCTCAAAGGCGGAGAGTTGCGCATCAACCGCGTCGACGTCGTCGATTGCGATTTTCAGACGCGCCAGATCTACGGCCGATCGTATTTCAGCATCTTTAGCCCGCGCATTTACAAGTACACGGTCGGCCTGGCCGCGGCGGAAGACTGGGCGGCGCCGCCGGACGACCCGGCGCAGCCCGGGACGGTCATGACGTGGCTCGGCGCCCCGCGGCCGAATCGGCCGAGCCTCTTCCGCAGCTCCTACGACTACGCCCCGCTGGCAACCGGTCTGCTGGACGTTCCGATCAACGTCTGGTCGACCAAGGGATTTCAGGCGGCATGGGCAGCGCCGTTCGATCGCGATCAACCGCCGTTTGCGGTGTCGCTCGCCCATCCACCCGGCCGCGGTGACGACGTCATCGGCTCGATCACCAATCAGTTGCCGGTGGACCTGGAGGACGCCGTGCTGATTTATCGCGGCGCGGTGGCCCCGCTGGGGACGCTGCTTCGCGGCGCGGCCCGCCCCGTCTCCGCCGGCGAGCGGATCAAGTTCTCGCAGTGGAAATCCGGCGCGGGGCCGATCGCCGATCCCGACGCCGAAGGATTGCGCACCGGCGTGCGCCCGCTGAGTGGAAACGTCACGGCGGTTCGACTCAACCTGGCACTTCTGTTTCACGAGGCGGCCAGCGAAATGATCAGCAACGGCTCGCTGCGCGACGTCGATCAATCCTGGCGAATCAGCGAGTCGAACCGGGACGAAGCGATTCTGGTCGCTCGGCTGCCCGGGGCTCGCGGCGGCGCCGAGGCGATCAATGCGGCGCCCGCGAACCCGGCTCGGCTCTGGCTCGGCGGATTGCCCACAAGGCCGAACTCTCGCCGGCCGACGCTCGACGGCGTTATCCGCCAGAAAGTCTATATTCGCGTGCTAATTCCGATTGCATCGGACCGCTCACCGATGAAGTAAGCTCAGGCTGCGCCGTTCGTCCCGCTGGACGCGGAAACGGCCAGATCGTTCACGGCAGTGATATGCAGAAGTGCGACGCGATGAATATGGCTCCCAATCGTCGTTTCCGACTTCGCGGGAACTCCGATCTCCAGAACGCGCTGAGATTCGATAATCAAGTCCGGATGCACAACGTTGTACGACTCACCGGCGCTCGTCACGATGCGCAACGGCCCGAACGGCTGCTGATGCATGCGGGCGTGAATCGACTCAACTGTGAACATCCGAAATTCCGCCGGGGTTCGGTTGAATGCAACTTATCATGACCCGATTTCCAGCGACATCGGCATGGAACGCATACTGATGATGAACCTGGCGTCATTGAAATTGAGACAGTTGTCGCCGGCGGAAGTCTTGGCGACTCTCAATGACATGGTGTGCGACGACGTCACGGAGGATGTTGTCAGCGCGGATATGTCCGTCGCCGACTATGCGGCGATTCTTTGGGCGGACCATACGACCTTTCGATGGTGCGAGCAGCGACGAATCAGAACGCTGGGGTTCGCGCTCGAGGCGGCGTTCCAGCTGCGTAACGTCGACTGGAACAGCCTACTTTACCCGATGCGCGAACGCCGACTTGGAGAATTGTGCGGACAACTCGCTCGAATCGTTCAAGCACCCGCGATTGATCCGGTAGTCATCCTGGGCCGGCCTTGCTTGACGGCGGGAGCGTTTTTGACATTCAAGTCGATGCTGGAGCGTTCGGGACTTCCGGTCAACGGGCTCGCGCCCTCCACGCCGGCGGCGAGCTTGCTTCAACCCGGGCGCGAGGCCGTGTGGACGGCGATCCGGCAACTGGCTCCGGGCCTCGTGGCACAATTGCACCTGCCGGCTCACTGGTCGGTTTGGTTATTCATTGTTGGTGGCACGAGTTTCGTCCTCGGCTGGTTCGGTCTGTGGTGGTTGGCAGCCAAGGCGGCAGCTTTGATTTCGCTTCGTGGGGTCCGCGACGGCCGACGCGGCATCCGCCACCGCAAGCTGGGTGAGATTGTCACCGTGCGCGACCTGACACGCGTCATCCTGGTGCATCATCTTTTGAATTCCGATCGCACCGCATTGCTTGGGAACGGCACATGATCGAAACTCGCGATTTGACGAAGATGTACGGCGAGTTGTACGCCCTGAACCGGCTCACGCTGAAGCTGGACAAGGGCGACGTTTACGGCTTCATCGGGCCCAATGGCGCCGGCAAGACGACCACGATGCGCATCCTCGCCACGCTCCTGAATCCCTCCTGGGGTGAGGCGACGGTCTGCGGCTATTCGATCTACAACGGCTCGAAGGACATCCGCAGGGTCATCGGTTACATGCCGGATTTCTTCGGCGTCTATGACGACATGAAGGTCATCGAGTATCTGGAGTTTTTCGCCGCGGCCTATCGCATCAAGGGACCGGAACGCCGCAAGAAATGCGATCAGGTATTGGATCTCGTCGATCTCGGCTACAAGCGCGACGCGCTCGTGACGAGCCTCTCGCGCGGCATGACGCAGCGGCTCGGCCTGGCCCGTGTGCTGCTGCACGAACCGCAGGTGCTGTTGCTTGACGAGCCGGCGTCCGGGCTGGATCCCCGCGCCCGCATTGAAATGCGCGGACTCCTCAAGGAACTCCGCAAGATGGGCAAGACGATTCTCGTCTCCAGCCACATCCTGCCCGAACTCGCGGACATCTGTAACAAGATCGGCATCATCGAGCGCGGCAAGCTGCTGTTCGACGGCGACGTGAACACGGCGATCCGCCAGGTACAGCAGAAAGTCGTCTACGACGTAAAAGTTGCCCCCGAGCAACTGAGTCAGGCCGAGCAACTTCTCAGCCGGCATGCCGACGTCGAACTCGTCGAGCGCCGGGAACCCGATCAATTCGAGGAGATTCGCAAGCGGGACGCCGACGAATTCCTGCGCGTCACGCTCAAAGACGGCGTCACGGATGGCTCGTTCATCGCGCAAGTGCTGGTGCAGAATGGTCTGAAGTTGAAACTCCTCCGCGAAGAGGAGATCGACCTCGAAGACGTATTCATGGGAATCACAAAAGGGATCACGAATTGACGGTGTGTCGGCGCGATCACCATGCCAATCCCGAGCAATTGGCGAAAACCCGATCGTCGGAACACCGGGCAACGCGCAGGCCGTCGTTGATCCAGCGCGATTGCTGCCGTGTCGCGGAGACTTATTGCAAGCGCGACTCGAAGTCCAGCGGCGGTTGCTTCAACGTGCAATTCATCGTTACACGCCGGTACGAGTCACAGTTGACGGCGTCAACGTCGATGGCCGCCACATGGTGCGGGCCGCGGCTGAAACGGGTGGATTCATCGAAGTGATCATAGTCGCGCAAACGGAAACGCCGACCGGCATGACAATCCTTGAATTCCCCGTGAGGTGAAGACGATGAACTGTCCTGCCCCGATCGCACGTGTCCTGCTGTCGATCTTTCAGGTCGGTCTCCTGAAGGCGCGAGGAGCCGCGTGGACTGGAGATGCGGCGCGAGCGGCCGTTGAGATTGATCACATTCACAACTTGCCGGAATAATTGATAGTGTACAGTCCGGACAGGTTCGCATACTACTGGGACGCTGAGCGCCCTTCATACCTCGCTCCGACCGATGCTGAAGCGGCGCGAGTCTTTGAATGCAAATGGGACCAACGTCGCCCTCACGTCGAACCGGCTGTCGGAGCAGGAACTGCGGACTGAAGTCACTCGCACTCGGACGTTTGGAGCCAACGCCGCATGCGCATTCTCGTCACAGGTGGGGCCGGCTACATCGGCAGTCACACGGTCAAGCTGCTCCTGGCGCGAGGCCACGACGTCTGGGTCTACGACAGCCTAGTCTTCGGCCATCGCGCGGCGGTTCCGGCCGACCGCCTCATCGTCGCCGATCTTGCCGATGCCGCGGCTCTTGATCATGCGCTCGTCATCCATCGCATCGAGGCCGTCGTGCACTTCGCGGCGTTTGCCTACGTCGGCGAGTCGGTGACCAATCCCGCGAAGTACTGGAACAACAATTTCGTCAACAGCTTCGCGCTGATCGACGCCTGCCGGCGGCACGGCATCGGCCGGTTCGTATTCTCCAGCACTTGCGCGACTTATGGCATCCCGGAGCGCGTGCCAATCACCGAGGACGAGAAGCAACGGCCGATCAATCCATACGGCAACGCCAAATTAGCCGTCGAGCGTGCACTGGCCGACTTCGCCGCCGCCTACGACTTCGGCTATGCCGCGCTGCGGTATTTCAACGCCGCCGGCGCCGCGGCCGATGGTACCATCGGCGAAGACCATCATCCCGAAACGCATTTGATCCCGCTAGTACTCCAAACCGCCCTTGGCCAGCGGCCGCATATCGAAGTTTACGGCAATGACTATCCGACGCCGGACGGCACGTGCATCCGCGACTACATCCACGTCGATGATCTGGCCGATGCCCATCTTCGAGCGTTGGAGCGGATTCAGCCGAAACAAGGATTGTGCCTGAATCTCGGCACCGGCAAGGGCCACAGCAATCGCGAGGTGATCGAAACAGCGAAGCGCGTGACCGGCCGATCGATCGCGGTCAAAGATGGCCCGCGCCGACCCGGCGATCCACCGGAACTCGTCGCCGCCGCCGAGAAAGCCCGATCCGTCCTCGGCTGGAGGCCGAAATACCCGGAACTCGAGGCGATCATCGAAACGGCGTGGAAGTGGCACAGCGCGCATCCGCGCGGCTACGCGGATCGGTAGTCGCTTCAAACGTCGCTGCGCGAGAAACCGATCATTCCCGCCGCGGCAATAATCGCCGACGCCAGCACGGCCCAGCCCATGAGGCTCATCAGTGATCCGTAGTCGTACTGCCCAGCGAGAATCTGAGGCAGTCGCGACAGCAGCCGATCCGGCGTCGGGTACCCTGTCGGCAACAGCGACAGGCCAAACGCTCCGGCATACAGCCCCAGCCAGACAACGCTCACGCCGAAGACGGTCGTGTTCACCACGGCGCCGACCGTGACGCCGCAGGTCACAATGAGCGCCAGGATCGACGCCAACGCCGCCAGTCCGATCGCGCCGCCGTCCCAAGCCAGGTCCTCGTGCAGGAAGAAATGGCTGACGGTGAGAACCATGCCGGTCAGAAGCACGAACGTCGCCAGCACGCTGATCAGGCGCGAGTGCAGCTTGGCCAGGAAGTACTGCCGCCGGCTGATGCCACGGCTCAGCACGGAGTCCGCGAGCGTGCCGCGCTCGGCCGTCATCGCGCTGACTGCCAGGACCACGACGAGCAACACGGTTCCCATCAGCGGCCAGCGCAGCAGGTCGCCGGTGACCGTCGAAGCGCGCTGCACGATGCCGGCTTCCCGGTACACGCCGAGACGGTAGATCAGGTATCCGACCGCCGCCAGCACCGACGACAACACCCACGTGCGCCAAACCCAGCCGCGCACCGTCTGCCGCAGGTCCGTTTGAAGCACGGCCCAGTACGGCAGCCAGGGAATGAACCGCAGCCGAGGAAGTGGAGTCGCGACGTCCATAGAGACCTCAGTTCACGATTTCAGAATGAAAAATACAAAATGAATCGAGAACGAACGTGATGCGGCCGCTGCGGCGACTCCCTACTCGTCACTTTGCATTCTTCATCTTTCAGTTCGCATTGCTAAGCCGCTTCGCTGTACATCCGGGTGAATCCGCGCGATTCTTCTTTCTCCACCAGATCGAGAAACGCCTGTTCGGTCTGCTGTCCGACGCTGCGGATGCTGACGAGAAGGATCTTGTTTTCGTTGAGCGTATGAAACACGAAGCCGAGGGCGGCAACGTTGGTCGCGTCGTCTTCGAGCCGCAGCTCGAGCCGCCGCTGCCGGAGCGTCGCCGTCTTCACGTCATTGCGGCTTTTGATCGTGGCCACGGCCTTGGCAATCGCCTTCTGGTCGCCTTCGAGATCGAGCTCGTAGTGGTTCTTGCGAATCCGGCCTTTGAGTTCCGTGAGCGACCCGCTGAAGATCAACCGGCCGGCGCTGAGCACCGCCGCGTGATTGCAGACCTCGTCGATGTCGCTGAGATTGTGGCTCGACAGGATGACGGTTTTCTCGGCCGCCAATGTCTTGATGAGGTTCAGCATCGACCTCCGGGCCTCGATGTCGAGCCCCAGCGTCGGTTCGTCCCAGATCAGCAAGTCGGGATCGTTGATGAGGCTGGCGGCAACCGCCAGGCGCGCCGTCATGCCGTTGGAGAAATTGGCCATCGGCAGCCCGGACACCGGAAGCAGATCGACAGCGCGGATCAGCGAGGCCAGCCGCGGCTTGCGGACGTCGCGCGGCAAGCCGAATAGCCGAGCCATGTAGTCGAGGTACGTGATCGGCGTCATGCCCTTGGGGAATTGCGGATTGGTCGGGATGTAGCCGATCCGTCGGCGGAGCGCGGCGGCGTTGGGCGTCATGACCCGGCCAAAAATCTTGACCCACCCGGCCGACTTACGATGCAGCCCCAGACAGACGCGCAACAGCGTCGTCTTCCCCGCGCCGTTGGGACCAAGCAAACCCAGCACCGTCCCCGGCTCGACGCGCAACGTGACGTCGTTCAGAGCGATGTTGCGATTCTGGTAGATCTTCGTCAGTCGCTGCGTTTCGACGACGAGATCGCTGGCCGGCTCGGCCATACGGCCTCCGCGGACACTCCCCCTGTGTCTGTCAACGCGGGGGCTATACCGGCCGAAGGCGGCGGAATCTAGGCCAAAGTTCCAGATTGTCGTTTCACCATTCGAATTGACACTTTGGCGGATGCTCTCGAGCTTGCTGCCAGACTGACAGCCGAGACCCCAAGCCCAGCTGAGCCTATCCGCGTCGTAAATCATTCATTATCTGTTAGTTACGACTCGCACTGTATCGCGGCACGACGCTTGCTCTCCTCGCGATGTCTGATTTCGCGCAATGACCGAACCGAATCGCTGCACATAGCGCAGATCACCTAGTCGTCGTGAAGGAGAAAAGTGGATGGCCGCTAAGCAACTCACCTACGCCGACGAGGCCCGGCAGAAGCTGTTGACCGGCGTATCGAAGCTGGCGCGGGCGGTGCGCTCAACCCTGGGGCCGCGCGGTCGGAACGCGGTGCTCGACAAGGGCTGGGGCAGCCCGACGGTGACCAAGGACGGTGTGACGGTCGCCGAGGAAATCGAGCTGCAAGACCCGTACGAGAACATGGGTGCGCAATTGGTCAAGGAGGCCGCCTCCAAGACCTCCGACGTCGCCGGGGACGGCACCACCACCGCCACCGTGCTGGCCGAGTACATCTACCGCGAGGGCTTGCGAGCCGTTGCTGGCGGCCACGACCCGATGGCCCTCGTCCGCGGTGTGCAGAAAGCCGTTGATCGCGTCGTCGAAGACCTGAAGAAACAGGCGGAGAAAATCGACCCGAAGGACTCAAAGGAGATCACCGAAGTCGCCACCATCGCCGCCAATGGCGACTCCGAAATCGGCAAGAAGCTGGCCGAGGCGATGAAACTCGTCGGCGCGACCAACGGCGTCATTACCGTCGAAGAAGGCAAGACCGCCGAGACCGAAGTTCTGGTCGTCCAGGGCATGCAGTTCGATCGCGGATTCCTGAGCCCGCATTTCGTCACGAATCAGGAATCGATGATCTGCGAACTCGACAATCCCTACATCCTGATCTACGAGGACAAAATCAGTTCCGCGAAGGCCCTGATCCCGCTGCTTGAGACGATCTCGAAGAAGAAGGAGCCGCTGCTCATCATCGCCGAGGACATCGAAGGCGAAGCCCTGGCCACGCTCGTGCTCAACAAGCTCAAGGGCATTCTCCAAGTCTGCGCCGTCAAGGCCCCCGGCTATGGTGATCGCCGCAAGGCGATGCTCGAGGACATTGCGATTCTGACCGGCGGCAAGGCCATCTTCAAGGACCTCGGCGTGCAGCTCGACGGGATGGGCACCGGAGCACGCGGAGCGCCGGAGCCGACCGTGATGAGCTATCTCGGCCGCGCCAAGAAGGTCAAGATCGACGCGGAGAACACCACGATCACGGAGGGCGCGGGCGACCAGAAGGCGATCGACGGCCGGGCGGAACTCATCCGCCGCGAAATCGCCAAGACCGACAGCGACTATGATCGCGAGAAGCTGCAGGAGCGACTGGCGAAGCTGGCCGGCGGCGTCGCCCAGATCAAGGTCGGCGCTCCCACCGAGACCGCCATGAAGGAGCGCAAGGCGCTGTACGAGGATTCGCTGCACGCGACCCGCGCGGCGCTGGCCGAGGGCATCGTTCCCGGCGGCGGCGTGGCGCTGTTGCAGGCCCGAAAGGCGCTCGATCGCTTCGAAAAGGAGCTCGAGGGCGACGAGGCTGCCGGCGTCGCCGTGCTCCGTCGCGCTCTCGAAATGCCCTGCCGGCTGATCGCCGAAAACGCCGGGCAGGACGGCACCGTCGTCGTCAACAAGATTCAGAAAGCGAAGGAAAAGAACTTCGGCTACGACGCGGACAAGGACGAGTACCTCGATCTCCGCAAGGCCGGGATCGTCGATCCAGTGAAGGTGACTCGCAGCGCCCTGCAAAACGGGGCCAGCGTCGCCTGCCTGCTGCTGACGACGGAATCGCTCGTCGCCGACATCCCCGAAAAGAAGAAGGACGGCGGACACGATCATCACCACCACGACCACGGCATGGGCGGCATGGGTGGAATGGGTGGCATGGGCGGCATGGACATGATGTGATCGCGCGAGCGGCCCGCGCCTCCTGGCGACGAATCGCATGGGGCCGCGGGTCGCAAACTTGAACTTCAGACCAAGGCACAGGAGATAGACGCAATGGCAAAGGGCAGTGAACTGCGGATTCGCCCGCTGGACGATCGACTGGTGGTCGAGCCGCTCGAGGCGGAGGAGAAGACGACCGGCGGCATCCTGTTGCCGGACACGGCGAAGCAAAAACCGCAGCGCGGGCGCGTCGTGGCCACCGGGCCGGGCAAACTGCGCGATAACGGCGAACGTCACGCGCTCAACGTCCGCGTGGGCGATGAGGTGCTCTACGGCAAGTATTCCGGCAGCGAAGTCGAGGTGGACGGCAAGGAACTCAAGATCCTCCGTGAAAACGACGTGCTTGCGAAAGTGGTGAAGTAACGAAACTCAGTCCGCGACGCGGAGACATCGAAGCGGAGCGCGCTCGGCTCGCTGACGCTCGCCTCGCGGCTCAGGGAACATTTGGAGAACCCAAAGATGGCCAAGCAACTGCTGTATACCGACGACGCCCGCAAGAAACTGCTCGCGGGCGCCGACAAACTGGCCCGGGCCGTCGGCATCACGCTCGGCCCGACGGGCCGAAACGTCATCATCGACAAGTCGTTCGGCGGCCCGACCGTCACGAAGGACGGCGTCACCGTCTCCAAGGAAATCGAGTTGCCCGACCCGTTTGAGAACATGGGCGCCAAGCTCGTCAACGCCGTCGCCCAGAAGACCTCGGACACCGCCGGCGACGGCACAACAACCGCCACCATCCTGGCTCTCGCCATCTACCAGGAAGGCCTGCGAAACATCACCGCCGGCGCCAATCCGATGAGCGTGAAGCGCGGCATCGACAAGGCCGTGGACGTGGTCGTCAAGAAGCTCGAATCGATGACCAAGCGGCTCACCAGCAAGGAAGAAATGGTGCACGTCGCCAGCATTTCGGCCAACAACGATCCGAAGATCGGGCAGTTGATGGCCGACGCGTTCGAGAAAGTCGGCAAGGACGGCGTCATCACGGTCGAGGAAGGCAAGACCTCTGAGACCGTGCTCGAGTTTGTCGAGGGCATGCAGTTCGATAAGGGCTACATTTCGCCCTACTTCGTGACCAACGCACAGGAGATGAAGGCGGAACTCGAGAACGCTCTGATTCTGATTTACGAGAAGAAGATCAACAACGTCCGCGACCTGCTGCCGCTCCTGGAGAAGGTCGCCCAGGCCGGCAAACCGCTCTTGATCATCGCCGAGGACGTCGAGGGCGAAGCGCTGGCGACGCTGGTCGTCAACAAGCTCCGCGGGCTGCTCAACGTCTGCGCCGTCAAGGCGCCCGGCTTCGGCGACCGCCGCAAGGCGATGCTCGGCGACATCGCGGTGTTGACCGGCGGAACGTTCATCAGCGAAGACCTCGGTCTGAAGCTCGAGAACGTGACGCTGGAGCAGCTCGGCCGAGCCGAAACGATCCGCATCGACAAGGAGAGCACCACGATCGTCAACGGCGCCGGCAAGAAAGCCGACATCGAGAAGCGGATCGCCCAGATACGGGCGCAGATGGAGCAGACCGACAGCGAGTACGACAAAGAGAAGTTCTCCGAGCGGCTGGCGAAGCTGACCGGCGGCGTGGCGATTGTCCGCGTCGGCGGCACGACGGAAGCCGAGATGAAGCAGACCAAGGGCCGCGTCGAGGACGCGCTGCACGCCACCCGCGCCGCCGTCGCCGAAGGAATCGTACCCGGCGGTGGGTCGGCGCTGCTGCGTTGCATCCCCGCCGTCGAAGCTCTCGCCGAAAAGCTCAAGCACGACGAGCGCATCGGCGCCGAGATCGTCGCCCGGGCGCTCTCGAAGCCGATCCGCACCATCGCCGAAAACGGCGGAGCCGATGGCGCGGTGGTCGCCGACGAAGTCCTGACCCGCGGCGAGGAGAAGCCGAACATCGGTTACAACGCCAACACCGGTGAGTACGAGGACATGTTCAAGGCCGGCATCGTCGATCCGACCAAGGTCACGCGTTCGGCGCTGCAAAACGCCGCGTCGATCGCCGGGCTGATGCTCACGACTGAGGTCATGGTCACGAAGATCGACGAGGACGAGCCGAAGAACAAGGTCGCCGGCGCCATCCGGTGATGCCGAATCCCCGGTCGACAGCTATCGGTTGTCGGTGAACCGTTCGCATTCCGACCCTGGATTCTCGGGGTAGAATGGAGCGGACCCCGGCGACCGGTAGCTGTTGCCGCATCCGGGTGGATGCGCGGTCGGCAACCGGTCTTTTCTCGCCCGGCTGGGAATGATAAAGTCCGCGGATTCCGGTACCGGCTGATCCCAACGCAATGGCGGCTGCACGCGTGTCTATGGCCAGAACAAAGCGCGATTACTACGAGGTCCTCGAAGTCGATCGCACGGCCGACAACGAAACGATCACTCGGGCCTATCGCAAGCTGGCGATGAAATACCACCCCGACCGGAACGTCGGGGATTCGGAGGCCGAAGAGCGGTTCAAGGAGGCGGCCGAGGCCTACGACGTCCTGCGCGATCCCGAGAAGCGAGCGCGGTACGATCGGTACGGTCACGCCGGGCTTGACGGATTCGGCGCCGCGCATGATTTCACCGATGCCCGCTCGGTGTTCGACGTTTTCGGCGATCTGTTCGGGGACCTGTTCGGTGGCCGGGGACGCGGCGGGCCGCGCGGCGGTCGCGACCTCCAGTACCAACTCGAGATCGATCTCGTCGAAGCCGCCCGCGGCGTCAAGAAGACGATCACGATTCCCCGCGAGGAACTCTGCCCGGAGTGCTCCGGCACGGGCGCGCGGCGGGGCACCCGGCCCGTCACCTGCCGACGGTGCAACGGCCACGGCGTCGTCGTCCATCGCCAGGGTTTCTTTTCCGTCCAGCGGACCTGTTCGGGCTGCGGCGGCCGCGGGGCCGTCATCACCGACCCCTGCTCCGCCTGCCACGGCGAAACGCGCGTCTCCGTCCGGCGGCAACTGGACGTGTCGATTCCTCCTGGCGTGGACGACGGCATGCGCGTCCGGCTCAGCGGCGAGGGCGAAGCCGGCGACCCCGGGGCGCCGCGCGGCGATTTATACGTCGTCGTCCGCGTCCGCGAACACCCGCTGTTTGCCCGCGACGGTCATAACCTCGTGTGCCAGGTGCCGGTCACGTTCAGCCAGGCCGCCCTCGGTGCGACCATCGAGGTTCCGACGCTCGACGGGCCGCTCGACTACGAACTGCCCCGCGGCGTACAATCCGGCGATGTGCTCCGCATCCCCGGGCGGGGAATACCCAACGTGCGCGGCGGCCGGCCGGGCGATCTGCTCGTCCAGGTCCTCGTCGAAACGCCGCGATCCCTCACTCGCCGTCAGGAAGAACTGTTCAGGGAACTGGCGGAGATCGACCAGAAAAACGTCTCGCCCCATCGCAAGAGCTTCTTCGACAAGGTGAGGGAGTTCTTCGGAGAGAGCAGCTAAACTCATGACGGAGATTTGCATTCCGGCGTAGAAGTGAGTACGGCATGAGCGACCACGAAGAGTTGATTCCCGAAGGGCCGGTTGAGGACCGCCCGGCGACTGAAGATATTCCGATCAGCACGATTGAGGCGGCCGTGGGCAAGGCTCAGTACGACGAAGTTGTCGCGCTGCTGAAGGCGACTCAGGCCGACTTCGAGAATTATCAGAAGCGCGTCGCGCGCGAACGGGATAGCGAGCGGCGCTATGCGATCTCCAACCTGATGCGCGACCTGCTGCCGGTGCTGGATAACCTGGAGCGAGCGATCAACGCCGCCCGGAAGGCCGGAGACGACAGTCCGCTGGCTCAGGGCGTCGCCGCGACGATGGCCCAATGGCTGCAGATCATGGCCCGACACGGAATCACGCCGATCGCCGCCCTGCACCAGCCGTTCGACCCGAACCGTCACGAGGCGGTCGCCCAGCAGCCCTCCGCCGATTTCCCGCCCGGCACCGTTCTGCAAGTCTTGCAGCCGGGATACCAGATTCACGATCGCGTGCTACGGCCCGCCAGCGTGGTGGTCAGTGGGCAGTGAGCAGTGGATAGTGGATAGAACGTGGTGTTAGCGATGGCTGTCAGGAATTATCGGGAGTTGACCGCGTGGCAGAAAGCCATGGATTTGGTTGAAAACGTGTATCGTGACCGTCAGAGTTTCCCGAGAGGGGAACAATACTGTCTGACTCTCTAACTTCAACGAGCAGTAATCTCGATTCCGTCTAATATCGCTGAGGGACAGGGCCGAGATTCGACTCGTGAGTTCGTGAATCTCTTGTCCATTGCCCATGATTCGCTGCGCGAGGTTGAGACGCAAGTCATGATCGCCGGACGTCTCGGTTATCACCTGATCGACAAACAGAATTGGTTGCTCGACACGACGAGCGAAGTCGGGCGGCTGTTGAACGGACTGATAAACTTTCTGAAGGGGACGTAATCCGACGATCCCACTGCCCACTCTTCACTGTCCGATGAGAGGCTAACGATCCATGCCGACCTATCAGTACACTTGCGACGCCTGCGATCACGAGTTCGAGGAGTTGCAGGCTTTTTCCGACGCCCCGCTGACCAAGTGTCCGCAATGCAAGAAGAAGAAGCTCCGTCGGCTGTTTGGCACCGGCGCTTCGATCATCTTCAAAGGATCGGGGTTCTACCAGACCGATTATCGGAGCGAGTCGTACAAGGCCGGGGCCAAAGCCGAGGCCGAGGCCACGAAATCCAACGGGGACGGCAAAGCCGAAAGCAAGTCGGAGTCGAAGCCGGCGGCATCCGCCGCGAAAAGCGGCGCAAAGAGCAAGACCGGCACATCCGAATGACGCGGCGCGAAGCGATTCGGATTTGAACCGGATTGCGTGGATGCTGCGGGAACGGAAGGTCGATGAACGAACCACGCTGCCCGATCTGCGACCAGACCCTGAGCGGGTCCGGTGCGGCCGAACAACCGTTCGCTCCTTTTTGCAGCGAGCGGTGCCGAAGGATTGACCTCGGCCGTTGGTTGGGCCAGAAGTACCGCATCCCTGTGGACGACACCAGCGCGACCTCAGACGTCGGCCACGATGACGACGCCTGAGGACTGCTCTCCCCAACCGGTCCCTCCCCTCGGACCGTTCCGATAGCTACAAGGCGCGCCGGCACGCCGGCGCGCCTTGTGCGTTGAATCCTCGGCGACTCCGAATCCACCGGCGGCGCTCACGACCTGCTACAATCCGTGGCATGCGGCTGGTCATCGATGGCTACAATCTGATGCACGCCATGGGGCTCGTGCACGGTCCGGTGGGCCCGCACGAACTGACCAAGGCCCGGGTGAAGCTGATCGGCCGCCTGGCCGCGGCCCATGGGGAGACCGACGACGTGACGCTGGTGTTTGACGCACGCGGCGCCCCGGCCGGCGCGGACGCCGAGGAGACTCGTGCCGCCGTGCAGGTTCATTACACCCTGCGCGAGGAAGCCGATGATTACATCGAACGACGGATCGCCCACGACTCCGCCCCGGCCCGGCTGATCGTCGTGTCGAACGACAAGCGGCTGCGCGAGGCGGCCCGACGACGCGGCTGCGCAGCGTGGCTGTGCGACCACTATCTCGATTGGCTGGAACGCGCCGAGCGCGGCCGCCGTCGGCTCCGGCCGAGGCCGGCGGACAAGCCCGACGGCGTTCCACCCCGCGACGTCGAGGAGTGGGAACAGATTTTCGGCGACGCCGACGCGGACTCTTAGCCGATGCCCCAGCAGATTTCCGTCCGTGAACTGAAAGCCCGGCTCGACGCCGGCGATCGCCTGCTGCTTCTCGACGTCCGCGAACCAGAGGAGCACGCCATCGCGCGCTTGCCCGGCAGCGTGCTGATCCCGCTCGGGGAGTTGACGGTCCGGCTCAATGAACTTCAGCCGCCGCCCGACGGGCTGATCGTGGTCTATTGCCATCACGGCATCCGCAGCCTGAGCGGGGCGGCATATCTCGAGCACGTTGGCATCGAGCCGGTGGCGTCGCTCACCGGCGGCATCGACGCCTGGTCGGCGCTCATCGATCCCGGCGTGCCGCGGTACTGAAGGTTCCTTTCTCGGCTTTCGACCCCGCAACCAACGTTGATGTTATAATGAACATTAGTACAGTAATCGACTGTCCTTGTCTCCGGTATGCCGATGACCGCCGACGCCAAAGCCGACGTGTTGCGTGACCTGCGTGAACGGACGCAGCGGATTGCCGCGTCGCATCGCCGGGCCCGTCAAAACCGGCCGTTTTCGACAGGTTGGGACGCTCTGGACCGCCTGCTGCCGAGCGCGGGATTTGAGGGCGGCACGCTGGTCGAATGGCTGGCGGAGGGCGCCGGCAGCGGCGCGTTGACGTTGGCTCTGATCAGTGCCTCGCGGGCGCTGGAAGCCGGCGGAGCGGGCGTGGTGATCGATCCGCGGCAGGAATTTTATCCGCCAGCTGCCGCCGAACTCGGCCTGCCTCTCGACCGCCTGATCCTCATCCGGCCGCCGGCGCCGCGGCTCGTGCTCTGGGCGTGGGAGCAGGCGCTGCGGTTTCGCGGCGTGGCGGTGACGCTCGGCGAGTTGGAGTCGCTGGACGATCGGCCGTTTCGCCGGCTGCAGTTGGCAGCCGAGGCGGGCGGCGGCCTGGGCTTTCTGGTGCGTCCGGACCGATTCCGAGCGGCTCCGTCCTGGGCGGCGGTGCGGTTCGCCGTCGCCGCTTTGCCCAGCGGCGACCTGCCCCGCCGCTGGCGCGTGGAACTGCTGGGCAACGGAACGACGGTGGAATTGTCTCAGAACCATGAAGCGCTACCTCTGCCTGTGGTTTCCGAATTGGCCCATTCAGCGGCGGCTGGTTAGCCGCGACGCGGAGTCTTCGGAGCGGAGCGCGCAAGCGCGCTCCGCTCCGCTGATCCTGCACGCCCCGGTCGCGGGGCAGCCGCGGGTGATGGCGTGTTCGCGCGGCGCCCGGCGGCTGGGCGTCAAGCCGGGCATGCCGCTCGCTGAAGCCGAAGCATTGTGCGCCGGCGCGGAGGCGCAGTTCGAGCCGCACGATCCGCCGGCCGACCGCGCCGCCCTCCGGCGACTGGCGATCCACTGCCACCAATTCACGCCCCTGGCCGCCGTGGACGACGCCGACGAACCCGACGCGCTGGTGCTCGACGTCACCGGCTGCGGTTACGGCTTCGGCGGCCTGGAAGGGCTGGCGCGCGCAGTGGTTCGCGACGCTTCGCAGAAGCGTTGCTATTTCGTCACAGCGGCGCTGGCCGATACCATCGGCGCCGCTTGGGCGATCGCGCACTATGGCGTCGCGCCGTCGGCGGACCCGTTCTCGCGCGTGCGGATCGTCCCGCCGGGCGAGCACGAGGCCGCCCTGCGTCCATTGCCGGTCGAATCGCTGCGCATGCCGCCGGACGTGGTCGCCCTGCTGCACGAGTTCGACATTCGCCGGATTGAGCAGTTGCTCGCCGTGCCGCGCGCGGCACTGCCGTCCCGCTTCGGCCCCGCGCTCCTGCACCGGCTCGATCAGGCGCTCGGAGCCGCGGCCGAAACGATCGACCCGGAGCCGCAGGACGAACCGATGTCCGCCTGCTGGCCGTTCGAGCCGCCGGTCGCCGACGGCCGGCTGCTCGACGCCGCCATCGGCGAATTGCTCGAGCGGCTGCTGACCCGACTGCATCCGCGGGGCCTCGGCGTGCAGCGGCTCATCTGCTCGCTGACCCTCGCCACGGGCGAACCGGTGCGGATTCCGGTCGGGCTGGTCCGGCCGAGCGCCGCGTTCACTCACCTGATGGATCTGTTGCGGCTGCATCGAGAGCGGGTGCGCGTGACGGCCGAGATCGCCGAGGTCGCGCTCTTCGTCGCCCAGGCCGCGCCGCTCGAATATCGGCAGGACGAGATGTTCGAAGCGGGTTCGGCGATCATGCCGCTGGCGCCGTTGGTCGAGCGGCTCATCAGCCGGCTGGGCGAATCCGCCGTGCTGCGGCCGGAACTCGTGCCCGACCCGCAACCGGAATGTGCGTGGCGCTTAGCCGCGACGCGATGCGGAGCGCGGTCGGACGCGCTCGGCTCCGAAGACTCCGCCTCGCGGCTAAGCAACTTTCGCCCGCCGCGGCTCGCGCGCCAGCCGATGGCGGTGCGAGTCCTGTCGGTCGTGCCCGGCGGGCCGCCGCTGCGCTTCGAGTGGCGGCAGCAATCGTTCCGCGTCGCGCGGGCCTGGGGACCGGAACGGATCGAGACGGGATGGTGGCGCGGCGACGACGTGCGGCGGGATTACTACCAGGTCGAAACCGTCAGCGGCGAGCGCTACTGGCTGTTCCGCCGCTGGCCCGACGAACGCTGGTTCCTGCACGGAGTCTTCAGTTAGCCGCGACGCGAACTCTTCGGAGCGGAGCGCGCCATGCCCGAGCCACCCGAACCGAAACATCTGCCGTTCGTGCCGGCGCCGCCGCGAGCCGCCCGGACCACGCCGCCGATCCGCTACGCCGAGCTGCATTGCGCGACCAACTTCTCGTTCCTCGAAGGCGCATCCCACGCCGAAGAGTTGGCGACGCAGGCGGCGACCCTCGGTTACGCCGCCCTGGCGATCACCGACCGCAACAGCCTGGCCGGCGTCGTCCGCGCGCACGTCGCCGCCCAGGAAGTGGGGCTGAAACTCATTATCGGCGCGCTCGTCACGCCGATCGACGCTCCGCCGGCGCTTCTATGGGTGACGGATCGAGCGGCGTATGGCCGGCTGTCACGGCTGCTGACGCTCGGCCGGCGCGCCGCGCCCAAGGGCGAATGCCGGCTCACGTTCGACGACATCGCGGCACATTCCGCCGGCCTGCTAGCGGGCGTTCTCCTCCCCGCCCTCGTTCCCAAACTCCGCTTGGGAACGCACCTCTTCGAAACTCTGTTTCGGTCCGCGAAACGGAGTTTCGCATGCAGCCGTTCCCAAACAGAGTTTGGGAACAAGGACCAAATCCAAAACTACCGCGCCGCGTTCGCTGATCGCTGTTACGCCGTGGCCGAGATTCACCGCGGGCCGGCGGATCAGCGGCGGTTGCAGGCGATGGCCGAGGTCGCGCGCTCGGCCGGATTGCCGCTCGTCGCCGCCAACGACGTGCACTATCACGCGCCGTTTCGCCGGCCGTTGCACGACGTGCTCACCGCCGCGCGCCTCGGCTGCACCGTGGCCGAACTCGGCGCCCATCGTTTCCCCAATGGCGAGCGGCATCTCAAGTCGCCGGCCGCGATGTTGGAACTGTTTGCCGACTATCCCGACGCCGTGGCGCGCACGGCCGAGATCGCCGACCGTTGCTCCTTCTCGCTCGCCGAACTGCGCTACGACTACCCGGAAGAACTGTCGCCGCCGGGCCTGACGCCGTTTCAGTATCTGACGCAGTTGACGTGGGAGGGGGCGAAGGGCCGGTATCCCGCCGGCATCCCCGACAAGGTGCGGACGCTGATCGAACACGAACTGGCGCTGATCGCGGAATTGCGCATCGAGGCGTATTTCCTCACCGTCTGGGACCTGGTGCGCTTCGCTCGCAGCCGGGACATCCTGTGCCAGGGGCGCGGATCCGCGGCGAACTCGGCCGTGTGTTATTGCCTCGGCGTCACTTCCGTTGATCCCGACCGCATCGACGTGCTCTTCGAACGCTTCGTCAGCAAGGAGCGCAACGAAGCGCCGGATATCGACGTCGATTTCGAGCACGAACGGCGCGAGGAGGTGATCCAATACGTCTACGAGAAATATGGCCGGGACCGCGCCGGCATGACGGCCGAGGTCATCACCTACCGGGTGCGGTCGGCGGCGCGCGACGTGGGCAAGGCGCTGGGCCTGTCGCTGGATCGCGTCGATCGGGTCGCCAAGGCGCTCGATCACTACGGCCGCGGCGGGCAGGACAAGCTGGCGCCGCGGCTGCGCGAAGCCGGCCTCGATCCGACCAGCCGGCTCGCTCGCCAACTGCTCTGGCTCGTCGAACAGTTGCTCGGGTTTCCGAGGCACCTGTCGCAGCACGTCGGCGGCATGGTGATGACCCACGGCCCCCTGTGCGAACTCGTGCCGATCGAAAACGCCGCCATGCTCGACCGCACCGTCATCGAGTGGGACAAAAACGATCTCGACGCGCTCGGCATCCTCAAAGTCGATTGCCTGGCGCTGGGGATGCTGACCGCGATTCGCAAGGGGTTTGATTTGATTGCGAATTGCGCGCTCGGCTCCGAAGACTCCGCCTCGCGGCTAACCAAACTCACCCTCGCTACGGTGCCGGCCGAGGATCCGGGCGTCTACGAGATGATCGGCCGGGCCGATACCATCGGCGTTTTTCAGATCGAAAGCCGGGCGCAGATGAGCATGCTGCCGCGATTACGGCCGAAGTGCTTCTACGATCTGGTCATCGAAGTGGCGATCGTCCGCCCGGGACCGATCCAGGGCAAAATGGTGCACCCGTACCTGCGGCGGCGCTGCGGCGAGGAAGCGGTCGAGTATCCCAACGACGCCATCCGCGCCGTGCTGGAAAAGACGCTCGGCGTGCCGATCTTCCAGGAACAGGCGATGCGGCTGGCGGTAGTGGCGGCCGGGTTCTCGCCCGGCGAAGCCGATCAACTCCGCCGCGCCATGGGCGCCTGGCGGCGCAAGGGCGTCATGGAGCAGTTCCAGAAAAAGCTCCTGGACGGCATGGCAGCCAACGGCTACGCGCGCGAATTCGCCGAGCGCGTCTTCCAGCAGATTTGCGGTTTTGGCGAGTACGGGTTTCCCGAATCGCATGCCGCCTCGTTCGCCCTGTTGGTCTACGTTTCGGCGTGGATCAAGCGCTACCATCCGGCCGCGTTCTGCGCCGCGATCATCAATAGCCAGCCGATGGGCTTCTACGCGCCGGCCCAGTTGGTCGCCGACGCCAGGAAGCACGGCGTCGAGGTGCGGCCCGTGGATGTGAATTTCAGTGATTGGGACTGCACGCTGGAACCAATGAGCGGCAATGACTCTTCTCTGCCCACTGCTTTGCGGCTCGGCATGCGATTGATCCACGGGTTTTCGCAGAAATATGCGGATGCGATCGTGGCAGCGCGGCGGGATGGTCCGTTCCGCTCATTCGAGGAGTTCGCCCGGCGGACGGGGCTGCGCAGCGCGGCGCTGAAGAAATTGGGCCGGGCCGATGCGTTCCGATCCCTGGCGCTCGATCGGCGCGGGGCGCTGTGGCAGGCGCTGCCGCCGCGCGAAACCGCCGGCCTGTTCGCCGGTCTCGATGAACGGGAAGCGGCGGCGCCCTTGCCGGCGATGTCGGATTATGCCGAGGTTCTGGCCGATTACGGTTCGGCCGGACTGACGTTGCGGCCGCACCCCGTGAGTTTCCACCGGCCGGCGCTCGATCGGCTGCGGATCACGCCGGCGGTCCAGTTGCAGACCGCGAAGAACGGCGGCTGGCTCCGCGTCGCTGGCATCGTGCTGCTGCGGCAGCGGCCGAGTACCGCCAAAGGCATCACCTTCGTCACACTGGAAGACGAGACCGGGATGGTGAACCTGATCGTCCGACCGGACGTGTGGGAGCGATTTCGCCGGGTGGCGCGAACGGCCGTGGCCATGATCGCCCGCGGCCGGCTCCAGCGCGAGCATGACGTGATTCACGTGCTGGTGTCCCGGCTGGAGGACATGAGTGAGCAGCTCGAGAACATCAGCACGAAGTCGCGGGATTTTCATTGACGATGGATCAATACCGGGCGATCGATCCATCGTCGCGCCGCGGGCCCGCCGCCAACTCCAGCGCCACGCCCAGCACGATCCCGATCACGCCTTGTAGCACCGGCAGGATGATCTTGATGAGCACCTTCGTCGCCGGGCGCACGTCCTGCGGGAGGTAGAAAAACCAGAACATCGGCCAGCCGACGGCGATCGTGAAGGCCAGAAATCCGGCGATGAGCAGACCGCGCCGCGGCCGACGTCGATGCCGATACGCCAGCCCCGCCCCGATGACGTACGGCAGCAGCGGCGTCAGCGTCAGCACATGAATCCAGTGTCGGCTCTCGGACGCGTCTTCGAGCATCATGGCGTACGTCACACCAGAGCCGATCAAAGCGAGCAGATAATTCACAACCGGGAGCGAAGCGCGCATCGGCGGCTCGGGTAATCGGTTCCGTGATGTTTGGAATAGATTACGGAGCGGAGCACAGCGGACATGCGGTCGATACGTCTTCCGGCGATGACACGGCGAGATGGCTGACTCCGCGAACCATCGACACGGCCCCGGTCGCCAGCACGCACCAGGCGGCAAGCGTCACGATCTGTCGGCGCAAGCGCTGGCTCAGACATCCGCCGCCGGCGCCGAACAGAATCAACGCCGGCGCCGTCCCGAGCCCGAAAAGCGCCATCGTCGCGGCTCCGGTCCACAAACCGCCGGAACTCATCGCCAGCGCGAGGAAGGCGTAGACCAGTCCGCACGGGAGCAGGCCGTTGATCACGCCGGCCAGGAACGTGCTGTGCCAGCGTGTGGCTTGCCAGAGCGCGCCGAACATGCTCGGCCCGAGACAGTCCGAGGAGTTGCGATAGCGGCGCCGCCACAGGCCCGCCTCGACGGCCCCTTGGACGACCAGACACGCGCCGGCCAAGATGCAGAGCCAGCCCTGCGCCCGCGCCGCCGACGGCAGCCAATGCGTCAGCCGCAGCCCCACGAACCCGGCGGTGGCGCCGGCCACCGTGTAGGTGGAGATCCGCCCGGCCGCGTAAATCGATTGCCGCTGCAACTCCGTCATGGTCCGCCGGCCACGAACGCTCAGCGTCAGCACGAACCCGCCGCACATGCCGAGGCAGTGGGCCGATCCCAGCAATCCGCCGAGCACAATCAGCGGCGCCTCGATCATGATTCGACTCCCGCCGGCGCCGGCGCTGACTCGGGCTTCGATGCACCCATGTCGGGGAAACCCGCGGCCAGGCGCAGCGAGTTGCCGAGAACCGAGAAACTGCTGACGGCCATCGCCAACGCGGCCCAAATCGGGTTGAGCCGGCCCGTGCAGGCCAAGGCGATGCCGGCCGTGTTGTACACCAGCGCCCAGAACAGGTTTTGACGGATGATCCGCCGCGCTTGCCGGGCGATGGCAATCGCATCCGCCGCGCGGCTCAGGTCGTTGCCGAGAAGACAAACGTCGGCGACTTCGCGGGTCAAATCGGCGCCACAGCCCATGGCCATGCCGGCGTCGGCAGCGGCGAGAGCGCCGGTGTCATTGAGGCCATCTCCGACGGCGGCGACTGGCCCGTGGGCCCGCCGTGCCTGTTGAATCGCGGCGACTTTTTCCGCCGGTCCCAGGCCGCCGACCGCGGGCACGCCGAGTTGGGCCGCGATCGCCGCCGCTCGCACCGCATGATCGCCGGTCAGAATCCCCACGTCGATCCCTAGATCGCGAACAGCCGCAAGCGCCGCCGAGGCTTCGGGCCGCAATTCCTCGTTCATGACGATGACGGCGCGAACAGATCCATCGCGCCCAAAGAGGCAGACCGCGTGGCCGGCGTCGAGTTCGCGCTGGAGCATCGCTTGGAGTTCGGCGGACATCTCGTACCCCAGGGCGGCCAGAAATCCTGGACTGCCCAGCGCGATCGGGGCCGACGTGAACCCAGCGACTCCGCCTCCGATTTGTGAGCGCACCGGGCCGGTGGTCGCGGCGGGGCGCATCGCGCCGTCTTCGGCCGCTTCGACGATCGCCATCGAGAAGGGATGATGAGATGCGGCGGCGAGCGCGGCGGCGTCGGCCCAGACGTCCTGCGCCGAAGCGCCGGGTTCGAGTCGCACGCCCACGACGACCGCGCGGCCGGTCGTCAGCGTGCCGGTCTTGTCGAAGCGGATGGCGCGCGCGGCGGCGGTGCGTTCGAGCGCATCCGGCGTGCGGAACAGGATGCCGAGGCGAGCAGCCTTTCCGAGTGCCGCCCACACGGCCAGCGGCGTCGCCACGCCCAGAGCACACGGACAAGCGATGAGCAGCACGGCCAGCCCCGCAAACAGGCCGGACGTGAGGTCCGTCGCCATCATGTGCCCAGACGCCGCGGCGATCGCAACGATTATCACGGCCGGAAGGAACCAGCGAGCGACTCGCTCAGCCAATCGTTCGTAGCCGCCGCGGGAATCCATCGATTGCCGGACGAGAGCCAGGAATCGAGCCGCGGTACTCTGCGTCGCCGGTGCGGTCACCCGGATCCACGCATCTCCTTCGAGGACGAGGCAACCGGCTCGTACCGAATCGCCGACGTCCTTTACCGATGGCTGGCTTTCGCCGGTGAGCATTTGCTCGTCGAACGCCGCTGGATGCCGGAGCAGGACGCCGTCGCATGCCACGCGCTCGCCCTGGAGCACGCGGAGGATATCGCCCGGCTTCGCCTGCCCGGCCGGGACTTGTTCCTCCGTCCCTCCGCGGTATCGGCGAACGACGTCGGGCAACAGTCGGTCCATCCGACTCAGGGCTTCGCCGGCTTTCTGCTTGCCGATCGCTTCCATCCATCGACCGAGAGTGACAAACACCAGGACGCCACAGGCGACTTCGAAGTAAACCGGTCCGTCGTCGCGGACGACGGCTTCGACTGACAGCGCCAGGGCCGCCAGCACGCCGGAAAGCAGGAGCAGGTCCGTCGATGGTCGACCCGCCCGCAGGGACTGCCACGCGCCCGACGCCAGCGGCCCGCCGAGCAGCCAGACCACGGGAATCGTGAACAGCAGGGCGAGGTATCGGAAGACGGCCGTAATCGTCGCGTCGAGCGGGGCATCGCTTCCGGGATGGAGGTCGCGCGCCCACAGCGCCATGGTGAAGACCATGACGTTCATGGCCAGGAAGATGGCGGCGCCGAGCCGGGCCAGCGCCCAGCGGTTCAGCCCCGCTTCGCCGCCGCCGCCGGCGACGTCGGCCGCAAACCGGCAACCGAAACAGCAGTACACGGGTTCTTCGGGCGTGACCCGGCCGGTCAGCGGCAGCCCGCAGAACGCGCAGGCGAGTGTCACGGCGGATTCGCGATCTCCGTGCGAATGAGCGGCAGCGCATACACCACCAGATAACCGATCGCGAACAGCCAGAACGAAATCCAGACGGCGTGGATGTACCACGGGATCTCGTAACCGGAATATCGGTGGAATTTTTTCTCGGCCTCGGGCGTCGGAGTGTCGAGTTCGGCCATCGTGATCTCCTAGCGACCGGCTCGGGCGCCGCCGACGTCCGGCGGCGAACGCGAACCGGATTGCAGAGCGAGCGCGTCGAGTATCGTCTCGTTTTCCAGCATGTTGTACTTCGGGCGCTCGATGTCCCGGAACGCCCCGTTCATGACCCACCAGAAGAACAGGAGCAGAAACCCGAACGTGACCAACAGATAATTGAGAATCGGAACCAGTGCGAAAGCGCCCTCCGTGGCTTCATCGGTCAGTCCCTGACGTTCCTGAATGCTCTGGAATTCGGCTCGTTGTTCCGGCGTGAGATGCGGTCGGGCGGCGGCACGAGTGCGCTCGTAACCACCGTACAGCAATGTCAACTCGCGGAACTTCGTCCCGAAGCCGTACAGGGCGGGGAGCAGGATTCCCACGGCCAGCAGGATCTGCAACCACCACCAGCGGAATCGAGTCGATGGTGAGTTCATGGCAACGGCTTCCAAGTCGGCACGCCGGGCCGCTCGCCGCGAATCGTCGGCATCGGCCGTTCGAGCTCGGGTCCCGTCGGCTCGCGGTACTCCGTGCGATAGAAGGGCATCCACGAACCGAGCCACTGCATGTAGGTCATGATCGCCAAGCCGCGCTCATTCGGTTTTCCAGGATCGCCGTCGAAGAACCACGGGTAGCGCGGCATGACGGAATACGGCGAAGTCATGCGCGGGTTGAAGAAGTGCACGGCGTGCCAGTCGTTGGACTTTCGACCGCCCTCGCGGATGAGGTCCGGCCCGACGCGGCGCGTGCCGAACAAGACCGGCCGCTGCAACTCGTTCTGATATTCCCAACTGCGCGAGACCGGGCCCCAGCGCAGGTCCTCATTTGACACCGGCCGGACGAACTGGCTGTGGCAGTGCCAACAGCCCTCGCCGATGTAGATTTTCCGGCCGCGGCGCAGAGCCTCGGCGCATTTCTCTTCCTCGTTCGCCTTTGACAGCGGGCCGAACGCCGCGACAAACGCATCCGGGTACTGATTGGCCAATTCGCGGAACTGAAACAGCACGTTCGGATTCAGCGTCTCTTCGACGGTCCGCTCAGGCATGTGCGCGTACATCAGCCAGGGGACGAGGCCCTGAGAGAGAAAGGCGACGGCGAAAAAGCCGAGGCCGGCAATGAAGAACACGCCGGATTTTTTCTCAAACATGCTGGCGATCCTCCACGCCGGCGCCCGCGCTGGCCGGCCGCCTCGCCATCGCAGTCATCACGATGTTCACGACGAAGCAGATTTGCCCCGCGATGATCAGCAACCCCGACGCGAGGCGCGTGTACCACGCCGGCAGCGACACCTGGATCGAGTCGCCCCAGTACTGGAGCGCGGCCCACGAATGCCCCTGAAACACGCCGACCGGAATGAGCGCCGACACCATCACCGTCAGGCCGATGACGCTCAACCAGTAATGCGCTTCCAGCAGTCGGGTGCTGGCCCAGGGTTTGCCGAGGAGCCGCGGAAACAGGTACGTCATCGTGCCGAGCTGCCAAAAGCCGAAGACGCCGAACATCACCATGTGCGCGTGCCCGACCACCCAGTCCGTGAAGTGAATCACCGCCTGGAACGTGAGCGTCGTCTGAAATGCGCATTGCAGGCAGGTCAGAAAGTAGAAAATCATGCCTGTCATGAACCAGCGCAGCGGCAGGTTGCGAAAGACTTCCAGACCTCGCGTCCACACCGTGCCGACGAAGTTGATGATCACCGTGAACACGACGAACTCCACCGCAATCGTCGAGACGACGGCCCCGTACTGGAGAAACATCGGAATCGGCGTGTACAGGAAGTGGTGGATGCCGGTGAGCGGATAAAAGAACGCCAGACCCCAGAAGCCGACCAGTGATAAGGCATGGCTCCACATCGGCTTGCCGAGGATAATCGGCACGAAGTAGTACATCATGCCCCATCCGAGCGGCGTGACGAACAGGCCGACGAGGTCATGAATGAACATTCCGGCCACCGCCCCGCCGCCGGTGCCGGGCAGGAAGTACTGCGGCAGGAAATTGCCCATCGCATAGGTCAGAAACGTCCAGACGAACGCGGCGATGAAATACCAGTTGGTCACGTACAGCGGTCCGCCCGATTGCAGGATCGGCGTGAGGAAATTGATGGCCACGAGCAACAGCCCCGCCAACGCCAGCGGATCGATCCAGACCGGCGTTTCGCCCCATTCCAGCCCTTGCGCCTGACCGAGAAGAATGCCCCCGGCCGTCGCCAAAACAACGACTTGCCAGGCGACGAAGATGAACCAACTCAGCGCGGAACTCAGCACCGGCCGGAGCGTCAGCCGCGGCACGATCCAGTGCAGCGCCCCGAGGAACGCGTTGGCGATGAACCCGTACGCGATGGCGTTGGTGTGAATCATGCGCCACCGGCCTGGCGAAAACAGCTCGATCCCGTCCAGCGGATTGTGATGCACGAGTTGCATCGCCATCAGCAGCCCGCCGGTGAGCGAGACGAACATGTAAGTCAGCGCTGCGTAGAAGTACGCCAGAATCAGGCGACGATCGACCAGCGGCGTCGCAACGCCGGCAATTCCGGAACTCATGCCGCCTCCGCGGATGACGGGCCTCGGAACGGCTCGAACGAGCCGAGCGGCTGCACCAGGAGCATGGTCCAGCCGAACACCAGGTGCGTCAGCAGCGCGACCCACCAGGGAATCATGTCGACGATCCACCGGCCGCCAAAGAGCGCCGGCTGCAACCAGGAGAGGATGCCGTAAAAGTTGATCAGCCAGAGCGCCGTCGCCAGCACGCTGACCACGGCGAAGCGAAACCCGAAGCCGGCGCCGGTTGGCAGCCGTCTCAACACGAGATTGAACGGCACGCCAAGCACCATCCCGGTCGCCAGATACAGGCAGCAGCCGATCGCCAGCATCAGCCCGCTTCCGCCCTCCTGGAGCGCTTCAGCGCCTAATGGAAACGTCAGGTACACGCGGATCAGTTGGAGTGGATGTTGCCCGACCAGGAGCGACCCGACGACGTTGAACAGCAGGCTCGTCGCCGCGCCAAAGATGCCGAGCGAGAACCCGGCGAGTACGTGATACGTCCAGTAGAACTGCGGCGGCGATTCGATGAGCGGCTCGGTGCGCAGCCGCGCTTCCAGCTCCCCGATCCGCGCTCGCAATGCTTCGAGTTCCGCCTCGATTTCCGAGCGCGTCATGAGTCGCCCTCCCCACCGACGCCGCCCTTGAGTGCAAACCGCGGACCGAATTGCATCACGATTTTCTGAGATCGTCGTCGGGAGGAGTCCGTGCCGGGGACAGAATGGGCGTTCAGGAACTCGGTTGAGCCGCCGCGGCTCACAGAGACGTCGCAACCCGAAACCGCTCCGCGGGGTTTCACCCTGGCTCGCCTTCTCATTGGCGAACCGGCGGACCAGCCGCGGCCCACGTCGAAAGTTCACAGGGCGGCCTGAGATTGTGACAAAGTGTCAGAGTCGGCCGCGAGAGTGCAGAATGGCCCGAGTGGGACTTGAACCCACAGCATCCTGGAGTCTGAAGCCAGGTGGTCTGCCGTTGCCTACCGGGCCGGCGTGCGGCATCCGCCGCAGGTGATACGCATCGACTGCAGGAAAGATGACGCGCCGGCAACGCCAGTCCGCTAGAAAAACCGAACCTCTGGGCGACGGGGCGCGTCCTGTTGTGCTCTGTTGGAAAGGGCCGTCATGCTTCGCGGAATGTGGCATGATCGATGGCGCGGGCCGGGAGGCGGGCGCGAGCTGCTCGCCCTCGCCTGGCCGCTGATCGTCAGCAACAGCTTCTGGACGCTTCAGATCGCCCTGGACCGCATTCTCCTGAGTCGGCACAGCGCGGCTGAGGTCGCGGCGGCGATGCCCGCGGCCATGCTGTTTTGGACGCCGTTCAATTTCGTCTTTCACACCGCCGCCTACGCCACGACGTTCGTCGCTCAATACACCGGCGCCGCGCGGCCCGAACGCGTCGGCCCGGCCGTGTGGCAGGCGATCTGGTTCGCCGTCATCGCCGGGCTCGCGATCCTGATTCTCGTCCCGAACGCGGAGCGGATCGTCGCTTGGGGCGATCACGAACCCGAACTCCAGGCGCTCGAGGTCATCTATTTCCGCTGCATGTGTTTCACGGCGCTGCCGACGGCTCTTTCGGCGGCGGCGTGCAGCTTCTACACCGGCCGCGGCGACAGCCGCAAGGCCCTGATCGTCAACGCCGTCGGCCTGACCGTGACCGGCGTGGTCGGCTACGCCTGGACCTACGGCGCCTGGGGCTTTCCCGAATGGGGCATCGCGGGCGTCGGTTGGGCGACGGTCGCCGGCACCTGGAGCTCCGCCCTGACTGCGCTGGGTCTGTTTCTTCGACCGAAATTCCGGCGCGAGTTCGCCACGCTGACCGGCATGCGCTTCGAGCCGGACTTGTTCGCCCGGCTGTTGCGCTATGGCGTGCCCAACGGTCTGTTCGCCTTCCTGGACGCGCTCGTCTTCACGCTCTTCATCTTGATCGTGGGGCGATACGGCACGGCCGCCCTCGCGGCGACGAATATCGCCTTCACCATCAATATTTTCGCCATCCTCCCGCCGATGGGCATCGGTCAGGCGGTGGAAGTCCTCGTCGGACAGCGCCTGGGCGAGAACCGACCCGAATTGGCGGAGCGCTCGACCTGGACCGGCCTGATGTTCTCGGCCATGATTATGGCGACTCTGGCCGCGAGTTTCGTCCTCGTGCCGCACCTGTGGATCGGACCATTCGCCAACGTCCACGATGAGAACTGGCCCGCGATCGCGCCGATGGTGCCGGTGCTGCTGGGATTCGTCGCGGCTTATTGCCTGTTCGACAGCGTGAATCTGACCTTTTCATTCGCGCTGCGCGGAGCCGGCGATACGCGGTTCGTGACGGCGGTGGCCGTCGGCCTTTCGTTCGCGATCATGGTCGTGCCGACCTGGCTGNNGCGCCTACGTCATCGCCCTGGCGACGACGTTCTTTCTGCGCTTCCGGCACGGCGCCTGGAAATCGATGCGCGTGATCGAGCCGCCCACAAACGGCGCGTTGGACCCGCGCCCGACCGAAGCCGCGGTTTGAGCGCCACTCGACCAAACTTCAACGCCAGTTAGCCGCGAGGCGAGCGTCAGCGAGCCGAGCGTCAGCGAGCCGAGCGTCAGCGAGCCGAGCGTCAGCGAGCCGAGCGTCAGCGAGCCGAGCGTCAGCGAGCCGAGCGCGGTCCGCCTCACTCCCCCGCCGCCTGTTCGGCCAGCGTCGCCTGCAACAGTTGCAGCGCTTTCGCGGCCCGATCCGCGAGATCGCGCTCGATGGGCGGCACTTCGAGGGCCAGCGTCTCGGCCAGGGCTTCGAGGAAAGCCACGCCGGCCGCGGCAAGCTTTCGGCGCGCGGCGGCGGCATCCGGCGGCTCACCGGCGGATTCGCCGGCCAGTTCGCGCACCGCCTCCACGATTCCCGCCTGGCCCAATGCCGAAAACTCCACCTCGTCGCTATCGCTGGCAAACACCCCGGCGAAAAGCGCTTGCTTCTGCTCCATCACTCGCAGCATGCGCTCTTCAATCGTGCCGTGGGTCACCAGCGAAATGACTCGCACCGGCCGCCGTTGTCCCAGCCGATGCACGCGGCCGACGCGCTGCTCCTGCACCGCCGGGTTCCACGGCAACTCGAGCTGAATCACTGTGTCGGCATTCTGCAGATTGAGTCCGACGCCGCCGGCGTCCGTGCTCAGAAACATCCGGCATTGCGGATCATCGCGGAAGCGCTCGATGAGCGCCCGCCGATCGGGCCCGGGGATCCGTCCGTGCAGGAGCGCATATCCGACGCCCCGGCGATCGAGCACGTCCGCGGTCTCGCGCAGCATCGTCTCCCACTGACTGAACACGACGGCCTTGTGGCCGGCATCGACCGTCAGTTCGGCGACGATTTCCGCGAATTCGTCGAGCTTGGGCGAGACGTGTGTCGCTTTGTCGAAGAGAAACGTGCTGTTGCAAACCAGCCGCATGTTGGTCAGGCACGCGAGAATCCGCTGGCGATCGAGATCCGTGAGCAGCGGTTTGGCCAGCAGGCGGACGAGCGCCCGGCGCTGCTCATCATACGCTTCGCGCTGGGCGGCGCTGAGTTCGACGTAGCGAATCGCATCGGTGCGCTCCGGGAGTTGAGCGGCCACGTCGGCCCGCGTCCGGCGCAGAAAGATCGGCGCCAGCTTGTCGCGGATCGCGTCGAGGTTGCGATAGCCGACGAGCCGGCCGTCCATGTCTTCGATGCGGTGGTCGTGCAGGAACTGAAACGCCGGCCCGAGCCGCCGGTCGTCGACGAATTGCACAATCGAATAAAGTTCCTCGAGTTTGTTCTCGATCGGCGTGCCGGTGAGCACGATGGCGTACCGGCTGCGGAGCTTCTTGACGGCCCGGGACGTTTTCGCTTCCCAGTTCTTGATGCGCTGGGCCTCGTCGAGGATGACCAGGTCCGGCGTCATGGCGTTGAGCCGATCGAGATCGCGCGTCGCCTGCTCATAGTTGACGAGACGGTAGAATGCCGATGCCTGGTACTGACCGATGCGGGCGGCGCGGTCGCCGTCGATCACCAGCACCGGCCGATCGGTCAGCCGCCGAATCTCGCTCTCCCACTGGTACTTGACCGACGCCGGCGCGACGACGAGCACGGAGCGGATGCCGCGGACGCGGGCCAGAATCTCGGCGGCAGCCAGGGCTTGCACGGTTTTGCCGAGCCCCATGTCGTCGCCGAGGATCGTCCGGCCGCGGCAGGCGGCAAAGATCGCTCCGCGCATCTGATAATCGTAGAGCGGCGCGCGCAGCAGGTCGCGCAACGGCTCCGGGGTCCGGCCGGCATCGAGCTCGGACAGCCACTCGCGCTCCCGCTCGGCCAGCCAGCGCGAATCGATCGCGCGGTCGATGAAATCGTAGGCCTCCGGGTCGATGACGATGTCTTCGGGCACACCGCGAGCGGCTTCGGCAAAGGCGGCGAAATCGTCCGCGGCCATCCACAAGCCCTCGCTGTCGAAAAACCGCCGCGCAATCTGGGCGAGTTCGTCCGAATGACGCGGCGGAAGGCGCAGCCGCAGCGCCAGGCGCGGGCCGTACTCCAGGATGACCTCGGGCCGGGTGACGGCGGCCTTGCGCCGGCGCACCGTCGCCGGCGCTTCCGCCGCGACGTGCGCCAGGACCGCTTCGATGTGCTTGCAGGTCCCGAGCGTGTTCGACTTAAAATCGGGACAGGTGCAACGGTTGTCGCCGACGTCGAACCCGCGAAGCGTGACGGAGTAGTGCCCGCCGGTCGCCGGGTTCTTCACGGTGTAGCGGCCGAAGTAGCCTTTGCCATCGGCCTTGGTGATGCGAAATCGGCCGGCCCGGGCGCGCTCCCGCCGCAGATCGATTTGTTCCTCGCGCAACACCGTGGTGTTTTACAGCGCCGCGCGATCGGAGTGGAACGAACCGACGAGTCTCCGAGGCGATGAGATCTTCGTCGCCTGGACGAAAGCCTCTCTGCCTCAGGGATGCCCCAGGGACTTGGAACCGCGCATCACTTGAATTGCGGCACGGCCATCGGCATCGGCTGCAACATGAACTGCACGCCGCCGATGACGTGCAACTGGCCGACGTTGCTCTTCGGATTGTTCAATTCGTTCACAAACGCCTGCTGCATCTGTACGAGCCGCGGATCGTCCGGCCCGTCAAATGAGCCGATCGTGACATAGCTGCTGTATTCCGTGTGGAGAACATAGGGCTCGAAGCCGAAGCGCTTGAGAAACTCGGCGACTTCATGGGCCTGTTTGGCATTGGCGTTCAGCAGCGCGCCCGAGCGGCCGAACGGCAGCATCCGCTCCATCACGGACTTGGGCGCCGATTGCGACTGAATTACGGCCGCGCCCTGGTACGACTTCACGACGAGGGTCCAGGGCTTCGGGCACTTCAGCAGGCTGAAGGACTCCCCGGCGTTGTACTCCTTGAGCCGCGGGTCCGGGCCGGTGTTGGCGTCGGCCTTCTCCGCCGGGACCATCGGATTTCGGCAGACGAAGGCGCTGTGGAACGGGTTGACCGCCTGAGGGCGCAACTGGCCGTTGGCGTCGGGCACGTAGGCCGTGAGTTGCAGCTTTTCTGACGGCTTCAGTTTTCGGATGTCGTCGAGGTACTTGCGAGCGGCGACGTCGTCCTTGAAGCCGCCGACCAGCACGGCGTACTGGTCTTCGATGCGGAACGTGCGAACGGGGAGGCGCGTGTCCTCGGGCAGGCCGGCTTCGCGCAGCCGCGCCTTGTGCTGTTCGCGGATCGCGGCGACGCGCTCGGCCTCCTTGCGGCGTTCCTCGTCGGCGCGATTGAACAGGAACGCGGGCACCTTGTACTGCGTGCGCAGTTCGCGGCACATCTCCTCGGCGTTGGCTCGAGCCTCTTCACCGCGGTAGCTCGCCACGCAGATCATCCATGGCCCGACCTGGGGCGTGACGGCAAACGGTGAGGGCGCTTGGCCGTCCACGGCCCCGACGCCAATCGTGCTCACGACGACAATGGCCAGCGTCAATCTGGACATGGCTGCTCCCCGTCCGGAAACTGGATTCTGCGACTCGCGCATCGGGCCGAAGGCATAACGACGAGATGCGAAGTTGAAAAGACGATCTGACGGCAGACCGCTCAAACCCAACGGGGGCTGAGCGCGGCGCGCTGCAATGCGGCAATCTGACCGATCCCTCGCTCCGCCAGCGAGATGAGTCGATCCAGTTGACCGCGATCGAAGGTCGTTTCCTCGCCGCCCCCCTGCACTTCGATGAACCGCCCGCCGCCGGTCATCACCACGTTGAAATCGACCTCGGCATCCCGGTCTTCGCAGTATTCCAGGTCGAGCAACTCGACGCCGTCGAGAACGCCCACGCTCACGGCCGCGACGCTGTCGGCCACGACGGTTCGAAGGTCCGGAAGGTCGGACAGCGAGGACAGTCCATCGATGAGCGCGACGAAGGCGCCGTTGATGGCCGCGGTGCGCGTGCCGCCGTCGGCTTCCAGCACGTCGCAATCGATCCACACGGTGCGTTCGCCGATCCGAGCGAGATCGACGACGGCGCGCAAGCTTCGGCCGATGAGCCGCTGAATCTCGACGCTCCGGCCGTCGATTTTGCCGCCCCGATCGCGGGCTTTGCGGCCGGCGGTCGATCCCGGCAGCATTCCATACTCGGCAGTCAGCCAACCCTGCCCCTGACCGACCAGCCATGGCGGCACCGCCGGCTCGATCGTACAAGTGCATAGGACGGTGGTCCGACCGCTGCGCACCAGTACGCTGCCGGGCGATTGCCGCGTGTAGCCGCGCTCAAAGCTCAGGGGACGAAGTTCGTCGGGACGGCGGCCGGTGCGCGGCATGGTTGGTGATTCCTCCGAACCGTTCAGGTGATCAGGCGGGCCAGGAGCGCCTTCTGCGCCGGCAGGCGATTGCCGGCCTGGACGATGACGCGGCTTTGCGGGCCATCGAGCACGTCGCTGGTGATTTCCTCATCGCGGTGGGCCGGCAGGCAGTGCAGCACGATCGCGTGAGCCGGCGCGTGCCGCACGAGCGCCGCATTCACCTGGAACGCCGCAAATTTGGATCGCCGCGCCGCCGCCTCCGACTCCTGCCCCATGCTGGTCCAGACGTCCGTGTAGATGACGTCGGCGCCGCGGACGGCCGTTGCGGGATCGTGCGTGACTTGCGGTGATCCGCCCGGCAGCGATGCGAACCGGCCCAGGAACTCGGCGTCGAAGCCGAAATCCCGCGGCGCGGCCAGAATCAGCCGTCCGCCCAGCATCGCCGCGCCCAACGCCAACGACCGCGCCACGTTGTTCCCGTCGCCGATAAATGCGATCGTCTTGCCTCGAACCGAGCCGAGCGCTTCCTGAATCGTCAACAGATCGGCGACCGCCTGGCACGGATGGGCCGTGTCGGACAGGCCATTGATGACCGGGACGCCGGCGCAGGCGCTCAGGGCCGCCACGGTCTCATGGCGAAACACGCGGACGACCAGGGCATCGACGTATTGCCCGACGATGCGGCCGAAATCCTCGATCGACTCGCGCCAGCCGAAACCGACTTCGTCGCCGGGCAGAAACGTGCTTTGCCCGCCGAGTTGGGCGGCGGCGGCTTCGAAGCTGACGCGCGTCCGAAGCGATGGCTTCTCAAACACGAGGCCGATGATCCGGCCTTCGAGCGGTCGGCCATGGGCGCTCCGCCCCCGCTTCATCAGCGCCGCGTCATCGATGAGCGATTGCAGCGCATCGGGAGTCAAATCCGAGATGTCGAGAAAATGGCGCACGGATTCTCAACTCGATTGGCCCAGGACGTCGTCCAGAATATCGCAGCCAGCGTCGATCAAGTCATCCGTGAGATTGAGCGCCGGCAGCAGTCGGAGCACAGTCGAATGCGTGGCGTTGACCAACAGCCCGCGTTCCAGGCAACGTTCGACGATGGGCGCGGCGTCGGTTGCCATCTCGACGCCAATCATGGCGCCGCAGGCGCGGATTTCCTTGATGTTCGGATTGCGCGCCTGCATATCGGCCAGCCGGCGGCGGAATCGAGCCTCGATTGCGCCGGCCCGCTCCAGCAACCCTTCTGCCTCGATGGTTTCGATAGTGGCCAGGGCAGCGGCCGCGGCGAGCGGGTTGCCGCCGAACGTCGCGGCGTGCGTGCCGGGCTTCAACTTCTCGGCGACGGCCGGAGCGGCAATCAACCCTCCCATCGCCACGCCGCCCGCCATGGCTTTCGCCAGCGTCATGATGTCCGGCTGGATCTTCCAGTGTTGGTAGGCGAACCAGCGACCGGTCCGGCCCATCCCGGTCTGGACTTCGTCGAGAATCAGCAGCAGCCGATGGCGATTGCACAATTCGCGGAGCCCGGGCAGGAAATCGGCCGGGGGCAGATTGACTCCGCCCTCGCCCTGGATCGGC